>WNFL01389657.1_pt1 | contig 44538 bp, 45 predicted proteins | sample 5400361 | NCBI WGS metagenome assembly WNFL01 (sample SAMN13153351, study PRJNA577476) | soil metagenome | isolation source: 40 cm soil on Douglas fir-dominated hillslope | place: USA:California | collected 2013-09-17 | reverse complement strand
ATCAATTAAATTTATTTATGGATATTATTCAAGGTTTTGGTATTAGTCCAGTATTACTGATTGCGCAGATTGTGAATTTCCTCATTCTGCTATATATCCTGAAACGCTTTGCGTACAAGCCTATTCTAAAAGTACTTAAGGAAAGGCAGGCAAAAATTGCTGAAAGCATAAATAATGCTAAGGCTAGTGAGGACGCGCTTCAAAAAGCGCTAGAGAAAGAAAAAGAAATTCTTAAAAAAGCCCAGAAACAGGCTCAAGAAATCCTAATAGAGGCAAAAAAACAAGCTGAATCGCTTTCTTCCGCAACACAAATTGAAACAAAAAAACAAGCAAGTCGCATTTTAGAAGATGCAAAAAGGGAGATTCAAAAAGAATCACAAGAAACCCAAAAAAGACTTGAGGCTCACACAGTAAAACTAGCCATTGCTATACTCGAGAAATCACTTAAAGATATTTTAGATGAAAAAGACCAAGAAAAAGTTCTTGAAAAGACGTTGAAAAAACTAAAATGATAAAAAAATTACTTAAAGAACTTGCCAAAGACAGTTTCAAAGGCAATGATCTTGATGAAAAGAAAACTCTTGCTGTTGCAAAGGTACTATCTGGGAAAGATTTAAAAGTCTATATCCGTAATTTAAAGCTTGAGCTTAAAAAACACACTGTGTATCTTGCTGTTCCTAACCGTAACTTATATAATAGAGGGAGAAAAATAGCTGAAAGTATTTTTCCTAATAAAACACTTGCATTTATTGAAGACCCTTCGCTTATTTTAGGAATAAAAATTATTGATAATGATATGGAATTTGACTTAAGTCTTAAAAACCAATTGAGTATAATTGAATCTGATATTCAACAATAATATGGACGGAAACGATATTATAAAACAATTAGAAGAGCGGCTCATGCATTTTGATACAAGCGTAAAAGCCCAAAACACCGGCATTATTGAAAGTTTTGGAGATGGTGTTGTTATTGCATCAGGCATGTCAAAGGCTCTTATGGGAGAAGAGGTTGCTTTTTCAGAGGGGACAAAAGGGCTAATATTAGGACTTGATGAAGATTCAGTTTCAATTGTTCTTCTAGGTAAGACAGATTCACTAAAAGAGGGTGATAAAGTCACAACAACGGGCAATATCCTAACCATTAACGCTTCCGAAGAATTACTTGGAAGAGTGGTTAACCCAATTGGAGAACCTCTTGATGGAAAATCAACTATAAAAAAAGGTAAAGCAATGCCTCTTGAAAAGATTGCACCGGGAGTTGTCGCTAGGCAACCAGTAGATACTCCCCTTAAAACAGGCATTAAGGCTATTGATGCTCTTATACCAATTGGAAGAGGCCAAAGAGAGCTTATTATTGGAGATAGAGGTCTAGGAAAGACTGCAATTGCTCTAGACAGTATTATCAACCAAGGACAAGCAACAAAAGGCGGAAAACGTGTTATATGTATTTACGTTGCTATTGGACAAAAACAGTCAAGTGTGGCCCAGGTTGTAGAAAAACTTAGAGAAACAGGTGCATTAGAATATAGTATTGTTGTGAACGCAAGTGCTGCTGATGCAGTATCACTACAATACTTAGCTCCTTATGCTGGAGTTGCAATTGCCGAATATTTTCTGGAAAAGGGAGAAGATGTCTTAGTTGTATATGACGATTTATCCAAGCATGCATGGGCATATAGGCAAATCTCCTTAGTATTAAGACGCCCTGCTGGACGAGAAGCTTATCCTGGAGATATTTTCTATTTACACAGTAAGCTTTTGGAGCGGGCAGTGCGCCTCAATGAAGAAAATGGTGGTGGATCAATTACTGCGCTCCCAATTATTGAAACACAGGCGAATGATATTTCCGCGTATATTCCAACCAATGTAATTTCTATTACAGACGGACAAATCTTTCTCATAAGTGACCTTTTTAATAGCGGCATTAGACCAGCTGTTGATGTTGGAAATTCAGTTTCCAGAGTTGGAAGCTCTGCTCAGACTGGAGCAATGAAATCTGTTGCAGGAAAATTAAAATTAGAACTTGCCCAATATCGTGAACTTGCTGCTTTTGCACAATTTGGATCTGAGCTAGATAAAGCAACACAGGACCAGCTTGAGCGGGGAAAAAGATTAACAGAGGTACTAAAGCAACCTCAATACCACCCACTCGCTGAGACGCTTGAAGTAATTAGTATATGGGCTATTTCAAATGGTTTTACTGATGATATCCCTTCAGAACAAATTCTTGCATTTGAATCTCAGTATCATGAATACGTCAAATCCCATGCCAAGAAAGTTCTCGAAACCCTATCAAAAGGCCAGAAATTAACACCTGAAGTGACTGAAGAATTAAAAAAAGTTACTTCAGCATTTAAAAAAGTTTTCAGCGCCTAAATACGAATATCTAATGACCAATATCCAATTTCCAAAAAAAATCATAATATTTAGTCATTAGTAATTTGAAATTGGTAATTATTTGAAATTTATATTGATATGGCCAATACGCAAGCACTACGAAGACGCATTAAAACTGCACAAAATATTTCTAAAACTACACGAGCAATGCAAATGATTGCAGCAACAAAGCTAAAAAAAGCCCAATCAGCCGCACTTGCTAGTAGACCTTATGTTAATAAGCTTACTGAAATAACAAAAAGCGTTGCTCCAGCAAAAGGCATAGCGCAAGAAGAGTTACATCCATATATGAAAACTCAAAATAAAGACAGTAAAACGCTATATATTGTTATATCTCCTGATAAAGGCCTGTGCGGAGGATTAATAACTAATTTAATTAAGGAGTATTTGAAGATTCGTAATGACACATCTTTAACTTTTATTACCATTGGGAAAAAAATTGAAGGCCCTATTTCCGGACATAAGAACTTACTCGCATCTTTTCCATTTGGCACAACCCTTCCGGAATTTGGGATGGTATTACCTGTTGCAAAGATAGTAGATGATGAATATCTAAGTGGGCGTGTTGGCTCTGTAAAAATTATTACAACCCATTTTAATAGCGTTTTTTCTCAATCCACAAATATAATTGATTTACTTCCAATACGCATTGAGGCTATTGATGGTCAACAAGCACCAATATCATCAAATAAATTATTTGAACCTAAAGAAAGTATTCTTCTCCCAGAACTCTTAAAAAGATATCTTTATATGGTTTTATACCAATCTCTTTTAGAATCATTTGCGTCAGAACAAGGAGCCAGAATGATAGCCATGCAAAACGCAACTGATAATGCAAGAGATATTGTTAATACGCTCCAACTGATCTATAATAAGGCTAGACAAGAGAAAATTACAAAAGAGATTTTGGATATTTCCGGAGCAGCATCAGCAATGAATAATGAATAACGATAAAGGTATTATTATAAAAATCCAAGGACCGGTAGTGGATGTAAGATTCAAAGACGAAGTCCCACAAGTAAATGAGGCTTTACTGGTTGCCCTTGGAAAAAATGATTCAACGCTTACCCTGGAAGTTGCTTTTGAACTAGGCAACAGTGAAGTAAGAGCGCTTGCGCTTGGAACAACAGATGGTCTTAGTCGAGGCATGGAAGTAGCCAGAACCCATAAACCTATTCAAGTTCCTGTTGGCGAAAAAACATTGGGAAGAATATTTAATGTATTGGGAGAAACCATAGATGACCAAAAACCTTTAGACAGAAAAGGTCTTGATTTACAACCTATTCACAAGAATCCCCCGCTTCTATCAGAACAACAAACAACACCCCAAATACTTGAGACAGGTATTAAGGTTTTTGATCTTATTGCACCTTTTACAAAAGGCGGAAAAATAGGTGTTTTTGGCGGAGCAGGTACCGGTAAAACCGTTATTATCCAAGAACTGATTCGAAATATTGCAATCGAGCATAAGGGACACGCAGTATTTGCCGGAGTTGGAGAAAGATCAAGAGAGGGTAATGATTTGTGGCGCGAAATGAAACACAGCAAAACAATTGATAAAACAGTAATGGTTTTTGGACAAATGAATGAACCTCCTACTAACAGGATGCGTGTGGCTTTCACAGCCCTAACCATGGCAGAGTATTTTAGAGACGTAAAACGTGAAGATGTGCTTCTTTTTGTTGATAATATCTTTAGATTTTCTCAAGCAGGATCTGAAGTTTCAGCACTTTTGGGACGCATGCCATCAGCTGTTGGATACCAGCCTACGCTTGCATCAGAAATTGGAGCAGTTCAGGAAAGAATAACTTCTACAAAAAATGGTTCTATCACCTCAGTTCAAGCAATTTATGTCCCGGCAGATGATTATACAGATCCAGCACCAGCAACGGTTTTTTCTCATTTAGACGCAACGCTTACACTTGATAGGTCACTCGCTGAACAAGCGCTTTATCCAGCTATTGACCCGCTTACCTCATCAAGTAGAATTCTTGATGCAGCTATTTTAGGTCAAGATCACTATGACACAGCACGCGGTGTACAGCGCGTTTTACAACGTTACAAAGACCTTCAGGATATTATTGCTATTTTAGGCATGGATGAACTTTCAGAAGAAGATAAAAAAGCTGTCTCAAGAGCAAGAAAAATTCAACGCTTCTTAACGCAACCTTTCTTTGTTGGGGAAGTCTTTACAGGCCAACCAGGTAAATACGTAAAAACAAAAGACACAGTAAAAGGTTTTAAAGAAATATTAGAGGGTAAACATGATAATCTTTCTGAACAATCCTTCTATATGGTAGGATCTATTGAAGAAGCACAAGAAAAAGACAAAGCCCTAAAAAAAGAACATAAATAGTCCAACTAATAACTAATAACTAATTTAGTATGCACGTTCAAGTTGTAACCCAAGAAAAGACACTAATAGATGAAGAAGTTGATGAAATTGTAGTACCAACTGTAACCGGTGAGATTGCAATACTTCCCCATCATGTTCCTCTAGTTACTCAAATTGCACCTGGAGAACTAATTCTTAAGTCTCATGGCAAAAGTGAATCATTTGTTGTTGTGGGTGGGTTTTTAGAAGTATCAGCAAAAAATGTCAGCATACTAGCTGACTATGCAATACATGGTAATGATATATCAGTTGTGAAAGCTGAGGAAGCAAGGGCAAGAGCCGAGAAAATTATGAAAGAACATAAATCCGGTGAAGATTTTGCCTTAGCACAGGGAGAATTCCTTAAAGCAATTGCAGAACTCAAAGTCGCTAGAAAAATTAAAAGGATACACTAGCTCTAAGAGATTACTCTTAAGATTTTGCTTCTATAACTGATGTGTTTTTAGATAAGTAAAAACCAATCGCAGGGAGAATTGCAATTAGCGCAGCAACAGCCATTGTATTAAAAGCTACAACAATCCCCAACTTGTCTGAGATGAATCCAAGCATAACCGGTGAAATGGTCTTTGCAAGACCAACAACCATTTCATTCACTCCAAAGGCTTTTTCAAAATTTCCATGATGCTCAACAGCTTCAGAAACCATTGTTTGTGTTACGGGCACAGTTCCTTTGGTAAATACTCCTAATATTAAAGCGTACGCTACAATGAAGAAAACGGATGTAGAATTGGCAAGAAGAAAAATAAATATTGCCATAAAGACTTCAGATAAAATGAATATTTTTGAGTTACCAAATTTATCAACAGATCTACCAATAAATACTTTTCCCAGAAAATTTCCTATAAAGAATGCTCCCGCAAAAGATCCCAGCAGTGCAGGGCTTACTCCCCTTTTCAGGAGTAAAAACGGTAAAAAAATGTAAAGCGATGAACTTGCAAAAGCATCAATGCCATCAGATAAGCTGGCGAAAATAAATCTATTATTTTTTATTACTTCCCAAAGCGAAAGTGGAATCTTAGGCTTTGCTTCAGTTTGCATTATATAGTCCTTTTTCATTAAGGAGTAAAAATAAAATGCGATAATCATAGCAGCCAAAGAGTATCCTATGGCAGTTAGTTTCCACCCAAATAATACTATGATCATCGTTAGTAATGGAGCAATTGCTATTTTTCCAACATCCCCTACAGCTGTAAAATTCCCCATTGCTTGCCCTCTCTTTTCTGCAGGAGTCCATTTAGCAATTAGTGAGAATGCTATTGGATGAAATAAGCTGTAACCAATTCCGCCTACAATAAACATCACAAGTATGGGGAAATAAGATGATGACAAACCTGTTCCTAAAAATGCGAGTCCATATATTACAAGAGCAATGATGAGTGTTTTAAACCCTCCAATCCTTGCTGCAATATATCCTGCAGGAAGCCCCATAACAATACCAAGGCTATTTAGCATTGTCCCTAAAAATCCAACTTGTGTTAAATTTATTGCTAGGTCCTTGGCAACAAAAGGTAAAAGAAGAAGAAAGCTTGCCTCAAAACTATCATTCAAAAAATGCAGGATGCTTAACTGACCAATATGGAAAAAGATAAATGCAATTAGTTTTTTCTTGATGATTTGCATAATGCTATACAATTAAATTTGCAGAAATGGGTAAATGATCGGAAAAACGTATTTTATCTACTTTTACATCTTCAATTTTACACCTTTTAGAAAAAATATAATCAAGTTGATGGCGAATAATAAATTTTTGGTAGGTAATAAATTTTGGAGTATCATGTATAAATCCCTGCTTCTCTAGTATAAGAGTCAAACGCTTGAGATTCATAAGTGATGAATAATTGAAATCACCTACTAATACTGTTGGCATATCATCTAAAAGACTAATTATTTTCTGAACCTGTTGAATTTTACGTTTGTTCCAAGTAATTGGCGTCAGATGAATATTTGCAAGAATAAAGATTTTCCCTGCTATGCTTAATGTTGTCAAAAGTATATTCCTATCTAATTTATTCCTATAAATAATATTTGCAGCCATACTTGGTCCTATGTTGACCACTTGTTTATTAAGAAGTTTAAATTTTGTATTATCAAAAAGTGTCAGTTGCCCAAAGCGTTCTTTCTTTCTGGAAAGACTTATAACAAATTCATAATTGTATCCTGAAAGATACTCTGAAAACTTAGAAATTTTTTCTTCCGGAAACTCCTGAAAGCAGATAATGTCATATCTAGCTTGTCCACGAATCCAAGCTATAATCTCTTCAAATTTCTTCCCAAGTTCTATATTATAAGACAATAGAGATATCACAAGTTGATTATAACTCATCCTTTACATTTGTATTGCACTCAAAAATTTAATACAATCTTAAAAGTGCCGATGTGGCTCAGTTGGTAGAGCGGCGCTTTCGTAAAGCGTAGGTCGTGAGTTCGAATCTCACCATCGGCTCTGGTTTATTAATTATGGCTGCTAGATCTCGATTATCACAAAAACAAAAAAGCAAATCAGTAAAACAACTTTTCCTTTCAATAGCTGGAATTATTGTTATTCTATTTTTGCTAGTGAAACTTGGAATTCCTATGTTAATTAACTTTAGCTTGTTTTTAGCTGGCGTAAAAGGGGGAGCATCCAATTCGCAAGATACTAATTCATCAACAATTCTCTTACCTCCAATCCTCAACCCTACTTATACTGCAACTAATAGCGCTACAATCTCTGTGAGTGGAACCGCTATTGCTAAGCAATCGATCCAGCTATTTCTAAATGACGACCAAATTGATGCAACAGATACAAAAAGCGATGGGAGTTTCAGTTTTAATAATATAGTACTCAATCAGGGACAAAACATTATTAAAGCTAAGGCCAAGACGGGTGACAAGACAAGTGAATTCTCCGTTCCGCTTACTATCACTTACGGAAATAAGGCGCCCACTTTAACAATAGACAGTCCACAAAATGGTCAAACTTTTTCAAAAGATAATAGAACTGTTAATGTCAGCGGGAAAACAGATCCTGACATAAGAGTTACCGTAAATGATTTCTGGGCAATTGTAAATGATAGTGGAAATTATTCTTATTCTCTTCAGCTGCAAAATGGTGATAATACTATAAAAGTTCTTGCAACAGACCCTGCCGGCAACAAGACGCAGCAAGAAATCCACGTTACGTATAATCCATAAGTCCCATAACTATCCACAACCAGAAGAGTATTAGAGGGAAAAAAAGACTGTTAATAAAAATGCTGCCAAAGAAAAGCGAGATAATAGATGATAACAATAGTTTTCCATGTATATTGCCAAATCTAGTTTTATAAATAGTTTTTGATATTATTGAATACCACATATAAATAAAAGCAAAAAAACCCACAAGTCCAGTAGTCGCAAGGACAAATAGAAAACTATTATCAGCACCCGCATTTCCGTGACCTACATCCCAAGTTTCATCCAGTGGGCTAAATACTCCAATTTTCTTTTGTGCATATCTATAGCTATTAAATCCTATCCCATATATTGGACTTTTCAAAAAAATATTTACAGCATTTTGCATATCCCCTACCCTGGCGCTGGTTGATACAGTCCTAAATAGATTAGTTCCCTCGCTAGGCTTATAAAGTAATATCGCTACTAGAAACCCCACAATCCCTAGGCCAATTGTGATTTTTAATACATTTTTCTTAATACGAGTAACGGATATTAAAGTAATTATTCCTATTCCAAGCATAATATACGCACTTCTTGAATAAGAAAGAAATATTGCAAGAATGCTAAAAAGGCATAGTAGGACAAAAGGGATAATAAGCTTTTTCCTCTTGAGCTTTAGACTATCTAAGGTTTTTGATAGAAGATATATAAAATATAAGACAAAAAACACTCCGGCGAAATTAGGATCTAAAAAAGTACTAAACATTCTGTATAAATGTTGATCCCAACCTTCATAAATAAGATTTCTAAGGGAAGGATAAAGAAAAAATTGTAAGAATCCAAAAAGTAGGACTAAACCTCCTCCAACTAAAATGGCTTTTTCAATATGATTTTTATCTCTTTTACTAAAATCCTTAACTACAAAAAAAAGGCATAAATACATAAAGTATCTAATAAGATATAGGGAGGAGATGAAAAATTGAAAAAATGTATAAGAGAATATATTCAATATTAAAGAAATTACACAAACTCCAAGAAACAAAAGTATAGGAACTTTAAAAGTAAATTTTAAATGAATCTTATATACAATTATTTTTATAACCCAAACAGCTACAATCAAAAAAACACCTACATCTAAGGCCGTTGATGCAATGCCATTTCCAAAGTCTATCCTTGCAACTTCCCCCAATGGAAAGATAAAAATGATTATAAATATCAAAAGTTTTTTTAATAAACCCATACTTTTCCTCCCCATGAATAAAGACTAACATGAGTAACGGGATTATGATATATCTCTAAAAAGAACTTGAATTCATTTGGTACAGATCCATTGGAAACTAGAATATAGTTAAACTTCTCACCCTTTTTAACACCCGTACTGTCAATAAATGGAAAATTTAAGTAATACATGCTATGCACTCCGTAGACAAGAACGCTGTCTGTTGATTTGATATGCTTTTTGAAGTATCCATCGCTGTCAACAAAATCGCCAAAAGAAAAATTAAGATGTTTTGTCAAGAATGCTGATTTTGATTCGTGACCGAGCAAAACGGGTATAAATTTTGAGTTTGCAATTAAACGGTAGCTTATTGAAATAATGCTACTCAAAAATATAAAAACAAGAAGAATAGTGAAAAGTTTACTTTTTTTTACATGATAAATTGCAGCGCCAATCAGAATAGAAAAAGAAGGAAGATATGGAAGCAAAAATCTTCCGCCGCCAGTATTGGGAGTTAAATACCATATAAAAAAACTAATTACAGAGTAAAAGGCAATTATTTTTATAGACTTGGTGAACTTGGGAAAAAGAAATATAAGTAGCGGTAAAAATCCAATATAAATAGGGTTTAAAGGGTCGGGCGAATCTATCAAAACATTCCAGAAAGCGTACCCCATATTTATTGGGGAGAAAATTGTTAAGTCGATTGCAAAGGGATAAGTATGGGTAAAAAATGGAAAAATAGGACTTCCTGTATGCACATATGAGTAAACAAACCACGGTAAAGGAATTAATAAGGCAAGAAAACTTATGATTAAAATGTTTTTAATCATCTTAGAATATTTACCCTCGCCACTGCTGTTAATTAGTATTAGAATAATAAAGATAATAAGTGAACCAATTGCTAGAAGTTTGGTTGTTATTGCAAATCCAATCATTACTACACAAAGAAATAGCCATTTTTTACTTTTAGCCTCAATAAAATTCATAAAGGCCCAAAGTGCCATTAACTCAAAAAAAGTCCTTGTAAGGTCAATATATGCGCTTACAGACTCCCATCCTACGACCAAGTTAGAATAAAAAATAAGACATACTACTATAGCCACCTGTTTTGAGAAAAACTTTCTACCAAAAAAGTATAAGGCTACACATGTTAATATTCCAAAAGAAAAGTGAATTAATTTTGCGTAAATCTCAGACCCAAGTAAAAGCGCTGGGATATACAGGAGCTCAGCAAGTTTAGGCATGAATCCGTAGTAAAGAATTCCACTTCTAACTGGATATATACTGTGGTGCAAATTATAGAGCTTAGGCAGCGTTAAGTGATACCAAAGAGCATCGAATCCAATCTCAGGCCCAAGCGCGCCAATTAGATTTACGATTGCCTGAATAACAAGAAGAGTAAATGCAAATAGAAAAATTCGTTCTCTTTGAAAAATTTTACCTGAGAGAAATCCTGAGAGTCTCGAAGGATAAGTCGAAGGGTTAATAATTTTCTTTCTGAAAATAAAGAAGACTAATCCCAAATATAAAATTGTTACTATTAATATTAACGGTTTATATAATAAGCCTAATATTCCAAACAAAAAAATTACATATGCAAATAGCCCAATTACAATTGCTATTTGAAACATATTCCTCCCTTACATAAAAGAAAAAGAATATAGTAAATAAAAATAAAAAAAAGCCACAATATAAAAAGCGCTGAGACAATGTTTTTATTATTTCTATTTAAATTCATATACATAATCGTTATCTAATCTTTTAACAAAGTTTATAGAGGGATTAATTGAAAGCTCTGACAATACGGTTTCTCCATCAGGTAAAAGATAATCATGTGAGATGAAATTTGTTCTGTGTATTATATTAAATTCATCCAGATGAACAATCATATACTTCACTCCTAATTTTCTTATGGTATTCAATGAAGTTTTAGATGGAAAAGATTTATATAAAGAAATTACAAGGGTTTGCCAGGGAGGTGGAGAAAAGCCACTACCCCCATTAACCATTTTTCTAAAATGCATTGTTGAATAGTATTCTCTTAAAACTTCTTTGTTGTCTCCAAAAGGGTTTATATCCCAATTGTATGTTGGCAATTCAATTATCACAGTGTTCTTTGGAGTATTGTCTGCAATCCATGCGTATACTGGCGGAAAGTGTTCTTTTGTTGGCAAACTATGAAATCTCATTGGATATTGATATTCTACAACGACAGCGATAATTAGTAAGATCGTTATAAAATATTGTAATCTTTTAATCTTTTTATTAAGCATCTGATTTAACATGATGGCAATAGATATAGCTTCAGAAATAATAAACAGCATCTCAAATCTTGCTGAGTTCCTAAATCCCTGAAACCCTGGAGCTAGATAGTAAAAAAGTAAATACGGCAACGGAATTGGAAAAGGGTGATGAATCGTTTTTCTATCAAAATGAAGGAACGGACCAAAGCTTAAAATAAGTCCTAGTAGAGCAATAGAAATAAAAGCAATAAATATAAAATTCTTTTTCTTATTGATTCTATATAAATAGAATAATGAAACAATACCAAGAATACTGAAAATAAAACCAATATATCCTGATTTTATCTCAGCATTCGCCGGATATTTGACCAAATTTTGTAAGATACTAAGTGGCATTTCAAGCCTGGTATATTCATTAGGCACATACAAATCTTCAGGTTGGATTGCAAAATGAATTGTTTCCCTAATATCTCTTACGTATGCAAATTCTTTTGATACCTGAAGATACGGAATAATAATAGGGATAAGTAAGACAAAACTCAATACAATTGTCAAAATATTTCTTTTACTTATTGCTTTTTTAGCTAAAGTATTTTTAAAACGCGAATAAAAAAAGTAGATTATGATATATGAAAATAAAATAAAATAGCCAGGCATAAAACTGTTATATGTTTGTAAAAGAAAGAATATTAGACTGTAAACAAGATATTTATATTTAGAGCCGTCAAGAAATTTCAGGAAGAAAAATATTGCAAGAGGAACTCCTTCTATGGCAAGTATTTGGATGTGAATCCTTTTATCTAATACCTCAGGAGAGAAAATAATTAAAATTCCTGAGAAAATTGATATCCAAAAATTTTTCGTAATGTAATATGAAAGGACATAGCTAGCGAATCCCAATAGAATTAGTGAGGTAATAAAAGTAGTATTTGATAAAACTAGGGGTTCTCTGATAAAAAGATATAGAGGTAAAGCTAATATACTTGTTGGCAGAAATGTATCTGAATACGCAAGGGTATTATGGAATGGATGATAAACATTAGTATCAAAAAGTCCCAATGGATTAGTAATAATTGAGTGTACAACCCAGTTTTGAATCCAGGTTATAACTATTTCGCTATTTGCATACTCTCCCATGTGAAATATAAGAGGATATGTAATATAAATACCCAAAAAAAGAAATATACAAAATGAAATGGTTGTACGAAGTAAATTCTTATTTACAGTAGAAAGGTTTTTACCTGCCTTTATTTTCATTATTCAATTGCCAAAGTTTTCCCCTAACTAAAAAAGAGTGAAAACTCATCATGATTGCTATCACTAATCCTTCTAAGCCATCCAGAAATCCTAGTTTGAATATATAATTAACTATAAATTTTCCTCTGGAATAAATTATAATATCCCACCATTCTACTCTTACATGTTGCTTAAATAATTCTTCAGCACGAAGAGTCGTATAAAAATTAATCTCTTTAAGAAATTCTGCAATAGATTGATGGGGGTAATGCAAAATGGGACTCATCAACTCTCCTACCTCTCCCTTTACTTTCCAAACTTCATGGACTTTTCCCTCCCATTTTCCTGAATTTTTTTTTGCCAAGCGCAAAAGCCAAATATCTCGTGTTTCTCCATATTTCAATTTCTTACCCCACATATAATCCTCACGCTTTATATAGTATCCATTAATGCTTAATTCATAATTTTTTATTCCTAATTCTATTTCACTTTTAAGCAAAGTAGAGATAACTTCATCTGCGTCCACAAAGAATATCCACTCTCCTGTTGCCTTTTCTAATGCAAAATTTCTCTGCTCTGAAAAATTATTTCCAAGAGAGTGAATAAATATTTTCGCTCCAAGCTTTTTAGCTATTTCCCTTGTTTTATCAGAAGAATTATCATCTACTACCAGTCTCTCATCGCACCATGATAAATACGACAAGCACTCTGAAATATTTTTTTCTTCATTATGAGTTAGAATTACTGCAGAAATTTTCATGAATCCTCTCTTTACAAGCTAATTGTAGCACACTATACTATCTCAAATACATGAAAAAGATCACGATTTTTGCTTGTTTATATTTAATAAGCATTATTGTCTTTCTTGCGCATTTTATATATGTTGGACGGGTTCTTTATGGGGATGCTCTTTATTACTATAGCTATCTTCCGTCCGTATTTGCAGATCATACTTTAAATCTAACAAACTCATTTACCCACTTAGAAATTCACCAAGGCTTGACACATGTGGGATTACCAGAAAATAAATATTCCATTGGACCAGCTTTGTTCTGGTCAATTCCTTATATTGTAACTAGTACTTTTCTGAATTTTATAGGGATACATAATCCCTATTCTCTTTATTATCAAATTATTATAGGTATATGGGATATTACACTTGTTTTTATAGGACTTTATTTTCTTTATCTAACGCTCAAACGTTTTTTTACTGAAGAATTATCTCTGTTAACAGTATTTATTGTATTTTTAACCACAAACCTTCTTTTCTACGGAGCAGTTGATGTAATTAATTCTCATAGTATATCCTTTTTACTTTCTTGCTTATTTATTTATTTTTGGATAAAGAAACAAAATTTCAAAACCTCAATTGCTTTAGGAATATTGCTTGGTCTGACTGCACTTGTTAGGCCTCAAGATGGAACTATTATAGTTTTGCCGCTATTTACACTTTTCAGACAGAGAGTAAAATATTTTATGAATTTTTTAACAATCTGTTTTGTTTCACTAATTACTTTTTTACCACAGCTTTTTGTCTGGCATACTATATGGGGATCTTGGATCACTAACCCTTATCTCTACCATGAAGCATTCACTTTTTTACATCCACAAATTCTTGGAGTGTTACTAGGAAAGCAAAGCGGGCTTTTTCTTTGGACACCTATTCTGGCTTTTGGATTTATAGGCCTTATTATTTTTTCATTTCGACAAAAAGCAATTGGCATTCCACTTCTTACTTTTTTTCTTTTGCAGTTATATATTATTGCTAGTTGGTCTACATGGTGGCAAGGCGCATCCTATTCAGGGAGAATGTTTATATCCTCCATTCCTTTTTTGGCCATTGGGCTAGCAACATTACTATCTGTAAAATTTGTCTATAGATTAAGGTATCTATTAATAATACTTTTTACCACCCTTAATTTTATGCTAATGCTTCTTTTTTTACTTAAATACTAATTTTGATTTAATGCACAGCTTTGATCCTTTGCAAGATTTTTTAGCATTCTTCTTTCACTAACAGAAACATTTTTTAATTTTCCACCTTTTAGCACTTCCCATTCGTAAACTTGGGCTATGTGAATTTTTATAATTTTCTTAGATGTTGGACAAAGGTAAGAAAGGATAAGGCTTGGATCTCTTGTCATCACAGGGAAACCGCTTACATTTCCATGTATATTACGCCTCAACATAAAAGGGGCTGAAGCAGATAATTCAATACTTTGACTGAGCCATGGCTGTTCACCCACAAATGCTAAAATTACGTGTTGTTGTCCTTTTTCCACATCATTGTCTACAGTTTTCCATATGCCCTCAACAACATCTATAGATCTATAGCTTGACTGCCAATTTAGAATGGAGTTAGTTTTATAAATATTTAGAGAAATGAAAATAATACTTAATAAAATTATTATCCATTTATATTTAATTTTGCTTAAAAGAAATGCGATAAGACATATAAATCCTATGCTTGAAAGAAAAATGTATCTATGAGGCCCAGCCATTGGGGCTCTTGGTTCTGATAACCAATTAGGAAGATAGAATAGGAAAGTCCAAAAAGTAAAAAGAGAAATGATTCCGGCTGTTCTAGATTTTTTTTTCAAAAAATAAAGAAAAAACCCAATGCCGCTAACAATAATGACTGCACCTATCCTTCCAAATAATTTAGAATAAAGCCCTGTATTATGCTCATCTTGTTGTAAGCTATATATTATCCCGGTAAATATGTTTGCTACTGATGCAAACAGATTTCCAATGAGTCTTATTTTTGAAAGAAAAAATAGTGGGTTATGAATACTATTAAATATCGACTTAACCAATAATGAATGAGACGAAAAGGCGAAAAGCCATAGCGTCAGAATAGGAACTCCTAAAACAGTGCATAAAATATAGAACCATACCAATAATTTTTTTATTAATTTCTTCTTATTTGAAGGCACTAAGTAATAAATAATCGGAATAAGTGCAAGTATAGGAATAATTCTTGCTGGGTCTAAAATTATTCCTAGTAATAAAAAGGTAGTAAATAGCCATATTGATCCCTTTTTCCCATTGAGTGCATTTATAAAATATATTAAGGAGATTAGAAGGGGTATCGCGACTAATGCCACAGTCTGCCCACTTGGAAAATAAATGCTTTCAAGCCCTGCATATGAGACTGCCATAAAAACCCCAGATATAAAACCTGAAAGCTTTGAAAGCGTTAATTTATATAAAAAAATTCCAACAAGAAAAGAAATTATAATTCGCATAATAATTCCAAATAATTGCCATAAAACAGCATTTTGTTCAAAAAGATGTGTAAGTACAAAAAATTGAAGAAGTGTGGCAGGGTGATGATAATATGGACAAGACGATTGTCCAAATTTCATGCACCACATTATAAACCAGTCATCTTTCCAAAAATCAAAATACAATACTCTCCAAAATGTTCCAAAAGTAAGGATTACTAGGAGTGACAAAAATAATAATTTTTTAAACCTATGTTTTTGTGTAAGATTATCCCAGATTGCTTTAAATGCCCAGATACCATTTCTTGGAGCTTTAACAGTAAAAAGAATGCTTTGAAAAAGAATGAAACTAGAGTTAAAAACTCTTTTAAAGGGAGAGTTAAAATATTTTTCACCAAATATTAATGCGCTTTTGGTTTGGTTATAAATTGACACTTTAGATCCTTTTCCTGCTGACTTACTTAAAGCGTGAGATATGCTGGCCTGTGGATTAACCCAAATTTCAAATCCTTTCTTATTTGCCCTTAGGCAAAAATCTACGTCTTCATAATATAAAAAGAATTGGTCATCAAATAACCCTACTTTTTTTAAAACTCTAGTTTTAATAAGCATTGCACACCCTGATACATACTCTGCTTCTAAAGGCAAAAGATTTTTTTGAGACAACACTTCTATATGAGACGTTCTTCCAAATAATTTATTTAATTTTCCTCCAAGGTCAAAAACTTTCTGATCATTTTTTATAAAACTAATTGATGGAGCTACTATTCCAATATTTTCATTATTTAAAAAAGTTGATAAAAGTTTTTCTAAAATAGGCTTTTGGATTTGTGTGTCATTATTTAGAAGAAAAATATATTCAGCATTTCCTTTTTGGGCTATTCTTATGCCTACATTCACTCCTCCTGCAAATCCCAGATTTTTTCCTGAGTTAATAATTATGACCTTAGATGATGAGAAATATTTTTTTGAGAGCATTAGACTGGGATCATTATTTACAAGAATTATTTGAAAAGGGTAAGTTTCATTTTTTAAAATGCTTCCGATACATTCTTTTGTTATATTTAAAGATCCATAGTGCAGAATAATAATAAATACTTTTGATTGTTTCATAAAAGGCTGTTATATAAATTTGATATTTTACGACTGATTATAGTTACATCATGGACAGATACTGCTCTCTTCCTAGAAGCTGCAGAAAATTCTTTTCGTAATCTTGGGTAAAGAATATACTGCTTTATTGCTTCAGAAAGCGCATAGAAATCATTTGGACTGACTAAAGTGGCTGCGTCTCCTACATTTTCGGGAATTCCTCCACTATATGTGGTGACGATAGGGAGCCCAGATGATTGAGCTTCTAAAAGACCAGTATTATATTGCTCTACCCAGTATTTAGATGCCTTACTTGGAGCGACATATATATTTGCTTGTCTGTAAATTTCAGGCATTAAATTATAAGTAACATTTTTATGATTTATATAATTTGCTATGCCTAATTGTTTTTCAAGAATAAGTAGACTTTCTTTTTCTGATCCCTCCCCCACAATTGTTAATGAAAGCTTATGCTTCTTTAGATCTTTATCTTCTTTTAATCTTTTGAATGCATAAATAACTTCATATATCCCTTTATAGACTTCTAGCCTTCCAGTGAATAAAATATTAACGTCTTTATTATTAGCTGAGGGTTTGGATAAAGGAAAAAATCTTTTTGTATCAATACCATGACTTATAACTGTAATCTTTTTTTCATCTGCTCCCTCTAATATCAATGCTGCTTTTGTCCTTTGTGTTAATGCAATAATATGATCAAGCTCTTCTCTTGCTCTTTCTTTAAATTCTTTTCTTCCCATGATTCCTTCATTATTAAAAGGGATATTTTCTAAAACTGTTGCAATAACTTTCTTTACTTTTCCGCTTTTTTTTGCATTTAGAGCTTGTTGTGTATAGTGATAATACGTTTCTGCGCTGTGAACTATATCATATCCTTGTAAAGATTTTTCCAAACCTAGCAAATAATGCCCATCTGTAAATATTCTATTTACAATTGGCATTTTCATGGGGAATTCTGGTAAGTCCATTGGGCTAGGAAGCTTAGTAACGGGAAATGAAAATTTGCTATGATAAGACGTCAAGGACCCAAATCCCCTGATTTCAAATGATTTAACTAAAGGTTCAAAGATTTGCATCTCATATGCATTAAGAAATTTCCCCCTAATGATTGCAACGCTTGGCTTATTTTCCATATTTTTTTATTACTTCATAAAATTGTTTTCCAAAACGCTCCCATGTAAATTCTTTTGCTCGTTTTTTTCCTTTACTAATCAATGTTTTCCTAAGAGTACTATTTACTTCCAGCTTTACCATAGCATTACCTATGACAATTGAATCTAGTGGATCAGGCACCAATATGCCGCATTCCTTAACCACCTCTGCTATTCCACCCAGCCGTGTTCCAATAACTGGACAACCAGACGCCATTGCCTCCAAAAATGGCATCCCAAACCCTTCATAGAGAGACGGTGAGACAAGCGCGGCTGCGCTTTTATAAAGAGCAGGTAACTTAGATTGTGGAAGTGAAGGGATAAATCGAATATGATTATTAAAATTTCCTTTTTTTGCTAAATCTTTTATTTCGGGATCCTCCCAGAAATCACTTCCAACACAAAGTAATTTGTAATTTTTATTTGTTTTTTTTAAAAAGAAGGTTTTATAACAGTAGGGATATTTTTGGATGGCTTTAAAGACCCAATAAATAAAAAGTATGGAGAACTCAATTTAAATGTTGTCTTTGGATTGAAAAAACTTTGATCAACCCCCAAAGGAGTAACTGTAACGTCGGATCTTTTATATATATCAAAGATACTTTTCTTAAGAAATTCAGATGTTGTTACTAATTCATCTGCTTTTTGTATCATATATTCAGAATTTCTTTTTAGCTTTGTGTTACTTTCAGGATGAAATAAAGGATTAAAATCCATTGCGTGGACAAATCCTATTGTTTTGAATGGATGAAAATATGGCATTGCCTGGCTTAATGCTAAGAAAACATGAGGCCTCTGTTTTAAAAAGGAAAGAGGAAGCTGCAAATTTAACCACCCGGCACTAGAAAGAATTATATTTTTAGAATTTACTGGAAATTCATTCAATAACTTTTTATTAATTGGGTGGAAACTATAAAGCAAATATATATTTTTTTTGTCTAGTTTAGCAAGTTGTTTTAGAAGATTATATGCAACATAATAAACGCCAACTTTTAGCCTATCATCATCAATCCCCAGACACCCAGCATCAACCCCAATAACCATAGCTCCCATTCTAGCACTATAATGTATTTTAGTCATTGCAAACTTGGATGATCTGAATTAGCCTAGAATATAGGTCACTTCTTCATTTTCTTGTATGAATAAAGGGTATCTATTTGTAATAACTGCTGTCTTATTTTGGGCTCTCAGTTCTGGGGTATTGGTTAAGCTTACTTCTATACCGCCTTTGCCATTTTTTGCAATTGGTGCTTTCTGGGGTTGCATATTCATACTTGGGGCTTTATTTTTCCAAAAGAGTTTAAAAAGCTTATTTCAGTATTCTAAAAAACAATATCTCCTTATAATCATGATTAGTATTTCACTAGGAATTAGTAATCTATTGTTTTTCTTTGCGCTCAAAAATGGCCTGATCGCAAATGCTGTTTTAAGTCATAACCTTTATCCTATTCTTATAGTTTTATTATTCGCTCCAATACTTTTACAGGAAAAAATTAAGCTAAAAATATTTTTATTGGTTATGCTTAGTTTTGCTGGTCTTTTTATCCTCACAATCCCTAGCTTTAAGAGTATTTTAGATATTGCGCTAGTATTAGGGGCTATATCTGCTGCATTTACTGCATTGAGTTCAACCCTTGAAAAAAAGCTTGCGTTGATAACAAAAAATCCATTGGTCCCTGTGTTTTACAAAAATTTCATTCCTTTTTTAATGCTTATTCCTTTCGCACTACCCATTATTGGTCATGGTATCTCAGCTCAGAATTGGTTGTTAACTGCGATTTGGGGAATATTAGTGCTAGGAGTTTCTTTCATATTTTACTTTAAGAGTCTTCAGCTAATTCCAGTAACTCATGCCACAATAATAACCTACGGTGAACCTATTGGTGCAATTATTTTAGCTTACTTTATTTTTAAACAACCAATTAACGGGTTTATTCTTTTAGGAGGAGTTTTAATACTCGCAAGTGGAATAATTTTAATAAAAACAACAAAATAGTTTAATTTTATTTTCTACTATATTTGAAAAAATCGTGGCTGAGAAGAATGTTGACTACAGTATCACTAACATTATCTACCAGGTATTCACGTGGAGCTTGCCATTTACCACTTGAGAGTGATGTTAATTTCAGGACACATCGCAAAATATCCTCTGGATTTGCTCCGCTCAGCATATTACTTCCTGCGTCTAGTGTCTCAGGACGTTCTGTAGTATCCCTAACAGTAACTGTTGGTGTACCGAAGATACTACACTCTTCTTGAACTGTACCACTATCTGAGAGTACACAAAAGGCATTTTTCTCAAGTTTTATAAATTCAAAAAAACCTAAGGGTTCTGACATCTGAATTCTTGAATCATTTATAGTTATTTTTTGCTCACTTAATCTTTTTTTTGTCCTTGGATGAACACTCCAAATAAGCGGAATTTTAAACTCTTTTACTAATATCTCAAAAGCCTTAACAAAATTTCTTAACCTTTCTGGAACATCAACATTCTCTTCTCTATGGAGAGTAACAAGAAAATACTTTTTTTGTTTTACATTAAATTTTTCAAAAATTGGATTATCATCTATTTCTTTTTTATAATGATCTAATACTTCTTTAATTGGATTTCCCGTAACAAATATTCTGTAACCCGGAATACCTTCTTGAATAAGATTTTCCCTACTTCTCTGTGTATAAGGCATGAGTACATCGCTTGAGTGATCTATTATTCTTCTGTTAACTTCTTCCGGAACCCTATTGTCATAACATCTATTGCCAGCTTCCATGTGATAGACAGGAATTCCAAGACGCTTGGCAACAATAGCTCCCATACTGGAATTAGTATCTCCTAGTACTAAAAATCTATCCGGTTTTTCTTTAATTATTACTTTCTCAAGTCCCGTTAAGATAGTTGCAATTTGTTCTGCAAATGTCCCTTTTGCACCTAAATAATAATCTGGCTTTCTGATATTTAATTGTTTTATAAAAACACCATCTAAATTAAAATCATAGTTTTGTCCGGTATGGACAATAACTTGATCACTAACTTTATCCAGTTTTTTAATAATCAAATTAAGTCTTATAAGCTCTGGCCTCGTACCTAATATAGTTAGTATCTTCATCTTCTATATTGTGAAAGCTCCTTCACCATTTCTTCTATTGTTGGTGAGTTTTTATATCCTGCAGATTTCCACAATTTCGTATTTATTGTAACATGAATAGTATTCAAAGTCCTATCTACGCTAGTTTTTGCCTTAACTGGATTAATTCTAATATCTTTCCTGTCAAAATACAGAGTAAAATATTTTAACAGCTTTTCTTTAGTTACAATATCTTTGGGGATTATATGCTGAATACTTGTTGGGGATAAGTCTCTCAGAATAATCCCTTTACAAATTTTGGCAAAGTGAAGTGTAGTTATTCCGTTCCATGAATGATTTGTGTATCCTGAAAGAACTGCTTTGTCTTTCTGACTTAAAAACCATTCAAGTAGTAAATTTTGTCTTCCTTTTTCAGGGCCAATGATTGATGACCTAAGCAGAAAAAATTGCGGAGATAAAACTTCACCTAAGCTCTTAGTCTTACCATAAACATCTAGCGGATCATGCAAATCTTTTTCACTGTAATTTCCTTTTTTAATTTGTATTATACGGGTTTTCTTTTTACTAACAGTAGATAGGATATGGAAGGGAAATTGCGCATTTACTTTAATTGCTCTTTCTACCTCTTGCATATTTTCATCATGAATAAGGGGCTTGATTATCCCTATTGCATTAATTATCCAATCAACAGGACCAGTATTCTGAATCAGCTTTGAAAATGAATCGTTTAATGCATCAAATTTATAAAAAGCAACAGACGGATGCTGTTTTTTAAGAGTTAATGATGTATTTTTATTTCTAGTTGTAGCAGAAACTACAAAACTCTTTTCTTTCTCCAAAACACTTAGGATCATTGACCCTAACATGCCGGTTGAACCTAAAATAAGTATCTTCTTTTTTTTCATACCCAAATATTCCAATAATTTTTTTCAAACTTTATATCGTCATTAATAGAATCTTTTAATGTTGATGTAGAAAAAATCATAAGTTTGGCATCTGCCGTAAGCGATTGAAAACCATTAGCAAATCCTGAAGGAATATAAAGAATAGAAGGTTTTTTAGAATCGAGTTTAAATTTATAGACATGTAATTTCTTAGATGCATTAATCCAATTATCTATCTCTACCGCCCCAAACAGTACTTTACCGCTCAATATATGTATATATTTTGCTTCCTTTTTATGGCCATGCCATGCTCTGATATTGTTTTTTCTATTATTTTTTAAAGTATAAAATCTCTTTATATTTTTAAAATTAAAAGAATTTACAAAACCTACTTCTCCCCTGACATCCTTAAAAATATCACCAATAATAAGCTCGGGAATGTTTTGAACTTTTTTTACCATAAACTATTTATTTAATAGGTGGGTGTTATAGGCAGATAAATATAACTGATTTGTAAATCTTGGATTATTAATATCTCCAATTCTATGTTCTTTTAAAAGACTTTTTATTTCTTTCATTCCATCCTCAGCTGTAATTTTTGGATAAAATTTTAAGATATTTTCTGACTTCTTGCTATTAGCTCTATAATTTCTAGTGTCCTGAAACTTCATATCCACGGTCTCAATTACTAGATCAGGGAAGTACTTTTGAAGCCTCTTAACAAGATCAAAAATCTTAACATTTTCTTGTTTTAGATTAAAAATTCCAGTATGTTTTGTTGCAATATTGTCTACTATTGCCTTAGCCGTATCCTTCACATGAAGGATTGGTCTATACTGCTCACCTCCGAAAACTTTTAGTTTTCCATCAATAAATGCCCTTGCAGTAAGAGTATTAACCACTAAATCCATTCTTATACGTGAATATTCATCACTTATTCCAAAAAGTGTACCCAGTCTAAAAATAAGAGCTTTGCTTTTTTGCAGATGCTTTTCAGCTAATAACTTTGTTGCAGCATATACAGATAAAGGATTAGTTGGAGATAATTCGTCTACATCCTCGTCATGCATTCCATAAACAGAGCACGTTGAAGTGAATATGATTCTTTTATGGAAATTTTTGACCAACCACTCAACAGATTTTTCATTTATCTCATATGAGACATCAGGATGCAAAGCACATGCCCCATCTCCCACCAGAGCTGCAAGCCAAATAATAGTGTCTGCCCACTTTAACTGAGGAAGTATTTTTTTTCTATCTCTAACATCTCCGTAGATAAATGGAACGTCTTTTCTGTAACTTTCTTCATATAAAAGTGCATCATAAATGCGGAAATCATATTTTGTTTTTTTTAGAAGATCTGTGACTGCACCACCCAGATATCCTGCCCCTCCAACAACCAATACATTCATAAAGTCAAGTAATTATAACTATTGAGACTTATATATTCAACCGCTTTTTTAACTTTATACCTTCATAACGGACTTTTCCAAAGAAATTCGCAGGGTTTATCAAAAAAGAATTAAAATAGTATTTAATTTTTTGTAAGAATTCTATACTCTCTTTTCCCGCAACGTAATATGCAGAAGAAAGAGAGGCAGACCTTACGCTCTGTGCTTCTTGCGGTAAATCAGGATCAGAGTAAATTTTGCTGACTAGACTTATTCGTTCCTTCGCCATCTCATCTCCTTTTGCATAAAGACCTTGTGATCCTGAATGCACTCGGAAGGTTGCTAACGTTTTTGGAATTCTGGCAATTTCTCCATACATCCCTATCTTTAACCAAAATGCAAAATCTGCAGTGTATTTAAGAGCTGGATCACGACCATTAGTTAATTTAATGCATTCTCTCTTAAAAAATGTTCCTGGACCGGGCATACAATAATACTCTTTTAACATTTTTATATAATTAAAATTCTCCACATTCACCTTATCCTTCACTTTAGAGAATTCATCTATAACTTCCCAATCAGGATATACTGCAAGAACACGTGGATTTTTTTGCATATACATTGCAATTGTATTGATGGCTTTTGGAAGAAGTGGATCATCTGAGTTGATAACAGCAATGATATCTCCGTGAGCCAGAGAAAATCCTTTATTTACCGCCCTCGTCTCCCCTGTGTTTTTTTGTTTTAAATACACTATTTTTCTTTTACTAAACTTTTTTTTGTATTTATTAACTACTTTTTCCGTTTCATCCCTAGATCCATCATCAATAATAATATATTCTAAGTTAGGATAATCTTGACTTAGAATACTATCCATAGTCTCTCCTATTAAATCAGCACGGTTATAAGTGGGGGTAATAATACTAACAAGTTTCAAATTACTCATTACAAAATTTTTGTCTATTTTATATTTACTTTGTTCAGAATGGTGTTAATTTTTCTTGCATATGTATTGAGTGATAAATATTTGTTCAATCTCATTTTCTTATTGCCCATTTCACCTTCTTGAAAATGATAGACAATTGAACCGAATACTGTTTGATGTTTTATATCTCTTTTTTTTAACTTTTCCATAAGTATGACATCACCAGAAATACATGCTTCACCACGTTCAGCTATTTTAGGGTTAAATATAGAGCTACCCGGGACAACATTACCCTCAGGATATCCACCTACAGAAATAAAATCTTCCCTTTTAATAAGAAGAGGCATGAATAATCCCCCATCTTCTATTTTTTTATTTGATACCTTTCTAGCATATTTTTGAAAATCTTCTTCCCGATAGGATTGTGTCGATCTACCAAAGTTTTTTGAAATTCCATATTGACCACTTGGAAGTTTACCTGATTCTATTAGACGTGAGGTTAAGCAATTATTTTTATTATAAGCTGCAATAAGATTTTCTAACCACTGATCTGTAAATGCCATATCAGAATTAATAAATATAACAAATTCTCCTTTTGCTTTTTTCGCTCCATAGTTCCAGGCACGATATACATTGTTTATATACCATTCTTTCTTATTTTGATCAGTATTATTCCATATATAATGTGGAATTTTGTTTGTATTTATATAATTTTTTACTTCTATGGTTGCATCATTTGCAATAAAATAAAATTCTGCATTGGATAAATCTGTATACTTTAATACCTGAGCATAAACAAATTCTAACCATTCAACACTTTTATATATGAGACATACTATAGAATATTTTGGAAAAGTAGATTTACTTCTGTATTTTTCCACTAATTGTAGCGATTGAAAATATGTTTTCCTCAAAGGTTTATTCTCATCGTAAATGTACAGATTTTCAGGAAAAAATTTTTTTGGAATTTTCTTAAGTTTTAATTTTTCTTCACTAATAAGCCTATCCAACATGTCATATCCCAGCTGTCCATGAGATTTGTAGGTAAGATATTTGTATGCAATGTTTTTTTCATCAGAAAAACCATAATGTAATACTGCAACGTCTTTCACTTTTTCTACTTTTTTCACTTGGGGAGGATATGGAGCTTGATGTAATCCTGGTTTAATATTTGTATACCTGAGATTTGATTTCACTCGCCAAAAATGCGTATACCATCCAATGTCAAACATGCTATCTACGCGTTTCCAAGTGGCACTTCGCCAAATATTGATTTTGTGAAATTGTAAACCGTCAATATTTTTATAAATACACATTTGGGCCAAAGTCTGGAGACGGTCTTTTTCGCTCACGCTTAATACCTCATCTATATCAAGGTAAAAAACAAAGTCGGCTTTTAATTGTTTTGCTTTATCTAGAAGTAACTGTTTATGGAATATTTCTTTTTCAAAATCATTTTTTTTACCTCGTATAATATAAGGTGTAATTTCCTTCATGTATTCGAAGCTACCATCAGTTGAAGCATCATCATAAACTACAAGAGCATCGCAAAGAGGCACGATATACCTCACAAATCTTTTGAGATTACCTTTTTCTAATTCGTTGTAGATTTGTGCCATACAGACGATTTTATATTTTTTATTATCCATAGATAAATTTGGTGTAATAATAATCGTTTAGTAAATTTATTAGCTAGATATCTTCTTCTCTCCATAATACCGGATAAGTTATTACGCCATCGTTTAATCTATCATTTTTCTCATTACTAATTGCTAAGATTTCAAATTGTATTGCTTCGGGTATCCATTCTGAAACTCCTTCTCCCAGTGCAACAAGGTCTATTTTGTAACTTCCAGGAACTAGAATATTAGGATTGAAATCAATTTTAAATTTTATTTTTCCCTTTTTATAAACTGTTGACAGCTGAGAATCCAAAGAATAGGTATTGAATAATGAAATTCCCGTTGGACTGGCTACACCAAATCCAACAGTAAAATCATTTAAATTTTTAAGAGCAACACCTTCAATTTTAATCTGAAATGGTTCTTTAAAGTAAATTTGCTTCTTGTTTTCAGTTTCTGGTTTAACTTCGATAGAAGTAAATTGGAAACTCTCGTATCCAATTTTATGCTTATATATTTTTTTATCTGTTAAGTCTTGATTATTCTGGGATCCGACATCCATCCTTGCAATATAATTTGAGATAACCTTATTTGAAGGTCCTATTTCAACAATTTTACCTTTTTCTAACCATAGAACCTTTCTACATATTTTGGCAACAGCAGCCATATTGTGGCTTACAAAAATAACAGTCTTACCTCTTTCTCCCACTTCATTAATTTTATCTAATGATTTTTTTTGAAAACTCAAATCTCCAACAGCCAGTACTTCATCCACTATCATTATTTCTGGATCCAAATAAGCAGCAATTGAAAATGCAAGTCTAGTATACATACCAGTTGAGTAATACTTTATAGGGGTATCAAGAAATTTTTCAATACCTGAAAATGTAGCAATTGATGAAAACTTTTCATTAATTTCCTTCTTTGATAATCCCATAACAGACCCGTTTAAGAATATATTTTCTCTCCCGGTTAGCTCGGGATGAAAACCTGTCCCAACTTCAAGTAAGCTTGACACTCTGCCTTTTAGGATAATTTCTCCAGTTGTGGGAGTAGTCACGCGACTTAATATTTTAAGTAATGTACTTTTACCTGCTCCATTAGCCCCAATTATCCCAAGAGTATCTCCTTTTTCTAAAGTGAAATTGATATCTTTTAGTGCCCAGAATATACTCTTATCATTTTTTAATGTTTTAATAGGGTGAGTAAATAAATTTACTACACCATCTCTTAGAGAAGAATACGTATTTTGGTTACTGCCAATAGAATATTTCTTTGAGATATTTTCAACAGTAATAATTTTACTCATATAATATCGGCTATTTCTTTTTCATAACTTGAAAAAAAAGTCATTCCAATAATAAAAATCACAATTGCACTACAAATTGAGACGTAGATATAATTTAAATTAACTGGTCCTGTATTTAAAAGAAACAATCTAAAGACATCTAAAATACCTGTTAGTGGGTTTATATAAAATATCCATACAAACTTATTTGAAACTAGAGATAAAGGATAAATTACTGGAGTAAGAAACAGAAAAAGTTGAATAAAAAATGGCAAAACATACCTTACATCTCTAAATTTTATATTTAGTGTTGCCAATAATAATCCTATTCCCATTACTGTTAAAAAAAATAATATTAGCAAGGGAATTAGTATTAGCAATGTAAAAGGATTTAAAGTGAAATGAAAAATGAGCAAAAGAGCAACAAGCATCAAAAATGAAAAGATAAAATCTACTAAATTTACTATTACCGTTGCTATCGGGATAATTATTCTGGGAAAATATACTTTTGTTAATATTGCTTTATTGGAAATAAAACTATCACTGACTGAGCTCAAAGAATTAGAAAAAAAATTCCAAAAAACTAATCCTGAAAATGTAAATAATGCGTAAGGGGTGCTACCTAAAGAGACTCTTGCGACTTTATTAAATACAACAGTAAATATAATCATTGTCAAAAGAGGTTGTAAGACGGCCCAGAGAATTCCGATAATAGTCTGCTTATACTTAACTTTTATGTCTCTCCATGCAAGGAAATAAAATAATTCTCTATATTGCCATAGTTCCTTAAAAGAAATAGTTTTTCTGTTATGAGGTTTAATAACAATCTCCATAGTCAAAGTATTGTAGCTATTTTCTCTCCAAAATGGAAGTGATTTAACTTATTTATATTGCGAAAGAAATTTATCGGATGAATTGATCACAAGTTGGGCATCCTTAACGCTCATGCCGTGATGGCATCCAAGAAGAAATCCTGAGGACATAATTGTGTCAGAATTTGTTAGCTTAGAAGCAATTTTATATTTTATGGATTTATAAACAGGATGACGTGTTATATTTCCTGAAAACATTACTCTTGTTTGAATTCCATTTTTCTCTAATTCCTTGAGGAATTCATAACGCGTAAAAGGTGCGTCTCTTTTTATTGTCATTGGAAAAGCAAGCCAATTAGTTTTAGCTCCTTTTACTAAATACGGAACATAAAACCACCTCTCATATTTAATGAAGTAATTTTTAAGTGCATTGAAGTTCCTCTCGCGTATTTTTAGAAATTTAGGAAGTTTTTTTAATTGAGCTAGGGCAAAAGCTGCTGATGCCTCATTAAGTTTCATGTTATAACCCAACTCTGAATAAAGAAATTTGCCATCATAAGGAATGCCATCTATTTCAAAGTTAAATCTTTTATCAAAAGCTTCTGAATCATTCCCTATTCTTCCCCAGTCACGTTTCCTAATAATTCTGTCTCTCACGTCTTCACTATCTGTTAAAATCATACCTCCCATTCCTAATGCAGTAATAATATGTGAGCCGTAAAAGGAAGTGGTAGTGATATCAGAATATGTTGCCGTAAGTTTTCCATCAATAGATGGAGCAAGTGTATCGCAAGAATCTTCCAATAACAAAAGCTTATATTTTTTAGCAATTTTCTTTACTTTCCTTAGGTCAACTATTCCCCCAACAAGATGAGGTAATAAGATTGCTTTTGTTTTTTTACTAATTGCTTGCTCTATCAAATCCTCATTAATAGTATTTCTTCCTAATACACAGTCTACAAATACTGGAATAAAGCCATTTTGCACAATAGGTGCGGCTGTTGTAGAAAACGTCATTGCAGGAGTAATAACTTCACAGCCTGGAGGCAATCCTATTGAAGATAATGCTAAAAGGTTTGCTGATGAGCCAGAATTAACTGCGACACCAAATTTCTTTCCAAACAATTTAGCTATTTTTATTTCAAATTGTTTTACCTGGGGACCTGAAGCTAGCCAACCATTATCCATTGATGCTAGTACAGCTTTTTTTTCTTCTTCTCCGAAAACAGCCTTAGCATATAAGACTTTTCTTTGAATAGTTTCAGCAGAACTTACTATTTTATTTTTCTTTCTATAACTATCTGCCATGCTTTTGGCTCTCATTATACCACTTGAATTAAATCTTGTGTCCTTGAATAGGTAAATGTATAATTTGCCTACACTTAGAAGCCTATTATGCATAATATTACACTTGCCTGGTCCTTCAGAAATAGATTTGATATATTCAAGAAGTCAATACTGACTGCTGACAAATTTTGCCCTAAGTATATTAATTTCTGCTTAATTGACGCAGCAAGTGATGAGAGTACAATAAGAAAACTCCGAATACTCTGCAACAGTATTTCAAATAGGAAAATTCGTATTTGCGAGAGTGCTTATAGATCAACTGTTTCTGAGGCATGGAATCTTGGAATAATGCTTTCTGAAACTAGATATGTAGTATTTGTCAGTTCTGACGTAGAGTTTAAAGATAGTAGATGGATAAAAGAGTTGGAAAAAATGATAAACGCAGGATACGAGTATGTTCTTATTGAAAACCACGCTGTCTTTATGATTGATAAAAGAATAATTCCTAAGCTTGGATGGTTGGATGAACAGTTTTCCCTAGGACCTCATTTTGATACTGATTATATGATTCGATCCTCTGAAGCAAAGGTAAGATTTATTATACTTAGAAATAATGGAGCCTATACCCATTCAGATAGCAATGACGTGATAAAAGCCCGAATGTCAGGAGAAGTAAGAGACAGACTCCCAATGCATGAGGTTATAAATGAAAATTATTTTAAACGAAAATGGCAAACATCATGGCCGGGATGGAAAGAAAGAATTCATCCTCCAGCCAACATTAAAGAAGTAAAAAGATTACTACTAGAAATAGATCCGCATCCATTTTACACAAAAAAATATAAAGAAATGTATAGAAACGAGTCTTTGAAAAAAAAAGCACTTATCTTGGGGAAGAGGATTCCTATAAAAATTTCACAACGCTTAATTAAATGAAAATACTTCTTCTGGGGCATAAGGGATATTTGGGATCTTTTCTTGCTAAACACCTTAAAGTAGATATTCTAGATTTATCTGAAAGAAAACTTTTTCCAAATGGGAAAAAATATGATTACGTAATTAATTGTATTGGCAAACCTAATTTAGAATATTGCGAAAAACAGGTTGAGGAAACTAACTATAGTAACTGGTTTATCCTAAGAGACATTAAAAGATTTTACCCCAGTTCAAAAATAATTAATTTTTCTTCATACTACGTCTATGATGACACTGGCCTATGTACAGAAAAATCAAGAACAACAGATAAGTATAATTACACTAGGCAAAAACTACTAGGTGAAAAAGAAGTTGAAAATGGAGTGAGTTTTAGAATTGGTAAACTTTTTGGAAATCCTCAAGCTACGCAAAAAAAACTTACTGAATATATTTTAGATGAAGATGATTTAGTACTTGATACTGTACTATTTAATCCAACAAGCGTAATCCAGGTCTTGAAGGTTATCATGTATGAATTAGATCATAAAAACCTTAAAGGAGTTTATAACCTATCAAATAACGGTATTGCTTCGCACTATGATTATGGAGTATTTATTAATAACATTCTGAAAAGTAATAAGAATATTAAAAAAATAAAAAAAATCGTAAGGTCATTTAATAATTATGGAAGATTTACCATGTCAGTAGAAAAAATAAATAGAAAAATTCATCTTACACCTTGGGAAGAAGATATGAAATTATATTTAATGAATATATTGACCTCTTAGATAAGAATACTTATAATACTAGGATTATGTTAAGCATTGGTGACCTTATAGATAAGCTGGTCATAGAAAATATTAAAATCTTTAATGTTAGAGAAAGACTTCATGGCAAATTAACTGATGAGGAAAAGGTACATCTAAATAATATGATGATTACTCTAAATGAAAATAGAGGTATTATTGCAAATGCATTGGATGAAAAAGTCTCAAATGTAATATCAGGAAAAGAAAAAAATGTTGTTTTAAAAAAAATAAAAACATATCATTTTAAAAATGACAAAAAGTAAATTTAGCGATTTGGTCATTGAGCTTTCTGAAGTCTGGATTCTTTGGATGAAAAATAATGCTATATGCAAAGATGAAAAGATTTCAATAAAAGCAAGAAAAGATGCAGCTGATATATGCGAAAACCTTAATGATAGAAGAAATAATATAGTTGAAGAATTGGACTGCTTCTTTCCTAGTTAATTATGATCTACAACGGAAAATTTGATCATCCAAAAGTTGTACTTTATTGTCAGGTAGGTAAAGCTGTTGACATGCTTGATTTCTCCATCAACCAAGCTATTTCGAATGCTGGGTTGCCTGAGAAGGATTTTGATATAGTCTTTATTTGCTGGAAAACCAGTAATGAAGTCTATAGCTATTTGAAGGATAAAAATTATAAGTATGTTGATATGAAATATGATGAAGGAAAAGGATTTCTCTGGAATTTATACAAGGGATGGAATTTAGGCTTGGATACGGGTTTTGAACATGCAGATTATGTCTGTCCTATTGCAACTGACCACGCTTTTTATAAAGATTGGTTAAAAAACCTCATGCATTATGCAAAACCCAATAGAATAGTTAACTGCAAGCTCATTGAGCCAGGAACACTTCCAACTCTTCATATGGCAGTTAATTTAGGACTAACCCTACCTAACAAGTTTAAACAAGAAGAATTTAATAAGATATGTAAAAAAATATATAAAAACACTCTTGTTAAAGATGAGGAGAAATATGGACATAGATTTGATGCAATGCCATGGGTTGCTTCTAAGGATGTATGGAAAAGATTTGGACCACAGGCAAACATTCTACTTCCCGGAGGAATAACTGGCGATGTTGATTTTTTTGATAGATGCAAAAAGGGTGGTGTAGAAAATACAAAAGCTTTAAATGCGATCCTTTAAAAAGAAAGATTAAAGAGATGGTTTTAAATACAATAGCTCTTTTCAAATGAGTTAATTTAACATATAATCCTTTTCACACATGGCTATTCAAAAAAAGAAAACTAAAGAGAATACTACGCTAGAAGAATTAACAAGCATTTCTGAACTAGTTGACAGACTTTCTATTGAAAATATAAGGCTTTGGAATTTGAAGGATGAGGTAATGGCGCTGAAAAAAGAACTTGAAAGTGGACCATCTAAAGAAAGAGAACAGGAGATCTATAAATTACTTGCCAATAAAGCATTTGCTGATATAGATATCGTAAAGAAAAGATCTCTGGCAAAAAGAGCCATTGACGAGGCAATCATTAGACTTGTAAATGATATTATTAATGGCAAAAAAACCTCAATAGCCAACGAGCACAAAGCTTACGGGAAATGAGTATAATAACCCCTTATCTCGACCCTCCCACAAAATATAAATCTCTGCTATAATAATTGAAAAGCACGTGATAGGAGAGAAGCAATACATAATTACCCTGCCTAATGCCCAGAATCTAATGAGGAGATTCTTGCTCCAATAATCAGTTTTATCTATGAAATCAAAAGCATGCTTGTCTTGCGGTAAGAAATTATTTATAAATGTTTTGTCTTTAGGCAATACATATTTGTCAGATTTTGTAGATAAAGATCATATTTTTAAAATTCCCAGTTACCCTCTATCCCTAATACTTTGTAAAAATTGTTATCTACTTCAACTCAAAGAAAAAACTCCATTGTCAAAGCTTTATACAAATAGCTATGGATACATATCTGGAATTAACCAGACAATGAGAAAAGAATTGGCTGAAATAGTAAAGCAAGCTTCTAAAATTGTACATCTCAAAAAAAATGATATTGTTTTAGATATAGGATGCAATGATGGCACACTTTTAAATAACTACTCCGAAAGCGTAATAAGAATTGGGTTTGATCCTGTTGAAAAATTTTCTGAATATTTTAAAAATAAAAATGAAATATTTATTAATAACTATTTTAATTCAAAAAAATTCGCAAATAAATTTCCAGGAAAAAAAGCAAGAATAATTACAGCTATTTCAATGTTTTATGATTTAAATGATCCAAATCATTTTTTAGAAGATATAAAGTCTTGCCTCTCTGAAGATGGAATATTTATAATACAGCAAAATTACTTAGCCCAAATGCTTAGCCAAAATGCTTTTGATAATATAGTTCATGAACACATAGAATATTATTCATTATTATCTCTAAGCTCCCTTCTTAATAGACATGGTCTAGAGGTTATTGATGTATCAGTTAATAATACAAATGGTGGGAGCTTCAGAACTATTATTTCAAGGAAAAGGGTAAGAAAAATTTCTCCAAATGTTAAAAAGCTAACTAATGAAGAAAGCAAACTAAAACTTAATACAAAAATCCCATATGTTGCTTTTGCTAATAGAATTAAGTTAAACGCCAAAAAATTACGTGATTTCATTAATCAAGAAGTAAAAAAAGGCAAGAAAGTATATGTCTATGGAGCATCTACCAGAGGTAATACTCTTTTACAATATGCTAAATTGAATAATAAACTTATTACTAAAGCTGTAGAACGAAATCCTGAAAAATGGGGTAAGTTTATTGCTTCATGTGGAATCCCCATTATTTCGGAGGCAGAAGCACGCAAAGAACAGCCAGACTACATGTTGGTTTTACCATGGTTTTTTAAAGACGAATTCATAAAAAGAGAAGGCGAGTATTTAAAAAAAGGAGGGAAATTTATTTTCCCTTTACCCAAAATGGAAATAGTAAGTAAGCCATGAATAATAAAAAAGTATCAGCAGAAAAGTACTTCCGAAGATATCTACGTATTGGTCCTATAGCTCTTGCTGTATGGAGATCTGTTGAAGCGCGTCATATGGCACAAATCCCCTTGAAACGTCCAATTCTAGATATTGGATGTGGGTTTGGTGAATTTGCTCTAACGTTTTTTGATGAGCCTGCAGACGTAGGGCTAGATATTGACGCCAGAGATTTAGAAGAAGCAGCTAAAACTAAAAAATATAAAAAATTGGTTTTGGGTGATGCAAGAAACATGCCATTTAAGAAAAACACATTTTCATCAATTATTTCTATAAGCACATTAGAACACATAGAAAATCCTAAGAAAGTTCTGAATGAAGCATATAGGGTACTAAAACCGGGTGGAATTCTGGCGGTAACACTTGAAACAGATGAGGTAGATATTAATACATTCTACAGACCTACCATGAAAAAAATAGGGCTTGGAAAATTAAGTGATTTATGCACACACATGTACAATTCGCTTTATCATAGACACACTCTCCTCCCAAAAAAACGCTGGAAAAAGATGATTACAGAAACAGGTTTTGAAATACAAACATATAAAGATATTATTTCAGTTAAAGTAACCAAATTATTTGACATATTTCTCTTAACTGCATGGCCATCTCAGTTATTTAAACCATTTCTGGGCAAGAGATGGGTGTGGAGACCAAAAATTATGGAAGATATTTTAACTGGAATATTTATAAATACACTTGATGAAGAAGAGTCATATGGGACAAATCTACTTATTATCGCTCAAAAGCCAAAAAATAAAAAGTGAACTTAAACTTGTCTTTTATTTCAAAATACAAAGAGGGCTTATTTATTTTTGCATGTCTTTTCCTCTTATCGCTGCTGACATTTTGGAAGTCTTTAGGTTTTACATTTATAACAGATGATTATTTTTTAGTATGGGTTTCTAAATATCATCAAAATCTTTTTAAAATATACTGGTCTCACCCTTCCACGGTATTTGAATTTTGGACATTAGTTAAACTCTTTGGAAATAATCCAATTGTTTTTAATATATTTGGTATTTTCTTACGCGCTGCATCAGGTTTTGCGGGATATTTTTTTATAAAAAAACTAACTAATTCTAAACTTACAGCCATAATTTTCACTTTATTTTATGTAACATCTTATGTAGGACTACAGTCAACTACATGGGCAAGTGCACATATAGCATATATTGATTTATTTCTCATTATCTTCAGCGTCTATAAATTCTTTGTCTATTTATCTACTCAAAGAACCAAAGATTTTTTATTATGTCTCGTCTTTACTGCCTTATCTTTAATTTCAGATCCGGGACGTGATTTTCCATTAGTTATTGTTTTTCTATATATTTATTTGCTGACAGCAGTACAAAAAGGTCTAAAAAATCATCTGACATTCAAGAGACTAAAAAAACTATTCATAATATTCATTGTTTCAATATTAATATTTTTTTCGTGGTATATTTTATTTGGTTACTATTTTGGAGGATCAGTGAGGGGTAGTCATGGAAGAATACCCCTCAAACCACTTATATATTATTTTGGGTCAATAGGAAATTTATTAATTACTCCGTTTATTAGAAATTTTGAGCTTAGCCTAATCTACCCTTCATGGATGAAAAGTATTTATCCAATTTTTACAATTTTAGTGCCTAGTCTATGGCTCTTTACTTTCTTTTCATTTTTTAAATACAAGTCAAAATTTTATTTCATCATTAGCATTTTATTATTCTGGATTTTGGCTTTTTATTTTCCTAGCTGGATTTCTTATCCAAGAGAATATGTACCTGCAATTCATAGATATCTAACTATTTCAGGGTTTGGTTTTGTTGCATTACTGGCAGTTATTTCCCGTGATATTCTGAGAAAGAATATAATTGCAGGATCTATATTAATTCTTTTAATATTGTCAATTAACTTCGCGACAGTAAAATACTATTTAGTACAGGAGAATTCGTATAGATCAAGTACAGTAATAAATAAAGTCTGGACAAAAGTAAATAACCAGATTCCAAGTGGTGAAACAAGTAGTTTATTGTATTTTAAAGGAAGATATCCTCTAATTCCCTATCAGATAGTTTACTCAGGAGATAATCCTTATAAGCTATTGCGGGAAAATAATAGACTTAACGAACTGATTGTAACTACTGATAATTTAGAAAAAGTTGCCAATCAACTTTGTCATAAAAATATTAATACTCTAGAAAGCCTAAGAAAAAATGAGAATTCAATAAAATTTCATGCCTGGTATGTATGGAGTAATGGGAATGTAAAAAATATTACAAAACAAGAATTATTAAATCTAGAAAAACTTTATGAGAAACAGAATTTATGTATTACTTTAAGAAAAAAGTATGGAGATACTTTCACGGTATTTTGAAAAAAATATAATAGTATTCTGAGAAAAAGTTGAAAATGCTATCTTGACAATAGTTTTACGTTACCTATAATTATCCTATAGGCAGATATAGTGAACTATATTATTAAAGCTATTTACTTCCTCCTCTTTTGCACATTAATTATTTTATTTGCTTTTCCATTTTCATCTTTCGCAGCAGCCCCAAGTAATGGAAGTTGGGTACCTGTAGGAAGCATGGCAACTAGACGAATTTTGTCTACTTCAACACTACTACAAAATGGAAAAGTACTTGTGGCAGGCGGAGAACCTAGTGGTGGAGGTCCAGTTATTTTTGAATCTCTTATCCCTTTCACGGAACTTTATGACCCAATTTCAAAAACTTTTTCAACAACTGGTAACCTAAATACTCCAAGAGCAATGTTTGAGTCACCTTATCAAATCATGGTAACTCTTCAAAACGGAAAGGCTCTTATCGCGGGTGGTATGCAAGGAAATTTTGATAGCATAGGTTCTTCAGAGCTATACGATTCAACATCAGGTACCTGGACTTATACCGGTAGCCTTAATACTTCTCGCAGAGATGCACCATCTGTGCTTCTTAATGACGGGAGAGTATTAGTTGCTGGGGGGGCATCAGGAGGATTGAGTGGCGTCGGAACTACGCTTACATCAAGTGAATTATATGATCCTGTGTCAGGGGCTTGGGGATATACTGCAAATGACCTTGCAATTCCTCGAGACGGTCCCACTATGATAAAGCTTCAGGATGGAAGAGTCCTTATTGTCGGAGGTAGTTATTTAGGTAGCTGCAGTAGTCTTGCGGAAGTATTTAATCCAAATACAAATACCTGGTCCTCAGCTGGAATAATGCCTTGGGGCACTGTCGCAATAACAATGACGTTATTATCAAATGGAAAAGTTTTCGCTAATGGCGGTGAAGATTGTGGTTTGGGTACAGCAAATACCGCAATTTATGACCCAGTGGCAAATACGTGGATATCTACAGCCTCAATTCCTATCTCACCTGTAGTAAATAGCTTTCTTCTCGATGACGGAAAAGTAATGGTGAGATCAGGTAATCCTAATGGCGGAGACCCGGTAGGATTAACTGCACCTGTAAATGAAATTTATAACCCCACCACAAATACTTGGACTGTCACTAATTTACCTCTAGGAGGTAATAATGGAGGTACTTATACACAGCTAGCCAATGGAGATGTATTAAAAGCTGGAGGGTGGGATTGTGATCCGTCAAATCCTGCTTGTACTCTTGCTAGCGCAGAGCTTTTTACTGCTACTGCTGCGGGTGATCTGAATGTTCCGGATTATAAACAGTTTACGCTGCCTTGGGGATCACAAGTTTATGATGGAGCTGATAATTGGTTTCCTCTTGCTCCAAGCATAACCAGATGGGGATGTGCTCTCACATCAAGTGCAATGATATTAAATTATTATGGATATCATCTTCTCCCTGACGGAAATCCTCTAAATCCCGGGACACTCAATACATGGCTTAAAGACAATAATGGTTATGTAGATGGAATTACTAGCGGCTACGTCAATCCTCAGGCCATAGCAAAGCTATCTAAGAAGGCTAAGACAATTAACGGAATAACCGCACTTGACGCATTACAGTTTGTTTTTATACCAGGATATTCGCCAAGTCAGCTCGCTACTGATTTAACTAATTCTCATCCTGACATACTTGAAGAGCCAGGTCATTTTATTATCGCAAAAGGAATCAATGGAAGCACATTTGACATTAATGATCCTGCATACAATAATCGCCATACTCTTAATGATGGATACAATAATACTTTTCTTTCAATGAATAGATATATCCCATCATTTACAGATCTTTCCTACATTATGCTTACTATTAATCCTAAATATAAAATCACAATTACCGACTCTTCATCAAATCCTGTGGATGTTATTCAATATGTTCAGCAGCCTCTTAATGATGACTTGACAGGATTTCCAAGTGGTCAACCTGTTAAATTTCTATATTTCAAGCAGCCGCCTACAGGTGATTATAATGTCACAATTTCAGGAAATGAAACTGGAATGTATTCACTGGGAAGTTATCTTTATGATATAGGCATAGGAGAAAATGATGCAACATTAAAAGGGACTGTTAGTGATGGCAATCCAGATACGTTTATTATCCATTTTAACGCTGACAATGCAAATTTATCAGCAACGAATCGCATAATAACATTTCAATCTGTATTGATTGATTTGCAGGAAGCTGAAGCACTGGTACTACTTTCTCATGGAAATGCAAATTCACTGTATCAGCAGCTAAAAAATGCTCAGAAAGATTTAGTTAAAGGAGATATCTCTTCAGAATTAAAAAAGCTACAGGACTTTGATAAACTACTTTCTTCGCAAAGAGGCAAGCAGCTTTCAGAGGATGCATATCAAATTCTCCATTATGATATCCAATCACTAATATTAGGTTTTTAATTACCTTCTATTGACATTTTCTTTTTTAGTTGTTACATTCACGTTTTAAAGAATGGTAAACGCAATTTATAATGATTTGGCTTTAAATAAGATATACCAGGTGAAAGCTTTTGGCTTTATTAAGGATATTATAAAACCAAAACAAAAAGTATTGGAATTAGGTTGCTCTGACGGCTCATTTGCAAGCTTTGTAAATAAAAAAACGAATACTGAAGTATGGGGAGTTGATATCTCTCCTGAGGAAATAAGATCTGCAAAAAAACTAGGTATAAAAGCTCAGATTCATGATCTCTCCAAAGAGTTTCCTTTTAAAAAGGGGCAGTTTGATCTAGTATATACTCTGGAGGTTATTGAACATTTACTGGATACGGATTTTTTCTTAGAAGAAATAAAAGCCGTTCTCAAAAAGAATGGTTATTTAGTAGTCAGCACTCCTAATTTAGGATCACTTACAAATAGAGTTAGACTTCTTTTTGGAAAATACCCCAGATTTTTGGATTACACTAGAAAAGATTGGGGTAACCACGTTCATCTTTATACCCTAGATGCGTTACAAAAACAATTAAGTCAACACGGTTTTGAAATTATTCGCGTTACTTCTCCTAATTTCTTAAATCCTTTTATAACTAAGTCCTGGTGTCCTGAATTTATTAAGGATATAAGCATGAAGCTAGGTGATATATTCCCCTCATTAGGAAGCCACATTGTAATCCTCGCGAAAAAACTATCTTAATACAGTTTATTCTCGTTGACAAAAAAGCATAAATCCAGGACAATAGTATGCATGTTTATTCTCCGAAAAATTTACGCGTTTTTTGTCGACACAATCCAAAGCATCATTCTTGCAGCCTCAGTTTTCTTAATTATTTACCTATTTCTCTTTAGACCATTCCAGGTAAATGGCGAGTCTATGTTTCCTAATTTCCAAGATAGAGAATACGTATTAACTAATCTTATTGCGCTTAGATTTGGTCCACCTGTAAGAGGTGACGTAATTGTTTTTAAAGCTCCACCTGATCCTGAAAAAGATTTTATTAAGCGCGTAATAGGCATGCCTCATGACGGCATAACTTTAAAATCAGGTGATGTATACGTAAATGGAAGTAAATTAGATGAGAGTGCATATCTTAATCAATCAGTAAAGACTTATGGAATGTCATTTCTACATGAAGATGAGACTATTACTGTTCCTGACGGATACTTTTTTGTTATGGGAGATAATAGGGCAAATAGCTCAGATTCCAGGGATTGGGGATTTGTTGGTAAAAAAGCAGTTATTGGAAAATCATTTTTTGCTTACTGGCCACCAAATGAAGTTGGACTAATTAAAAACCCCTACAAGAAGTGAATTACTGAAGCTTACGAATAAAGTCCTGAATTTTTGGAGTTGTTTCATCTGGAGTACCTTTTATTTCTATGATAAATCTCACTAATTTAGATGACTGTACTATATGTGCTTTATGAAGTGAATAGCTATCTTTTAGTTTTTGCGCTATGTCATTAAGCTCTGGTACATAAAGCGTTGAGTGATCAGAATGAGGATCCTTTCTTTGTACTGTTGACCTGGCTTGTCTTGCCATCTCTTCTGTTTGCCTAACTGTGCTATTTTCCTTCAGGATTTTCTTAAACAGTTCTAGCATTAAAGCTGCATCACCTAAAGAAATCAGTGGCCTAACATGTCCCTCACTTATTACACCAGCTACCAATGCGTCTTTTATTGCATCAGGAAGTGTTAAGAGCCTCATCGTATTTGAAACAGTTGGCGCACTCTTTCCAACTCTCTTCGCAACATCCCCTGTCCCTAGTCCAAATTCATCAATAAGTCTTTTATAAGCAAGTGCTCGCTCAATAGGATTAAGATCTTCTCTTTGAACATTTTCAACAATGGACATTTCTAAAATTCCCTGTGGAGTTGTTATTTTTACAACAACTGGAACTTTCTCCATTCCAATTATTTTTGCAGCACGAAGTCTTCTTTCTCCGGCAATTAGTTGGTATCCAGCTGGTGTTTTTGCCACCACCAAAGGCTCAAGAATACCCTGTTCACGGATGGAATCAACTAATTCTGTAAGTGATTCGGGTCTTATTACGCCACGGGGCTGAAGTGGATTCAATTGAATGATATGAGTCTCAAGCTCGTAAATTCTGTCTATATTATCCATTCACAATATCAACAAATGTTTTGCCTCTTGTTTGTCTAAAATGGACATTTCCGTCCATCATTGCAAAAAGAGTGAAATCATTCCCAATTCCAACGCCTTTACCTGGATGAAATTTAGTTCCTTTTTGGCGAATAATAATATTGCCAACAATTGCTTTTTGTCCGCCATAAAGCTTTACGCCTAGACGCTGAGCTTTTGAATCTCTATTATTAGTTGTAGACCCACCCGATTTTGTATGTGCCATAGGTTAGTATAAAGTATTTAGTATTAATCTGTGAAAACTAGAACTATTCTACATCGATTTTTCACAGGATGTCAAGGGTATTTATTTAATGCTGTCAATTTTAATTTTGGTTGTTGTTGCCCTAAATCCTGTCACTCTTCTGTGACGTGCCTTTGCTTTAAATTTAGCTATTCTGATTTTTGGTCCTTTTACACTAGCCCCTAAAACGGTCCCATTTACGCTAACCCCCTTAAGATAAGGAGCACCTACTTTGCGGGCCTTTTCTTCAACCAATAGAAGAACATTAGAAAAGCTGTATGCTTCATTGTCTTTAAGGTTAAGATGCTCAACGGTAATTACATCTCCCTCAGCAACTTTATATTGCTTATTTCCACTAGCCACAACTGCGTATTTCATAACGGATCTTATTATAGCAAAAAGCTTATCGGATTTCTAGCGTGTCTTTCCGCTTTGAAAAGCTGCCTACAGACGAAACAAGTCCTAGGAGAATGGCGTTGGTCAAAAGAGAGCTTCCCCCATAAGAAACAAAAGGCAAAGTTACCCCCACAATAGGCACTATTCCTATATTCATGCCTATATTTAGAAAAGCTTGTATAAGGACTAGAGAGAATGCAAATGCAACGAATGTTTTTGAGAATAAATCATCTGTTGACATAAAAATTTTAAAAAATCTTAGTAATAGAAAAGAAAATGCCACTATAACTATACATCCACCAATAAATCCCATGTCTTCAGAAAGAGTAGCAAAAATAAAGTCAGTATGTCTCTCAGGCAAAAATCTTAGTCCCGATTGTGTCCCAAGACCTAAGCCCTTCCCCAAGAAAGCTCCGGATCCAACAGCAATAATTGCTTGAATTGCATTATATGATGTTCCTAAAGGATCATTGGTAAAATGCAAAAAGGTTAAAAGACGTTGTCTTTGATATTGGTGCAGTAAATTCCAGAAAAAAGGAATGCTTAGAGCTATGATACCACCAGAAATCACAAACCATAATGCAGGAAAGCCATAGAGTAGAAGCGTTAAAATCGTTGTAAATATATAGATAAGTGCTGTGCCTAAATCTGGTTGTTTAAATATAAGGATGGCTATAGGTAAAAGGAATAAAAAAACTTTACCAAATGTAGTAATAGAAGTGTCATTTTTTTGTGACAAAAATGAGGCAAGTGCAAGTCCCAGAAAAGGCTTGAGAATTTCAGAGAATTGAATTCTAAAACCTCCAATATCCAACCACCTTACAGCCCCCCTACTTTCAATTCCTAAAAAGACCAGAAATAAAAGACAGATTATAGAAATTATATAAATAGGAAGAGTAAAATATTCTGCTTGTCTCAAATCTACTTGAGAAAAGAAAATAAATGCACCACATGATAGAAAGAAAAAAACAAATTGACTCAGAAATAATGTGGGGCTTATGGAAAAAAGGGTTATTAGACTTAATGAACAGAGAGTAAATGATGGGATGACTAACTGCCAGTCTATTTTGCGGGTAATACCAAAATGTGTCATATTCGCTTTACTGCAAATGAAGAACCCTTTGAGATGACGTCAACAAGAGCCTGCTTTTTTATATAGTTTTCATACTCCTTTGGCCATGAAGGTAATGCAACAGTTACTTTTTCTAAAAGTGTCGTGCCAATTTTCTTTCTTTCTTCCTGAATCATTCTTACAATATCCCTTGCTTCTCCTTCAGCTTTTAATTCTGGCGTAATAACAGTATCAAGTTCTCCTGTTAATTCTCCTTCGCCTTTTATAAAATCTACATTCTTAACATTCAACTCATCCTTAATCAGCTGTATTAAATCTTCCCCAATGCTTAATTCATAATTCTTTATTCTAAATTCTGTGAGTGGTTGTCTTACTTTAATTCCCAATTCTTTTCTTTTGGATAACCCTACTTCCACAATCCTCCTTACCAACTGCATCTCCTCAATGATATTTGGAAATTGTAAATTGGAAATTGGAAATTCTTTCGGCCATGCCGAAAGGTGCACCGACTCTTCACCTGTTAGATTTGTATATATCTCATCAGAAATAAATGGCATAATTGGTGATAATAGCTGAGATATTGTCACCAAAACTATATGTAGAGTGCTATAAGTGGCATTTTTATCTTCTATATTTTCTGCGCCAACTCCCACCCTACCTCTTGAACGCCTTACATACCAAAGAGATGTGTCATTAATCATAGCTTCAATTGCATTACATGCGCCGTGAGCATCATATTTTTCCAAAGATGATGTAGTAATATCTACAGCTTCTTTAAGTCTTGCCAAAATCCACGCATCCAGTACACTCAACGACATGTCATCCTGAACTTGATTCAGGATCTTTTTATTCTTACTAGGTTTCCACTCGTCTAGCGTGGCATTTAAGACAAAAAAGTTATAGACATTCCAGAGAGTTAGCAATTTTCGCCTAACTTGATCTGCATGATGTGGACCAAATTGAATATTAGAAGCAATGTCGTGCTGAGAGCAAATCCACCTTATGATGTCTGCGCCAAATGTATCTGCGCCTTCAACAAATTCAATTGCATTTCCCTTACTTTTATGGAATGGTTCACCTTTCTCATCAACCATTGTCGCAAATCCTAAAATTGTTTTAAAAGAATTTGTATCTTCTAAAACAGTTGACATTGCAATAAGTGAATAAAACCAATTTTTAAACTGTCCTGGAAATGATTCCGTAATAAAATCTGCCGGAAACCATTTCTTCCAATACACTTTATCTGTCATGTAGCTTACTTTCCCAGTTGTTGGGTCAACAAGTGTTGAGAAGGGAACTATTCCTGCATCTAGCCATACATTACCAACATCATTTGTTCTACTTACAATTTCTCCGCATTTACTACATTTTATTTTGACTTCATCAATAAAAGGCTTGTGTGGCGTGTGTCCTTCAAATATATCCCACCCTTCAACTGCTTTTTCCTTAAGCTCTTCCTTACTTCCTACTATCTCAAAGCTCCCGCACTTCTGACACTCATAAATAGGGAGCGCTAATCCCCAATATCTATTCTTTTTACTGATTAGCCAATCATGCATATTTGATAACCAATCAAGTTCTCGCTCTAGTCCAAATGATGGGTGCCAATCAATTTTATTTGCTGTATCTATCATTTTCTCTCGTAAAGTTTTATCTCCACCTTTTTCTTCAACATCCATTGAGATATACCACTCTTCCGTAACCTTCCAA
>WNFL01184777.1_pt1 | contig 44617 bp, 34 predicted proteins | sample 5400361 | NCBI WGS metagenome assembly WNFL01 (sample SAMN13153351, study PRJNA577476) | soil metagenome | isolation source: 40 cm soil on Douglas fir-dominated hillslope | place: USA:California | collected 2013-09-17 | reverse complement strand
AACGTCGGAGACGTTCGCCATGACACCGGTGATCATCGCATCACGTGTAAAGCGCTCGCGCACGTGGCTGGAGCCCGAGCTCGCAAGGGCAACGGCAAGCTTCGGCTCTCTGCGTAAACGCATTATTGCCGAGGCCAGGGCCGCGCTGTTGCCAGGCTGCACGAGCAGCGCCGTCTGCATGTGCTGCACCACCTCGCGCACGCCGCCGGCGTCGCTCGCGACCAGTGGCTTCCGCGCAATCAACGCCTCCACGAGAACGCGGCCGAACGGCTCCGGCAGGGTGGACGTGTGCGCAATGAGGTCGCACGCCGACATGAGCGCGGGAATGTCGTCCCTGGCGCCGAGGAGATGGACGCGTCCCGCAAGCGTTGGCTGTGCGGCGCGGTGCCGCAGCTCCTTCTCGTATTCGGCCTCGCCGCTGAACAACGCTCCGCCCACGATCAGGGCATGGACATCGGGAAGCGTCTCGAGGGCGTCGAGCAGCACACGCTGACCCTTCCATGGATGCAGGCGGCTGAAGCTGCCGACGACGAATGCATCGTCAGGGATGCCGAGTGCCCGGCGAACAGTGAGGCGGGCTGTCGGGTCCACGCGATCGAACGCGGCGGGATCGATGCCGTTGTGCACGACGCGGACGAGATCGCGTCGTCCGCCGGCGGCAACGAAGGCGTCGGCGGTTGCGTGTGAATTGGCGATGATCCGCGACACTCGCGCGTTCGCCGTCAACGTCATGAGCCGCAGATTCGATGCGCTGAAATGCGATCGATCCAGAATGTCGCGGAGATGCCAGATGACGGGACGACGTGCCAGCGCGGCGGCGGTGGCGCCGATCAGGAAGGCCTTTGGCGAATTCGTGTACACCAGCGCCGCCTTCTTCGCTCGTCGCGCAACGTGGGTCGCAAGAACGACTGTGCCGACGATCGCCGTCGGCGACGGCAGGCGCGTCCCCTTCTTCACGCCACGCAATGCCGCGCCGGAGGGAATGGCCACGACGCTCACTCCGTGCTCGAGGAGCTTCGTTTCGAACGGCCCGTGTTCGAACAGTACGACCTCGCAGCGATCCCGAAACGCGAAACGACAGCTCGGCGCCCCCCAGCACCCCGGCGTGGTCCACGAACAGAATGCGCGCCGCACCACTCACGCGACCACCTGTTCGTACACATGGCGCACCTGTGTCGCGATGACGGGCCAGTCGAACTGCGTGCGTGCATACTCCGCGCATGCCCGTGCATCCGGCACGGTCACTTCGCCCAGCAGCGCGCGCGCGAGCGTGTCACCGATTGCGGAAGCAGTCGCGGAGGTCGTGATGAGCTGGGGAGCGAAAGGCTCGACGATTTCGCGGAGGCCGTCCACCGGTGTCACCACGCATGCCGTTCCGGCCGCGAGAGATTCAACCGTGATGAGGCCGAATCCTTCCAGCGCGATCGTCGGTACGACCGAGAGATTCGCCGCGCGGTACGCCTGTGGAAGGTGGGCGTCGGGCACGAATCCGAGCAACCTTACGGTGTCGCCAAGTTGCCGTTCTGCAATGCGCGCCTCCAGCTCGCCACGAATGGACCCGGAGCCCGCGATGCACACGAGCACGTCCGGCACACGCGAGCGCAGCTCCACGGCGGAGTCGATGAGCAGCTCCAGACCAACACGTCTCACTAAACGGCGCACGCAGAGAACGATGGGCCTGTCGGTCGGCCAGCCGAGCGTGGCGCGCGCTTGCTCGCGGGAATCGGTGATGGCAAAACGCGCCGCCTCGACGCCGCCAGGTATGACGTGGATCCGCTCGCGCGGGAAACCGAGATCCATGGCGAGAATCTCGGCAAAGGCGGAGGAGAGCACGATGGCGGCATCCGCTGCATGATATACGCGGCGTTCAATCATCTCCTTCATCCATGCCGTGACGCGTGGTGCGCCCTCCAGCCGGGACTCCTGCCCCCACGGCCCCTGGAAGTGCACGACGAATGGACGCCTTCGCGCAAAGTCGAGTACGGGAAGCGCGTGTTGCGCAAAATGAGACACGATGAGCGCGTGCTCGTCGTGTGCTTGCAGCCAGGGCATGGCTGCGCGACGCAATGCGCGCAGTCTGTGTGGAAGCCGGTCACCCGGCCGGGCGAAGGCACGCGCCAGGCCGCGAGAGATCCGCTCCACGTCAGGCGACCCGCTCACCAGACCTTCCGACTTCACACCCTGTTGGTCCAGCTCCGCGAGGAGATGCGCGTACACCCGATTGAGGCCGCCGGGCCGCTCGCTGAACCACTCCATGCCGATCTGCAGCGTCTCGAGCGTCATCGGGCGTTCGACCCCAGCAGATCGTCCAACGTATTCTCCGGGCGCAGGGAGCCGTCGAGTGCCATTCGTGCCCAGACCTCGAGCACCAACAGAGTCCAGATCTGATTGCCCCAGTCGCGCGTCCCATCGGCGTGCTCGCGCAGCAGGCGACGAACCAGATCCGGCTCCAACCATCCGCGATCGAGAAATTGCGGCGTGTCGAGGAGCGCGGACACATACGGGGCGAGATCAGTGCGAAGCCAGAGCGAGGCCGGAATGACGAACCCGCGCTTTCCACGATGCAATGCTTCGCGCGGCACGTAACGCTCGGCCACACGCTTGAGGAGATGCTTCGTGCGGAACTGCCGGAGCTTCAGCGACGCTGGCAAGGTGGCGGAGTACTCGATGATCTCGCGAGCGAGAAATGGCGAACGAGTCTCGAGGCCATGCGCCATGGAGGAAACGTCCGCCTTCGCCAGCAATTGATCCGGCAGATAGGTGGTAAGGTCGCCGTACAGTGCGCGGTCGGCATCATCCGCCGCAACAGCGCGGTCCCACGCCTCGGCGTACAGGGAGTCCGGATGCCAGTCCGCAACGAGCTGCCTGAGTGGCGCTGCGTACCCGCCGCGCAGGGAGCGAAAGCCGCGGTCGTACACGAATGCGTCGCGCCCGCTCGTCGCGCCGTCGCGCGTGAGCAGCGCGAGGCGCCGGAGGAGCCCGCCTTTCGCTCGCGTGCCGGGCTCCTCCGCGAAGAGACGCGCGAGCCCACGTCGAAGCGCGGCGGGAAGCATGGCGCGATAGGGCTCCGCGGCTCGCGCAATCATCGGCCGCGCATATCCGCCAAACGCTTCGTCGGCGCCGTCGCCTACGAGGGCCACCGTCATGAACCGTCGTGCCGCGGCGGCCAGATAGTAGTTGGGGATGATCGAGACGTCGGCGAGCGGCTGGCCGTAATGCCAGACGATTGCCGGAAGATCGCGCACGACGGAAGGCGCCAGAATCTCCTCATGCAGGCGAACGCCATACCGAGACGCCACGAGTCGCGCGTAGGGACGCTCGTCCGCCACCGGTCCTTCATAACCGAGCGTCACGGCGTCGATGGAGCCGCCGGCCTCCTGACTGGCCAGCGCCGTGATGAGGCTCGAGTCAACCCCGCCTGACAACAACGTGCCGGTCGGCACGTCGCTGCGCAGCCGACGGCGCACCGCGGTCCGCGTCATCGCATCGATGGCGTCCAGCGCTTCGCGCTCGCCGACACGAGCCTTGGGCACGAAGCGAACGTCCCAGTATCGATCGATCCGAAGCGCACCGGTCGTCGCGTCGTATTGCAGGGCGTGCGCGGGCCGCAACTGCGAGATGCCGTCGAAGATGGAGAAGGGCGCGGGCACCGCCTGGTACGTGAGATAGGCGTCCAGTGCATGCGCGTCCACACGCGGCGGCGACCCGGCGAGCGTCGTCATTGCCGTGAGCGTGGAGGCAAAGGCAAACCCGTCAGCGACGCGGCCGTGAAAGAACGGCTTCTCGCCCATGCGGTCGCGCGCCGCGAACAATCGACGCGTTTCGGAGTCCCAGAGCGCGAACGCGAACATGCCGTCCAGGCGGTCGAGCAGCGCCGGCCATCCCCACACGCGAAATCCGTTGAGAATGACCTCGGTGTCACCGGTCGAATGGAAGGGGATCGCGCCCAACAGCTCCTCACGGAGCTCGAGATAGTTGTAGATCTCGCCATTGTAGACGAGCGCATAGCGCTCGTCGCCGGAAAGCATCGGCATGTGTCCGGCCTGCGAGAGGTCGAGCACCGCGAGCCGCCTCGAGCCAAGACACGCCGTATCGTCCACGTAGAGCCCGGCATCGTCGGGGCCACGGTGGCGCATTTGCTCGCGCGCGGCTTCCACGCGCCCCGACATTGCGCGCGCTCCCGCGCCCACGTAACCGACGACGCCGCACATCGCTCAGGAACCTCCCGCCGGCGCGCGCAACGCCAGCGCGTCGCGATACACCGAGAGATAGGCACGCGCTACCGCGGACCACGAATACTCCCGTGCACGCTCGAGGCCCGCCGCCACCAGCCGCTCCCGCGCCGGCGCATCGTCGATGAGACGAAGCACAGTGTCCGCAAAGGCGTCGTCGTTTACGAGCATGCCGTAACGTCCCTTGTCGAGCAGCTCGCTCGCGCCGGTATTCGGTGACGCCACGACGGCGGTGCCGCTGGACATCGCCTCGAGATACGGAATGCCAAACCCCTCATACGTGCTCGGCAGCACGAACACCCACGCTTCGCGATACGCGCGCGCGAGCTCGACGTCGCTCGGAAAGCGCTCGTACCGCACGCGAGGATGCGGCGGCGGCTCCTTGTCTGAGATGAAGCGCAGCACGACATCGGGATGTCGTGGCGCGATGCGCGACACGAAGGTCTCGTACATCCAGCGGCCGCGCTTGCGGCCCTCCCATGTGCCCACATACAGCAACTCGGGCACCGCGCTCTTCGGGCCAGGCGTGAAGAGCGTGCTGTCCACGCCATTGCCGATGACGCGGCGGAGACCATGCAGCTCCGCGGCGTCGGTGCCCACCGCGACGCTCACCGTCGCGAGCCGCGCGGCCAGTTTCTCGAGTGGAAAGAGCGCGTACTGAACGAGGCGCCGCGGCCAGCGCGTCGCCCTCTGTGCTTCGCGTAAGGCCGACCCGTGGAGTGTTCGCACGGTCGCGCGGGGGCGGCGGATCACGAACCAGTCGTCGCCATGATAGTGCACGACGTCCGCGCCACTCAGACGGATGACGTTGAGCAGCGCGGGAAGGACCACAAGCCGGCCAAAGCGGGAATCGCGCAACCACCACGATCGCGGAAACAGGTGGCGATGCACGTATCGCGCATCGGCTGGTGCAGGGGTGAGACTCGCCACCGTCACCGGCACGCCAATATCCACGAGCGCGTTCGAGAGCCGATGCACCGCGATCTCCACACCTCCTGGCTTTCGTCCGCTCTCGGGAAGCGTCGTGTGGAGGATCAGCACCCGTGGAACGGTCTGCTCGGCGCGCCCTTCCAGGATAGCAGAACGGACGTTGCGGAGCCGTGCCACGCCGCGCTCGAGCGCGAACTCATCCCGATAGAGACGCCGGCCCTCTTCGCCGAGCGCGGCTGCGCGCGCCGGATCGGCAAGCAGTGCGGATACGGCCGCGGATAGCGTGTCGGAATCGTCGGAATCGGCGAGAAGCACCGTGCTCCGGCGCGTCCACACTTCATCGGCAATCGGACCCCGATTTCCGATCACCGGGACGCCGAGTGCCAGGCCCGCCATGAGCGAGCCACGTCGCGCGCTGATGCCGTCGTCATACGGTTGCACCAGCACGTCGCAGGCGGCGACGTGCGCGCTCACATCCGCGGCTTCGAGACCGCCCGTGGCGTGAATGCGTGACATGAGATCCTGACGACGCCTTGCCAGCGTCGCACGCATTGTTTCGCTGTTGCGTCCGACGAAGAGCGCGATACGATCGGTGTCCTCGTCCAACACGCGTTCAAAGGCTGGTGACAACACGCGCAAATGATAGCGGCCGAACGTGCCAAAGTGTCCAACGATGCGCTCCATTCCGCGCGGGCGCAGGTCCTTTCGGATGTCGTCCACCCGATCGCCGTCCGCGACGTCGGGCACATTGCTCGGCACCGGTACCCACAGCATCTGACGCACGCGGCGTTTCCACGGCCCGCCGAATCGCGACAGCCGATACTGCCATTCCGAAATCGCGACGTACGCGCGGTTCGCGGCTCGCGCCGTGAGCCAGTTCATGACGAGATGTACGAGCGCGGCAACGTTACGGCGCCAGCGTTGCCGCCACGTGAACTCGAATCCCACTTCGTGAAAGTAGATGTCGAGGCCGCGCGACCGCTCGCGGAAGAGGAGGAACGCGAAAGGCACGTTCATCATCCGCCACCCGAATCCGGTGGGGACGTATTGCACGAGCACGCGAACGTCGGCCGGCTGCTCACGGATGACGCGACGCAACACGCGCAACGCGTCGAGCCCGAAGTGCGACGGCAAGTGGTGCACCGTGACGCCCGGCACCTCTGGCGTCGGTCCTGATGCTGGTGGCGCCCATACGTCCACCACGTCGCCAGCCTCCGCGAATGCGCGCGCGAGCAGACGGGTATGATCGCTGACGCCGCCGAGCATCGGCGGGTATTCGCAGGTGATGATGCACCACTTCTGCGGTGCAGGCATTCCGCTCGAGCGCTCGGCGAGCGACGACGTCACCGCGGCATCCGGGCCGTCGCCTGTGCCCAGCTGTTCCATTGGCGCCATCGCAACGCGATCGCGAGCAGCTCGAACGGCACCGACGCGAGCGCGGTGAGTGAATCGATCGACTTTCGGGAGTGCACGACCACCGACACGCGTGCCCGAAATTGGTTCTGGAGATACCACGGCAGCCCGCGAACGGGCGGGTGGATGAACATGTAAAGGACACCCGCCTGGTGAATGCGCGCCAGGCGCATGCCCCACGCGAGACGCCTCGGCGGATGATCCACGGATGCCGACGCGACGAACTCGATCTGATGCCCCGCCGCCAGAATGCGATCGCGCATGTCCGTGTCTTCCATGTGCGGCAGCGGAAACCGCTCGTCGAAGCCGCGCACGTCGTCGAACGCGTCGCGCCTGATGGCGAAGTTGCACGACCACAGGACGCCGCCGTGGAGATTGATGGGCGAGGTCTCACGCGGCGACGGGTCGCGTTCGCGGCACGTGATGCGCCCCTCGTACGTGCTGACGTCGGAACGTATCGCGCCGTCATACGCCGCCAGCAGATCGAGCTCGGGGAGACAGTCGTCGTCGATGAAGACGAGATATTCGCCATGCGCGCGCGCAGCGCCGTTGTTGCGGTTCGATGCCGGGCCGCGCCGCGGCCCAGCGATCCAGTGCGCCCACGGAAAATGCGTCGCGACGAAGTCTCGCGCAGTCTGTGTTGGGCTGTCATCGGTGACGATGACCTCGTACAGCTCTCCTGCGAACGTTTGCGCGCCTGGAGCGAGACGCTCGAGGCAGAGTGCAAGCAGCTCGTTCCGGTCGCGCGTGGGCACGATGATGCTGAATCGCGGAGCGCTCATGTCGCTGCACGAAGTGGAAGCGACGCCGCCCAGTGGAGCATCGTCGAATACTCGTTCATCAGCGCCGGCCATCCGAATCGCGCTTTCGCGGACGCATGGCGTTGTCGTCGCTCATCCTCGGTGATGGGCTTTTGCAACGTCACGCTGACCAGGCGAGCGAGCTCTCCCTCCACGCGAAGATCCGCGAGAGCTCCAAAGCCATCGAGCAGGTATCGTGTGACCGGAAAGTCGTGTGCGATCACGGGCAGGCCATGCGCGAGCGCCTCGACGTACGCGAGCCCGAACCCCTCGCGGAGGGACGCGAGCGCGAATGCATCCGCCGCGCGGTAGTACGCATCCATCTCGTGCGGCGCCAGCGTGCGGATCAGCACGTTCTCGGCGCCAAGGAGATCGTTGGCAAGCGCGCGAATCGTGACTGATTCGGCGTTCTCCGCGCCCAGGAGCACAAGAAATGGCCGCGGTGCGGGCAGGCGTGCAATCTCGCGGATGAGGACGTCCATTCGCTTGATGGCGACGTCGAGCAGGCCGGCCGACAGAACCACCATGCGGTCGGCGGGCAGACCGAGTGTCCTTCGCGCATCGCCGATAATGCGCGTCGGCACGTCCTCCGGAACGTTCACACCATGCGGAAGTACCACCTGCCGCGACGTGTCTTCGCCGCGCTCCTGCGCCTCGGCCAGACCGGCCGGCGTCAACTGTTGCACGGCGTCTGCACGAGTGAACGGTTTCGTCGTGAGGCCGCCGTTGTAGTAGAGCAGGCGATAGCGTTGCCCGCTGAGGCGGCGCCAGTGCCAGCACAGGTTGCCGAGGTTCAGGTCGGCGAAGTACACCAAAGGACAGGAAGAAGGTGAGCTGCTCGGAGAAGTAGGAGTCCCGCCGATGGAATGCCGCCAACCATCGCGCCGCGCGCGAATCACGCGGCAGGTTCGCGAGCACGTGTACGGGAAGCTCGCTCACTGGCCCGCCCGCAAAGACCCTGATCTCGAGCGTCGGATCGTGCCGAAGCGCCCCCGCGCACTCCAGCGTGAACGTCTCGAATCCGCGACGCTGCCGCCCCAGCCCCGTGCACGGAAAGAAGACGCGCACGGGCCGCTCGGGCAAAACCGCCGGTAGGCCGGAAAGAGACGGCACGCGGGAGTGATCGTCTATCTGGTGAACGTCGGAAGGGGCATCTTCCGCGCGACTGCCAAATCTACGACCCGGCTCGCGGCCCCGCCTCCACTCGACGCCCCACCAGAACGTGAAAGTCGCCCTCATCACGCTGAATGACTCGACCGACGTGCATCAGTGGTCGGGGCTCAACTACTTCATCGCGCGCGCCCTCGAGCGCGCCGGCGCGACGCTGCACCGGATCGGCCCGCTCGACACGCGCTGGACGATGACGCGACGAAGCGCACCTACCATCAGGTCATGGAGCCGCAGTCACTCGCGGCCATCGGCGCTGCCGCCCGCGCGCAGATTCCGGCCGACGCGGACGCCGTCCTCGGTGTGACGTCGCTCATCGCCGCGGCAGTGGGCCCACTGGATCTCCCGTTCGCGAGCTGGGACGACGCCACCAGCGCGGCCATGTCGGAGTACTATCCCGACTTTGAGCGGCTCGCACCCGTGAGCCGGCAGCACAACATCGAAGTGGGACGCCGCGCGGTGGAGGCCGTGTCGCTCGCCATCTATTCGTCCGACTGGGCCGCCAACTCCGCGCGGGCGGCGTATGGCCTTCCGGAGAGTCGCGTGGCCGTCGTGCCCTTCGGCGCGAACCTCGAAGAGCTGCCGTCGCAGGGCGACGTCGAGGCCGCCATCGCCGCGCGCCCAGACAATGTTTGCCGTCTGCTCTGGGTCGGCGTGGAATGGCATCGGAAGGGCGGCCCGCTCACCATCGAGATCGCGCGGGGGCTTCGGGACGCCGGCGTGAACGTCGAGCTCACGCTCGTGGGGTGCAAGCCGGAGCTCGAGGGGCCTCCGGAGGACTGGATGCGGATCGAGGGATTCGTGAGCAAGAAGACGGCTGCGGGGCGTGTGCGCTTGGCCGAGCTATTTCTGCGCTCGCATTTCTTCGTCATGCCATCGAAGGCGGAGGCGTACGGCCTGGTGTACGTCGAAGCGGCGACGTACGGCGTTCCGGCTGTGGCGATTCACACGGGTGGCGTTCCCACCATTATCCGCGACGACCTCACGGGCATCCTCGGTACTCCCGACTCCGATGCCTCGCAGTACGTCGGCCGTATACTGAGCCTGCTGCACGACCCAGACCGGTACACCAACATGGCCCTCGCCGCACGCAAGCGCGCGACGGATCGCCTCAACTGGGATACGGCTGGTCGAGACGTGCTTGCGCGCCTCGACCAGCTCTCTCGATGATCATTCACTATCCGTCGGTTCAGCAGGTTCCGTGGACCACGCTCAACGGCGGCATTATGGAGTCTTAAAATAGAGTGGGGTTGTGTAGTTCGAGCAGCCACTGCTGTTGCACGCTGCTACATCCCAGCGATATGGTCGCCCGGCGGTGAGAGTAACCGTATGTTGGGCGGACTGTACCGTAGTACTTACCACGAGAGCGTTCGTGCTCATGTCACGCACGCCGACTCCATAGGATGTTGCACCCGCGACGGCGTTCCATTTGAGAGTTACCGTGCGGCTACTGAGTGTTGGGCCAGGAGATGATAGGCTGCCAGGGGCCGTATTGGCCGGAATGGCGGGTGCTCCTGGTGTTTGAAAGTAGAGTAGCGATGAATACAGCGAGCATCCACTGGCATTGCATGCTGCGACGTTCCAACGATATGGCAAGCCGGCGGTAAGGTTGACGCTGAACGACAAGTTCGACGTTGTGATGTCAACGTCAAGCCGGCCAGAACTCATGTTACGTATTGCAAAGCTGTAGTAAATAGCACCGGTGGTGGCATTCCAGCTCGCAGTTACCTGCGTTGAGCTCGTGACTGGTCCCGGGCTGGTGAGTGACCCCAGCGATGTTCCTGTCGGTGTGTTTGGTTTGGCTACCGCCTGTACCGCGAAGCTGGTGCTTCGCAAAGAGTTACCTGCTGCCGATGTGAGATACAGCTGGTAACTCCCAGCTCCCAACTGTACGCTCGACAAATTCAGCGAAGAACTATTCAGAACAGCTACTCCAGCGGAGGGGTGCAAATAGCACGTTGTCGATCCAGAGATGCAGAAATACACCTGCAATCCTGAGACATTTAAGCCCGTGCCTGTGACCTGGCCTCCAAAGGGAATTCCTTCAGTCGGCGTGCTGAACCAGTTGAAAGACTGGATGGATGGTGCGCTAACAGTGGGAACGGTGACCGTTGCGCTAGCAGATGGCTGGGAGTATCCAGCGCTATTGAACGACTTGACCCGATACGAATAGGTCGTCCCATGTGTTACAGATTGATCGAGGAAGAGAGCGATGTCTTGAAGTGTCGTTCCTACAACGGCGTACGCTCCGCTGCCGGTGGCTCGCTCAATCTGAAACCCAGACTCGTTGCTTGAATTGTCGTTCCAGGCTACAGCCACGTAGCTGGCGTTGGCCGATGCGGCGACTCCTGACGGTGCCGCGGGAGCGCTAATGGTTGGCCCGAAATTGGCCACCAAGGCACGGCTCGCCGTTGCCGTAAACGTGTACGATGCATTTGGCGATACCGAGGTGGCGCCTTCGGTCCAGCCGGTGAATTGATAATTACTCGCCGGTGTTGCAGAGACTGTTACAGAACTGCCCTGCTGAACGGTTCCAGGACTTGTGGTCGAGCCCCCGTTACTTGGGTTTGCACTCGTTGATATCGTTACGGTGGAAGCTGTGTTAAAGGCTGCCGTTATCGTAAGCGGCTGTGAGAGCGTGAGCGAGCACCCTCCTGCTCCAGAACAGCCTCCACTCCAACCACCAAACGTGCTTCCTATTGCAGGCGTCGCGGCAAGTGTGATTGTCGTACCGATTGCAAACGATGCAGCGCACGATCCAGATGCCGTTCCGTCTGTTGCGAAGCTACACGCGATCCCTGCTGGCGTTGAACTAACGGTACCGGCACCGTTTCCGCTTCGCGCAGAGGTCAGAACGGCCTGGCCACTAGTCACATTCAAATCGACAATCACACTTTGTGGGGAGCCTGCGGTTCCCGCTGAGCCGCTGATTACGACCGTCGCACGATATGCGCCTGTGGGAAGGCTTGTCGGGGTAACGGCTAGAGCAAGCGCTGCCGGCGCACTCGTTTGACTTAATGACGCCGTCAACCAGCCGCTTTGCTGTCCCGCTTGGTAGGATGTCGCAGCACTCAACCCGCTCAGCGCGCCACTCCCTGCATTGGAAATTTGGATCGTTTGGGCACTGGGAGTACTTGCACCTATGGTATGAGCGAATGTGGCTGACGTGCTGCTTAGTGCGAGCCGAGCGCCGCTTGCTTGGCCGACCGTCAACGTGATCGAGATAAGTGCGGGTGAATTCTGTACGCCGGACGTAGAGGACAAGACGGGAACGGAAGCTGTATAGGTTCCGGCAGGGAGGGTAGTCGTCGCGTAAGTCACCGATATGGTAGTAGGCGCCGTTGTGCTTGTTAATGCCGCACTAAACCATCCAGCCTGTTGGTTTTGCCCGTAGGTAATCGTTCCAATGCTTAGACCAGAGAGTGTTCCTGATCCTCCATTCGTGACATTTACGACTTGAAGTGGTGCAGACTGGCCTGTAGTGATGCTAGAGCTCAATGCGGCTTGGCCCAGAACCAATTTTGGTGTACCTTCGGATACGGATATCGTCAGCTGATGAGCCTTTGTCGTTCCGCCACCGCCCTTGTAGCTGTTTACCGCCGCCGTGATGGTAGCTGAGCCCCCGGTGATCGCTGTGAGCGTTCCTTGTGCGCCGTTGAGCGTTACCACGCCCGGCGGGCTAACCGACCACGAAATGGCCCGCGGCGTTACCGCGCGCCCTTGGTAGTCAAGCAGATTGGCACTGAGAGTCGCTGTCTCGCCGATGGACAAATTCGACTTCGACACATGCGCCTGCACAGTTGATACTGGCATAACATCCAGCCGCAGGCTGCTCAATTTCTTGACGACTTTCGGGAGTGGATCAAAGGGCGTCGGATTTCCCTGGTCGACGAAATCGTCGGTGAGAAGAGCGTGATCGAAGCCTAGGGACGATGACACCGAGAGGAGACCACCATTGTTGCTGCTCTCCGTTGGCACAATCGCATCTCCTCCCGATTGTGCGCCGAGCCGCTTCAGCGTACACGGCATCGTCACAGAGAAAGCATGCGCGACAATTGGCGGCGACCGAAACGATGTGCGTACGTCTCCGGTGATAGCCGTAATCCGCGACGAAAGGCTCTGGATCGCCGAGGGTGTTAACGACTTGAAGAATATGCTGGACGGTGCGAGATCGTCTGACCCATCACTTGTCGCCTTCGCCCAGTCGTAAACAGCCGCAAGTGCAGCAAGATTCTTCTCGCTTTCCGAGTAGTACGAATCTTCAAATACACAGTTGTGTGCCGCGGTCACGCTGACACTGATATTGTTGGCGAGGACGCTACCGTTCCAAGGCGTGCCGAGCGTAATAAGGTGCTGAACGTGTTCGGCAGGATCCGTGTTCATGTAGGAGGCCGCCACCAGGCCGCCCATGCTGTGCGCAATCATGATCACGTCACGACCGGATAGTTGTGCCTGAATGGCGCGTGCAAGATCTGCTGCCGACTGCTTAATGTGCTGAAAGCTCGGATAGCGGAACGTGTAGACGTCATAGTCAACCGACGTCGGCGGCAATCCGCCAAGCACATAGCGCCATGTTGAGCTTGCCGGATCGTATGACTCGACTGCTGCGCAGTCATGTTGTGTCATTTGCCATCCGTGAATCAGTACGACGGCGATGCGCTGGGGCGATACGTCAGAACGTGTGCTTTGAAGCTTTGACGATCCTGTCGAGGAGCATGTCGTTGGGGTCGACTGAATGCTGGCACTTATCCCCAGACTGGTACCACCGATTGTAGCGGATGAAAGCAGAGAGACCGGTACAGTGACGGTGGTACGTACTAAGCCGGCAGCAGGTACATCGGCCACGGTTTCAGACGGAAAGACAGCGATAGTTCGTCCAGCCGCGTCGTTGAGCGCAACGTCTACCCTCCCAAGGGCGCTCATTGTTGTGGCCGACCCCGACTTGACGATTTCCAAAGCAATACTGCCCGATCCGAGCGTTCGAGATGAGAAGGCACGCAAACCCGACACTGAATTGTTCGGTGATACAGAAACTGTCAGCAGCGAGTCTCCATCCAGACGCATGGACGTGCCGACGGACGCCCCAATCGCCGTTCCAGATGGGAGTGCGCCTGGAGCAACCCGAACTGTCGACCCAAAGCCGACGTGAAGTACTGTGGTATCTGTGGCCTTGACGACGGTCGAATCGCGATTAGGAAACAGGATGCGGACTGTACCCCGACCAACCACGTTGGCTGTCGATGCAAGGATTTGCGTTACACCACCCCGCTTGCCTTTCACTACTCCGCCGGCATCAACGTCGGCAATCGAGGTGTCCGCCACAATCCAATGAATCGAGGCTCCTGCAATTGAATGGCCGTTACTCCCCAGAGCAGTCGCGGCAATCCTTAGGGTTGTCCCTATCGCCAAAGTCGCGGTATCTGGAACTAGTTGGAGTTTCGAAACACCCGAGTCGACACCGGTGGTGGGCTCAGTGGCGCGACGAGACCCTTCGCACGCAACGATGGCGGAAATAGAAGTAATGCTTCCGTAGAGCCATTGTGTGCTTCGTCGCATGGATACCGTCTCACTGAGGTGCCGCGTTAACAATACCGCGCCTTAGAAGTTGTGCAAGCCTAATCGACTGTCTAGTGACACTCCGAAGTATGGCGGTGAAGGGGCATTTCGGACGGCCCAGGCAAGGTTAGGGAGGAATGGCGCCTGACGCCGCGACAGAGAAGCAGCTGCGGCCGTCGATGTGCAGCACTCGGGACGTGATGCAGGAGTCGGTCAAGGATCGCTGTCGTGAGGATCGCATCATGGGCAAAGACCGCCGGCCGTCCGGCATTGGGGAACTGACAACGGGCCGGCAGCCGGACCCACTCCTCAACTGCCGCCAGTCGGAGGAGCATTCTTGATATCGTAGACTGGCGACCGGCAGGGTTCTACGAGCACCTGCCCCTCGGCATAGGTGATCGTTGTTTCGATCAGAGGCGCACCAGGAGGAAAAGTCATCAGTGGCCTCATGGCTTGAAACTGAACGCGATAGTCATGCGGACCGGCCGGCACGTCGTAGAAGTATTGAATCTGGCCTACTTGAACGGATATCGATCTGGAACGGCCAGCAATGTCCAAGTAGACCGTGACGGGGGTTCTCTCAAACTTGTTCGCAAAGCCGTAATGGCCCGTGTTGTTGATTGCGCACTTTGTTGACGGCTGCGGACTTCTTGTGGTCGCGTCTTGCGGAATCGGGCGAACGGTCGGTGCACTTGAAATGGCTGACAGCATTTGCAAGAGCGCCGTCTGGCCCTCCTCCAAGCGGCCGATTCGGAGCGCATGGTCCGCCTGCACTGCCTTCAGCTCCTCGATTGCACTGGCAGTTCGACTCTTGATACTATAGGCTTCCAGATCCGAAGGCGCCCGACGCACCAGTGCGCCGAGGTCAGATTGCAATCCTTCGAGCATTGCCGCTTGACGCAGCAGGATTTGGCGGTTGGCTGAGTTAGTCTTGGCTTGGGCTACCAGCTGGTCGCGTAGCCCGATCAGCGTATCTCTTAGCCCCGCACCGTCGCCCAGCATGCGGTCCACGCCCTTACTTGCCTCGTAAGCTCCCAGAAACTCGGCGATCACCTTGGCGGCTCGGCCCACATATGGTGCTGATCGGACGAGGAGCTGCGCCTGTTGCGCCTCTGCTCTAATGCCGGGAATGACTACCAATGCGCCGTACATAGCCAACCACACCATGCGGGCTCGCGACTTGTGACTACTCGTGAGCGGTCGGCAACCAATCGAGAAGTCCATCGAGCTTACCTGTGCAATACGGCTATTAGTCATTTATGAGCGAGTCGGTTCACCCGGTGCGGTATGCGCGGCCCGGTAACCGCCGCGAGCTTTCGGTGGTATTGTTGGCAGACAATCGCCGCGCCCTGAAATCTCCTCGGCGCAAAATGGGCGGGCTTTCACGATATCCACGTTCGGCGTAAAGATGCCGTATCGCGCGACCTGCGCAAGCCAAGACGAGGAGGAACGAGTCCAAGGCGGCGGCGCCCCTACGGGAAAGGGCGCTTCGTAGAGATGTCTGTTGCCGCACAACGCCCAAGTTCACCCGCGGGCGATCACCGGAACGGTGAGCGACCCAATGTGAAGTGCGACCGTCAGGTGGCGAGCGATACCAATGGTGCCGCTCAGCGCCCGTTGGTGCAACGCACCTTAGGCTGACAACAAGCAACTATGTCCGCCACCGCGGCCTGGGAACACGACCACGTAATGTTCGAGGATCGATAGCGACGCCACCAGCTGTTAGGAGTGGAGGTTGGTTCGTTACGACGGTCATGCCGATCCTGTGACGCAAAAACCCGCCCGGCCTGTCGGCCTGCGAAACAACGGCTTCGGACGGGTCACCTCTGGAACATCTCGTAACCCACTTGCCGAGGAACGTACCCATAGACACGAGACGACATTCGTTTGTGAGATGCACAAGAGCGGCGATTGTGAGCTCATCGGCCGACGCCGCATCTATCGCGTACATGCGCTCGCGCGTCTGGACAAGAACGATACTCTCGTCGCTGATCTTAACCATAAGATCCAGTTGCCTGCGCAGGCGACGTGCTTCGGTTTTCGGAAGCGTCAAAGACTTGACGGGCCGATCTTGAGGTAGTCGCTTCGCTTGAAAGAGAACGGCCTTTCGTACCTCCTCTTCGCCGTTACGAATACTTACCACAATGCTCCCGTCAGCTCCCGTCAAAATGCGATCGAGGCGAGCTGCCAACCCTCCTCAGCTTCAGCGTTCGTTAGCGTGCAGGGCGAGATGTTCGCCATTGAAATGGCGGTGGATTTATCCCCACGTACCATAGCCGAGGGACCGGCCCGTCGTTATTCAAAATCTTCACCTACTCAGTCCACCATGTCCGGTTCGAAATCCCAGGTAGAGCACCATTCGACTCGCCCACGTCGGAGAAAGAAGTGGCTGCGGCAGCCAACTGTCCTCCAGACGGATGGGAATAGGGTGACCGTTCCGTCTCGATGATCACGGATCCGCCAGCGCGGACGGGAGTCGTCATGAAGACTCATGTGCAAGGCCTCGCCACAGCCGCAGGGACAGAGTAGCGCCACGCTCCAAAGGTACTGTTTCTCTCCTAGGACGTACACAGTGGCTGGCATCAACCGCTCCGGGATTTCTTCAACAAAGACAGTCCCCCATGGCTGTTCTTCGAGACGTCTGACGCGCCGCCATCGCGATCCAAGTGATCGGCATAGGGCCCAGGCGCGAGACCAAGTCGATCTCGACGCGACCGTTCGCACCTTCATGCCTCACTACCTTCCGAGAGCTCCGGCATGTTCAACAGGGGGCGTAGGTCACCTCGTCCAACGTGGCGCGCCACCACGAGACACGGTTCGTCTTCACGAGCTGCAATGATCCGCGCTTGGGTTAGGCTGATCCCATAACTCGCGAACTCAGCGTTTCCGTCATCGCGGTATGGGTGAAGTCGCGCAAGAAGCTCATTAACGGCGAGGCTCGCGTAAAACATGTTGACACTGATGACCGCCGGTCGCTCTTCTTGAACGCCGGTGATGTACTTTTCTCGAAGTAACGCCGCGTACCGCTCCGGGCTCTCTCGCCGAAGCGCGGCGGCCTGAATATCGGAAGCGGTGTAAACGCCGCGACTCAGGAGACTCGACCCGCCTGGCTGAAGGTAGTGAACTGTGCCGCAGAGTTGCTCGACTCCGCCCTGACCATCGGCTATCAGACGAACTCCAACATCGATATAGGGCAAGCAATAAAACGTGGCCAGCCTATTCAGTAGATCGCGGCCGTCAACCGAGTCCATGCAGCCGAACACGACGTCACATTTCGCCACGCGCCGGACGACGCCGGGTAACGAGAGAGTCGCAACGATGGGCTCGACGACTGTCCCGAGGCCCATCGCCTTGATCGCTCGGGCCATGACCTCGACCTTCGCGACCTCGGCGAGCGCGTCGGCCATCGTCGCATTGTTGATCCTATTGAGGTTTTTCTCTTCGACGTGATCCGGGTCTACGAGCACCAGCCGGCGGATTCCTAGGCGCGCGAGCATTTCGACGAGCGGGCTGCCAGTGCCAGAGCAGCCTATCACCGCAACCGACAGCTCGCCAAGCATGGTGGTGGTGCCCCGGCCGAAGGCCTGCGCCGTACGCCGCGCGAACTCAGGATGAGACGCGCTCTCTGTATCGGCGGACATGACGATGGCGCTGTATTTCCACAGCAGTATGTCATCGCCGGTTACCGACACGCTCTCAATCGGGGAGAAGGCACCGGCAGGGTCGACCAAACGGGCGAAGATCTGACCGTCGGGCAGCATCACGGCGCTCGCGTAGGCGTGATCGCGGCCGAGCCAGGCCGCCACTGACTCCGACAACTCGGCGTCCGCCAAATCGTCAGTCCTGGAGAAGCGGCGAAAGTCTTCAGGATGGCTGTGGATCTTGAGCAGCGACAGGTTGCGCGACTCGGCCTCCGCAAGAATCGCTGGCAGCACATCGGTACGCCAGGTCACTCGATCTGCTGTTCGCACGATGCAATCGCCGTACGGTACCGGGTGCAACTTGTGGACTGACAACGCGTGCTCATGCAGCGTCCCGCAGAGCGCGAACGCCACAGCTTCGTTGCCGTCGCCCGGAAATAGATGGTGGCGAATGGAACCATGCTGCGCCCCAGTCATACGCAGAGAGCGGTAGGAGTGCATGGTCGCTACCTCCGGAATTCACGAGCGAACCACTCTTCGACGAGCGCCAAGTGTGCGGCGATGTCGTCCACACCGGGTCGCCACGGGTTTTCGTTCGTGCGATGTCGAGACCACCGTTGATACAACCGTCCCTCGATCATCATCCCCGTGAGCGCGCTGTCCAGTGGAGCGGTCGGGTACCCGCCGACAATGTGAAGCGCGACGGTCACGTCTCGGTGGTTATATCCGGACGGCAGACGGAAGCCGTGAACGAGCAACCAGCGCTCTCCCTGCGAAAGGACTGTCTCCCAGGGCAGTCCGCGAGCATCGAGATGGAGCACGTCCTCTTCCGGCAGCAAGAACTCACGCCGTGGCCGCGGCGCGGCCGACGCGGTCAACGGTCCCCCCGGTCGAACCGATGGGCTTGAGCTACCGAGCCCTCGGTCTGATCGAGAGGCAGCGTCATGAACCGCTCGACGCCGGGCGTGGTCAGGTCGACCACCTGAGTCAGCTCTATCTTGACGGTCTTGCCGCCAGCGAGCTTTTGGTCGAGCCGAAAGCGCTCGGGCGGCTGCTTCCCTGCAAGGCGGAGAATCTCGCGCCCGGTGACCGTCTCGGTCGGGACCAGGATCAGCTGCTTGTCGACCCGAATCCGGTACTGCTTACCCTTTGGCGGCGTGCGTCCTGCCTTGGCGTAGGCTTCGACGTCGATGATGTCCTCGTTTCCTTCGATCTGGCTCATTTCTCGGCACCTCTAGTGGAATGGCGGAAGGCGACGGCGCGTCACCTGTCCTCGAGAACCCTTTCCACTAGCCGTTACATCACGACCCGGCATCGCGGCGTTTCGCGGAAACCCGCTTAAATCCATGATGCCGTAACGTTTCGTCGAACTATTCGCCCTGAGCGTTGGTATTGGCCGTAACGCCTCACGGAACCCTCTGCTTCGTGACCTGACCTGCCTGTAACGCGCTGACGAACATTCCGGTCCCGAGCCGAGCACCGTTGTAACGTGTCGCCGAACACTTTGGCCACGAGCCGATCATCCCGGGTAACGACCTTCCGAGCGAGTCGACGGGGGACTCGAGCGGGCGTCTGTAACAGGCGCCGGAACAATAAAAGAGGGGACCCGGCCGACTTGGTGTCCAGCATGTCCCGGAAGGTTGTAACGGGGCACCGAACACCTTGGTGAGAGACCTATGGGCCGTGCCTCCAAGCGTTGAAAGGGATCCCCCAAGAAGTTTCGGTGGTCGCGCCTGTAACGGGGGCCCGAAAGGTTTCGTGAACGGCTAGAACGACTGTCTCAAAAAGCGAGTAAACATGAATGTCAATTAAGTCACCACCCCCTGAACTTCTGGATGCGGTCGAACGGGGCGACCGCCCGGCAACGACCCGACTCGTCGACGAGTACATCACCATCGCTCAGCTGGTAGGGTTGCATTTCCGGCGGCTGTCCCGCGAAGACTGCGAGGAGATTGCCGTTGACGCGATGCTCGACGTCATCGCGAGCTTGCCGAAGTACGATCGGTCGAGGCCATTCGGTCCGTGGCTTCTGACGATCGTTCGTCGCCGTGGGCTCGATTTCCTGGAGAAGCACAAGGGCGAATGGACCAAGGGCGAGCGAGGTCAAGTCTCGACCCAGATATCCTTTGAGGACGCCAGCAGGGACGATGCACCTCGCCAGCTGAAAAGAGACCTCGAGAGCGCGACTGCCCGCGAGTTGACCGGCGATGGCATCACAGCCTCAGAAACCGCCGAACCAGCGGCCATCAGCTCAACGCTGGCCGCGATGATCGACAAGCTCCAAACCTGGATGACCACTCTGACAGACCGCGAGCGTGCTCTGTTGGATCACTACACCTACGGTGCCTCTTGGGAAGAGGTTGTCGCAGAGCTCACGAAGCTCGGAGCTCCCGTTTCGATAAGCACAGCGCGAGTTCAAGGACACCGACTCATTAAAAGGGCCCAGCAGGAGCTGGGACTTCAAATCGAGGACTAGATGATGAACGAGGGCGACAACACTGAACGGACCATCCTCGGCTTGCTGCGGCTCATTGGCTGGCAGTCAGGTCGCGACCGAGAGCTGACTGACCAGGAGGCTGAAGTGATTCTCGACGTCGCAGCTACTCAACCGGTATCTGACGATGATCGCGCGCGACTTCGTGAGCGAGTCCTGAACCGGAGATTCGGCACGACGCCGCTGAGGGAGGCGTCCGAGTCGGGAGCGGAGACGAGCGAGCAGGCCGAGGAAAGGCCGATCTCGCTCGTGACCCTACTCAAGGATAGAACAGGAGAGCGGAAACCAAAGGTGCTCGCCGACGAGCTCGGGGTCACATTGCCGTTTCTGGTGCTCGTGTCGGAGCACAGTGACCTGCTGACTCCGGGCGCACGGTCGGAGATGGCGAAGCGCGTAAAGCGGGCTCGAGGCATCGATACAGCGGAGACGATGCGCGCACTGGAGGGTGGACCGGCGGCGGTGCAGAAGGCGGCGTCACGGAACGTCGAGTATGGCGCGCACAAATTGACCTACGAGGATCTGGTGAAGCAGTCAGGGCTGGAGGAGAGAGAGAAGAAGTTCTGGCTGTCGCTCAAATGAGATCGCTTGCAAGGGCGCGGGCGGAGGCGCGGGCCGCGCGCTTACAGGTCGACGCGGTCCTGCTCGATGACGGAGCCACCGCGGAGCTGGCGCCCGGTACGATTCTGCTTGCCAAGCTCGTCAAGTATTTCGAGGAGACACTCGAGGTCACGCTGGTACCGCTTGGCCGAGATGTGATGCAAGGGGACGCCGCCGCGCTCAACACGGATGGCTTCCTGAAGTATTTCGAAGGGCTGAAAGCCACAGAGCTGCTGGAGACGTTCGCGCACGAGCTCGGCCACAAGCTGATGCATCGACGGTTGAGCGACCCCGCGGTGCCGGTGGACCCGCTTTACACGTCTATCTACGGCGACGCCGGAGCGATCGCGTTGACACGATACAGCAAGCGGATGCGGGAAGAAGCGGAAGCGAATGCGTTTGCCCAGGAGTTCGTGTGTCCGAGCGATGTCGTGTTCGCTGCGTGGCAGGAGAACGACGCGGCAACCACCGAGTCGCTGGCCGCCCAACACGGCGTGACGGAGCAGATCGTGCGCGTGCAGCTTGCGAACGCGCTGCACGAGCTGGCCGTGGGGCGAAAGGAGGCACCGTCAAAGCGCGCTGTTACTTATACGGAGGACCAGGACAGGGCGGCGCAGCACATGGGCACGCCCGCGCTGGTAGACGCAGGTCCGGGAACGGGCAAGACGTCCACATTAATCCGGCGGCTCGAGTACCTGATGGACCAGGGTGCGGACCCTAGCCAGATGTTAGTGCTGACCTTTAGCAACGAGGCAGCGCTGGAACTGCAAGAGCGGGTCGCGGCGCGATTCAAGGACAATGTCGCCGACGCCATGACAATCTCCACCTTCCATGGCTTCGGGATGGAGCTGCTCCACGTCCATGGCGGTAGCGTGGGCGGAGCCGGAGGATACGAGCCGGGATTCGGACTCATGGAAGACGACGGTCAGGTGGAGCTGGTGACGGAGCTGATCGGCCGAGTGCCCTGCCCAAATCTCAAACCAATGTCGGATCCGCCGGACACGGCGCTGGCGGTGGTCGAGCACATAAACCACTGCAAGCATCGCCTTCGTTCGGTCGACAGTCGGGACGAGGCGATCCGCCAGTGGCATGTGCCTCCGACGCAGGCCGTACCCGACGTGAAGGGGGCGAGCAAAGAGGTGAAGGCCGACGCGAAGCGGATCAAAAAGGAGAACGAGGAGCGCGACAAGAACGAAGAGAGGCGCAATGCCTCGTTGGACCTGCTCGCGCTATACCGCGAGTACGAACGGGCGAAGCAGGAACGGCAGCGCGTGGATTTCGCGGACCTAATCCTCCTCCCCTTGCAGCTACTGGAGCAGCACGAGGAAATCCGCGCGATCTACAGGAAGAAGTATCCCTGGGTACTTGTGGACGAATTCCAGGACGTGACGCGAGCGACATCGCGGCTGTTGCGGGCGATCTGCGGCAAGGCGAATCCGCCCTGGGTGGTCGGCGATGCGCGCCAGGCGATCTACCAGTTTCTCGGGGCTGATGCGGACAACGTACGGGCGATGGAGCGGGACTTCCCGGAGGTCACGCGGTATTCACTGAAAGACAACTACCGGTCGGCAGAACCGATCGTCGAAGCGGCCAACGACCTCGCGAGGCTACTTGGAAGCGATGACGTCAGCTGGCGGGCCGCCTCTGACGAGCGACCCCTCGGAGAGCATCCCGTCGTGATTGCAGAGGCGGCGTCAGACTTGGGGGAAGCGCGCGGCGTCGTGGAGCAGGTGAAGAACTGGATCGGACGCGACCGCGTAACGCCAGGGGACATCGCAGTGCTGGCGCGACGTCACGTCGACGTGCGAAACATCGTGATGGCGCTGACGGAGGAACGAATCATCGCGCAGGCGGCCGGTATGATGACGGCTGAGGGCGCGGCAGGAGACATGTCGGTGGTGCTGACGCTGGCCGACCGCCCGGCGCCGTCGCTCCCGCGGCTAGCGTTTGCACTGGGCGAGGCGGAGCACGCTGAGACGATCAACGCGACGGTGGAGTTTCTCCTGAAACGGGCGCGTAAGACCAAGGCTGAAGCACACGACAACGGCTCCGGCGCAGAGGCAGCAGCGGAAGAGGACGGAGCTGACGATCCGAAGGTAAGCCGCGACCTGGTGGAGGAGATCGATGCGGCTCTTGAGGCAGCCCACGGCGAGTTGCATTCGGGCGACGGCTTCGTGGCGTTGACGACGTTCCTTTTCAACTCGAGCCACTATCTGCGGCGGCTGCTGGCAGCGAAGGCGACGGCCGAACGGCAGATGTCGCTCGTGGAAATCGTGAGCACGCTGACGCTGGCGGCCACGTATCGATCGACGCACAAGGGCGTGAAGCCCATGTGGGCGCGCCGGGGGTTTGCGGAGCGCCTGCGGGTACGCCTCACCCGCTATGTGCCGATCCCGATCATCCCGCGCCCGAGGAGCGATACTGTGCGGGTGATGACCTGTCACGCCGCTAAAGGGCTCGAGTTCCCTTGCGTCGTGGTCGCAAGCCAGACGTACACAAAGTTTCCGGGAGCGTATCGCTGGTTGCCTGGTGTGTTCAGGCAGGCTGCGGCGGAGGATGAGGAACAGCCCGACTCGCTGCTGTTCGTCGGAGTGACGCGCGCCAAGAGGGCGTTGGTCGTGTCGTTCCCGACAAAAGCCGGCGAAGGGCCCAACGCGAGAGACAAGAAGTTGGTACGTCTGCTGGAGCGCTGGCGTACTGCCAGCCGCGCCAGCGAGACGCGAGTACATGTGCACGAAATGGCGTGGGGCCCGGCGGGCGGGAACGCGGTGCAATCAGTAGTGGCGGGGCCTTTGTGGGGGGACGTGAAACCGGTGTGGCTGAAGCCTTCTGTGCTGGACGAGGATCGCTGCCCGCTCGAGACGTACCTGGAGAAATTCCTTGGCCTGACCTTTCCTGAAGGTGAACGAGAGCTGTATCCGCTGGTATTCGGCATACTACGCCGGGTACTTCGCCAGATGGCCGACGCCGCGATGGAAGCGGGTACGCCTATGGACGAGGCTGACGGCCGCGTACTGCTCGATAAGGAGTTTCCGAAAAGCCGGTGGGGCGAGCATCCTCACTACGAATGGTATAACGGGATCGCGCTACGCGCGGTGCTGGGGTTTCGGGACGCGTTCCGCCCGAGGCGCGGCGAGCTGACGCGGCTGGAGCCAGAGATGGAGCTCGATCCATCGGGGCGCGGCGACCCGCCGGTGCGACTCGACCTTATCGCGCTGTACAAAGATGCGTCCGGTCGAACGACGGCCATCATTTTTCGGCCGGACAGCTACGCGAAGATCGCCGAGGACGGCGAGATCAACTGGGGAAAGCTCGACGGCAAACGCGCGTCGCTGGTGTTGGTGTTGGGCGAGGATGCGAACGTACGCATGCAGGTGTACTCAGGAACTGATGGCAGGATCTATGAATACCTGCCGAGCATTCAGGCCGCTTCGTTACCGAAGGAGCTCGATCGGGTGCGCGCCCGCCATGCGGCACTGGCAAACGCAGACTTCGGCACCGACGCGGATCGCTGGAGCTGCGACCAGTGCCGCATGCGTGTGAACTGTCCGCACTGGATCGGCGCGCTGCGGAGAACTGAGGCGTAACGGGCCTGCAACCACGTTCAGTCACTCAGTGGCTGTACGTGAACGCAGAGCAATCACAACGACCCACTCGGCGAGCGGCCAAAAACTGTCTTGAGAATCGATGTCCCGCTGTCGATTCAACCAAACTTTATCGGGGATACCCAGGGCGGGGGGCGGGTCGGCAGATCGCGTGGTCCGTCACGATTTACGTTTCTTGTCGGACTTCACGTACCCCATCGGTTCGGCTGATAAGCGTGAGGTCCGAGGCTTAACAGGTGGCGCCATATCGTGAGCCTGGCGCGAGTGGTGTCGCGCACGCAGAAATTGTCTGTGCGCGAAAGTGTACCGGTCCCGTGGCTTGTAGCGGCATAACGCCGAGTTTCACCTGCAGGCGAATACATAAACTGCGGTGGCGGCGGAGCCGCCGTCGCTTCCGCAGCTCCATTGTCAGGTGCAAACAATGGTTAGCCCGCACCGCGCGACGAATTCCAGGGCGAGGCCCGCAGGATGAACCGCCAGAGGGGCAGGTCCTCGCCGAAATACTGCTCGGTGGGATTCGGATAGGGCGGTGTCGGCAGCGCCGCGGGTCGCAACCGGGCGACCTTGTCCTCGTTGACCGTCAGGTCGTTGAAGCTGGAGCTTGCGAGAGAGCTGAGAGGGGCGACCATCGCGAAAGAAACGGATGGATCAGGAGACTCCGGAACAAACGTGAACTCTATCGCTGAGACGGAGTCGCCCTCCATGGCAGCGATCGGCTCGGAGTCCGGCCAGCGACCGTGCATCATAAATCCCCACGCGATGTCCTTGTCGCGGGCGGCGTTGATCGGGCGACCATTGACCTCCATCTCGACGGCGTCGATGCGCATCATGTGTTCGGATGTCTTTCCCGTCGTCGAGAGCCGACGGCTGGATACGACGAATCTCAGAAGCAGCGGATGCTCCGTGGCGAGCGTTGCATCCCCCAGGAGTCTCATTTCTGACCGTGGGATGGCAAGCACGAACGAGAGTCGGAGTCGTCCGCGATCAAGGTTGGCCAGGAGGTCATCGACTCGGTGCAGTGACCACATTCGCCACGCAGACCAGTAGACGGCTACGTAGGCCGGAAGGCTGCACAGGTCGCCGTAGGCGTGGAGGCGCCGAAGATAATCTTCCTTGAATGTACGTCCGCCTGACGGCGAGCGCGCGTGACAGTTCTTTACCTCGACCAAGATCTGCGTGCCGTCGGCCAGCAAGATCCGATAGTCGGGCACGACGACATCCAGGCCATCGGCAAGGACCACGTCCCCGGCATCCTCGCGCTTGATCATCCGTGCTGCCCCGAGAGACGCAACGACGTAGACGAACATTTCCTCAACGCGGCGGCCATGCAGCCGGATCGGGGCGCGAGCTTGGTCGATGAGCTGCGCGAGCTCCCCGACGGCATCCGAGCTGGTCAGCGCTCCTGAAAGATCGGCTTTGCCCGTACCGCTCGCGTATGCTAGAAGCTCGAACGCAGAGGCAGCGGCTGGTGCAGGGTGGTGTCGTCGGTATCCTTTCGCGATGGCAAAAGGTGTGGCGGGCCAACGCCCAAGTTCACCGGCGGGCGATTACCGGAACGGTGATCGACCAATATGAGAGCCAGCGCCAGGTGGCGAGCGCACTTCATGATGCATGCAAGCGCCCGCTGGTGCAACGCACCTCTGAAAGTCAATCGCTCTTAGGCGCAGCGTGGTGCGATGGCTGTTCGCACAGCCACAATGACAACAGTTCCCGTACTCCCGCACGTGCAATATCGGACAGCTCCTTCTCCTGGCTGATCATCGAGAGCGACACGAAGTCGTCTTCAAGCGCCTCTACGTCCGGAGAAGACACGAGCCTGTATTCGAAGGAGGTGGCCCATTCGCGTTACCGGGGGAATGACGCAGTCCTGCTACGCCACCGCACCCATGCGTTGCACCGGGCGCACCTCCGACCGTTGGGAGTGCACATGCTGCTGGAGCCACTGCTCGTAGGTCCAGCCTTCCTTCATCATCCAATAGAGGTAGCAACAGAGCTTGCGCGCGGCGGCCGCTTGTGCCTTCGGCTTGCCCTTCGCCCGCAACAGATGGCGATAGTACGTGCCCACGGGGCCGGGCGCCAGCTTCAGCGTGACGACGATCTCGATCAGGATCCACTTGAGCCAGCGATTGCTCGCCTTGCCCAGGCCGCCGTACGCGGTCTTCTCCCCGGAACTTCGCGTCGTCGGCACGAGCCCCGCATACGCCGCGAGCTCGTAACTCGAGCGAAAGCGGTCAATCGATCCGATTTCGGCCTGGACGAACAACGCGCTGAACACGCCAACCCCCGGCATCGTGGCTAGCTGCTTCACGATCGGGTTGCCTTTGGCGGCGCGCTTCACCTCGCCATCGAGGCCCGCGATCTCACGGGTGATGGCGTCGTGCAGTGTGAGTAACCGCTCGGTCTGCGCGCGGAGCACCGGTGACAGCGGGGCGGTGGCGAGCCACGCCCGCCCACCCTTGCCATAGAGGTCGGCTCCAGGCGCGACGAGGTTCTCCGAGGTGAGATGGCCATGAATCCGATTCTTGAGCCGGGTGCGCTCACGAACGAGAAACGCGCGACCGCGAAGACGTTGGCGACGGCGCCGCGTCTCGACATCGGGAATCCAGATCGCCGGGAAGAGATTCACGCGGAGCAACTCCGCAAGTGTGCGCGCATCGATTGGATCGGTCTTGGCGCGGGCCTGCCAAATCAGCTTGACGTGAAAGGCGTGGGCGATGTGCACCGTATGGCCCTGCTCGGCGAGGCGCGTCGCCAACCACTCCCAGTACAGCGTCGCCTCAAGCCCGACCGTCACGGGACGTGGGGGCGTGTTGAGCCACGCGGTGACGGCTTCGAGCGCTGTCGAGAGCTGTCGGACTTCAGCGATGCTCTCGCCAGCCGCATCGAGCGCGCAGGCAGTGATGTACCGCTTATGGAGATCGAAACCAACGAACGTCATGAGTGCCTCCCGCACAGAGTGCGGTGAAGCTGCGCTCGACGGGCTACGTCAGCGAGATGCTGAGGTCCGTGAATCGCTCGTGACTTTCAATCTCATAGAGTCGCGTTAGATAACGCCTCGCGCGACATACTATCGCTCACGACGTCGAGGACGTTCCACTCTGCCAAATGCAACGGCCTCTACCTTGGAACGAAGCGGATCGCGCAACTCAGGATCGGCATCGCAAAAGCGCTTTGCATCAGCAAAATCGTCTTGCTCGCAGTAGATAAACTGTCTGGCGGAAAATACCTGTAACGAGCGCTGAAATAGAACGTTGTCAAGTGACAATTCGGCAAAGACGGAGCCATCCTGATCTTGAACACCCGTTTCATCTTCGATGAACTTGCGCTCAAATAGCGACAGCTGCAGCACAGACGAAAGCGGAATGGTTGTCTCGGCACCGTAAGTGGCGGGCCCAAGTCCGCGCCCAGGCCGTTCAACATGACCATGGATTGCCACGGGATTGTCCGCCACGTACAGCGGCGAGCCTGTTCTGTTAACGCCAAGAAGCCATACGTGCCCCGCGAACATAGTTGCTAGTTCAGCGATAAATGCAGGCTGAAGGATGTGTTCACCATGAAGCGCAGCCTCCTTGTCTTTGGGAATCTGACTGATGCGATCTATGAGAGATGTGATTGCTGGAACCGCAGGGTCAAAGCCATTCCGAGCCATCGTTTCCGTGGCGAGAACACGTCGCATAAGCTCAACATGCTGGAACATTTGCTCACGCATCGCTGGTGTTCGGAGATACTGAACTGCAATAAAGCGCGACAAGGCATCGCGCTCCGGCGCGCCCACAACTCTGAGAATACCGGAAGCTAAGGCAGCATCGATACTGCGAATCGAATCAACCGCTGGTCCTTCGACTGACTGAAAGACTTGCTCGAAATGCGCGCCTGGGCCTTCCGCGCCGTCGAGTGCCGGAATCGAGAGAAAATGGTTCTGGTGGCCAGTGTCGCGCACGATGGTCGGGAATGAACGGTCCGCAGCTATGTCGTAGCAGTAGATGCGCTCATTCTGGTCGGCGAACTGCCGTAGTAGCAATTGCGGTACGAAGTGCTGCTTCTTTGTGCCGCGCGCCATGGAATGCATCCTGAGTGTCGTGGATAATCGTACTGCCCTATCTAACGCCGGAATTCAGTGGCAGGGAATAGAATATGAGCGCGTGCGGAGCACGCGCCATCCGCAGAGCCCTGTTAACTGCAACGAGTCGTTATGGTGCCGGTGCTATCCACTTCCGAGCGCTCGTTTGAATCGAAGACGATCGGCGAGGTAGCCAAACCCATGGCTGCGGAGTAAGCGCTGTGCCTCCAGTGACTCCAGTTCTGCATCCTCCGGCACTGTGACGAGCGCGCGCATAACGAACTCGGGGACGCCCGGGACGCGACGATAGGCGACCGGCACGAGGCGCGTGGTCAGATCGAAGATGATCGCGAGCACCGCATTGGGTTGATAGTGATATTGCGAGAGAAGCCGATCTTGATGGTCGCGTGCGTCCATTAGGTCGAGCTTGGCCCGCGCTGTGTGCGCTCCAATCGCCCCGGGCACTGATGCCAAAGCCAGAAGAGCGATCCGATCGTCGGAAAGCGGTGGCGCAAGAGTGCCTTCCGCTTGTAGCGCATCTTGACGATTTTCCTCCAGTTGGCTGTAGCTCTGGTACTTGTTGCTTACGTCATCAACAGCATCGCCTGTCCGTGTCGCCAGATCTTCGAGCACGGCGAGAGCTCGCTGCAGGCGCATGAAGCCGGCGACCACGTCGGGTGCCTCTTCGGCGCTTTCCGCGATCAGCCCTTCAACCCAGAGATGAATCGTAGGAGTGGCAATCCGCGTGGTACCATCCCACGGCCGAAGTCCTTTCTCCTTGATTGCCGTCAGCTCCTCATCGATCCTGTTGAGATCCTCGAGTAGTGCCGCAGCCGCCCCGCTTTGTCGCTTCATGCTAGCGCGATCCTGTTTGCGTGCCCGCTAGGATCATTCCCGCATACAGAGATACGAGGGACGTGGCCGCGCCAAAAGTCATTTGAGCGAGAATGGGCGCCCAATTGGTCGAGTCAGACATCGCGTGGCTGCTTAATGGTACAAGGATCTTGCCCGGATGGCCCGAGAGTCAGCGAACTATGTGGCAGCATAACGCGAAGCTCTGCTGCAAGGGCATCAAATAGAACACGGCGGCGCAGCCGCCGCCACCGACACGCCCTTGGCAGCAGCAGCGTCGGGTTATGGCGCGGATGTAGATGGGCACACGGCGCGCTCAGACAGCGCGACGTCGAGTCGACGCGATGGCCGAGTGGTCGGCCCGGCGCACGCGCGTGGGGCACAACCTGAGGAGTATCTCGCGATCTGTTATGACCGGCACGACCGCTCCGGCGAATCGACAGCCGGACCTACGACTACGGGCCAGCGCGACGCGGCACTGTCAGCCGCGAGCCTTCTCGACCCGGCGCACCAAGAGTGCGACCGGCATCACCCGATCGTTGGCATTGTTTCCGCGCAATAACGCTAATTAGGCTGCCAGTTATACGACGTGACGAGCAATTGCCAGCATTCCTTTGCTGCATAATGTGCGCGGCCTGCTCGCCGCGTCCAGCTATCCCCTTCGACCGTCACGCGTTATGCGCCGGGCATTGATGCGGCAGGATGATTATGCAGCGGGGCGACGCTGCATAAGCGGCTGACCGCACCGAAATCGACGCAAGCCGTGTAAACGACACGCCCATCGCCGGAGCATCCGCGCTGCGATACGGCACCGGCCGTACCGCGCCCTCCAACTGCTGGTCGACATCCGAGGGCAGCGCGTTGCGGCGGCTCCCCCACGGCAACCAGAAATTCTCGGGCGGTCAGCGCCTAAACCCCATCAACCGCTGCACCGTACCCAGAAATGCACGCGTGCGGAACATGCTCGGATACTCCCTCACGGCCCGCGCCAACAGCCGCCATCCCCGGCCACGATGCCCTGCCATGAGCGCATCGCGAGACGCCTCGAGCGCGAGATGCCCCTTCCGATCCGCACGGACGGCCCGCGCGTGACGTCCCTCTCGTCCCAGCACCTCCGGCCAATGTCGCCACTCCACCTCGAGTGTCTCACGCATCTGCCGCTCCCGCTGCGTCACTGATTTGCTCGCACCGTGAAAACGGAACCCCGCGACGATCGCCGGCGTCGCCGCGGACGGCACCCCTGCCAACGCACACCGGACGAAGAACTCGTGGTCGAACGCATAGTGCAACGTCTCGTCGAGCTCACCCACGCGCGCGAACACGGACCGCCGAAAGAAATGTCCGGGTTGCGGCGCATACGACGCGAAGAACAGCACCTCTGCCGCACTCCGCTGCGGCACACCAGGATACTCGAGCGCCGGCGCCATCTCACCGAAATACCGCGTTCCCCCCACCAGCCATTCAGCCGCTGGGTGAGCTGTAGCCAACCTCTCCATTTCATCCAACGCGCCCGGCAACAGAACATCATCGCTGTTGAGAAACGCGATGATCTCACCACGCGCACGACGAACTCCCGCATTCCACGCCGCCGCCTGACCATCATCCGGCGCACTCTCCCAATACGCGAGCGACTCATCGTGTGCGCGGAGCACGTCGACGCTGTCATCCGAGCTCCCACCGTCGAGCACGATATGCTCGACGTCATCGCGACGCTGGTCGCGCACGGAGTGGATCGTCTCGATGAGAAACGGAGCCTGATCGAGCGACGACGTGATGATGGTGAAGCGCGGCCAATCGACGCGCGCGCGGCCACCCCGTAGCGCCTCGGCCATCAGGACCAGAGTGCCCGCGCTGGCGCGATACGGGACTGAATCAGCTCGAGCACGGCCTGCACGTACTGCGGCGTGGTCCAGGCACGCGCACGCTCACGGCCGCGGCCGACGAGCTCCTCTCGCACATCCGGCGACTCGCGCAACGTCCGCACCGCATTCGCGTATGCGTACACGTCAAAGGGCGGCACGAGAATGCCGGCGTCCCCAATCTGCTCCTCGGCGCCACGCACGCCGGCAGCAATCACTGGACACCCCAACGCCATGGCCTCGAGCGGCGGCAGATTGTCCGGCCCGAAGAGCGACGGATACAACAACGCCTCGGCGTGCTGATACAACGCGATCAGTCGCTGCCGTTCGACGAAGCCCGGCAGATGCAACCGGTGGGCGACACCGAGCGCCTGGGCTTCGTTCTGCACGTGTTGCAGCGCGCCCTTGTCGTCACCGACGCAGATGAGCTCCGGCGGATCGTCGATGGCGTTCAGCGCCGCGAGAACGCGCACCGCCGTGACGTGATTCTTGTGCGCCCAGAACTGCGCCGGATACAGCAGATACCGGTTCGGCAGATCGGCCGGCCGCGCCGGACGGGGCCGCATCCCCGCCGCCACGGCAAAGGAGGGCGTGGGAAGTGGAATCACGTGCATCGCGCCCGCGGGATCGCCGTAAGCATCGCGGAGCTCACGCGCACCCGTCTGTGTTCCGACGGTAACGATGGATGCCCGGCCGACGAGCTCCGCGCAAAGTCGCTCGCGCTCACGCCATTCGCCCTTCGCGCTCACCTCGGGAAACCACGGCTGCACGCGATGCTGCACGTCCCACATGGTGGCGACGTATGGCATGTCCAACGGTACGAGCGAGCCACCGAGCAGCCACGCGCACTGCGCGCCCGCTTTGCGCAGTGCATCTGTCAGTGCCGCGAATGGCAGGGGCCTCGCACGTCGCCGAACGAGGCGGACCGCGCGACGCAACGCCCGGCGCGGCAACTTTGGCTCGCGCACCTCCTTCACGAGCGTGATGCGCTCAGCGAGGTTCTGCTCCTTCACGAAGGACGCGATGCGCTTCGAGGCGGGATACACCACGAAGCGGTACGCCGAGGGCGTGGTGAGCACGGCGTAGAGCACCTCGTCCTCGAAGGTGGCGCCCCCCGAGCTCGAGCTCGCCCACGACGTACCGACGAGTGCAATGGTCAGCGGTGGCGGCATGACGTGACGATGCTAGCCGACGCTTGCGCTGAATCGCGGCGCATATGCCGCGGCAGGCCAGCCCGGCCAGCGCTCGTATCCAGCGCCCGGCTCCGGCGTCACCTCGAACCGCACCACGGCGTCGAGCTCATCGAGCATGTCGGTCACGGTGGTCAGTGTCAGACCGACAGTATAGAGGCCCGGACGGATTTGCAGGTTCCGGAGACGTACGACGACGGTTCGCCGGTCGCCGGCAGCCAGATCGATCCACGCATCGACGGTGTCGGTCGAGACGCCGAATGCGGGACGTCCACGCTCGTCCATCGCCTCGACGCCGAGGAGCGCGCGATTGACGGCGTCGGTCGCCTGCACGGTGACGGCGACTTCCAGCGTGCAACCGCGCGTGATGCCGTCCAGCGGCGTACCGTCTTCCGCCACCGCGTTCACACGAATGCTCGTGCACCGCGCGGCCGCCGGCTTCGAGCGCGGCAACGGCGTGAGATCCACCTCGTCGGTCGTCGCCGCAATGGCGACGCCGGCCGAGTAGAGACGTGTGATCTCGGATGCCGATGCGTCGGCGATGACGCGGCCTCCACTCAACAGCAGCCCGCGAGTGCACAGGTTGGCGACGGCGGCAAGGTTGTGGCTGACGAACAACACGGTGCGCCCTTCCTTCTGTCGTACCTCCTTCATCTTGCCAAGGCACTTGTCCTGAAAGGCCTGGTCGCCGACGGCGAGCACTTCGTCCACGAGCAAGATGTCGGCGTCGAGGTGCGCCGCCACCGCGAACGCCAGCCGTACCTGCATGCCGCTCGAGAATCGCTTGATGGGGACATCCAGGAAGTCGCTCACGCCGGAGAACTCGACGATCTCGTCGAACCGTGAGCGAATTTCCGCGCGACGCATGCCGATGAAGGCGCCGTTGAGGAACACGTTTTCGCGCCCGGTCAGCTCGGGATGAAAGCCCGTGCCCACCTCGAGCATCGAGCCGATCCTGCCGTAGACGTCCACCGCGCCCGTCGTGGGCGCCGTCACGCCCGCGATGATCTTGAGCAGGGTGGACTTGCCCGCGCCGTTGCGCCCCACGAGGCCGAGGATCTCGCCCTGCTCGATGTCGCAGGTGACGTCCTGCAACGCCCAGAACTGATCCCGCTTTCGCCCCGTGCGCGCACGTCCGACCCAGTCGCTTACGGACTCCGCAAGCGTGGTCGCCTGTCGATTGGCAACGTTGTACGCCTTGCCGATTCCCCGGACGGACAGCGCATGGCCGGCGCGCCTAGATGACGTCCGCATTCAGCCGGTCCTGATAGAGGAAGTAGAGCGTGCCCGCCGCCAGGACCGCGAGACTGACGACTCCCGATACACCCACGGCCTTCCAGTGGACGTCGCCCTTGCCCAGCAGCGCGGCCCGCATGGCGTCCAGCAGCGGAGCCACCGGATTCAGCAGATAGAACCGTCGCAGCCGGTCCGGCACCACGGCCACGCCATACGCCACCGGGCTCGCGTAAAGGAGCAATTGGATGAGAAAGGGAAGGATGTAGGTGACGTCGCGAAAGCGCACCGTCAGCGACGCCGCGAACAATCCCATTCCTAACGCGAGACACTGCAGCAGAAACAACAACAGCGGAACCAGCAGCAGCGACGTCAACGGTGGAAAGCTGCCGCGCACGGCAAGCACCGCTAAGAGGATCACCGCGCCGATCGCGAAGTCGAGCACCGATGCCAGCACGGACGACGCCGGCAGCATGATCCGGGGGAAGTACACCTTCGTCACCAGCGTCGTATTGCCGATCAGCGAGATGCTGCAGCGCTGTAACGTGTTCTGGAACGCCGTCCAGCCAAGAAAGCCGGCGAACACGAAGAGAAAGTACGGATTCCCTTCGCTGGGCAGATGTGCCACGACGCCGAACACGAGCGTGAACACGCCGCTCGCGATGAGGGGAAGCAACACGACCCACGCAATGCCGAGCGCCGTTTGCCGATAGCGCAGCTTGACGTCGCGCAGCGCGAGTGTGAGCCAGAGATCGCGGTAGCGCCACAGCTCGGGCAGGTCGAGCGGCGTCCGCCGCGCATCGGAGCGGATGCGACGCAGAGGAACGAGATGGAGCTCCGATTCGCCCGCTGGTGCGGGTTGCGTCATGCGGCGGTGGGCCGACGCGGCAGCGCGCGCGCGAGCAGCTCACTGTGCCCTGCATAGCGCTGCAACAGGTCCGTGGCGCCGGCGTACGTCCTGCCGGCCGTAGCGAGTCCCACGGCGCTCCAGAAGAAAAATCCCGATACGCTGTTGAAGATGTTCCCGAAGAACGAGGCGAAGATCAGCGCGACGACCACCGACACCGCCGCGCTCGTGACGGGCTCGAATCGCACCCTTCGACTTCGGGCAATGGGCAGAATGATCGCCGCCAGCGCGAGCATGAAGAGCGTCCCGCCGAGCCATCCCATGACGCTGTAGATCTCCAATGGTCCGCTGTCGAGCGCGAATCCCGCCTTGCTGCCTCGCAACAGTTTGCTCGCTCCGCCGAGGTACCCAAGTCCCCATCCGGCGGGATTGGCGGACATGTTCGAGATGGCGAACCGCGTGAACGTGACGCGATTCTTGAAGCTGTAATCCTGCTCGACGTTACGTAGCGTCGCGGCTCGGCGCGTCAGCACCGACATCACTCGGGGCTGCGTGATGACCGGCGCCGCAAGCATCAGCACCGCCAGCAACGCGATCCACTGCCGCGGCAGCGAGCGGAGCGGCTGCCGGAGTTGCATCACGACGGCGCCCAGCAAGAACGCGCCCCAGGCCGACCGGCCTTTCGTGAGCACGAGCGCCACGAGACCCAGCGCAAGCGCCACGAATCGCCACCGCTGCGGCGACGCAAGCCCGATCAGCAGCGCGAAGACGAGCATGACGGAAAACGGGCCGGGGGCATTGAGCGTGCTGAACACACGAATCAGAAACGGCATTGGCGCGCCGACGCTCGCCATCTCGGCACTCACGACCCAGACGCGATCCCACAGCGGCGGATCGATGAACTGCGCGACAGCATACGCCGACGTGAGGAGCAGCCCCCACAACACGTTCGACGTGATGGCCTTCCGCGTGACGGGGAACCGCCGCCACTCCAACGCCAGGTGCATTCCGAACACCAGTGGCGCGATCCACGTGAGCAGGTCGTATGTCGCGGCGGCCACCGACTGCCGAATGAGCCCGATCAGAAACGCGTACGCCAGCGCCGCACCGGCCACGAGAAACGGAACGTATGCGCTGCTCCGAAGCATCCGGAACCGGCGGATCACCGTGAGCACGGCCACGCCGCTGGCGAGCAGCGGCCCGAGAAGCAGAGGGCTCGTCGGATGAAAACCATAGTGGAGGTCGAACACGCGACGAACGAACGGCGTGAGCAACCAGAGCCACCACACGAACGCCAGGTAGCTCGTGCGGCTCCGCACATAGGTCAGCAACCCTACCAGCAGGCAGGCTGCCGGATAGGTGACGGTGAGCAGTCGGCCGCCGACCCCGGCCAGCGAGATGGCGACATACGCCGCGAACACGACGAGCGCCACCATGCTCGCGGCGTCCCTCGGCGCGGCGTCGATCTGGACGGCTGTCGTCTCCGCCGGCGGAAGGTGGTCGGATCCCGCGACCAACCGCTGCCGCGGATCAGTGGGCGGCGCCGCGGTCCTCATCGACGAACAGCCCGACCATGGAGTCGTATCGAAGTGCGCCGCGCGAGCTGCGGCGTCCCGTATGACGAGCGCGCTGCCGCCGGCGTGCGATCACGATGCCATACAGGAGAAAGTTCAGGGCAAGCGCGGAGACGATGCCATGCACGAAGACGTCGAACCACGTGGAGCTCGTCTCGGTTATCGGTGCCTCGGCACTCCTGGCCGTGAGCACCGCGTGTTTCAGATTCACCAGCGACCGCAGGTCGGTCGTGGTCGCCACCTCGAGCAGCTTGGGCAGCCGCTGCTCCACGCCCTTGCTCACCGTGGGATCCGCCGCGCTGAACGTGAACATCACGGCCAGCCAGAAGCCGACCACGATGAGCGTGTTCAGGTAGAGAATACGCACGGACACGAATCTCGGGCGCTGCTGCGCACGCACGCGCGTCCAGGGCGTGTCCAGAAGGAGATACGTCAGCAGCCCCACGCCGAACGTCGCCGCCAGCACCAACGGCGCGAGAAACGCTTCGGCGGCCACGCCCATGAGACCGAACACCCACGCCGGACCCGTGCGCGACACGACCGGCCGTTTCGCGCCGGCGTTCTCGATTGCCCGACCGACTCGCCACGCGAGCGAGTGATGATGTGAACGTCTCGCGAGCATCAAGGCCGCCTGCTAGTTGTAGTACGCGCCATACCGGCCGAAGTCGTAACCGCCGCGGTACCGCGAGTTCCGGCGGAGATCGACGCCATTGAGAATGGCACCGGCCAGGTTCGCTTGCACGTGCTTGAGCTGCAAGACCGCGAATCGAAGGGCCTGGCGCTCAGTCCGATCTGCGCGCGCCACCAGCAGTGTCGCGTCGGCGTGCGCGCCGATCAGCGCCGCATCCGTGAAGAGATTGAGCGGCGGCGTATCGATGAGCACGTAATCGTACTGCTGCCGCAGCCGCTCGAAGAATGGCGCGAGCCGGCCCGCCACCAGCAAGTCGGCGGCATTTGCATTGGGCGCACCGCCCGAGGGCAGCACGTCGAGGTGGCCGGTACCCTCGAGCGCGACGCGGCGGATGCACTCGCCGGGTGTCGCCTGACCGTACAGCAAGTCGAAGAATCCGGGCTGGGCCTCGATGCCGAACAGCGTATGCAGGTTTCCACGGCGCGTCTCGGCGTCGATCAGCAGCACGCGCTTGTTCTGCTGCGCGAGCGTCACCGCCAGATTCGCGGCGCTGGTCGTCTTGCCGTCGCCGGAGAGCGCACTCGTGAGCACAATGACCCGCGGCGGCCGCGCCGGCGTGACGTAGCTCAGGTTCGTGCGCAGCGCGCGATACGCTTCGGCGGCCATGGTCTGCGTTTCCCCTTCACGCGCCTTGCCGGCCGGCAGGCCGAGCGCCGGGAATTCTCCGCTCACCAGCGATCGGTATCGCGCGGATAGCGCTTCCTGGCGCAGGTTCGGGATGATGCCGATCACCGGCGCACCGGTGATGGACGTGACGTCGGACTCGTTGTGCACGGTCGTGTCGAGCCAGTCGCGCAGGAACGCCACGGCGACGCCGACGATGAGTCCCGAGAAGAGCGCCACCGCGAAGATCACCGGACGCGACGTGCCAAGAGAGCCAGTCGGCAGCACGGCGCGATCGAGCACCTCGGCGGTCGAGTCCTGCACCGCCGCGTTGATCTCCGCCTCCTTCAGCCGTCCCTGCACCTGCGTCATGATGTCTTCCACGCCCTTCTGGGCGCGCGTCAGCCGCTGATACTCCACGTCCTGCATCGGCAGCGCCTTCACCGAGCTGCGGAGTTCCGCGATCCGGCGGTCCACGCCGCGGACCTGCTCCGTCGTGCCGTTGATGAAATTCCGCACGGTGCTTTCGATGTCGCGCTTCGTCTGCGCGATCTGATTCTCGATCACCTTGATGTCGGGATCGCTGGGGTTCAGGCGGCGACGAACGGTCGTCAGCTCATCCTCCTGGCGGCGGAGTCGCTCCACGAACTGCGTCGCGGGGCTGTACGTGTTCTGTGCGCGCAGAAATGCGGGGGTCGAGAGGACGCGCTCGAACGCCTGCCGCGTCTCCTCGGGGCCCTTCGTCGACTCGAGCTGCTGGAGCGACGCGACCATCGCGTCGCGGTCGATGATGTACGCCATGCGGATGTCAGACAGATGCTGAAGCTCCGCGGTCTGCTGGGTCTCCGAGTTCTGCACGCTGATGATGTTGTTCGCCTGGAGGAACGCCGTCATGGCGTTCTCGCGCAGGCCCATCTCGCCGGACAGGGTGTCGAGCTGCCGCTTGAGCAATGCAACGCGGCTGCGCGCACCAGCCTTTTCCGCGTCGAGCCGCTTGCGCACGTAACGCTCGGCCAGCGCGTTGGAGATGTCGCGCACGAGGACGGGATCGTTCCCCTCGTAACGCACGGTCAGGATGTTGGCATTCTGATTCGGTTGGGCCACCGTCACGCGCGACCGCACCAGATTGGATGCGTCCTCGAGTGACGTCACGCGCACCAGAGCCGGGCCCGACGTGAGCAGAGAGTCGCGAAGCCGGAACGTGATGCCAGGAAGGGCGATCAGCGCGCTCCCGCGCACGGAGCGGAGCGGCCGGTTCGAGAGGTCGCGTACGGAGACCGAGCCGCCGGCCCCCGGCACGAGCCGGTACGACACCAGCGGAGCAAGACTGTCCACGTGTGCGCTTGCAATCACGGCGCTACGCGGAGTGCGACGCGGCTCGTCGAGCTGCAGCCGCAGGCCCAGCGTGTCGGCGACGTCATTGGCCAGCGAACGGCTGGTCAGCACCTCCATCGCCGTGGCCATGAGGTTCGTGTTGTCGGAGGTCACACCGTAGAACGCGGCGGCGGGGCTGCTTTCGCCGCGCGGGTCGATCCGAATGGACGCCGTCGCCTGATAGACGGGATCCATTCTCCTCACCGCCACTACGCCGGCCCCGAGCGAGAGGAGGACGCATCCGAGTATGAGCCATGCGCTGCGAGCGACCGTCGCCCAGACACGGCGAAGATCGAGATCGGGCGATGAGTCGGTGAGCAGCGGTGCGGGAAGCGCTTCCATGGTCAGAAGAGGTCGGAGACCGGACTACCGGCGTGTGATGAGCAGGATGAGCGTGAGAATGGAGCCGACGAGCTGGACGGACTCGATGGTGGTGCGGACCCCGATGTCGTTACGAACGATGAACGGAGGGTCCATTGCATAGAGCTGATCGGTGGACCGGATGCCGAGGTCCGAGACGCGGTCGCCCGTGGAGATCTCGTGCACGGGCTCGCCCACGCGGAGCAGGAAGGCGCGCAGATCGCCGCCCGGATGATTGGGGCCGCCGGCGCGCGCGATGAGGGAGAGCACCGACGCTGATGGATCCGCGAGCTGGATGCCCGGCAGCTTGACGCCGCCCACCACCGACACCGGACGCAGGAACGTGACTTCGATTCGCGACGAATCCAGGCGCCCCGAATAGCTCTTCAGGATGGCGGATTCCACCGCGCTCGGCGTCATGCCCGTGACCGTCAGACGCCCCACCGTGGGCACGAGCACTTGCCCACGCTCGTTCACGGGGAGATCGCCCGATTGCTCCGGGCTCATCCACACGCGCTGGCGAATTACGTCGCCGGGTTCCACGAGCCACTGCGACGCGCCATGTGTGAGCGGCTGCACCGACGGCGGCACCGGGATCGCGGGAATGCATGCCGCCAACGCCACCGTGGCGAGCAGCGCGACATACCGGACTGCTCCACGAGAAGCCCGCGCGCACTCGTCGCGGCGGGGGAGGTCGAAGGACACGTTGATTGTCAGATCGGGTGGGAACAGTTGCAGAAGACGCAAGCGGCTGGAGGGGTAGGCATCAAAGCGCGCCGCGCATACTCAGGACGGCTGGGATGGTTCGGAGCAACAGGAGGAGATCGCGCCAGACCGTCCAGTCGCTGATATAGGTCTGCTCGAGCTTGATGACGTCGTCGAAGCTGGTGATGGTGTTTCGCCCGCTGACCTGCCACGGACCGGTAATGCCCGGCACGACCTCGAAGCGGACGAAGTGACGCACCTTGTACTTCTCCACTTCTCGCGGCAGCGGGGGGCGAGGTCCCACGAGCGACATCTCGCCGCGCAGCACGTTCCAGAGCTGCGGAAGCTCGTCGAGGCTGCTGCGGCGGAGGAACTGGCCAACCTTCGTGATGCGCGGATCTCCGGCAATCTTGAACAGTTGCGGATCGCTGTACACGTTCGCCATCGCCACTTCCGCCTGTCGTGCCTCGGCGTCCTGCACCATCGTGCGGAGCTTGAGCATCGGGAACGGCTCCCCGCCCAATCCCACGCGCGTCTGCGTGAAGAGTATGGGGCCGGGGGACGTCAGCTTCACGAGCACGGCACACACGGCCATGATCGGGGAAAGGATGATCATCCCGGCCACGGCTCCGGTCACGTCCAGCATCCGTTTCACGACCAGCTGCCATCCCAACAGCGCTGGGCTGCTGAGCAGCGCAATGGGACCTTCGCCTCGACGAATCAGCGTGGGATTGTTCATCTCGCGCAGGGGCCGCCGCCGCAAACCGAACACGCGACATCCGGCGCTCGACCCCGCGATGAGAACCGTCTGGAGTGCGTCGTCGCTCAGCGGTCCGACGAGAATGATCGCGTCCGCCTTGGCCGCATGGACTTCCTCATAGAGCATGTGCCAGCTTTCCTGCTGCTCGCGCGGCCACTCGGGCGCTATCTCATACACCGACGGCGATGGGGCACTGTGATCCACCTGCTCGCGGAGGAAGGTGTTGAGCTGCTGGCGCAAGCCGACGAGCAGGGTCCGCTCCTGGTCCAGCCGGCGGGGGTCGAACGTCTGCATGGCGACGGACGCCGCGCGGCGCTGCAGCACCAGCGCGAGCCACAGCAGCAGGACGACCGCCGTGATCACCGTCACGCGTGGGACGAACTGCGTCGTAAGGAGCTCCGTCCAGCGCGGGAGCACGATGCCGAGCACGATGGCGAGCGCGATACGGTCGCGCTGCTCTCCGTGCTGGCTCTGGGAGTATGCCCGTGTTGCCGTGAGACAGAACAACAGCAGCGTGATGCGGCGGAGCAGTGCCGGCGGGTTCGTTGGGATGAGCCCTTTCACGAACTCCGCGTGCAACGGATCGACGCGCATCGGAATCCGCGCGAGCAGCACGAAGACGACCGCGATGGTCAGCGCGTCGGCGGCGAGAATCGCGAAGGCGAACGCAAGCTCGCGCCAGAATCGGCGGCGTTGTAGCGCGAGGACATGCTGGCGCGCCTCGAGCCGCGAGACGAGCTGCTGCGCCGGAATCGACTGGGAATCGCGCCCGCCGTCGGGAGACGCGGGCGTGGGAGCGTCCGGAGTGCTGGCGCTACGATTCATGCTGATTCCAGCCTCGCCGGTCGGCCTGGATGGGCTGCGTCGCCGCTCCGCCGTGCTTCGAGTCATATGTGGGATGAATCGTGAGCGCAGTCACATGTATTGACCGGACTCAACGGAAAAAATATACTCATCCGGAGACGATTTGACCAGCAGAAGGTCTCATGCGTCAATTACTGGTCGGTAGGCGGTAGATGTTCTGCACTTTGTCCGTCCGGCTCCGACGTCCCTCCACTTTTGCGCTGCGGTGCATGGCCGCAGGGCGCATGCGCTTCGCCTCGTGATCGCTCGGGGTGCAAGCCGATCCGACGGCCTTCACTTCTTCGAATGGCGCAGACCCTGTCCGTTACCGACTTGACACCGCAGCAGAAGTCCGCAGGCAACTGGCCCGGTGAACCGAGTCCGCGCGCGCGGACCGCATTCGAGCCCGGTGCCTTCGAGTTCCTGTTTGAGTCATTGCTCGAGGAAGCTGTCCGCCTCGGTGCCACGGACATTCACGTGCGTGCGGGCGACGTCGTGCAGGCGCGTGTCGACGGCGTACTGGTACCACTCGACACCCCGACGCTCAACACGGCGGACACACGCTCGCTCGCCGCGCGCATCCTCGAATCCAACGGCGCCTCGGAGCGCGTGGAAGACGTCAAGGAGTTCGAGGGCTCGATGAGCGTCCGTGGCGTCGGTCGCTTTCGTGCCAACATCCTGCGGCAGCGCTCCAGCTTCATGGTGGTCATGCGCGTCATCTCCGACGTGCTGCCCACGTTCGAGCAGCTCAACCTGCCGCGCGCCATCGTGCACGCCCCGAAGATCGAGGCGGGACTCATTCTCGTGTGTGGCGCGCCGGAATCGGGCCGTTCCACCACCATCGCGGCCCTCATCAACCACCTGAACACCACCTCGGCGTCGCGGCGCCACTGCGTGCTCGTGGAGCGGCCCATCGAGTATCTCCACAAGAGCCAGCGCTGGAGCATGACGCAGCGCGAGGTGGGCAGCGACACGGAGTCCTTCGAGGACGGCGTGCGATCCGCCATCATGCAGGACGCCGACGCCATCGTCATCGGCGCGATGGAGGAGCACTCCGTGGTGGAAGCCGCCATGCGCGCCGTCGAGGCGGGCCGGCTCGTCATCGGACGCATGCAGGCGCCGGACGCCGGCTCTGCCATCCGGCAGATGCTGCAGCGCATGGAGGGAGAAGATCAGCAGGCGCTGCGGCTGCGTCTCGCCGAAGTGCTGCACTGTGTCGTCGGACAGAAGCTGGTGCCCAGGCTCACCGGCGGACGCCGGGTGCTCGCGACACAGCTCCTGTACATGACACCGTACGTTCGCGAGTCCGTCCTCGACGCGGGCTCGTTCGACAACCTCAACGATGCGCTGCGGAAGGGTCGCGACCAGTACGGCACGCAGACGTTCGACCAATCGTTGGCGGATCTCGTGCTCGCCGGAGAAGTCTCGTTCGAGATGGCCATCAAGCTGGCCGCAAACCCGCTCGACCTCGAGCTCCAGCTTCGAGGCTCGCGGTAACGCACGCGCGCCGCATGGCGGCATACGCGGTGCCCCGCAGCTGACTCGAGCGCGACATGTCGGATACGTCTCAAGCGCCCGTCTCGGAGCTTCTCGCCGACGGCATTCGCTACGAGCGCAACGGTGTCGTGCAGCGCGCACGCGAGTGCTTCGAGGCGGTCACCGAACGCGCTGACTCACACCCCGCGGCGGCGGCCGAAGCGTGGTGGCACCTCGCCAACGTGCATCGCCTCCACTCGAGATGGGAGGACGCGCTCGCCGCCGCGAACCGCGGCGCCGCGCTGGCGCGGGAGCATGGGTGGCGGGACATCGAAGCCAACGCCCTGAACATCGAAGGCGCCGTCTGGTGGGCGCGCGGCGAATCTGGCCAGGCGCGCGCGCTCTTCACGCGCATCCTGGATCTGGCGATGACGCCGGCCACGCGCGCCAAGGCACTCCAGAACCTCGGCAGTCTCGCCGCGGAAGCGCGTGACTTCGACGAAGCGGAGCGCCTCTTCACCGAATCGCGCGACGCATATCGGGGCGCCACCGACCAGCGCGGTGAGGCCGTGTCGCTGCTCAACATCGGCCGGCTGCAGATGGACCGTGGCGAGCTCGCTTCCGCTCGTGAAACGCTCGAGGCGGCGCTCAACGAAGCGCGACAGGCGGGCGATCTCGAGATGCTTGCCGGCGCCCAACTGAACCTCGGCATCGCGCTCGCAGCGCTCGGGCTCGCCAGCGAGGCGGAGGAACGCATCACCACCGCCTATGGGCAGTTCACCATTGCCGACGTTCCCTCGCAACGCGTCCGATGCCTGATGCAGCTCGCGGTCATTGCCTCCGAGCGGCACGAGCCGGCCGCGGCACGCGTCTGCCTCGCGCACGCCTTTACTGTGGCAGAGTCCGCCAACCTGCCCGTTGAGCGCCGACTCGTCGAGGAACAGCTGAGCGCGTTGTCACCGGACTGACGACGGCGCTTCGGGTCGGTGCTACCGCGGTGGCAAAGGAGCGCAGCGAAGTGAGCCAATGGCACGCGACTGGCACTATGAGGCCACGTGATCCCGGGCACAGCGACGCCAAAGCCGGCGCTGCAAGCTCGCGGTGCTCCTACAGAGGTCCTCATGCGAAAGCGCCTGTTCTTCATCGCCGCGGCTACGATCGGTCTGGCCGCATGCTCGAGCGAGTCGTCAACCGCGCCGAGCCGGCTGCAACCTGGCGCGGCGCTCCGGGACGACCTGACGTGCCGCTCCGGCTATCACGTCGCCACGTACGCTGACGGCACGCAGTACTGCGCGCCTGACGCGGTTTCGGCCGCGTCGCCGACCAGCGCACCGTAGCTCACAGGCCTCAGGTGTCGGGTCGGCTCGCGTTGCGGGCCGACCCTTCGTCATCCCGCCAGCGCCGCCTCCGACACACGCGCCGCGTCTGCTCCTTCTTCGCGTGCCGAAGGTTCCGTCGCACGCAATCGCATGACGAGCCGCGCGCCGCGAACCGGCGCGCTCTCCGCGAACACCACGCCGCCGAACTCCTGCACGAACTTGTGCACCAGCGACAAGCCCAGGCCCGTGCCAGACCCCACGGGTTTGGTCGTGTAGAATGGGTCGAACACCCGGTCGGAGTGCACGAAGCCGGGGCCGTCGTCCTCGAACGTGACCACGACATCCTCCTCCTCACGCGCAGCGGCGACGCGAAGCATCGTACCTGTGCCCGTGTTCAGTGCGTCGAGGCTGTTGTTCACGACGTTCATGATCGCGA
>WNFL01367756.1_pt1 | contig 44618 bp, 43 predicted proteins | sample 5400361 | NCBI WGS metagenome assembly WNFL01 (sample SAMN13153351, study PRJNA577476) | soil metagenome | isolation source: 40 cm soil on Douglas fir-dominated hillslope | place: USA:California | collected 2013-09-17 | reverse complement strand
CGGGCCCCCGCCTTCGCGCAGGGGACCAAGCTGCACTGGGTACGCTGGGTGGACTTCGTGCCCGAGTCCGACGTCGAGCTGAAGCGGCAGATGCCGGAGGCCTCCAAGGCCCTCGGGGCCGAGGTCGTGCTGGAGACGATCAACGCCAACGATCTGCAGCCGCGCATCACCGCCGCGATCCAGTCCGGCTCGGGCGCCGACATCTTCATGTTCCAGTACAACTGGGCGCACCTCTACCAGAACGCGGTGGTGGACGTGAGCGACGTGGCCGGCGAGCTGGGCAAGGCGGAGGGCGGCTTCTACGACATCTACCCGCCCTCCATGCAGGTCAACGGCAAGTGGCTCGCGGTGCCGCACTCGATCGTGGGCAACGCGGTCGCGTACCGGAAGTCCTGGCTCAAGGAAGCGGGCGCGCCGCAGTACCCGAAGACGTGGGACGACGCCCGCAAGCTCTTTGGCGCGCTCAAGAAGAAGGGCAAGCCTTACGGCCAGACCCTCGGCCACACCTTCGGCGACGCCCCCGTGTTTACCTACACCATGCTCTGGGCGTTCGGCGGGGCCGAGACCGACCAGTCCGGCAAGAAGGTCGTGCTCAACAGCAAGGGCGCGATCGAGGCGGTCAAGTTCATGCAGGCGTTCTGGAAGGAGGCCTGCGACGAGGGCGGCCTCGCCTGGGACGACACCAACAACAACCGCGCGTTCCACGCGGGGGAGATCTCCGCGACCCTGAACGGGGCCAGCATCTACCTGGTGGCCAAGCGGCAGAAGGAGAAGATCAAGGACGACAAGGGCGAGCCGATGTGGACCGACATCGACCACGCCCCGCTCCCGGCCGGCCCGGCGGGCGCCTACCTGCTCTTCCTGAATCACGGCCACGCGGTGATGAAGCACAGCAAGAACCCGAAGCTGGCCAAGGACCTGATCCGCTGGCTGCACAAGAAGGAGAACTACGAGAAGTGGTTCCTCACCCAGGAGGCCTACAGCGTGGGCGCCACCAAGGTCTGGGAGAACCACGCGATGTGGGGCCGGGTGGACGAGCCGCTCAAGATGTTCCGCACCGCGGCCCGCAGCAGCCGTCTCTTCGGCTACGCGGGGCCCTCGACCGCCAAGTCCACCGAGGTCTTCACCAAATACATCATCACCGACATGTACGCCAAGGCCGCGCAGGGCATGAAGGCGGAGGATGCGGTGCATTGGGCGGAGCTGGAGCTCAAGAAGATCTACGAGGCGTAGCTCGCATGAGGGCGGCGGTTCTGCGCGAGCCGGGCCCGGCCGAGAACCTGCGGCTGGAGGACGTGGACGATCCCACGCCCGGCCCCGGGGAGGTCGTGGTCCGGCTCCGCGCCGCCGCTCTCAATCATCGTGACGTGTGGATTCGCAGCGGCACCGGCGCGTACGCGGGAGGATTCCGCCGGCGCGTCATCCTGGGCTCGGACGGCGCCGGGGACGTCTCGGCGGTCGGCGCGGGCGCCGACCCGGGGCTGGTGGGCCGCGCGGTGGTCATCAATCCGAGCCTCGACTGGGGCGACGACGGCGCCGCCCAGGGGCCGGAGTTCCGCATCCTGGGCCTGCCCGACGACGGCACCTACGCGCAGCAGATCGGGGTGCCCGCCCGCAACGTGCACCCCAAGCCCGTTGCGCTCTCCTTCGAGGAGGCGGCCGCCATCCCGCTCGCCGGCCTCACCGCCTACCGCGCGGTGGTCAGCCGCGCCCAGGTGCGGGCGGGGGAGACCGTGCTGGTCACCGGCATCGGCGGCGGGGTGTCGACCTTCGCGCTGCAAATCGCGGCCGCCCGCGGCGCCCGCGTGCTGGTGACGTCGGGGAGCGACGCCAAGCTCGCCCGGGCCCGCGAGCTCGGGGCGGCGGGCGGGGCCAACTACCGCACCCAGGACTGGGTCAAGGAGATCCTCGCGCTCAGCGGAGGGCGAGGGGTCGACGCGGTCATCGACAGCGCGGGCGGCGAGACCTTCGCGCGGGCGGTGGAGGCGACGCGCCCGGGCGGGCGCATCGCGATCTACGGCGCCACCACCGGCCCGGTGCGCGAGCTGGTGCTGCGCACGATCTTCTGGCGGCAGATCACGGTGCTGGGCACCACCATGGGCAGCCCGGCCGACTTCGCGGAGATGCTCGAAGTCTACGCGCGCGACGGGCTCCGCCCGGTGGTGGACCGGGTCTTCCCGCTCGCCGAGGCGGCCGCGGCCCACCGGCGCATGGAAGAGGCCGGGCAGTTCGGCAAGATCGTCCTCGCCGGTCCTTGACAAGACGGGGGCGGCGGTTTGTAATGCCGCCCACGCTGGCATCCCGACCGACGTCGCTTGGGAGGATGATCATGTCCCTGCGCAGATCGACCGTATGGGTCCTGCTGGTTTCCGGGCTGGTGCTCGCGGGGCTGCTCGCGGCCGGCGTCTCGATCCCGCCCGTCCACGCCCAGGCCAAGAAGCTCAAGATCGGGGTGATCTTCGACTACACCGGTCCGCTCGCGGGGGGCGGCTCCGACCTGCACGCGCTCGGCGCCAAGATCATGATCGACTACTTCGCCAAGAAGGGCGGGGTGGAGGGCTATCAGCTCGAGGCGGTCTACGCCGACGCGCAATCCAAGCCCGACATCGCGATCAACGAGGCGACGCGCCTGATCGAGCAGGAGAAGGTGGACATGCTGCTCGGCTTCTACTCGTCGGCCCAGTGCGTGCCGGCGGCCGCGCGCGTCGAGCAGCTCCACAAGTTCATGTGGATCACGACCTGCATCTCCTCCGCGGTCCTCGAGAACCGCCACCTCAAGTACGTGTTCCGGGTGCGGCCCAGCGGCCGGCAGTTCGGCCTGATGTCCACCGACTTCATCGCCCAGAACGCGAAGGCCAAGTTCGGCAAGGACCCGAAGGACCTGCGCATCGCGATCATCCACGAGGACGGCGCCTACGGGGTCGACGTGTCGAAGGGCAACGAGGAAGGGGCCAAGAAAGTCGGCTTCAACATCGTGCTCAAGGAGGGCTACGCGGCGACCGCCCCCGACCTCGCCTCGCTCGTGACCAAGTTGAAGCGGGCCCGCCCGGACGTGATCTTCCACACCGGTTACAACCCGGACATCTCGTTGTTCCTGCGGCAGTCGCGCGAGCTCGGCCTGCGCTTCAGCGCGCTGGTGGGCCACGGGGCCGGCTACGGCGTCTACGACAAATTGAAGGAAGCCCTCGGGAAGGACGTGAACTATTTCTTCAACGTCGATCCGATCTCGATCTGGCTGGCCAATCCGACCGCGCTCAAGCCCGAGCTCGCGCCCTTGATCAAGATGGTGGGCGACGAGTACGAGAAGGCGCGGCCGGGAACCACCGTTCGGTCGGCCCACGTGGGCATGGCCGCGTCCAACACCTACGTGTTCATGACCGAGGTGCTCCCCCGCGCGATCAAGAAGTACGGCGGGGTCGACGCGGACGCGCTGCGCAAGGCCGCGCTCGAGGTGAGCGTGCCCGAGGGCGGCACCATGCTGGGCTTCGGGGTGAAGTTCGAGCCGGAGACCTCGGCGATGGCCGGCCAGAACGAGCGCGCCTTCCCGGTGATCATCCAGTACGTGGACGACAAGCCGTACGTGGTGTGGCCCAAGAGCCTCCAGCTCCGCGAGCCGGTGCTGCCGCTGCCCGCGTCCTCGCCCTACGCGGCCAACTGACGGGGAGGCGAGCGGGCCCATCGGGTGACCGTCCCGTGCTGACCGTCGAAGGGCTGACCAAGCGCTTCGGCGGCTTCACCGCCGTGAACCAGGTCTCGTTCACGGTCGAGCCGGGCGAGATCCTCGGGCTCATCGGGCCCAACGGATCCGGCAAGAGCACGATCTTCAACCTGCTCTCGGGTGCGCTCGTCCCCAACGCGGGCTCGATCCGGTTCGAAGGGCACGAGCTCGCGGGGCAGGCTCCGCACCGGATCATCAACCTCGGCATCGGCCGGACCTTCCAGATCCCCCGGCCGTTCCGCCGGCTCTCCCTGCTCGAGAACGTGGCCCTCGCCGGCTTCTTCGGCCAGGGCCGGGCGTCGCGGCGGCGGGCCTTCGAGTCGGCCGAGCGCGCGCTGGGGCTGGTCGGCCTGCCCGCCGACCCGGCCGCCACGGTGGACGGGCTCGGCGCGGCCGCGCTGAAGAAGCTCGAGCTGGCGAAGGCCCTGGCCACCGAGCCCAAGCTCCTGCTCGCGGACGAGAGCCTGAGCGGGCTCGACGAGCAGGAGATGGATCAGGCCGCGCTGATGCTGCACCGGACCTGCAAGGACCTCGGCATCACCATCATCTGGGTCGAGCACATCATGGGAGTCCTGATGCGCGTGGTGGACCGGGTGATGGTCCTCGATCACGGCGAGAAGATCGCGGAGGGGTCTCCGGGGCAGGTCGCGGCCGACCCCCGGGTGATCGAGGTGTACCTCGGCACCCAGTCGGGCGCGGCCCGCGCGGTCGCGGCCGGCCGCCCCTGATCCGTGCTCGAGCTCCGATCGGTCCGCGCGGGGTACGGCGGCTTCCAGGCCCTGTTCGACGTCTCGCTGGAGGTGCGCGACGGGGAGGCGGTCGGGGTGATCGGGCCCAACGGCGCGGGCAAGACCACGCTCCTGCGGGTGATCTCGGGGCTGATCCGCCCCACCGCGGGCTCCATCGCCATGGAGGGGGTGGACCTGGTGGCGACTCCCGCGCACCGCATCGTGGCGGCGGGCATCGCGCACGTGCCGGAGAGCCGGCGCCTGTTCCCGCGCATGAGCGTGGAAGACAATCTCAAGATGGGCGGCTTCCTGCCCGCGGCGCGGGCGAAGTTCCAGGACCGACTCGCCTTCGTGTACGAGCTCTTCCCGCGCCTGCGCGAGCGTCGCGGCCAGCTCGCGGGCACCATGTCGGGCGGCGAACAGCAGATGTGCGCGATCGGCCGCGCCCTGATGTCGGATCCGAAGCTCCTCCTGCTGGATGAGCCGTCCGCGGGCCTGGCCCCGGTCATCGTCGAGCAGGTGTTCGACCTCGTGAAGCGGATCCGGGCCGGGGGCCTGAACGTGCTGATCGTCGAGCAGAACGTGCGACAGGTGCTCCGGGTGGTGGACCGTGCGTACCTCCTCAAGGCGGGGCGCATTCGCGCGGCCGGCTCCGCGTCCGAGCTGCTCTCCAGCGAGACCATCCGCGAGGCCTACCTGGGCGTCTGACATGGCCATCTTCGACGTCTTCCTGCTGGAGGCCCTCATCAACGGCGTGCTGCTGGGCGGCGTGCTCGCGCTGCTGTCGCTCGGGCTCAACCTGGTCTTCGGGGTCATCGACGTGGTCTGGATCTGCTACGCCGAGCTGATCATGTTCGGCATGTACGGGATGTACTTCCTCTACACGGTCTATCACTGGCCGATCCTCGTCGCGGCGATCACCTGCATCGCGGGCGTGGGCGTCCTGGGCGTGATGCTCCACGTGCTCGTGATCGCGCCGCTGCTGGGCGCGGCCCCGATCAACCAGCTCCTGGCCACCGGCGGGGTCCTCTTCTTCCTGCAGTCGGCCGCGACCGTGCTGTTCAGCATCGAGTTCCGCAACCTGGGTCTGCGCCTGCCGGTGCTGAAGCTGGCCGGCATGTTCATCAGCTACTCGCGGCTGCTCGCGTTCGCGGCGGCCCTGATCGGGATGGTGCTGGTCTTCCTGTTCCTGTCCCGGACCTATACCGGCGCGGCCATCCGCGCCATCGCCCAGGACCGGCAGATCATGGTGCTGATGGGTGTCGACACCCGCCGCATCTATCTCATCACCTCCGCCCTGGGGGGCGGGCTCGCCGGGCTCGCGGCCTGCCTGCTCGTGCTCCAGTACGACGTGCACCCGTTCGTGGGGCTGTCCTTCGGGCCGATCACCTTTCTCATCTGCGTGCTCGGCGGCCTCGGCAACTTCGGAGGCGGCTTCGTGGCCGCCTTCGTCTTCGCGGAGCTGATCTCCCTCGGCGGGCTCTACCTCGATCTCGAGTGGGGCTACGTGTTCGCCTTCGTGTTCTTCATCGTGATGATGTTCGTGCGGCCCGAGGGCCTGATGGCGCGCCGGTCGTGACCCGCTATCTGGGCGGGATCGCGGGGGCGGGCCTCGTGGCCCTGCCGTTCGTCTACCACCAGCCCTACCACCTGCACCTCCTGGTCGTCATCCTGATCTGGTCGTTCGCCTACACCTCCTGGTCGGTCATGGGGCGCTTCGGCCTGGTCTCGCTCGGCCACGGCGGGTTCATGGGCATCGGGGCGTACGTGACCGCGCTCGCCTGGAACCACGGGGGCCTCACGCCCTGGATCGGCATCCCGATCGCCCTGGTGGCGGGCGGCGTCCTCGCGCTCCTGGTCGCCTATCCGTGCTTCCGCTTCCGCATCACCGGCCACTACTTCGCGCTGGTCACCCTCGCGCTGTCCGGCATCGTGCTGCAGGTGATCACGGCCACCCGCGATCACACCGGCGGATCGCTCGGCTACACCCCGACGCGGTACCAGGGAGGCAGCTCGCTGTACGCGATGCAGTTCACCGGAAAGACCACCTGGTATCTCATCGCGCTCGGGGTCTGGGCGGTGGGCCTGTACGTCTGGTACCGGGTGGACCGCAGCATGATGCGCTACGCGCTCGAGGCGATCTCGGAAGACGAGGACGGAGCCGCCGCGGCGGGCGTGCACGTGACCGCGGAGAAGCTCAAGATCACGGTCCTGAGCGCGGTGATGACCGCGCTGGCCGGGGCGCTCTACTGCCAGTACCAGATGTTCATCTCCCCCGACACGGTGAGCGGCATCTCCATCTCGCTCCAGATGGTGTTCGCGGTCGTGGTGGGCGGCATCTACGTCTCCCTCGGGCCCACCGTGGGGGCGATCATCACGATCCTGCTCGCCGAGGTGCTGCGCATCTCGTTCGGCACCCGCGCGGTGGGCTGGGACAACCTCGTCTACGGGGTCCTGCTCGTGCTCTTCATCGTGTTCCTGCCCAAGGGCATCGTGGGCAGCCTCCTCGCCGCGGCGCGGCCGCGGAAGGGCGCGCGCGCGATGGCGGGCACCTGATGGTTCTCCGCGAGGCGCGGGCCGACCACTACCGCATCCCGCTGCCGGTGGCGCTCTCCGACAGCACCCACGGCGTGATCGAGGGCTTCGAGCTGATCACGGTGCGCCTGCGCGATGAGGACGGCGCCGAGGGCGTGGGCTACACCTACACGGTGGGCACCGGCGGGGCCGCGGTGCACGCGGTGCTCGCGCGCGACCTGGCGCCAGCGCATCGAGGAGCTGTGGCAGGCCATGTGGTGGGCGCTCCACTACGGGGGCCGCGGCGGCGCCCAGGGCCTCGCGATCTCGGCGGTGGACATCGCGCTGTGGGACCTGCGGGCGCGGCGGCAGGGGGCGCCGCTCTGGCGCGTGCTGGGGGGCTTCGACCCGCGCGTGCCCTGCTACGCGGGCGGCATCGACCTCGACTTTCCGCTCGACGTCCTGCTGCGCCAGACCGACGACAACCTGGCCCGCGGCTTCCGCGCCATCAAGATGAAGGTGGGCCGCCCGTCGCTCCGCGACGACGTCGAGCGGGTGCGCGCGATGCGCGGCCACCTCGGGCCCGAGTTCCCCTTGATGGTGGACGCCAACATGCGCTGGAGCGTGGACGATGCCATCCGCGCGGCGCGCGCGCTTCAGGCGCTCAACCCGGTCTGGCTCGAGGAGCCCACCATCCCCGACGACATCCCCGGCCACGTGCGTATCGTCCGCGAGGGCGGCCTGCCCATCGCGGCGGGCGAGAACCTCCACACGCTCTACGAGTTCCGGGCCCTCATCGCGGCGGGGGGCGTCACCTTTCCCGAGCCCGACGTCACCAACTGCGGCGGGGTCACGTCGTTCATGAAGATCTGCCACCTGGCCGAGGCCTTCAACCTCCCCGTCACCTCGCACGGGGCGCACGATGTCACCGTGCATCTGCTCGGCGCCGTCCCGAACCGCTCGTATCTGGAAGCGCACGGCTTCGGCCTCGACCGCTACATCGCCGCGCCGCTCCGCATCGAGGACGGCTTCGCCGTCGCGCCGGACCGACCTGGGCACGGTATCGAGTTCGACTGGCAGGGCCTAGAGAAGCTGCGCACGTGTCGCGGCGGCCGCCAGCCGGCCGTGGGCGGGGGGCAGGGGTCTCTAACCACGACCCGCTTACACGTTTCCTTGCTTGAGGAGTTCCCAATCGGGGATGGGTTGGTTCCGGTCTTCCGTTGGCGGGGAACGGGTTAACCGACCCCCTGCCCCCCGCCCACGGCCGGCTGGCGGCCGCCTCCCCGGGAGGTGTTTCGAGCCTAGCGTTCGCGCTGCTGTTCCAGGGCGGGGCGAATTTCCTCGGCGATGATGTCGATGGTTTCGAGGATCGCGGGGTAGGTGCTGTAGCTGACTTCGAGGGCTACGTGTTCGCAGCCGGCTGTTTGATATTGCCGGAGCTCGCGGACGATGTTGGTCAGGGGGCCGCGCAGAACGTGGCGGGTGCCGAGCAGGGCGGTGTCGACGGCCGCGTGGTGGACGCCGTCGACCAGGATCGGGATCCGCAGGCTCAATTGAGGGTCGCCCTCGCGCTTGGCTTCCTTCCACAGGTTGGCGACGGCGAGGGCGCCGGCGCGGAATGTGGACGGGGGCATCCCTGAGGCGTGCCAGCCGTCGCCGAGCCGGGCGGCGCGGCGCATGGCCGCCTCGGAGGCGCCGCCGACCCAGATCGGGGGGCGGGGCTTCTGCAGTGGCATCGGGGAGGCCTTGACGTTGGTGAGGGTATGGTTGGCGGTCTTGATCTCGGGGTACTCCTGGGTCCACACCGTGCGGAAGAGCTCGATGGCTTCGTCGGTGCGGCGGCCGCGCTCGCGGAAGGGGACGTTGAGGGCGTCGAATTCGCCTTCGACCCAGCCTACCGCGACGCCCACGATGAGGCGGCCGCCGGAGAGCACGTCCACGCTCGCGAGCAGCTTGGCCACGGGCAGGGGCGACCGGTAGGGCAGCACGATCACGCTGGTGCCGAGCGCGATACGCTCGGTGACGCCGGCCAGCCACGGCAGCATCGCCAGCGGATCCAGCATGTCGCTGCGATAGATCAGGGGCACGTCCCGCGGCACGATGACGTGGTCCGTCACCCAGATGGAGTCGAGGCTCATCTCCTCGGCGCGGGCGGCGATCTGGGCGAGCCGCGAGGGCTCGATGGGGCGTCCGTAGTGAGGCAGGCAGATCCCGAGTTTCATGGGCGGCAGCCTACCACGCCCCGGACGGCTAGCGGGTCAGCGAATCGGTCCCCGCGCCCGCCATCGTGGTCGGATCGGGCTCGCCCGGCTCGGTGGGCTTCGGCAGGTTGCGCTCGATCAGCCGCCACTGGCGCACCGCGAGCAGGCAGCGCGAGAACGCGCGCTCGCCTGGTCCGTCGGCGACCCCGCTGCGCTCGATGTCCACGTGACCGGTCTGGAGATCCACGTCGCGCACCCACGCCGAGAAGCTCGGCGACGTCCGCTGCGCGTAGCTCACGCACGTCGTCACGTCCGCCCGCGACTCTTCGGCGTAGTCGGGCGGCCAGGCAAATCCACTGCATAGCAAGACCGTGCACGTCAGAACAATGGCCCGGGTCATGGCTGGCTCCTTCCGCGAGCACTCAGAGGAGCAAGAGGCAGGCCATGGGCGAGCGTCGGAGAATCAGGGAGTTACATTGGCGGCACCACGACGGTATTGCGTCAGGCCTGGAACAACCGGGAAATTTCTGCTCGGTCAGCCGTCGAGGCGGGGCGGCTCCGGAAATTGCTGATCCACGAGGCGGTGATTGCGGAGCCCGATCGCCTCTCGCTGGATCATCAGGATGCGCCGCGCCTCGAGCGCGCGCTCCCGCGCCTGGCGGTAGCGCTCGCGCGCGCGCTCCCGCGTGTCCCCGTCGGGTGCTTCCCGCAGCGCGTCGTGCAGCTCGGCGGCCGCGCGCAGGGCGGCCTCCAGGCACTCGCCCGCGCGGCCGAGGGTGGCCGCCTTCTCCGCCACGATCTCCTTCTCGGTTCGCTGGAGCGCTTCCTCGCGGTAGTTCACGCCGGGCCCTCGACGACCCCCGCCGCGATGAGCTCCGCGATGCGCTCGTCCTTGTAGCCGAGGAGGTCGCGCAGCACCCCGCGCGTGTGCTGGCCCACGTGGTAGGCCGCGGGCCCCCGGGGGTGCGTGGGCCGCCCGTCCAGGTGATAGGGGCTGGCCGTCACGCGTAGCGAGGACAGGCCGGGATGAGGCAGTACCGGGAAGAAGCCGCGGGTGGCCAGGTGCTCGGTCGCGATGACTTCGGCCGGGCGAAGCACCGGCGCGCAGGGGATGCGGGCCTCCCCGAGCACGGTGAGCGCCGCGTCCGCGCTGGGGAAGGTATCGAGCCAGCCGGTGATGAGCGAGCGCAGATCGCGCCAGTGCCGCCGGCGCGTCAGGGCGGTGGTGAAGCGCGGGTCCTCGGCCAGCTCCGGCCGTTTCATGATCCCGAGCAGCCGCTGCCAGAGCCGCGGGGCCCCCACGATCTGCATCGCCATGTACCGATCGCCGATCTTGTGGACGATCATGCCGGGCCGCGGGTTGCCGTGCTCCTCGCCGCCGTTGAGCACCGAGGCGTAGGTGACGCTGTCGGCGCCCACGAGGGCTTCCAGCATGGAGACGTCGAGGTGCGCGCCCTTGCCGGTGCGGGCGCGCCGCCAGAGGGCGGCCATGATCGCGCCCATCGCGTGGGCGGCGGCCAGGACGTCCGCGGCCTGGAGGTTCGAGGCGCGCGGGGCGGCCTCGTCGCCCTGCTCGAGCGCCATCATGCCGGAGGCCGCGTTGATGATGTGGGCGAAGGCGGGGCGCTCCCGCCAGGGGCCGGTCTGGCCGAAGCCCGAGATCGAGCAGTAGACGATGTCCGGCTTGGCCGCCGCGACCGCGGTGTAGGCCAGCCCGAGCCTGCCCGCCACGCCCGGCGCGAAGTTCTCGATGAACACGTCGGCGTGGCGCGCCAGCCCCAGGACCACGTCGCGGCCCTCGGGGCGGCTCAGGTCCACCGCCACGCTCTCCTTGCCCGCGTTCACGCGCGCGAAGTAGGTGGACTGGTCGTCGCGCCCGGCCTCGATCTGGTGCGGGTTGCGCCGCATCTCGTCGCCCTCGACCGGGCGCTCGATCTTGATCACGCGGGCGCCCAGGTCGGAGAGCAGGCGCGTGCAATAGGGACCGGCGAGCACGCGGGTCAGGTCGACGACCAGCAGGCCGTCGAGCGGCAGGGAGTCGTCGGTCACGGGTCAGCGGGAGCGGGCGGGGACGCGCACCGGGCCGGCCGGGTCCTCAGGTGGACTGCACCAGGCCCGTCGGGCAGGCGACGCCGGTGCCGCCGACGCCGCAGTAGCCCCAGGGGTTCTTGGCGAGGTACTGCTGGTGATAGTCCTCGGCGTAGTAGAACTCGGGGGCCTGGCGGATCTCGGTGGTGATCGGCCCGTACCCCGCTTTCTCGAGCACCGCCTGGTACGCCTTGCGCGAGGCCTCCGCGGCCTCCTGCTGGGCGGGCCCGTAGCAGTAGATGGCCGAGCGGTACTGGGTGCCCACGTCATTGCCCTGCCGCATGCCCTGCGTCGGATCGTGGCCCTCCCAGAAGACGCGCAGCAGGGACTCGTAGGACACCTTGGTCGGATCGAAGACGACCTGCACGGCCTCGGTATGGCCGGTCGCGCCGCTGCAGACCTCCTCGTAGGTCGGGTTCGGCGTCTGGCCGCCCGCGTAGCCCACGGAGGTCGAGTAGACGCCGGGGATCGCCCAGAACTTCATCTCTTCGCCCCAGAAGCAGCCCATCCCGAAGACGGCGCGCTCGGTGCCCGCCGGGAAGGGCGGCTCGAGACGGGCTCCGGTCACGAAGTGGGTCTCGGGTACCGGCATGCGTTCCTGGCGGCCGGGGAGCGCCTCGGCGGCTGACGGCAGACCGCGCTTCTTCGAACCGAACATGAGGGGTCCTCCTCCCGGTAGAGCCTACATCAGGGCGGCCGCCGAGGCCACTCTGCTATGCTCCTCCGGTATGAGCGGACGCGAATGGAACTGGGAGCGACAGCTGCACGGGATCGTCCCGCCGCTCATCTCGCCGCTGGACGACGGGGGCGCGCCGGATGCGGGCGCGATGGCCGCGCTGGTGGACCACGTGATCGGCGGGGGCTGCTCGGGCCTGTTCATGCTGGGCGGGTGCGGCGAGGGCGCCTGGCTCACCTCCGCGCAGCGCGGAGCGGTGGTGCGGGCGGCGGCGCGCGCGGCCGCCGGGCGTGCACCCGTGCTGGCCGGCGTGATGCTGCCCGCCACCGGGCCCGCCGTCGAGGCGGCCCGCCAGGCCGCCGGGGAAGGCGCGGACGCGCTCGTGGTCGGCTCGCCGTACTACTTCGGCGTCGAGCCCGCCGCGCAGGAGCGTCACGTGGAAGCGGTGCTGGCCGCGACGCCGCTCCCCGCGCTGCTCTACAACATCCCGCAGTGCACGCACCACGTGCTGCCCGCCGACACGGTGGCCCGCCTGGCCCGCGATCCGCGTGTGCTCGGGATCAAGGACTCGGCGGGCGACTTCGAGGCCTTCCAGAAGCTGCTCGCGGTCAAGCGCGAGCGCCCGCCCTTCCGGGTCCTGCAGGGCCACGAGGCGCTCGCCGCGGCGAGCCTGCTGCAGGGAGGCGACGGCATGGTGCCGGGCATGGCCAATCTCGCGCCCGCGCTCTTCGTCGAGCTGCAGGCCGCGGCCGACCGCGGCGCGGCCGCGGAGTGCGCGGCGCTCCAGCAGCGCGTCACCGCGGTGGCGCGGATCTACCAGCAGGGGCCGTGGCTGTCCGCGCTCAAGGCCGCGTGCGCCATGCTCGGGCTGGGCAACGGCCGCCCGGCGCCGCCGCTCGCGCCCGCCGCCCCGGCCGCGCGGGAAGCGATCGCGGCGCTGCTCGACGAGGCGGGCCTGGGCGCGGCCGCGGGAGCCACGCGCGCCCGGTGAAGCTCGAGGCGGTCATCTTCGACATGGACGGCGTCCTCGTGGACTCGGAGCCGTTCGGCTTCGAGGCGCTGCGCCGGGTGATGGCCCGCTACGGGCTCGGGTACTCGGAGGAAGAGAACGCGGAGTTCCTCGGGCGCACCACGCTGGAGTCGTGCCGCATCCTGAAGGCCCGCCACGCCCTGCCGGACCCGGCGGAGACGCTCGCGGACCTTTACATCGAGGGCATGCTCGCGCAGATCGGGGCCGGCCCGGTTCCCATGCCCGGCGTGCCCGAGGTGCTCGAGCGCGTGCGGGCTGGAGGCTATCGACTGGCCCTCGCTTCGTCCGCGGAGCTCCGGGTGATCCAGGCCAACCTCACCGCGCTCGCGCTCGGCCCGCTCTTCGAGGCGGTGGTCTCCGGCACCCAGGTCGCGCGGGGCAAGCCCGCGCCCGACGTGTTCCTTGCCGCGGCCGACCGCCTCGCGGTGGCGCCCGGCCGCTGCCTCGTCATCGAGGACTCGCGTAACGGCCTGCTCGCGGCCAAGGCCGCGGGCATGGCGTGCGCGGTGGTTCCCTGCGCCCACACTCGCCACCAGGACTTCCGCGAGGCGGACCACCGCCTCGCCGCGCTGCCCGAGCTCCTGACCCTCCTCTAGAGCTGCTTGAACAGGAAGGTGGCGCGGTCCATCCGCCGCTCGATCGAGGACACGCGGCGCCGATACGCCGCGCTGGTCGCGCCGGGATACCAGGCCGACGGATTCGGCAGCGTCGCGGCGAGCTGGGCCGCCTCGCTCTCGTCCAGATCGGCGGCCGCCTTCCCGAAGTAGCGCTGGCTCGCCGCGCCCGCCCCGTAGACGCCGGGTCCGAACTCCACCACGTTGAGGTACAGCTCGAGGATGCGCCGCTTGGAGAGCGTGCGCTCGAGCTGCCAGGTGAGGATCGCCTCGCGGGCCTTGCGCAGGGGGTTGCGCGACGGGGAGAGCCAGAGGTTCTTGGCGAGCTGCTGGGTGATGGTGGACGCCCCGCGCGGCAGCTCGCGGTCCCGCAGCGCGTCCTCGAGCGCGTTCTGCATCTCGGCGAGCGCGAAGCCGTGGTGCGAGAAGAAGCCGATGTCCTCGCCCACCAGCACCGCGCGCTTGAGCGCGGGGGAGATCGCCGAGTAGGGCGTCCAGGTCCAGGCGACGCGGCCGAGACGCCCGGCCGCGCGCTGCTGGGCACGGTAGCGCTCGATGAACGCGGTGGTCGCGGGGCGATCGGTGGCGAGCCGCCCCACCGCGGGCCATCGCCAGATCTCGACGCCGATCCAGATCGCGGCGGCGAGCAGCACGAGGGCGATCAGCCGGCCCGCCCAGCCCCGTCGCCTGCGCATGGCTCATGGTATCGTGGTGGGCCGATGGACGCCCTCAAGCAAGGCATCGCGGAGTCGGTGGACGGACTGGGCGACGAGCTCGCCGCCCTCTCGGGCCGCATCCACGCGCACCCCGAGCTGGCCTTCGAGGAGCGGCTCGCCTGCGGTTTCATCGGCGACTTCCTCGCCAAGCACGGCTTCCAGGTCGAGACCGGCGTGGGCGGCGTCGAGACCGCGTTCCGCGCGACCCTCGAGACGGGGCCCGGGCCGACCCTCGCCATCCTCTGCGAGTACGACGCGCTGCCCGGCATCGGCCACGCCTGCGGGCACAACGTCATCGGCGCCGCGGGCGCCGGCGCGGGCGCCGCGCTGATGGCGGTGCGCGATCGCCTGGGCGGCGGGCGCATCCAGGTGATCGGCACGCCCGCCGAGGAGCGGGGCGGGGGCAAGGGGGTGCTGGTGGACGCGGGAGTCTTCGCGGGGGTGGACGGCGCGATGATGATCCACGGCTTCGACCGCACGCTGCTCCACCAGGACCTGCTCGGCGTCGTGCGGGTGACGCTCGAGTGGGCGGGCCACGCCGCGCACGCCTCGACGGACCCGTGGGAAGGCGTGAACGCGCTCGACGCCTGCGTCGAGACCTTCAACGCGGTGTCCATGCTGCGCCAGCAGATGCGCCCCGATTGCCGCATCCACGGCGTCGTCGCGGAGGGCGGCGCCGCCGCCAACATCATCCCCGAGCGCGCGGTCGCCGACTTCAACGTGCGCGGGCCGAGCCTCGAGGCGATGTGGGCCCTCTACCGGCGCGTGGTCGCGTGCGCCGAGGGCGCGGCCGCCGCCACGTCCACGCGCCTCACCGTCACCCAGCACACGGACGTCTACGAGCCGCTCCGGCGGAACCAGGCGCTGAACGACGTCTTCGCGGGCAACCTGGCCGCCGCCGGGCTCACCGAGGGCCCGGCCGCGCCCGATCGCCTCGCTTCCTCCGACATCGGCAACGTGAGCCAGGTCACGCCGACGATCCATGCCTGGGTGGCGATCGCGCCCCTCGGGACCGCGATCCACACCCGGGAGTTCGCGGCCGCCGCGGTGGCGCCGGCCGCGCGGGCGGGGTTGCTCGCCGGCGCCAAGCTCATGGCGCTCAGCGCGGCGGACCTGCTCGCCGATCCGTCCCGTCTCGTCGCGATGAAGGAGGAATTCGGGCGCCGGTGAGGGGCCGGCTCGCGCTCTGGGCGGCTGCGGCCGTGCTCACGCTCGCCGTCGTCGGCCTCAGTCTCCGCTTCGTGGACCCGTTCCCACCGACCCGCATCGTGCTCGCCACCGGCCAGCCGGGCGGGGCCTACGACGACTTCGGCCGCGAGTATCAGCGCCGTCTCGCGCGGGAGGGGTTGCGGGCGGAGATCCGCCGCACCGCGGGCTCGGTCGAGAACCTGGAGCGCCTGCTGAAGGGCGAGGTGGACGTCGCCTTCGTGCAGGGCGGCACGTACCCGCTCGCGAAGGACGTGGACGGCCGGCTACGCGGGATCGCCGCGGTGTATCGCGAGCCGCTCTGGATCTTCTACCGCGGGAAGCCGGTGACCGACGACCTCGGCGCGCTGGCTGGCCGGCGCATCGCGGTCGGCGCGCCGGGCAGCGGCACCGAGGCGATCGCCCGGGCCTTGCTCGAGGGAGTCGGTCTGCCGACCACGGGCCCGAACTTGCTCAGCCTGCCCGCCACCGAGGCGCGCGAGCGGCTCGAGCGCGGGGCGATCGACGCCGCCTTCTTCGTGTCCTCCTACCGCGACGCCAACGTCGCGGCGCTCCTCCACCGGCCGGACGTCCACCTGCTCGGCTTCCGGCGCGACGCCGCCTATACCGGCAACTTCCGCTATCTCTCCGCGGTGCGGATCCCGGCGGGCCTGCTCGACATTCGAGGCGACCTGCCGCGGGAGCCGACCACGCTGCTGGCGCCGGCCGCGCTCCTCGTCTGCCGTGAGACGCTCCATCCGCGCGCGGTGGAGCAGATCCTCTCGGTGGCCCAGGCGGTGCACGGGACGGGAAGCCTGCTCGATCCACCCGGGCGCTTCCCGACGCGCGACGGGGTGGACGTCCCGCTGCACGACGCGGCCGACTCCTACCTGGCGCGCGGCGAGTCGTTCCTCTCGCGCGTGCTGCCGTACTGGGCGCTCCGGTGGGTGATCCAGCTCCGGGTGCTCTTGCTGCCGCTCATCGCGATCTGGGTGCCCCTTTTCAAGATCCTGCCGTGGCTGCTGCGATGGCGGGGCAACCGGGTGCTCGAGCGACACTACGCGCTGCTGCGGGAGGCGGAGGCCGCGGTCGCGGGCGCGGCGGGTCCGCAGGCGCTGCGACACGAGATCACGCGGCTCGAGTCGCTGCGCGGGCAGATCGAGGGGCTGGCGCGCCGTCTCTCGCTGCAGCACCAGCGCGACGTCTACCACTGCCGCCTGCACGTGGCCCTCGTCCTGAGCGAAGCCCGCGATCGCCTCCACCGCGCCGAGCCCGCGACGCCGCGATAGCGCTCTTCCGCGAGGGCGCCCTCGCCCTCAGCGGCGGCTGCGGGCGGAGATGACGCCCGCGCGCGAGGAGCGGAAGCGGCGACGGGACCGGCGCTTGGCGACCCGCCGACGGGCCCGGTCGCCGACGATGACGAGGACCAGGCCGATGCAGAATCCGCCGAGTCCGATCCAGACCGCGGGCAGATTGCCCACGAGCCGCAGCCCGAGCACCTCCACCGTCCGCTCGCCGCCGGTGCCCGCCGAGCCGGCCAGGCGCGTGCCCGCGACCACGAAGGACACGAGGGTGGCGAGCGGCAGGATCACGCCCTGCACGCCCACCGCGAGGCAGGCGCGCGTCACCACCCGGCGGATCAGGGGGGCGCGCCCGATGAAGAGCATCGCGATCACCGAGGCTACCGCCCAGATCGCGATCATCACGTGGGTGGTCAGGGTGCCGGGCTTACCCGCGTTGACGACGGTGGTGATGACGAGCAGGGAGGCCGCGCCCGCGGCGGTGCCGCCGAGCAGCGTGGCGAAGGCCTTCGCGAGGCGGCGCGGCCAGCGCGGCCGATTCCGGCGCGGCGCGGAGGGCGGCGGCTCCTTGAGCAGCAGCCGCCACAGCACGAGGCTGGCGGCCAGGTAGAAGAGGAGGCCGACCAGCACCAGGGCGTTGGTGCCGGGCATGCGGGCCTAGGGGGCTTTCCAGATCACCCGTTCGGAGGCATCGCCGAGGGCCAGCCTCGGCACGCCGCCCTGCTGCAGGAGCACGGCCACGCGCTGCTTGCCGTCACGATCGTGCAGGCTCAGGAACGGGAGCTGGAAATCGGCGCTCACGCGCAGCCAGAGCCGTCCCTTCCCGCCCGCGTCGGTGAGATTGAGCGTGGGCTGTCCGTCGCCGGTGACCGCCAGCATCGCGCGGCCGTTGCCCTCGACGTCGTAGAGCCACACCGCGGGCGCGCCCGCCGGCTCCGTGCCCATCGCGCTGCGCCGCCGCCCGTTGCGGTCGTAGAGCGTGAGCCCGGTGGCCCCCTCGGCGGTGAGCGCGAGCAGCGAGCGAGGACGCCCGCCCTGGTCGAGCAGGGCGAGGCTCGGTCGCCCGTCCCCGTACGTCTTGAGCTCGAGGCGGGGCCGGTCGGTCTGGTCGAGCAGCGCGAGTTGCGCGGTGCCGTCCGCGCGCACCCCCAGGCCCGCGCGAACGTGCCCGGCGCGATCGGAGAGATCGACGCTCGCCTGGCCGGGTGCGGTCACGCTCAGCACCGCGCGGTCCTGCTGGGTGTCGTCGGCCAGCGCCAGCGCCGCGGTGCCGTCCGGGCGGAGGCCGAGGGTTCCGCGCACGTTGCCCGCGTTGTCGCGCAGCACGAAGCGCTCCGCCTCGAGCGTGTTGGCCACCGGGGCGGACGCGGCCTGGCCCATCACGGTGAGGGCCGCGACCCCGATCAGCGCGAGTCCGCCCAGGAGCTTCAGGCGCCGATTCTCGCGCTCCAGACGATCGAGCCGCCGCGTGAGATGGTCATAGGCGATATCGCTCACGTCGAGTCCTCCTTGAGTACGGCCGGCTCCGGGGACGAGGTCGGCCCGATCCGGTGGGGGGAGTCTATCAGAGTGCCCGCGTGAATTCGGTGCCCGGCCGGGGACGTCGGGGAGGGCCGGGGAGCCGAGCCCGCCGGCGGTGGTGCCGGCGCGCGGCGACGTGCTCGCCGCGCCGATCGGAAGCGGACCGGACGCGAGCGGCGACCCGGGCCGCGGAGCTCGAGCGGATTACGGGTTCTTCGGAACGGGTGCGACGGCCGGGATCGCGACGGGAGCGACCGCGGGCGCCGCCGCGGGAACCGCGCCGCGGGCGGTCATCTCCGCGTACTTCGCCTTCAGATCGCGCATGAGCGCGGCGTACGACGAGCTACGGATGATCTTGTCGAACTGCCCGCGGTAGTTCGCGACGAAGCTCACGCCCGAGACCGCGACGTCGTAGACCACCCACCGGGCGCCGACCTGATGGAGCCGATAGTCCACCGGGATCTCCGCCCCGCGCGCGGTGACGATCTTGGAGCGAACGGTGGCGAACTCGCCATCCACGTTCTCGCTGAGGTACACGATCTGCTCGCCCGAGTAGTTCTCGAGCCGTCCGATGTAGGCGTGGCCGAGGAGCTGCTTGAACACCGCCACGAACTCCGCCTGCTCCTGCGGGGTCCGCTCGCGCCAGTGCAGCGCCAGGGAGCGGCGGGACATTTCCTGGAAGTCGAAGAGCCGGTCGGCGATCCGCTGAACCTCGAGGCGCCGCTGGTCCTGGGCCACCGGCGCGGCGAGCTGGCCATCCTGGACGACCTGCAGGACTTGCTCGGTGGCCTTCTGCACGACCTGGGTCGGGCTTATTTCGGGTTGGGCGCCGCCGCTTGCCGCGAGCAAGAGCCACATGGCCAGTGCCTTTTGCATGATTCCCTCCGGGGGCCTTCGCTCGGTGGACCGGGCGGCTCCCCTGCCTCGGAGGGAGCATGGCCCATGCCAGGCGGGATGCCGTCTAAGAGGCCGAATTCATGAGCCCCAGGAGACGGCGAGGCGTCGCGAGTCGTCAGCGGCGGGACGTGACGTCCGTCACGAGCCGGACGGGCTCAGGAAACGGCGGCGGCGAGGGTCTCCCGGGTCACGCGCTGAAGCGCGGCCATGTCGAACGGCTTGGTGAGGATGGGCACCGCGAGATCCACGATGAGCCCCGCGTAGTCCGTGTGCTCCGACGTGCCGGTGATGAAGACGAAGCGGCGCGCCAGGTCGGGCCGGTTCTGCTCCAGCTCCCGGTAGAGGCCGAGCCCGTCGAGGCCGGGCATGCGCAGATCGCTGAGGATGAGGTCGTAGGCTCGGCGGCCGATGCACTCGAGCGCGACGAGGCCGTCCGACGCGGTATCCACGTCGTAGCCATCGCCGCTCAGCACGTCGGTGATGAGCTGCGCGATGATGGGCTCGTCGTCCACCACCAGGATCAGCGGGCGCGAAGCGGGAGCGGCCATGCTCCCTGGTAGAGCAAGACGCGAGCCAGCCGAATGCGGCCGGGAAATCAGGTGGTTCGGCGCGGCCGCGGAACCGGGTCCACAGAATTCGTCAGGCCCCGACCGGAAAAGAGCACCGGCGCTACGCGGGCTGGAGGCGCCGACGGGCCGCGATGCCGCGAATGCCGAGCCAGAGCCGGCCGATCCCGACGAGGAGGGCCAGCAGCACCGCGTCCGCGAGCGCGTACCACCACCAGTTGTTCAGCTTGAGCCCGAGGTACTCCTTGGCGAGCGTCAGCACGATCAGGTGATGGAGGAAGTAGAGCATCAGCGCGGTGCGCCCGAGGATCACCAACCACTCGGCGGGCAGGCGCCGGACCTCGACCGCGTAGTAGGCGAGGCCGAGCAGGCAGAAGACCGAGCCGAGACACAGGAAGCTCGTGATCCCGCGCGCGATCCAGTGGTTGTTGACGATGAAATCGCGCTTGAAGGCCAGCGAGAGATGGAGCGGCGTGCCGTGCGCCCAGTCCCAGATCGCGAACACGGCCAGACAGGCGACGCCCGCCGCCGCCATGCGCGCGAGGTAGCGGGCGCGCCGCTCGGGGGTGTCCTGGAGCGCGAAGACCCAGCCCAGGGAGAGGCCGATCCACACGATGGCGAGCCACGGCCACGGGGCGAACTCGAAGAAGAAGATCCGGCCCAGCGCCTGGTGGTTGGGCAGCCAGGCCACGATGTCCTCGTGGCGAATCGAGAACAGGGCGAAGAAGCCGAGCGCGAACGCCACCAGGAGATAGCGGGCGGCCCGCCGGTGCAGGACGAGCATCGGGGGCAGGGCGAGGATGATGCCGAGGCCGATGGTCTGGAGCACGCCGCCTTCCCAGAACGGCTCGTCGCGGAAGACCACCAGGTTGAGCGCCCAGCCCGCCAGCACGAGCTTCGCGCCGCGCTGCAGGAACTTCATGGCCACTCCGAGGGTGACCGGGGCGCCCGCCTGGCGGCGCGGCGCGAACGACAGCGGCAGGCAGAAGCCGACCAGGAACAGGAAGAGCGGCGCGCCCACCGCCATGGTCGCGTAGATCATGTTGTAGCGCGGCCAGCCCATGGTGCCGTCCTGCCACCACCGGCCGGTGTGGTTCGCGATCATGAGGATCAGGGCGAAGCCGCGCACCGCGTCCAGGAACCGCAGCCGGTCCGCGGACCCGCGCTCGCCCGACCTCGGTGCTGCCGTGCCGCCCATCCCCGCCTGCTTCGTCCCGCTAGCGCGGCTGCTTGACCGGTTTCCGCGGTGAGGCGAAGAACAGCGGACGATTCATCCGGCCGACCGGCACTTCCACCAGCGCGGGGCGGTCCTTGTCGATGGCCTCGCGCACGAGGCGGCCGACGTCGGTCGGCTCCTTGGCGCGCAGGCCGAGCACCCCGAAGGCGTCGGCCAGCTTCATGAAGTCCGGGTTCTTGAGATCGGCCCCGTACTGGCCGCCCCAGGACTCGTCGAGATCGCGAGCGACGTTGCCGTACGAGCTGTCGTTGAAGACCACCGCGACCACGTTGATGCCGTGGCGGGCGGCGGTGGAGAGCTCCTGCGCGTTGAAGAGGAAGCCGCCGTCGCCGGAGACCGAGACCACCGGGCGATCCGGACGGGCGACCTTGGCCCCGAGCGCCACCGGGTAGGCGTAGCCGAGGTTGCCGGAGTACGACGAGGAGAGATACGTGCGCGGCTCGTAGACCGGCCAGAACGGCCGCGAGTAGTAGCCGATCTGGGTCATGCCCGCCACCAGGATCGCGTTCTCGGGCGTCGCGGCGCGGAGCGACGTGATGATGGAGGCGTTGGGCTCCATCGTGTTGTCGGCCGCGATCCGGGCGCGGAGCGCCTCGTGCTCCGCCTTGCGCGAGGCCCGGGGCGGGGACGCCGCGCGCAGGCGCTCGAGGAGCGCTTCCAGGGTGGCCCGCGCGTCGCCGACCAGGCCGAGGGTGTCCTTGTGGTTGCGTCCGATCTCCCGCTCGTCCGCGTCGATCTGGACGATGCGCGTGCCCGGCTTGAAGGTCACGAGGGCCAGCCGCGTGCCCACCGCGAGCACCACGTCCGCGTCGTGGACGTGGTTGCGCAGCGGCGAGTCGCGCCAGTAGGCGGCGCCGAGCGAGAGCACGTTGTGATCGCTCACCGCGCCCTTGCCCTCGGCGGACTGGGCGACGCCGGCCTGCAGGTGCTCGGCCACCGCGGCGAGGGCGTCGTGCGCCCCGGAGAGGTGGACGCCGCCGCCCGCGTAGATCAGGGGCGCGCGCGCGCCGAGCAGCAGCTCGGCGGCCCGGTCCACGTCGCGCGCGGCCGCGGCGGGGCGGGGCACCTCGGCGGGCGGCAGCAGCTCGGCGAGGCCCTCGTCCTCCATGGTCTCGGGCGGCATCTCGATCTCGACGGGACGCGGCCGGCCCGAGCGGAGCTGGATGGCCGCCTCGCGCACCGCGGCGGGGACGTCGGCGACCTGCAGCACGCGCTTGCGCCACTTGGTGACCGGCGCGATGCAGTCCAGCTGGTCGTTGACCTCGTGGAGCAGGCCGATGTCCTTGCCGATGCTGTCGCGCGGGATCTGGCCGGAGAGGATGAGCACCGGCGAGGAGGCCGAGTAGGCGGTGGAGAGGCCGGACATCGCGTTGAGCAGCCCCGGGCCCGGCACCACCAGGGCGGTGCCGAAGCGGCCGCCCGCGCGCGCGTAGCCGTCCGCCATGAAGGTCGTGGCCTGCTCGTGGCGCGTGGTGATGAAGCGGATGCGCGGCTCGGCGCGCAGCGCCGCCATCACCCCGTAGAGCTGCACGCCGGGCAGCCCGAAGATCACCCGGACCCCTTCGGTGTAGAGGGAGCGCACCAGGGCTTCGCCGCCGGTCATCGGGGTCGCGGTCATGTCTCGTCTCTCCTGTCGTCTCCGCCTCGGGGCGCCTGGACGGCGCCGGCCTGGGCGAGGTCGTCGATCTCGCGGTCCTTGTAGCCGAGTAATCCGGTGAGGACGGCGCGCGTGTGCTCGCCGACCCGGTAGGGCGCCGGGCCCGCGGGCGTGACCGCGCGGCCGTCGAGATGGAACGGGGCGGCGGTGACGCGGACGTCGCCGCGGGCCGGGTGCGGCACGGTGGGGAAGGCGCCGCGCGCCTGCAGATGCGGATGCGCGGCGACTTCCTCGGGCATCAGCACCGCGGCGGCGGGAATGCGCGCGCCCCGGAGCGCGTCGAGCGCCTCGTCCACGGTGGCGAAGCGCGCGAGCCACTCGCCGATGATGTCGCGCAGCGCGGACCAGTTGCGCCGGCGCTGGTCCGGCGTCTCGAAGCGCGGGTCCGCGGCCAGGTCGGGCCGGCCGAGCAGGGCCTGCACGCGCGGCCACAGCGCGGCGGCCCCGCCGGTCTGCAGCGCGAGATGCCGGCCGCCCACCGCGAAGACACCCATCGCGGGGCGCGGGGAGCCCTGCGCCTCGCCGCCGTTCAGCACCGCCGCGTAGGAGACGTCGTCGGCCGCGATCAGGGCCTCCAGCATCGAGACGTCGAGATAGGCGCCCTGCCCGGTGCGATCGCGGCGCCGGAGGGCGGCCAGGATGGCGCCGAAGGCGTGCGTGCCCGCGAGCACGTCGGCGGCCTGGAGATTCGACGCGCGGGGCGAGAGCTGATCGCCCTGGTCGAGGTGCATCATCCCGGAGGCCGCGTTGATGATGTGGGCGAAGGCCTGGCGCTCGCGCCACGGCCCGGTCTGGCCGAAGCCCGAGATCGAGCAGTAGACGAGATCGGGCTTGATCGCGGCCATCGCGGGGTAGCCCAGGCCGAGTCTCTCGACCACCCCGGGGGCGAAGTTCTCGACGAAGACGTCGGCGACCCGGCAGAGGTCGGCCACCACCCCGCGGCCCAGCGGGTGGCTCAGGTCCACCGCGACGCTCTCCTTGCCCACGTTGATGCGGATGAAGTAGGTGGACTGGTCGGCGCGGCCCGGCTCGATCTGGAGGTGATTCTTCCGCATGTCGTCGCCCTCGCCGGGCCGCTCGATCTTGATCACGCGCGCCCCCAGGTCGGCGAGCAGGCGCGTACAGTACGGGCCGGCGAGCACGCGGGTGAGATCGAGGACGACCAGATCGGACAGGGGCAGATCGGACAGGGGCGGACCAGACAGTGGGAGATCGGCGAGCGGGCCGGAAGCGTCGCGCACCGGGCGAGTATAGCGCGGTGATTGACGGGGCGCACCTGCCCCCCTAGACTCGGCGCATGCGACGCAATCGACTCCGGGAGCTGCTGCGGGCGGGACGGCCCACGCTGGGCACGCACATCCACTCGGCGTGGCCGGCGGTGGTGGAGCTGGCCGGCCACGCGGGGGTCTTCGACTACGTGGAGTTCGCGGGCGAGTACGCGCCCTACGATCTCTTCGCGCTCGAGAATCTCGGGCGGGCGGTGAACACCTTCGACCACATGTCGGCCATGTTCAAGGTCGAGCAGCAGCCCCGCACCTACCTGGCGGTGCGGGCCATCGGCTCCGGCATCCAGAACGTGCTCTTCGCCGACCCGCGCACGCCCGACGACGTGCGCGAGTGCGTGCGCAGCGTGCGCGCGGAGACCCCCGAGGCGGGCGGCATCCACGGGGTGGGCATGCGCCGCGACGTCGGCTACGTGATGGACGTGGGCTCGCCCGCCTTCGTGCAGGCGCTCGACGACGCGGTGGTGGCGGTGATGATCGAGAAGGCCTCCGCGGTGGAGAACCTGGAGGCGATGCTCTCGGTGAAGGGGGTGGACATGGTGCAGTTCGGGCCCGCCGACTACTCGATGAGCATCGGCCTGCCCGGCCAGTGGAATCACCCGCGCGTGATCGAGGCGGAGCGACACGTGATCAGGACCGCGCTGCGGCTCGGGATCGCTCCGCGGGCCGAGATCTCGCACCCGAACGAGGCCAAGGCCTATCTCGACCAGGGCGTCTACCACTTCTGCATGGGCTGGGACGTGAGCGTGCTGTTCGACTACTTCAAGACCGAGGGCGGCGCCCTGCGCGACCTGCTGGGCGTGGGCTAGCCCGCGGGACCGCCGCCCATGGCGCCCCGTCCGGCGCGCGCCGCGGCCGCCGGTGTCTCCCTGCCGCTGCTCCTGTGGCTCGTCTGGGCCCTGCTCGCGGGCGGCTGCGGCGAGCGCCCCGTCGCGGGCGCGCCGATCACGCTCGTGTTCAAGCACGCCAAGATCCTGGGGCCGGCCGATCCGGTGCCCGGGCTGCTCCGGCGCTTCGAGGCGGACCACCCGGGCGTGCGCGTGCAGAGCGAGGCGCTCACCTGGAGCTCGGACGAGCAGCACCAGTTCTACGTCATCAACCTGGAGGGCGGCAGCCCGCCCTTCGACGTGATGATGCTCGACGTGATCTGGGTGCCCGAGTTCGCGCGCGCGGGCTGGATCCTCGATCTCACCCCGTCGGTGGCCCCGGCCGAGCGCGACGCCCACTTCCCGAGCGCGATCGAGCCCGCGATGCAGGACGGGCGGCTCTGGGCGCTGCCCTGGTTCATGAACGTGGGCCTGCTCTACTACCGCGCCGATCTCCTCGCGAAGTACGGCTTTCGCCCGCCCGAGACCTACGACGAGCTGATCGAGCAGGTGCGGCGGATCCGCGCGGGGGAGCGCGATCCGACTCTCGACGGCTATCTCTGGCAGGGCAAGCAGTACGAGGGCGGCATGGTCAACGTGCTGGAGGCGCTCTGGGCCAACGGGGCCCGGCTCCTCGACGACGCCGGGCGGCCGTTCCCGGAGGCCGAGCGCGCCCGCGAGGCCCTCGCCTTCCTGCGCGGCCTCATCGAGAGCGGGGTGAGCCCGCCCTGGGTCACCGCGGGGGACGAGGAGCTGACGCGCCGGCCCTTCGGCGACGGCCGCGCGATCTTCCTGCGGGGCTGGCCCTACGCGCTCGACCTGTTCGAGCTGCCGGACTCGCGCGTGCGCGGCAAGGTGGGCGTGGCGCCGATCCCGCGCCTGCGCCACGGCCCGGTCGGCGCGGCCTCGACGGGGGGCGCGCATCTCGCGGTGAGCGCGCGAACCCGGCACGCGGCCCTCGCGGTGGAGCTCGCGCGCTTTCTCACCAGCGAGACCGCCCAGCGCGCCATGACCGAGGGCGCCGCGCTCCGCCCCTCGCGCCCCGCGCTCTACCGCGACGCGGGGCTGATCGCGCGCGACCCGAGCCTGCCCGCGCTTCACGGGCTGATGCTCCGCGGCCATCCCCGGCCCATCACGCCCTACTACCTGATGCTCTCCACCACGCTCCAGCCCGAGTTCTCCGCGGTGCTGGTCGGCCGCAAGTCCCCCGAGCGCGCGATGCAGGACGCCGGCGCCCAGGTCCAGCACCTCCTGCGGTCGGTGACCCCGTGAGCGACCGTCGCCTGGCCTGGCTGCTCCTCAGCCCGGCCCTCCTCGTTCTGGGCACGCTGACCGTGTATCCCGCGCTCTGGGTGCTCTGGCTCGCGCTCCAGTACCGCATCCCGGTGTTCGGTATCTCCCGCTGGGCCGGGCTCGAGCACTTCGCGTTCCTGGCGGTGGACACGCGCTTCTGGAACGCGGCGTGGGTCACCGGGGTATTCACGGTGGCCTCGGTCGCGCTGGAGGGCGCGCTGGGCCTGGCCATCGCGGTGGCGCTGCGCGGGCAGCGGGGCGGCCGGCGTACCGCCCTCGCGCTCCTGCTCCTGGCCTGGGCGCTGCCGTCGGTGGTGACCGCCAAGATGTTCGAGTGGCTCTATCACCCGGCGGGCGGGCTCGTGAACTTCCTGCTGGGCGGCCGCGCGATCAACTGGCTGGGCGATCCGGCCTTCGCCCTGCCGTCCCTCATCCTGGCCGACGTGTGGCGCGCCACCCCGTTCGTGGCGCTGCTCTGCTACGCGCGCCTGCTGACCATCCCGCCGGATCTCTACGAGGCCGCCGAGGTGGACGGCGCCGCGGGGCTCCAGGCCTTCACCCGCATCACGTGGCCGCTCGTGCGGCCGATCCTCCTGGTGACCCTGCTCTTCCGCACGCTCGACGCGATCCGCGCCTTCGACATCATGTTCGTGCTGACCGGCGGGGGGCCGGCGGGCAGCACCGAGTCGCTCACCGTCTACGCGTACCGCGCGCTGTTCCAGACGCTCCAGATCGGCTTCGGCTCCGCCATCGGCGTGGTGGTGTTCGGGCTCGTGATGCTCGTGGCCGTCCTGTACCTGCGCGTGATCGGTCGCCAGGAGGCGGCGGCGTGAGGCCGATCCGGCCGCGCGACGGTCTGGTGCTCCTCGCCCTGGTGGCCTATGCGTCGCCCTTCTTCTGGCAGGCGCTCACCTCGATGCGGCCCGACGCCGAGCTGCTGCCCCTGACCCGGCTCCTGCCGAGCCATCTCACGTGGGTCCACTACGACGTGGTCTTCCGCCAGAGTCTGATGCCGCGCGCCCTCGTCAACAGCCTGGGCATCGCGCTGCTGAGCACATTGCTCGCGGTCGGGCTGGGGGCCCTCGCCGCCTACGCGCTCGCGCGACTGCCGGTACGGGGGCGCGGGGTGATCCTGCTCGCCATGATCGCGGCCACCGCGTTTCCCCAGATCGCCACCGTGAGCCCGCTCTACCTGCTGATGCGCGCGCTCGGCCTGCGCGACACGTGGCTGGCCCTCATCCTGGCCAACGGCTCGTTCGCGCTGCCGCTGGTGATCTGGTTGCTCACCGGCTTCATCCGGGAGATCCCGCGCGCGCTCGAGGAGGCGGCGGCGGTGGACGGCGCGGACCGCCTGGCAACCCTGAGATGGGTCGTGCTCCCGCTGGCCGCGCCGGGCATGGCCTCCGCCGCGCTGCTCGCGTTCCTGTTCTCGTGGAACGAGTTCCTCTTCGCCTACAGCTTCACGGCCAGCGAGGCCAGCCGCACCGTGCCGGTCGCGCTCGCCCTGTTCCCCGGCGTCTTCGAGGTGCCCTGGGGCGACATCGCGGCCGCGTCATTGCTCGCGAGCCTCCCGCCCATCCTCATCGTGGTGGGCTTCCAGCGCTACCTGGTGCGGGGCCTTCTCGCCGGGGCCCTCCGCGAGTAGCTCCTAGGACTCGGTCACCAACCCCGGCGTGACCGACGCACCCGGCAGCACGCGGAACACGTCCGGCGAGATCTTCACCTTCAGCGACCGGCTGCCGCCGCCCAGGATGATCCAGGGCAGGGACATCAGCCCCTCGTCCACGTAGATCGGCAGATCGGCGGGCAGGGCGAACACGGTGACGCCGCCCAGCATCATGCCGGTGAGCGCGCGAGTCTCCTCCGGATCGGCGAACGAGAGCCGGGACACGCCGAGCAGCTTCCGCACCGTGTGATTGACGTCCACCCGCCGGGTGGCGCGGACCACGCAGGCGCAGTACACCTTCGGCTCCTTCTTGGAGCCGACGACGATCGTGTTGGCCGACTGCTCCATCGGGTAGCCGTACTGCGCGCAGAACGCGGCGGTGTCCGCGTACTGCGGGTCGATCTCCACCATCTCGTGGGGCAGCCCGAGTCCGTCGAGGACCCGGCGCACCCGCTGCTCGATCTCGTCCGCGGCCATCGGTGATCCCTCCGGCCCGGGAGCATACCGCGACTACGGCTTCGGGTGCGCGCGGAAGAACTCCCAGATGATCGACGTGGCGCTGAAGTCGCGGCAGACGCGGCCGATGAGCCCCTCCGGCAGGTACTGGGTGCCGCCGGGCCAGGTGTGGCCGCCGCCGTCGAGCCGCACCAGCACCACCTCGCTGCCGTCGCGGCCGCCCGAGTAGGTGAGCCGGAGCCCGCCGCAGTGGTCCTTGCCGGGCGCGGGGAGCACCGTCGAGCGGGGCTCGGGCGCGGTCCCGTCGAGCCAGGCCCAGCGGCGCGCCGCCTCCTCGGTGTCGATGATCCGGCCGCGTCCGAAGGCGATGGCGCCGCCCCGGTACGGCACCAGCGGGTCCGTCGTCCCCTGCAGGATGAGCACGGAGACCGGCCGCTCGGGTCGCAACCAGGCGTCGGGAGGATCCGCGATGCCGCCCACCACCGGCGCGATGGCCGCGATGCGCGGGGACAGGTGCGCGGCCAGGTAGTGGGAGAAGACCGCGCCGTTGGAGATGCCGGTGGCGTAGATCCGCCGCGGGTCCACCGCGTGCGCCCGCGCGATCGCGTCGAGCGCCGCGGCCACGAAGCCGACGTCGTCGATCCGCTCGCGGTGGGCGCGCGAGCCGGTGGCGAACTCGCGCCCGTCGTACCAGTTCCGCCCGACGCCTTCCGGGTACGCGACGAGGAGGCCCTCCCGATCGGCGAGCTCGCTGAAGCGGGTGAGGCGCTCGGTGCCGATGCCGTTGCCGCCCCCGCCGTGGAAGACGAGCACGAGCGGCACCGGGCCCGCGGGCAGGGACGGCGGCACGTGCAGCAGGTAGGTCCGGGTGAGACCGCCGACCTCGATCGTGTGGATCTGGGTGGCACGGTCGGCCGCGGCGGGGAGCACCACGGCCACGCTCCATGCCGCCGCGAGCAGCCAGACCATCGCGCGTCCCATCGTCGGAGCTTCATTGTACAATCACCCGGCCGTGCTTCGGCCCAAGGAGAGCCACGATGAGCGCTGATCTGATCGAGCAGGTGAAGGACGGAGTGGCCGTGCTGACGCTCAACCGCCCCGATCGGCTGAACGCGATGTCGCGGCCGATGCTGGACGCGCTGCTGGAGGCCCTCCCGCGGCTCGCCGAAGATGCGGCGGTCGGGGTGGTCGTGCTCACCGGGGCCGGCCGCGGCTTCTGCGCGGGCGGCGACGTCAAGGCCATGGCCGAGGGCACCGAGCTGGGCGGCCAGACCATGGAGGAGAAGGCGCAGGCGCTCCGCTCGCGCATGGAGACCTCGCGCTGGCTGCACGAGATGCCCAAGCCCACCATCGCGATGATGCGCGGGCCGGCCGCGGGCGCCGGACTCTCGCTGGCGATGGCCTGCGACATGCGCATCGCGAGCGACACCGTGAAGCTCGGCACCGCGTTCGCGCGCGTCGGGTACTCCGGCGACTTCGGCGGCAGCTACTACCTGACCCAGCTCGTCGGCACCGCCAAGGCGCGCGAGCTCTACTTCACCGCGGACCTGCTCGACGCCCAGCAGGCGCTCGGGCTGGGCCTGGTGAACCGGGTGGTGGAAGACGCGCGGCTCGAGGAGGAGACGATGGGGCTGGCCTCACGGCTGGCCCGGGGGCCGCGCGTGGCCTATCGCTACATGAAGCGGAACATGAACGCGGCGGAGAGCGCGTCGCTCAAGGAGATGCTCGACCTCGAGGCGTGGAACCACACGCGCACCGGCATGACCGAGGACCATCGCGAGGCCGCGCGCGCCTTCGTCGAGAAGCGCGAGCCCCAGTTCAAGGGGCGCTAAGCCATCGAAGGGGGCCCCTTCTGGTGTCTAAGAGGGGGCCCCCTCCGAGCCTCCCCCGAAACAGGGGGGCGCTGGCCAAGCCGGCGCTCGAACGAAGGCAAGTCAAACACTTTGCGAACGGGACACCAGGGTCAGGGCGGGGCGCCGGTTCGCCACGCGAGATAGAGGACGCCCGCGGTCAGGCCGCCGATCACCGCGATGGTGGCGTAGGTCGAAACCTGGGCGAACAGGGTGAGCGTGGTGCTCGAGAGCCCGACGAAGGCGAGGCCCACCACCGGAATCATCGGCGCGCCGCAGCCCATGACCGTGCAGCCGCCGGTGGCGAGGCCGCAGACGCTGCCCACCGCGCCCAGCACCCCGCCCTGCCGGCCCGCGCGCATTCGCCAGTCCGCCGCGCCGATCCGGTCGCGGCGGTGCGCCCAGAGCACGAAGTAGGCGGCGACCAGCGCGGCCATGAGGGTGAAGCGGGCGAGATCGGCGGTGGTCACCGCGAAGCCCCAGTCGATGCCGAAGACCCCGTCGGCGGAGAACCAGAAGAGCGCCAGCCCCCAGGCCCGGCCGAGCCGCTCCGCGAGCGAGCCCTTCCCGGAGGCCAGATACCCCGGCAGGTTGCCGAGCCAGGGATTGAACGTGAAGTAGTCCACGCGGACGCGGGCGAGGGACAGGACCGCCACCGGCACCAGGATGTCCAGAGCGAGGACCGCGGCGCCCACCCCGACGAAGAGCGCGGGGCGCGCCCGCAGCGCCCGGCCGATCCCCGTCAGGACTCGTCGCACCCCGCCCATGGCCTGGATCCGGGCCCGATTATAGCCGGTCCGCAAGATCCTTGCGGTTCCCTCGGCTGCTGGGGCAGTATGGCGGCGGATGATCCGCGCCGTCCCTGCCCGACTGTCCTTAACCGGCCTCTCCATGAGGAGGGAGCACACATGACGCAGGAAGTGAGCCGTCGAGATTTCCTTGCCCGTCTGGGCGTGACCGTTGGCACCGCCGCCGCCGGCGCCGCCGCGGCCGCGGGCGTGCCGCTGGCCGCGGTGCCGCTCGTCTCGCAAGCCCACGCGCAGCCGAAGGGCAATATCCCGGACACCCCGTACAAGATCGCCCACATGACCTTCTTCACCGGCGCCGCCGCGGTGCTGGGAGAGCCCTCCTTCAAGGGCCACACGCTCGCCGCCGAGGAGATCAACGCCCAGGGGGGCCTGCTCGGCAAGCGGAAGATCGAGTCGCTCAAGGCCGACGAGAACGCGGGCACCGACGCCAACGTCAAGGAGATGCGGCGGCTCAAGCTCTCCGAGAAGGTGGACCTCTTCACCGGAGTCATCTCGAGCGGCAACACTCCCGCGCTCGGCCCGGTGGCCGAGGAGCTGAAGCTCCTCACCATCTTCGTGGACGGCTGCACCGACTTCCTGTTCGACAAGGCGGTGCCGAACCCTCACTACATCTTCCGCATCACCAATATCCAGTCGGCGGACGGGGTGACCTGCGCGCTGGCCACCGCGATGACGTGGGGCAAGCAGATCAAGCGGGTCGCCCACATCCACCCCGACTACTCCTACGGCCGCAACGCCTTCGACCACTTCAACATCGTGATGAAGAAGATGGTGCCGGGGGCGCAGGTGGTGTCGGAGGGCTGGCCCAAGCTCGGGACCACCGACTTCACCTCGCACATCACCAAGGCCATCTCGTCGAAGCCCGACCTCCTGGTGTCCTCGGTCTGGGGCGGTGACTACGTGGCCATGTACAAGCAGGCGCTCCGCTACGACATGTTCAAGAAGATGAAGTTCGCGAGCACGATCGCGTTCGGGGTCGCCCCGCACGCGATCGGCAAGGACCATCCGGAGGGGGCCATCGCGGGCGTCCACTCCAACTACTACTTCAACTACCCGCCGAACAATCGCTGGCCGCTCAACACCGAGTTCGTGAAGAAGTACTTCGACCGCTGGAAGGAGTATCCGAACTTCCAGTCGGAGGGCGCGTACTCCACGCTCTACATGCTGAAGACCGCGGTCGAGAAGGCCAACAAGCTCGCGGGCGGCTGGCCGGACGACGACGCGATCATCAGCCAGCTCGAGGGCATGATGCACGCCGGCCCCGCCGGCTACGTCTACATCCGGCCCGACACCCACCAGGGGTACAAGGACGCGATGACCGGGTTCAGCATCAACTCGCCCGACTATCCGTTCCAGATCCTGGACCCGAACCGCATCATCACGATCCCGATCCGCAACATCACGGCGCCTCCCGGCTGGCCGAAGGGGGAGCCGACCTCCACCTACACCTGGATCGACAAGACCTGGCCGCAGATGAAGGCCTAGGTCGCACGGACACTCCCCCTCAACCCGGCCTTTCTCCCTCGCGGGGGACGGGCCGCGGTGAGGGGGTTCGTGTGTTCACTCGCCTCCTCACGCTCGCCCTGCTGCTCCTCGTCGGCGTGTCGCCCGCACGCGCCGGGCACGAGCTGCCGTTCTATCCCGGCTACTATCCGCAGGAGATCCGCATCGAGGCCCTGTCCCCGGCCGCCGCGGTGCCGCTGCTCCGGAACGGCACCCTCCACGCCTACGTCGGCGGCGATCCGTTCGGCGGCGGCCGGCTCCCCGCCCACGTCACCGCGGCGGACTCGCTCGGCGGCTACCTGGTCGCGCGGTTCAGCGCGGCGCCCCCCGATGCCCCGGGCCGCTGCGCCGCCGCCGCGCGCGCGGGCAAGAGCCTGGGCGGCGCGCGCGGCGGCCGCGTCGCGCACCCGTACGCCATCACGCCCTATCACGCCGACTACCTCCAGCACTGGGACCTCGCCCAGGCCGCGCGCCGTGCCGTCGAGGCCACGCCCGCGGACCCATCGTCCCGGCCGCCCGCCATCGAGGAGGTGGACCTCCAGGGCCTGCTCGCCCCTTACGCGATCGGCGCGGGCGGCACCTTCGCGCCGCCCTGGCTCAAGGAGGGATGGTTCCACGCCTACCTGCTCCAGGCGCCCGCGATCTCGGATCCGGCCGCCCGGCAGGCTGTCGAGGGGCTCTACCGGCGCCTCGTGACGTTCGCCTACGACGGCGCGGCGGAGCGCGCGGAGCTCGAGCGCCGGCTCGTCCAGCGGCTCGCCGCGGGCTGCGAGCGGCCGGTGCTCGGCTACACGGTGCGGCGCGAGCCCTTCAACTCGGAGTTCTCACAGGGCATCGAGAACATCGGCTGGGATTCCCAGCGTGGCTTCAACTCCGAGATCTTCGTGCGCACCGCCAAGCTCAAGGACTTTCCGTGGAACGGCTGGCTGAAGGTCGGCGTGGCCGGCCGCGCCACCGCGGCCTGGAATCCGGTCGCCGGCTTCACCGACGCGCCCGGGCGGCTGCTCTGGGCCGCGGTCGGCGATCCCGGCCTGATCCCGGCGCCCTACGCCGCCGGCTTCGTCCCCCATCGCGCGGTGCCCGCCCAGGTGGCGGTCGCGGGCCCGCCGGGCTTCGAGATCCCCGAGGATGCGCTGCTGCCGGAGGCGGGGACCGGCGCGCTCCTGCCCGTGGGGAAGGGGAAGACCGCGAAGGCCCGCGTGACCTATCGCCTCTGGGGATCCGCGGCCCACGACAACACGCGCGTGTCGGCGGCCGACGCGCTCTATCCCTACGTCTTCGCCGCGCGGTGGAGCGCCCGGCGCGCGCCGGGCAGCGCCGAGCACGATCCCGCGGTCGAGGCGGCCACCGAGACGGCGCGCGGGGCCCTCGCCGGCGTCCGGGTCGTGAAGGTTGACAGCGAGGTGCGCCGCTACGCCGACATCACGTTCACCTACGTGGTGCCGGTGATCGAGGTGTATCTCAACGCGGCCACCGCCGACACCGCGGAGCTGGCCGCGCTGGCCCCGCCCTGGAGCGCCACGCCCTGGCACGTGACGGTGCTGATGGAGGAAGCGGTCAAGCGGGGCGTCGGCGCGTTCTCGGCCGCGGAGGCGCGTCGCCGCGGGGTGCGCTGGCTCGACCTCGCGCGCGACCCCAAGACCCGCGAGGAGCTCGCCGCGATCCTGGACCGGCTCGCCCGCGGCAACTACGTGCCGGAGGCGCTCAAGCGGCTGGTGGCTGCCGACGAGGCCCAGGCCCGCTGGGCCGCCCTGCGCCAGTTCGCCCAGCGCCGGGGGCATTACCTGGTCACGAGCGGGCCCTACCAGCTCGAGAAGTGGACCGACGCGGCGGTGGTACTCGGCGTCTTCCGGGACATGAACAACCCGCTCGGCGTCGGGAGCTACGATCGCTTCGCCATCCCCCGGCGGGCCTACGTTGCGCGCATCACCGCGCGCGGCGACCGGCTGGAGATCGCGCCGGAGATCGAGCGGCTCGAGAAGTTCCTCCGGGAGTACCGGCTGGTCCGCGAGCCCCTCGGCTCCCGGGGCGAGGAGGAGCGGCCCGACCTGCCCGCCTGCCGCTACGTGATCCTGGCATCCGACGGGACGGTGGCCGCCGCCGGGGTGTCCCGCGAGGTGCAGGCCCAGCGCCTGGTAGTCGATCTCAAGGGCCGGCTCAAGCCGGGCGCCTACACGGCCCTGGTGGCGCTGGCCCTGGGCGACAACCTGGTCGACCCGGAGGTGGCCAGCGCGCAGTTCCGAGTTGATGCCGCCCCATGAACTGAGGCATCGTATCGGCCCATGGACACCCTGGTCGTCCACATTCTCAACGCGCTCCTCTACGCGTCGGTGATGTTCCTGATCGCGGGCGGGTTGAGCTTGATCTACGGGGTCATGCGCATCGTCAACCTCGCCCACGGCAACCTCTACGCCTTCGGCGCCTACGTCACCGCGTGGGCGGTGGGCCGCGCGCTGGGCACCGCCACCGAGGCGAGCGTCTGGATGTACGCGCTCCTGCCGGTCGGCGCGCTGGCCGCCGCCGGGCTGGGCGCGCTGCTCGAGCCCACGCTGCTGCGGCCGCTCTATCGCCGTGCCGAGGAGTACCAGCTCCTCATCACCTTCGGCCTGCTGCTGATCCTGGAAGACCTCATGCGCCTCATCTGGGGCCCCTATCCGCTGCAGGCGAGCGCGCTCTACGAGGGGCTCGGCAGCCTCACCTTCGGCGAGTCCATCTACCCGACCTACAACCTGGTGGTGATCGTCATCGGCGGCGTCGCGGCGGCCGGGCTGTGGGCCTTCGTCTACCGCACCCAGTTCGGGGTGGTGCTGCGCGCGACCTCCCAGAACATGCGGATGGCCTCCGCGCTCGGGGTCAACGTCAACCGGGTCTACGTGCAGGCCTTCACGCTCGGGTGCTTCATGGCGGGCCTCGGCGGCTCGGTGATCGTGCCCCAGCAGGGCGCGGTGCTCGGCATGGGGGTGGACGCGCTGATCCTCGCGTTCGTGGTGGTGGTCATCGGCGGCCTGGGCAGCCTCGAGGGCGCGCTGATCGGCGCCCTCATGGTGGGCTTCGTGCGCGAGGCCGGCATCACGTTCTTCCCGGAGATCGAGCTGGCCGTGCTCTACCTGATGGCGGCGGGCGTGCTCATGATCCGGCCCGCGGGCATCCTGGGCCGCGCATGACGGGGCCCCCGCGCCGCGTGCTCGCCTGGTCGGCTCCCGTGCTCCTCGCGCTGATCGTGCTGCCGTTCGTGGTGCCGCCGTACCAGACCGTGCTGCTCACCTACGGCCTCGTCTTCGCGATCGCCGCGCTCGGCTTCAACCTGCTGCTGGGCTACACCGGGCTCCTGTCCTTCGGCCACTCCGCCTACTTCGGCATGGGCGCCTACGCGGTGGCCTTCACGGTCAAGTACCTCAAGCTCGAGTCCATGGAGGCCTTCCTCCTGAGCGGCATCCTGGCCTCGGGGGCGGTGGCCGCGCTCTTCGGCCTGCTGTGCGTCCGCTACACCAAGATCTTCTTCGGCATCCTCACGATGGCCCTGTCGCAGGTGCTGTGGAGCCTCGCGTTCAAGTTCTTCTGGGTCACCGGCGGCAGCGACGGCCTCCGCGTGCCCACCCCGACCCTCCTCGGCGGGTTCGTGCGGGCGGGCAGCGACAAGTTCGAGTTCCTGTCGCACCGCTACTACTTCTACGTGCTCGCGGTCTTCGTGGTCTGCACCGCCCTCATGTGGGTCATCGTGCACTCGCCCTTCGGCAAGGCGCTCCAGGCGATCCGCGACAACGAGACGCGCGCCGAGTTCGTGGGGGTGCAGGTGTGGCACTACCGCTGGGTGGCCTTCCTGATCTCCGGGATCTTCACCGGGCTCGCCGGCGCGCTGTGGGTCCCGCTCAACGGGCTCACCACCCCCGACATCCTGCACTGGACCTTCTCGGGCAAGATGGTCTTCTTCACGGTGCTGGGCGGCTTCCAGACCTTCTTCGGGCCGATCGTGGGCGCGATCATCTTCAACTACCTCGAGACCTACGCGGTGGGCCACACCGTGTACTGGCAGATGGTGCTGGGCATCGTGCTGGTGGTGCTCGTGCTCGCCCTCCCCGCGGGGATCGTGGGCACGGTGCGGCGCTTCGCGGTGCGCCCGGTCAAGGCGGCCTGAGCGTGGACATCCTCAAGACCACCCAGCTCTGCAAGTCCTTCGGGGAGACCCACGCGGTGGACCACGTGGATTTCACGGTGACCGCGGGCGAGGTGCTGGCCCTCATCGGCTCCAACGGGGCGGGCAAGACGACCCTGATCAATCTGATCAGCGGTCTCATCCCGCCCGACTCCGGGCGCATCGAGTTCCAGGGCGCGGACATCACGCGCGCCTCCATCCACCGCAAGATCGAGCTCGGCATCGCGCGGAGCTTCCAGCTCGTCAACCTGTTCGACCAGCTCAGCGTGCACGACAACGTGACGCTCGCGATCTTCTCCCGCGAGGGCCGCACGCGGCGGCTGCTCTCGCTCGCGGACGCCGACACCGCGGTGCGGGACGAGGCGGTGGCGGGGCTCAAGCAGTTCGGCCTCGACGCCCGCACCGGCTCGCCCGCGGGCGGCCTGTCCCAGGGCGAGCGCAAGCTGCTCGACGTGGCGGTGGCCTACGCGCTCCGGCCCAAGCTCCTCTTCCTGGACGAGCCGACCAGCGGGGTCAGCACGCGGGAGAAGGCGCCGATCATGGACATCATCACCGCGGTGGTCCGCTCGGGCGGCATCACCGCGGTCATCGTCGAGCACGACATGGACGTGGTCTTCACGTACTGTCCCCGGATCGTGGCCATGCACCAGGGGACCATCCTGGCCGACGGAACCCCGGACCACATCCGGAACCATCCGCAAGTGACCGCGAACCTGCTCGGCGCCCAGACCGACTGACCCATGCTCGCGATCGAGGGGCTGAACGTCTTCCGCGGGCCCGCCCAGGTGCTGCGCAGCCTGTCCTTGGCGGTGGGCGACCGCGAGTCGGTGTGCCTGGTCGGGCGCAACGGCGCGGGCAAGACGACCACCATCGACGGCGTCATGGGCCTGCTGCCGGTGCGCGGCGGGCGGATCGCCCTCGGGGGGCGCGACATCACGAAGCTGCCTACCCATCAGCGGGCGCTCGCGGGGATCGGCTACTCGCCGGAGGACGCCGGGATCTTCCCCGATCTGACGGTCGCCGAGAACTTCCGCATCAGCCAGTCGCTCGCGCGGGCGGCCGGGAAGGGGGGTGCGGTCATCGCGGGAAACGGGATCGACGAGCGCGTGCTCCGCCTCTTCCCCGAGATCGGCGACTTCACGGGCCGCCGCGGGCTCTTCCTCTCGGGCGGCCAGAAGAAGATGGTGGCGATCGGGCGGGCGATGACGCTCTCCCCGTCCATCCTGCTGCTCGACGAGCCCTTCGAGGGGCTGGCCCCGGTGGTGGTGAGCCGGTTCATCGACGCGGTGAAGCAGATCAAGGCCATGGGCATCTCGCTCCTGATCGCCGAGTCCAATCTCATGACCGCCTCCCGGGTGGCCGATCGGCTGTATGCTATCGACCGCGGGGAGATCATCTTCGAAGGAGAGCCGAGACGTGCGTTCGAGAACCCCGACGTCATGAAGACCATCCGCGGGTGATGCTGGCCTTCCTGACCCCCGCCCCGACTCCCGCCCGGGCCGCCGCGATCCTGCGCCGGGTGTTCGGGAGCCTGCCCGCCTCGTTCGCCTTCCGGCTCTGGGACGGCCAGGAGGTGCGCTTCGGTGCGGACCGGCCCGAGTGCATCGCGGTCATCAAGAGCCCCGAGACGTTCCTCTCGCTGATCCGCGATCCTTCGCCGTACAATTTCGCCGAGGCCTACGTTCAGAGCCGGATCGACCTGGAAGGGGATCTGTTCGGGGCGATGGACGTGGCCAACGTGGTCGAGAACCTGACGGTGACGCCGCTCCAGAAGCTGTCGATCCTGCTCTCCCTGTGGAGGCGGTGATGGACTACGACGCGATCGTGGTGGGGGGCGGGCCGGGGGGGAGCACCGCGGCCTGGCGGCTGGCCCTGGCGGGCCTGCGCCCCCTCGTGCTCGACGCCGCGGTCTTCCCGCGGGTGAAGATCTGCGCGGGGTGGGTGACCCCGGAAGCGCTCGTCGACCTCGAGGTGGATCCCGACAAGTACCCGCGGACCATCCAGCCGTTCGACCAGTGCGTGCTCGAGTTCGCGGGCGCCCGCCACGAGACGGGCTGGCGGCGGCCCACCAGCTACGGCATCATCCGGCGCGAGTTCGATCACTACCTGCTCGAGCGCGCGGCCGCCGCCGGCGCGGACGTGCGGTGGGGCATCCGGGTCGCCGACGTCGCCGAGGAGGCCGACCGGGTGCGGGTCGAGACCGACCGGGGCGTCTTCGAGGCGCCCGTGGTGATCGGCGCGGGCGGCCATCGCTGCCCGGTGGCGCGCGCGCTCGGCCAGGTCTCCGGGCGCGAGGAGGTCGTGGTGGCCCAGGAGAGCGAGACGCGGCTGCCGCGCGAGTGGGTCAGGCAGCTCGAGCCGTTCATGCACGCGCCCGAGCTCTACCTCGAGCCCGACCTGCGCGGCTACGGCTGGTACTTCCCGAAGCGCGACTTCATCAATATCGGGGTGGGGTGCACCCAGGGGGGTGACGGCAGCCTGCCCCGCCGGCGTGACGCCCTGATCGCCGGCCTGCGCGCCTCGGGCCGGCTGCCCGACGGGCTGTCGCTCGAGCCGTTCAAGGGGCACGCCTACGTGGTGCGGCGGCAGGCGCCGCGGCGCCTGTCCGGCCGGCGCTTCTGCCTGATCGGCGACGCGGCCGGTCTCGCCCGCGACCTGTCGGGCGAGGGGATCGGGCCCGCCATCCGGAGCGGCCGGCTGGCCGCGGAGGCGGTGACGGCCCTGATCCGCGGGGGCACGCCGCTCGACGGGTACGCGCGGCAGATCGTGGCGCGCTATGGTCCCGGCGAGATCGGCTGGCTTCGCCGGAAGCTCGCGAATTTCCCGGATGCGCTCGCCCGGGTCGGGGTGCGGGTGGTCCTCGGCTCGGAGGCGGCGCGACGTCGCATCGTGTTCGATTCCATCTTCGGCATGCGGGAGGTGGCGCCATGACACAGGCACGATCCAAGGAGCACGACGCCCGATCGATCGCGCACCACTACGACGTCTCGAACGACTTCTACGCGCTGTTCCTGGACCCGCTGATGGTCTACACGTGCGCGTACTACCGCGATTCGGACGGCAAGCTCGAGCAGGCGCAGGAGGACAAGCTCGACCTGGTCTGCCGCAAGCTGCGCCTGCAGCCGGGCGAGCGGGTGCTCGACATCGGCTGCGGCTGGGGAGGCTTCAGCATCTGGGCCGCCCAGCACTACGGGGTGCAGGCCCACGGGGTGACGCTCTCCCGGGCGCAGGCCGAGTGGGCGACGGCGCGGATCAAGCGGGAAGGGCTCGAAGGACGGTGCCTGGTCGAGTACCGCGACGTCCGGGATCTCCCCGCGGACGTGCGCTACGACAAGATCGCCGCGATCGGGGTCATCGAGCACGTGGGCATCCCGAACTACCCCTCGTTCTTCGGACGGGTGAAGGAGATGCTGGTGGACGGGGGCCTCTACCTCAACCACGGCATCCACCACGAGTTCCACTGGAAGCGTACCAGCCAGACCGACTTCCTGTACCGCTACGTGTTCCCCAACGGCGATCTCTCCGGCGTGACCGAGACGCTCACCGAGATGGAGCGGGCGGGCTGGGAGCTGCTGGACCTGGAGAACCTCCGGCCGCACTACGCGCGCACGTGCCGGCAGTGGGCCGAGCGCCTGAAGGCCCGCGCCGACGAGGCGCGCGCGATCGTGGGCGAGCAGGTGTACCGCACCTGGCTGCTCTACCTCACGTGCTCGTCGGTCGCGTTCGCGGGCGGCTCGATCGGGCTCTATCAGGTGCTGATGCAGAAGCAGTGGGACCAGACGCGCGGGAGCGCCCCGACCACCCGCGAGGGCATCTACGCGGGCTGGTAGCGCCGGAGGCTCACGCCCTTCAAGCGCTCCATCGTCACGGCCACGCTCGCCACGGCGCCCGTGCGGTCCCGGTGGAAGTGGAAGACGTGCCGGTACGCGACGCCGGGCGCGACGGGCCGGACGAGGAACACGTCGGGCGCGATCGGGTCCATGGGGAAGTCGCGATCGCGGGGCCGTCCCGGCCCGTAGACGACCCGTAGCGTCCCACCTTCGACCCGGACCGCGTGATGGCTCGCGATCTCCGCGTTCTCGTATAGCCCGGCGAAGCCACCGAGCGCGTCGGGCCCGTAGGTCGGCGGGCCGATCTTCCGCAGGGTGATGCGCTGGCCGCCGAGATTCACCCGACACGTGACCTCACCCTCACCCGGGCCGGATTCCACGCGGAGGTCCACCGGGATCGTCGCCCGGTAGTCCTCGCCGTCCCGGAACACGCCGGGGCCCGCCGGGTAGAGGAAGAACGGGTCGCCGAGCGTGTCGCCGACGAGAACGCCCCCGTCGAACCGGAGCGTCACCCATTCGTCGGTCTCGGAGTCGACGTAGACGCCCGGCACCGCCGCGACCTGGGCGGTGGTCAAGCCGGCCTCGCGCAGCCGCCGATCGGCGTGATCGGCGGGGTGCGGCGCCGGGAAGCGATCCCCGATCACCTCGTCCATGATCGCCGCCGCGAGCGCGGCCGGCCGCGTGTCCTCGCGATTGGACAGGATCACGACGCCGAGATCCCGCTCGGGGACGTAGGCGATGTGGGCCTTGTAGCCCGGCTGGCTGCCGGTATGGCAGAGCACGGTGAGGCCGCGATAGCGCCGGACCGCCAGGCCGAGCCCGTAGTGCAGCCGCGTGCCGTCGCCTACCCGGGTCCGCTCGGCCATGCGCGCGGTCACCTCCACGCCGCCGATCGCGCCCGACCGGAGCGCGAGCAGCCAGCGCGTCAGATCATCGAGGGTGGTCGTGAGCGGGTCGGCGGCGAGGCCGAGGAGATCCCGCGCGCGGGACCAGCCCCCGGCGCCATCGGCGACGTAGGGCTCGGCGAGGTCCGACAGGGCGATGCCGTCGTGAGGACGCGCCCCGGTGCGGGCGAGGCCGAGCGGCTCGTAGAGCGCGCCGCGGCGGAACGACTCGGCGGGCACGCCGCACACCCGCGCGATGAGCTCGTCGAGTAGGAGGGCGTTGACGTTCGCGTACATGTACTGGAGGCCGGGAGGCGCGCTGACCGCGATCTGGCGACCGGCCAGGGCGAGCAAGGTGTCGCGGTCGGAGGGTGACGAGTGCCAGACGCCCCGCAATCGCTCGACTTCGAGGACGTCCCTCAGGCCGCTCGTCATCGACAGCAGGTGCCGGATGGTCACCGGGCCATGCCGGGAGAGCTCGGCGGGGAGCTCGGGAAGATACCCGCGCACGTCGTCGTCGAGCCGGAGCGCGCCCCTCGCGGCGAGGATGAGGACCGCGGCGGCCATGAACGTCTTCGACACCGAGACGATGTGGAAGCGGGTGTCGGGGCCGATCGCGATCCGCGACGGGAGGCTGGCCAGGCCGATACAGCGCCGCGCGGCGACGTCCCCTTCGCGGATCACCGCGACGGCGAGGCCCGGCTCGTCGGCCCGGTCCTCCAGGAAGGCGAGCATGGGTCCGGTACCGCCGAGGGGTCCGCGGCGGCCTAGCCGCGCGCCAGGGCCCGCTCGATCTCGTCCAGGTGCTCCCGCCGATGCTCGGCGCGCAGCACGCTGATCGGACTGCCCGCGGCCTGGTTCGCGGCGAGCGCGGCGTCGCTGAGGGCGGCGACGCGCTGATCCGCGGCGGCCGCCGCCTCGACGGCCAGGCGCGCGGCGACCCGCGGCGGCAAGCTCAGGCAGAGCGGCTTGCCCGCGTCGTTGATCCAGTCCACCGAGGTCTCGCTGATGGCGGGCGGGGGCGTCCCGCGCCCGTCGGCGCCCCAGGCCTCCAGCAGGGTCACGATGCGGTAGTCCCAGAACGCCAGGTGAGCGAGCACGCTCGCCACCGTCCAGCCGGCCTCCAGGGGACGCGACAGCTCCCGGTCGCCGAGCTGCTTCACGAGCTCCTCGAGCCGCGCGAGCTGCGTCTGGTTCAGGGTCACGTACGATCGATCGGTTGCCATGGGCTCCTCCTCCTCGTGATCGGACATCTTACCCTGTGACCCCGCCGGGGGCGACGCGTGAAACCGTGACCCGTTGCCGCTCCCGCCCGTTCATGCTACACACGCGGGAGCGATGGACGTTCTCGCCGCGCACGCCGCCCGGCATCCCGACAAGCCGGCCCTCCTCGAAGGCGAGCGCGCCTGGAGCTGGGCGGAGCTCGTCTCCCGGCGCAACCGGCTGGGCCACGGCCTGATCGGCCTGGGGCTGCCGCCCGGCGGCCACGTCATCGTCTACGCGGAGAACTCGATCGAGCACTACCTGGCCGGGTCGGCCGCGCGCGCGGCCGGGCTGATCCCGGCGCCGATGAATCATCGCCTCGTGGCCGACGAGGTGGTCTACATCCTCGATCACTCCGACGCGATGGCGGTGCTGGTGAGCGACCGCTTCCTGCCCATGGTCGAGAGCGTCCGCGCCCGGGCCGGGAAGGTGCGGTGGTGGATCCTGCTTGGATCCGAGCGGCGGTCCTGGGCCGTACACCTGGATGACGTGCTGGCCGCGGGCCGTCCCGATCCGGTGGAGGCCCGGGCGGGCGACGGCGTCGGCGCCTCCATCATCTATACCGGCGGGACGACCGGGAAGCCCAAGGGCGCCTTGCGGCGCGGGATCAACGTGAACGACCTCACCGAGACGCTGCAGGCCCTGGACCTCCTGGACCCGGCCCACGTGCACCTGGTGGCCGGTCCGATGTACCACTCGGCGCCGGGCGGCTTCGCGCTCTACACACACGTGGTCGGCGGCACCGTGGTCATCATGCCGAAGTTCGATCCCGAGCAGGCCCTGGCCCAGATCGAGCGGCACCGATGCACGAGCACCTTCATGGCCCCGACGCTGCTCAAGCGGATCGTGGACCTGCCCGCGGCGGTCCGGGCGCGCTACGACGTGTCCTCGATGCGCGCCATCATCGTGGCGGCGGCGCCGTGCCCGACGCGCGTGAAGGAGGGCGTGCTGGCCCACTTCGGCCCCGCGCTCTACGAGTTCTACGGCTCGAGCGAGCTCGGGGTGAACACGGTGCTGCGCCCGGAGGACGTGCTGCGCAAGCCGGGCTCGTGCGGGCGGGCCGCGCCGGGCAAGGAGATCGCCCTGCTGGACGACGACGGCCGCCCCGTGCCTTCCGGGGAGCCCGGCGAGCTCTACGTGCGCCGGTTCCCCGGCATCCTCGACGAGTACTATCGCGATCCGGAAGCGACCGAGAAGATGCGCCGCGGCGACTGGTACACGGTGGGCGACGTGGCCTACGTGGACGCGGACGGCTTCTACTACATCTGCGACCGCAAGCGCGACATGATCATCTCGGCGGGCGTGAACATCTACCCGGCCGAGATCGAGGACGTCCTGCACCGCCACCCCAAGGTGCTCGACGCCGCGGTGTTCGGGGTGCCCGACGAGGAGTGGGGGGAGCGGGTGCACGCCGCGCTGCAGGTGCGCGACGGCGAGACGCTCAGCGCCGAGGAGATCACCGCGTTCTGCCGGGAGCACATGGCGGGCTACAAGGTGCCGCGCGAGGTCTCCTTCCACGACGTCTTCCCGCGCGACGCGGCGGGCAAGCTGCTCAAGCGCCAGCTCCGCGAGCCCCACTGGGCCGGGCGCGCCGCGCGGATCTGAGGCCCATGCGCGTCCGGCTCACCGCCAAGATCACGGTCCTGATCATCCTGGTGCTGATCATCGGATTCGGGATCGCGACCGTCCTCACCATCAAGCGCGAGAGCGAGCTGCTCGTCGAGCAGAACAAGATGGCGGCGCGGCAGCTCATCGGCACGCTGGTCTCGAGCATCGAGACCGCCATGCTCTCCGAGCGGCCCGACATCACGCGCGGCCTCATCGACGACCTGCGCAACTCGAAGCTGGTCCAGGGCCTGATCGTCTACCGCCGCAACGGGGTGGAGGCCTTCACGGACCTGGCCACTCTCCGGGAGGTGTCGAAGGAGGCGGAGCTGCCCAAGGACGTCATGGCCTCGATCGAGAAGATGCGCCGCGAGCCAGGGCGCACCATGGCGGGCCCGCTCTTCACCCGGGCGCTCGAGACGCTGCAGACCCAGGAGGCGCTCGAGTCGCGCGACGGCAACCCGGTGTTCACGGTGTACCAGCCGATCCCCAACCAGGAGCGCTGCCA
>WNFL01102629.1_pt1 | contig 44640 bp, 46 predicted proteins | sample 5400361 | NCBI WGS metagenome assembly WNFL01 (sample SAMN13153351, study PRJNA577476) | soil metagenome | isolation source: 40 cm soil on Douglas fir-dominated hillslope | place: USA:California | collected 2013-09-17 | reverse complement strand
GGTCATATGCCGAACCCCGCCTTGACCATGAAGCCGAAGATGAAAGCACCGGCAGCGAGCAGCAGCGAGGCGGCAAAAACCAGAGTGGCCGTCAGCTTCGCCGTCGGGACAGCAAAACCATAGCCAATGTCCCAGATAAGGTGGCGGATTCCATTGAGGAGATGGAAAGCCAATGACCACAGGAACCCGAACAAGATGATTTCGCCGACCGGGTTCGCCGCCACGCTCGCGAATAGGGCATAGGCATCGGGGCCTGCCGCCGCCGCGATCAGCCACCACGAAAGCAGGAGCGTACCGGCGGCGAGCGCGATGCCGGTCGCGCGATGGGCGATCGAGGCCACCATAGTGATCGGCCAGCGGTAGATTTGAAGGTGTGGCGACAGGGGCCGCCCAAAGGGCCGCGGGCTGGGCCCTGGGCTGTTGGGGGCATCGGCCATCAAATTTCCTTGGATGAATCGCAAGTTTCGTGCGGGCCGGAGTGTATGGAGGGGAGGGGGTAAGTCAACCTCGGCCAAAGCATCGCGGGCTTTTATCTTGGGTGGTAGTGTTGCTCCATGGCAAGACCGGTCCGCATCGCGCCCTCCATTCTCTCGGCGGATTTCGCCCGCCTGGGAGCGGAGGTCGAAGCGGTCGAAAGGGCCGGCGCGGATTTCATCCATATCGACGTGATGGACGGCCATTTCGTCCCCAATCTGACGATCGGGCCGCTGGTCGTGAAGGCGCTGCGCTCCCATGCCAAAAAGCCCTTCGACTGTCATCTGATGATCGCGCCCGCCGACCCATATATCGCTGCTTTCGCCGAGGCGGGCGCCGACATCATCAGCATCCATCCCGAGGCTGGCCCACACCCCCACCGGACGTTGCAATACATCCGTTCGCTGGGGAAGAAGGCTGGCTATGTGCTCAACCCCGGCACGCCAATCGAAGCGGTGGACCCCCTCTTCGACATGATCGACCTGATCCTGATCATGACGGTCAATCCGGGTTTTGGCGGGCAGGCATTTCTTTCCAGCCAATTGGCCAAGATACGGGCTGCGCGAGAACGCATCACCGCTTGGGGACGCGATGTGATGCTGGAGGTTGACGGGGGCATCAATCCCGAGACGGCCAAGGCACGGCTGTTTTCCATGACTCCAGCGGCAAAGGACCCGCCGATTATGCCGGCAATATCGCTCGCCTCCGCGGATAATCGTCAAATCGTGGACGATGAGGCGCTGCCCCCGCCGGGGCCCGGCCACGGCCACGCGCCGTCAGGAGCTGTTTTGTGGCCTGACGCGGCGCGTATGGCGCTACGGCGCGTATCCAGGCCGGTAGCCCTTTGGCTGCGCGGCGGCTGGCTGTATCGGCAAACCCTGCAAGGCCGAGTACCAGACCGCATCGATTTCCACCCCGACGATCCGCGCACGCAGCGTTTGGACGACGCCGACGCCTTCATGCGCGGCCGCTTCCGATTCGCCGGGCAGATGTTGGAAGTGAGGGAGGGATCGATCTTCGATCAGCCCGCGCCCAGCGAATCCTTCGCGGCGGCGTTGCACGGCTTTGACTGGTTGCGGCATCTTGAGTTGGCGGGAGGCGATCTGGCGCGCCAATTTGCTCTCAAAGTGACGCAGCAATGGCTGAAGAGATATGGCCGCTTTGTGCCGCTTCCCTGGCAGCCCGAGATCATCGCCGAACGTTTTCTCAATCTCTTTGCCCATGCCCAATTCTTCCTGACCGACTCCGATCTGGCGTGGCGGTCCCGCCTGTTTGTTTCGCTGCGCGACCAAACGTGCATGCTGGAGCGCACGATTGGCGAAACCCCCGATGGGCTCCCCCGCTTGAAGTCGGCGGCGGCGCTTGCCCTTGCCGGGCTGTGTCTTGCAGATGCGCGTATCGCGGCAATCGGATTGAAGCGTCTGGCCCACGAGATCGAGCGCCAGATCCTTGCCGATGGCGGCCACGTCAGCCGTTCGCCCGAAGCCCTGCTCGAGGCTTTTCGCGTGCTGGGCATGGTGCAGCAGGCTTTGGACGACGCGAATCGTGAAGTCCAACCGGCTTTGCGGGGTGCGCTCGACCGTATGGCGCCGATGCTGCGTTTTTTCCGGCTGGGCGATGGTGCGCTTGCGGTATTCCAGGGCGGCGGGGAAGCGGATGCAGCGACCATCGCGGCGGTCCTCGAAAGCGACGAGGCCGCCGGCCGGCCTTTGGGGCATGCGCCGCATACCGGTTTTCAAAGGATGTCGGCCGGGCGCACGCTGGTCCTGTTCGATGTCGGAGGTGCGCCGCGAAGCGCTTTCTCCGCCGCCGCCCACGCGGGGTGCCTCGCGTTCGAGATGAGCGCGGGCCCTCATCGCGTGATCGTCAACTGCGGCGCGGCGATCGCCGATACGGCACCTTGGGTTTGCGCGCTGCGGTCGACTCCCGCGCATTCGACTTTGACGATCAACGACGTCTCGTCAGCCACAATCTTGAAAGATGGGTTGCTGGCGAATCTTCTCGGGCCTCTTCTCACGGGTGGGCCCGCCGAAATAGAAACGCATCGCAGCGAAGACTCACAAGGACTGACAGCGAACGCCACGCATGGCGGTTACCTCCAGAGCGTCGGCTTCCTTCATCAGCGCTGCATCACGCTCAGTCCGCGAGGGCTCAAATTGACCGGCATCGACCGCTTGATTCCGGCAACGGCCGAGGCAGGAAGATGGAGGGGACGCGCGCGAAGGCTGCCGTTTGCGATTCGCTTTCACGTTCATCCCGATGTGCGCCTATCGCTCGCCCAGGGTGGCATCTCGGTGATCCTTAAGCTGCCCAATGGCGAGGGATGGCGCTTCCGCTGCGGTGGAGTTCTCGGCATCGAGGAGAGCATCTATCTGGGCAGCGGCTCGGCGCGGCGCGCGGAGCAGTTGGTCATCAGCGGAGAATTGCGCGACGAAGCCATCGAGTGCGCCTGGCTGTTTGAGCAAGTGGGACCCGCATAGGCTGCGCCCATGATCGCTGAATTTGTGCGCCGCGCCCTCGGTATATCCGGATCGAAGGGCGCTTCATTTGCGCGAAATTGCAATGTCTGCGGCTACAGCGGCCGATTCCAATCGGCCGGAAGGCCGCGGCGAATCGATGCGCGCTGCCCCCAATGCGGCTCGGCCGAGCGTTATCGTCTGTTGGCACTCTGGTTGGACCGACACGGCGGGTTCCTGCGCGAGGCGCATGTGCTGCACTTTGCTCCGGAGGCCGGATTGGCGTCCATGCTGAAGGCGCGTGTCGGGCGATACCAATCCGCCGACATCGCCCCGGGTCGTGCCGATCTGGTGCTCAATATCGAAGCGATCAGCGTGCCCGATCAAAGCTTTGACTGCATCGTCTGCTCGCATGTTCTCGAACATGTGGACGATAGGAAGGCGCTTGCCGAGATCTACCGCGCGTTGAAACCGGGAGGCATCGCGCTTATCATGCTGCCGGTCATCGAAGGCTGGGCCACAACCTACGAGAACCCGAAGGTCAGGACGCCGGAGGAGCGCAAGCGCCACTACGGACAGGCCGATCATGTCCGCTATTACGGCGCGGATATACGCGATCGTATTCGGACCGCGGGTTTTGGGCTCGAGGAGTTTACCGCCGAAGGCGAGGACGTGCTGACCTACGCCCTGCAGCGTGGTGAGAAGGTGTTCATCGCGCGCCGGCCGCCCTGACATTGTCAGTCCCTTACGCTCTTGCTATTGCTCGAAACACGTTGATATTCGCGAGATAGGTTGATGGTTCAGATCAGGTTGCCGAAAGAGAGCCGGGTTAAACCCGGCAAGACGTGGTCCGTAGCCAAGCGCGCGGACGGCAAAGCAGCCAAACGGCCAAAGCGTATCCGTGTCTATCGCTACGATCCGGAGGGCAAAGAAACCCCTCGCCTCGACACCTACTCCATCGATACCGAAGATTGCGGCCCGATGGTTCTGGACGCGCTGATCAAGATCAAAAACGAAGTCGATTCGACCCTGACCTTCCGCCGGTCCTGCCGCGAGGGCGTGTGTGGTTCCTGCGCGATGAATATTGCCGGTTCGAACACGCTCGCCTGCACCAAGGCGATGTCGGACATCTCGGGCTCGATCAACATCTATCCGCTCCCCCATATGCCGGTGGTGAAGGATCTGGTGCCGGATCTGACGCAGTTCTATGCGCAATACGCCTCGATCGGGCCTTCTCTCAAAACCAAATCTCCTCCCCCCACCGCCGAATGGCTGCAATCCCCGGAGGAGCGCGAGAAACTGGACGGACTCTACGAGTGCATCCTGTGCGCCTGTTGTTCGACGTCCTGCCCGTCCTACTGGTGGAATCCCGAACGGTTCTTGGGGCCCGCCGCCTTGCTGCAGGCGTATCGTTGGATCGCCGATTCGCGCGATGAAGCGACGGGCGAGCGCCTGGATTATCTCGAGGACCCGTTCCGGCTTTATCGCTGCCACACCATCATGAATTGCGCGACGGTCTGTCCGAAGGGGCTGAATCCGTCGAAAGCCATCGCTGAGATCAAGCAGATGATGGTGAAGCGGGCGGTCTAGCCAGGTTTCCTCAGCGCAACCGCGAAGCCTTCGACCGGTGCGTTGAATTCGCTGCGCAGCGCACATTCCATTATCTCGGCCACGGCAAATCCCGATTGTTCAGCACAGCTGCGCAGATAGGCTTCGCTATGACGAAAACGGTTGGCTGGTGTCTGTTCCCAGCCTTCGCCCGCCATTTTTTCCACCGTGAAGAGACAGAAGCCGCCCGGGTCGAGGCGTCGCGCCGCCCCAGAAAGCACCGGCAGCAGGTCGCCGTGATAGATCAGTGCATCGCCCGCGATGATGAGATCATAGGACAGGCCTGGGACCGCGAGAGCCGTTTCAAAATCCTCGACCATCAGATCGGAATAGATGTTGCGGCGGCGTGCCTCCTCGATCATGCCGGGGGATAGATCGATGCCGTCCAGCCGTCCGCCCGCCGCCAAATCTCGGAACGCTTCGCCCGACAGGCCCGTGCCGCAGCCCAGATCGAGCAGCCGCATCGGAGGCACGGCGTTCGGCATCACCCGGGTCGCCAAGTCCCGCAAATGGGTCGGCGCGCGGTAGCCAAGACTGCCTACCATGGCCGAATCGTAATAGGTCGAGTAGTCATCGAACAACGCGCGCACGGCCACCGCAGGAATTCGACTGATCTGCTTCAGCTCGAGAAGCGCAAGATTGCGGTTATTCCTGGCTGTCTCCAGGTCAGGGGCCAGTGCAAGGGCGCGGTCGAAGCTCGCCACTGCGTCCTCCAATCGCCGCATGGCGACGAACGTGTTGCCGCGATTGTTCCAACTGATCGCGTGATCAGGCCGCAGGGCCAATACGCGGTCGAACGCGGTTAGGGCTTCGTCGAGCCGGCCCATTTCCAGAAGCGCGGTCGCGCGGCTGGAAAGGGCTTCCAGAAAATCAGGCACCAATGCCAAGGACTGGTCGAAGCAGGCGAGGGCTTCCTCGCGCCGTCTCAGGTGCAGGAGCACAATGCCGCGCGCACACCATCCTTCGCCAAAGCGGGGATTGAGCTTCAGCGCGTCGCCGAGAATACGCTGGCCCTCTTCGAATTGTTCGGTATTCACGCAAATCATGCCCAGCGAGAAAAGCGCCTCGAAATGACGCGGATTGGCGCGCAGGATCTGCTGGTAGCATTGGGCGGCTTCCGCAAAGCGGCCCGCCTGCTGAAAGCCGGTCGCTTGACGCATCAAAGCCTCGTTCATCGGCGCGTCATTGCAGGGAGGGCTTCCACAGCGCGACCGCGAATCCCTCAACAGGTTCGGAACTCTCACGGCGAAGGGTGCATCCCATCAGTTCGACAAAGTCGAGGCCGGCGCGTTCGGATTGTTCTCGCAGATAGGATTCGCTGTGGCGAAAACGATTTTTCGGGGTTTGCTCCCAGCCTCCTTTGTTCATGCTTTCGACAGCGAAGAGAAAGAAGCCGCCCCGTTCCAGACGCTTGGAGACACCGGCGAAAACGGCGGAGAGATCGCCGATATAGATCATGGTATCGGCAGCGAGGATGAGATCGTAAGCGGGCCCGGGTTCCGCAAGCGCCGTCTCGATATCACCCAGGATGAGATCATCGTATATGCCGCGACGGCGCGCTGCCTCGATCATGCGGGGAGCAATGTCGATGCCGTCCAGTCTTCCGCTTCCCACCAAATCCTTGAAGGCATCCCCGACTAGACCGGTACCGCTGCCCAGATCGAGGACTCGCCAAGGCGGCGTAAGACGCGGGAGCACGCGATCGGCCAAAGTGCGCAAATGAAGATGGGCGCGATAACCAAGCTTCTCGAGCATGGTCTCGTCATAATGGGAGGCAAAATCGTCGAACAGCCCGCGCATGTATCCCGGTGGGCATCGCGTGCCGCGCTTGAGCTCGAAAAGCGCATTGTCGCGATTTTCCACAGCCTGCAGAAGGTTGGGATCAACGGCCAGCGCTCTTTGATAGCTTTCCGCGGCATCCTCGAAACGCTTCAGGGCGGCAAGTGTGTTTCCGCGGTTGTTCCAGCTGATCGCGTGACGCAGATCGATCGCGAGAGCGGCATCGAAACTCGCGAGCGCGGCTTCCAACTGCTTCATTTCGAGCAACACAGTGCCCCGTCCGGCATGGGCCTCCACGAAGTCCGGTTTTGTGGACAGCGCTTCATCGAAGCGATATAGGGCCTCGTCCCAGCGCCGATGTTGCGCCATCTCAAAAGCTTGCGCGCAAAGGATTTCCGCGAAGCGCGGTCCACCCCTGTTCAACTCGCCAAGCGCATATAACCGGTTGCGCCTCGCATCCGGAAATTCGGGGTTGATCGCAAGCGCGCGGTCGTAACTGTCCACCGCTTCCGGATACCGCTTCATCTCGACGAGGGCGTTTCCACGATTGTTCCAGCTGATTGCGTGGAAAGGATCGATGGCGAGTGCGCGGTCAAACCCGCCAAGAGCTTCCTGCGCGCGGCCCATCTCAAGCAGGGTGGTGGCGTGATTGGAGAGCGCCTCGACGAAATCCGGCCTCATCGACAGGGCCCGCTCGAAACAGGCAAGCGCTTCCTGGTAGCGCTTCATGTTGGCAAGTGCGACGCCTCGCACGCACATCCCGTCAACGTATAGAGGATCGAGCTTCAGAGCCTCGCCGATCAGATATTGCGCCTGTTCGAACTGGCCGCTGTGGAAATAAATGAGACCCAGGCCGGAAAGCGCATCAAAGTGCCGAGGATCGGTCCGCAACAAATCATGATAAAGCCGGGCAGCTTCCGCGAGCTTTCCGGCCTGAAGGGCGATTTGCGCATCCTGCAGTAGGGTATCGGACATGCGGCGGAATGTGTCTCAGAATGGCCGGGACCGCCAGCCATATATGAGCCCTTCAAGCGGCCTTGAGAGGTTCTCTGCCGGCGCCCGCGCGCATTGTGAGAACCCGCCACAGCACGGCGCTCGCGCATTGGCTCAGGCGGCCGGAAGGGTTCAAACCGGCGGGCTTTACGACCATCCTGACCAGCTTGTCGATATGATGACGACGATAGAACACCATGACCTTCGTCTGATAGGCGCGCGCATAGTCTCGGCGGCGGTAGGGATGTGACGCCGTCTGCCCGGCGGGAACATTGCCGCAATAATAAGCGCAGGCAAGTTCGTCATCGTCCGATTCATTGACCCGCTTGAAGGCGACCCAAAGTTTGCGCCAGATGGGCAATTCGGGTTCGCTCTCCGCCTGGAGGATTTCGTAGAAGAGCTTGTAGTGCCGGAATTCGTCGGCGGCGATCCTACCGGCGACTTCCTTCAGCACCGGTTCCTCGCTGGCGTCGCGAATGGCGCTGTAGAGGGAGGAGGTACCGCTTTCCACCACGCAGCGTGCGATCATCTCGCCGCGCCGGGAGCCGCGCACCGAGCCGTCCCCGCTTTCGAAATGAGAGGGACGATAAAGCGCGCGGAAGCGGGCGAATGCGGTCTCGAAATGGAAACTCTCATCGGCCAGTTCCGCCCATCGTCCCAGAGCCAACCCGTGCTGGATTTCCTCCTCGCCCCAACGCTCGATGCCGCGGATGGTCGATTCCGGAGCACCGCGATAGACGCGCTTCAAATAAGCGACATAATCATGTGCATTATATTCGACGAGCGATGCGGCTTTCACGGCAGCAAGCAGCGCCGGATTCACCTTGGAAGGATCGAACTGCGCCCACTGGACATCGTCGAGCGTCCAGCCCGCCTCGTAGATCATGCCATCGGTCATTTCCAATCCCACCGATGTTGGCCGTTTATGTAAACGGCTTGCAACACTACTTCGAACCCAAGGCCCGCGCAAAACCGGCTCCCCCCGAATGGGGCCTGGGCGCCGGATCGATTTTCACGAAAAAACGCGGCAAAGGCCAGGGTTTTTAGAGCGGCGCGGATTGGCTGTCAGAGGGCGGCGCGAAGCTGACGCAGATGGTCGAGCTGCTCGGCCACCCGGGCACGCTCGGCGTCCGTCTTGGCAATGGCCAGGTCTTCTTCGGCATCGGCCAAGCGCCGGTCGAGGGCCGCAACGTCGAAGTCCGTCATGGGGATGGCCTCTTCGGCAAGGACAATGACCTTTTTGGCATCGACCTCAGCAAAACCGCCGCGTACGAAAAGCCTAAGGTTCGGGGTCGCCCCGCCCGTCACTTCGATCACCCCCGGGCGAAGCGATGAGATCACCGGGGCATGACCCGCGAGTACCCCGAAATAGCCCTCAGCCCCGGGAAGCGTGACCATGTCCACATCTTCGGACAGCAGCATCCGCTCCGGCGAGACAAGATCGAAATGAATTTTCTCAGCCATTCTTACCCTCACCCCCCTTCCGTCGCTTCGCGACACCTTCCCCCTCAAGGGGGGAAGGATGCTTTCTACGCCGCTTCGGCGGCCATTTTTTTAGCCTTCTTCAATGCATCCTCGATGGTGCCCACCATGTAGAACGCCGATTCCGGCAGATGGTCGTATTCGCCATTCGCGACCGCGGCGCAGACCGGGGAAGCCGGTGAAGACTTCCGCGACGTGGAAGGGCTGCGACAGGAAGCGCTGGATCTTGCGCGCCCGGGTGACGATCAGCTTGTCCTCTTCAGAGAGCTCGTCCATGCCGAGAATGGCGATGATGTCCTGCAGGCTCTTGTAGCGCTGCAGGATCGACTGCACCTGACGCGCGACGCGATAGTGCTCTTCGCCCACGACGCGCGGATCAAGAATGCGCGAGGTCGAGTCGAGCGGATCGACGGCGGGATATATGCCAAGCTCGGCGATCTGGCGCGACAGCACCGTGGTCGCGTCCAAATGGGCGAACGAGGTCGCAGGCGCCGGATCGGTCAGGTCGTCCGCCGGGACATAGATCGCCTGTACGCTTGTGATGGAACCCTTATTCGTCGAGGTAATGCGCTCTTGCAGTGCGCCCATATCGGTGGCGAGGGTCGGCTGATAGCCAACCGCCGAAGGAATGCGCCCCAGAAGCGCCGAGACTTCCGAACCCGCCTGGGTGAAGCGGAAAATATTGTCGACAAAGAACAGCACGTCCTGACCCTGGTCGCGGAAATATTCGGCGACGGTCAGGCCCGAAAGGCCGACCCGCGCGCGAGCGCCGGGCGGCTCATTCATCTGACCGAAGACCAGGGCGCATTTGGAGCCTTCCGTGGAGCCCTTCTTCGGGTCCTTGTTGACGCCCGACTCGATCATTTCGTGATACAGGTCGTTGCCCTCACGCGTGCGCTCGCCGACGCCTGCGAACACCGAATAGCCGCCGTGTTTTTTCGCAACGTTGTTGATGAGTTCCTGGATCAGCACCGTCTTGCCAACGCCGGCGCCCCCGAACAGGCCGACCTTGCCGCCCTTCGCGTAGGGGGCGAGCAGATCGATGACTTTGATGCCGGTCACGAGAATCTGCGATTCGGTCGATTGGTCGACGAAGGAAGGCGCTGGCTGATGGATGGCGCGCTTGCTGGCGAAGTTGATCGGGCCGGCTTCGTCCACGGGCTCGCCGATGACGTTCATGATACGGCCAAGCGTGCCGTCGCCGACCGGCACCGCGATGGCTTCTCCGGTGTCGTGCACCGGATTGCCGCGCACCAGACCCTCCGTGGAATCCATCGCAACGGTGCGCACAGTGGATTCGCCCAGATGCTGCGCCACTTCAAGGATCAGGCGGTTGCCGTTGTTGTCGGGGCCCATCGAACTGCACATCGATCACGGCGCCCATGATTTGGGTGACGCGGCCGATCTTGTTGCTGGCGGTTTTCAGTGGGGCGTTCATGGCGTCACCTTTCAATCATATCGCTTCGGCGCCGGAAATGATCTCGATCAGCTCTTTGGTGATCATCGCTTGGCGGCTACGGTTATATTGCAACGTTAACCGGTCGATCACTTCGCCGGCATTGCGCGTTGCGGAATCCATGGCGCTCATGCGGGCGCCCTGCTCGGACGCGGCATTCTCCAGAAGCGCGCGGAAAATCTGGACCGATACGTTTCGGGGCAAGAGGTCGGCGAGGATTTCCGCCTCATCCGGCTCATAGTCGAAGACCGCGCCGGCAGTTACCGGCGCGGTCTGCGGAGTGATTTCGATCGGCGCAGGAATCAACCGCTGCGCCGTCGGCTCCTGGGAGATCACCGATTTGAAGCGCGCGTAAACGATGGTCGCCACGTCGAACTGGCCTTCCGCATACATATCGAGCACGCGGCGCGCGATTCCCAAAGCATTCGAGAAAGCGAGCCGTTTCACGGCGGTCAATTCGACGGTCTCGATGATATGGCGGCTGTAGAGGCGACGAAGCTGATCACGCCCCTTGCGGCCGACGCAGAAGATCTTCACCTCCTTGCCGTCGTTCACAAGCGCGTCGATCAATATGCGCGCGCGGCGCACGATGTTGGTGTTGAAGCCGCCGCACAGCCCACGATCGGCGGTCGCAACGATCACGAGATGCACCCGATCCGAGCCGGTGCCGGTCAACAGCAGAGGCGCGCCGGGGTTCCCGGTCATGGAGCCGGCAAGCGATGAGATCACCGCCGCCATCCGCTCCGCATAGGGGCGCGCCGCCTGCGCCGCATCTTGCGCGCGCTTCAATTTGGACGCCGCAACCATTTGCATCGCGCGTGTGATCTTGCGCGTCGCTTTGACGCTCGCGATGCGGTTGCGGAATGCCTTCAGGCTTGGCATCAGGCAAAGGCCTTCGCGAAGTCGTCGAGTATGGCTTTGAGTTTGGCATCCGTGTCGGGCGCCAATTGCTTTGAGGTGCGTATGGTATCAAGCATGTCCTTATGCTTGCTGCGCATCAAGCGCAGGACCTCGGCCTCAAAACGGCCAACCGCGTTCACCGGCAATTTGTCGAGATAGCCCTTAACGCCGAGATAGATCGCGACCACCTGTTCCTCGACGGGGTAGGGCGTGTATTGCGGCTGTTTCAGAAGCTCGGTCAAACGCGCGCCGCGATTGAGCAGACGCTGCGTCGCGGCGTCGAGGTCCGAGCCGAACTGGGCAAATGCCGCCATCTCTCGGTATTGCGCCAGCTCCAGCTTGATCGAGCCCGCCACCTGCTTCATCGCTTTGATCTGCGCCGCCGAGCCCACACGAGAGACGGAAATACCGACATTCACCGCCGGGCGAATGCCCTGATAGAAAAGGTCGGTTTCGAGGAATATCTGGCCGTCGGTGATCGAAATCACATTGGTCGGAATATAGGCCGAGACGTCGTTCGCCTGGGTTTCGATGATCGGTAGCGCCGTCAGCGAACCGCCGCCATTGGCATCGTTCAGTTTCGCGGCGCGCTCCAACAGGCGCGAATGGAGATAGAACACGTCGCCCGGATAGGCTTCACGGCCGGGCGGACGGCGGAGCAGCAGCGACATCTGGCGATATGCGACGGCCTGCTTGGAAAGATCATCATAGATGATCAATGCGTGCATGCCGTTGTCGCGGAACCATTCGCCCAGCGTGCAGCCCGAGAAGGGCGCGAGATATTGCAGCGGCGCGGGATCGGATGCAGTCGCAGCGACCACGGTGGTGTATTCCATCGCCCCCGCATCCTCGAGCGTCTTGACGATTTGCGCGACGGTGGAGCGTTTCTGGCCAATGGCGACATAGATGCAATAGAGCTTGACCTTCTCGTCGCCCGACTTGTTGATCTCGCGCTGATTGATGATCGTGTCGATGGCGACGGCCGACTTGCCGGTCTGGCGGTCCCCGATGATGAGCTCGCGCTGGCCGCGGCCGATCGGGATTAGCGAATCGATGGCCTTGATCCCGGTCTGCATCGGCTCGTTCACCGATTTGCGCGGAATGATCCCTGGTGCCTTCACATCGACGCGGCGGCGTTCTGCGACCCCCGCGAGGTCGCCCTTGCCATCGAGAGGCTGGCCCAAGGGATCGAGGACGCGGCCGAGGAGCCCCTTGCCGACTGGAAAATCTACGATCGCGCTGGTGCGCTTGACCGTGTCGCCTTCCTTGATGGAACGGTCCTCGCCGAAGATCACGACGCCGACATTGTCGGTTTCGAGGTTTAGCGCCATTCCCATGATGCCGCCGGGAAACTCCACCATCTCGCCGGCTTTGACATTGTCCAGGCCATAAACGCGCGCGATCCCGTCGCCGACGGAGAGCACCTGCCCGACTTCGGTATCGCGGAGATTTCCGAGGGTTGGATGTCCATCTCAGTGGCCTTTCATGGCGGCACGCAAACCATCGAGCTTGGCGCGCAAGGATGAGTCGATCATGCGTGAGCCGACTTTGAGCACCAGCCCGCCCAATAGGGTTGGATCGACATGGGAGGTGAGTCGCGGCTCGCGCCCGAGCTTATCCTTCAGCACAGCTCTGAGCTCGGCGGTTTCCGCGGCCGACAATTCGCGGGCCGAAACGACCTCGGCTGCGACTTCGCCGCGGTGGCGGGCGAGCAAGAGTTCGAAGGCGCGAATGATATCGGCAAGCGCGAAGAGACGGCGTTTCTGTGCCAACAGCAGCACCAGTTTGCGCGTGAGATCGCCGGCGCCTGCCGTGACGAGCACTGCCTCCATGCCCTTGGCTTGTTCCTCGCGCGAAAAAAGCGGAGAGCGCACAAGGCGGGCCAGCTCTGGGCTTTGTTGAAGGAGCGCTTTCATTTGCGCGAAATCCGCGGCGAGCCGGTCTAGGGCGCGCTCCTCTGCCGCCAGCTCAAAAGCCGCGGTCGCGTAGCGCAAAGCCAAACCCGCGCTATGGCTGTTTTTGGAGGCCACGTCCTGCCTTACTTGGATGAGGCGTCGCCAGGCTTTTTGCAGGCTAAGCCATTGTTTTTGATAGATAAAACTGGACGAAAAAGAATGTGTCCGGGCGTCGGCCGGACTTAGCATGGGCATTACACAGGTGCAACATTGCTGGGGTGCGGCGCTTCGGCTCGTATCGGCCCCTGGATGAAGAGACTCGACATTGTAGCAATGCCTTAACGCGCTTGACAAAAACCCGTGCGAGTTCTTGCTTGCGGGCCTAATCCGCCAGCTCTGGGAGGCAATCATGGCCATGAAGATTTACGGCAGTCCAATGTCGCGGGCGTCGCGCTCGCTATGGTGCGCAAAAGAGCTTGGTGTGCCGTTCGAACATGTCGATTTGGGTTGGGACAAGCTGAAATCTCCCGATTTTTTGGCCGTCAACCCGAACGGTAAATTTCCCGGTTTCGCCGACGGCGAATTGAAGCTGTTCGAATCGCTGGCAATCAACCTCTACATCGCCAAGAAATACGGCACCGGCGAAATCTATCCGACGAACATCGAGGACGAGGCGTGCACGTTCCAATGGACATTGTGGGCGGCCACTGAAGTCGAGCCGCTAGTGCTTCCGTCGGTGATGGTGAAATTCGGCTTCGGATCGGATCCTGCGACCGCCAAGGCCGCAGCCGAACGCGTCAAACCGGTCCTGAAGGTACTCGACGATTATCTGAAGACCCATGAATGGCTGGTCGGCAACAAGTTCAGCGTGGCGGACCTGAATGCCGCGAGCGTGGTTGGGATGGCGCGCTCCGGCGACATCGACATTTCCTATGCGCCGAATGTGGGTGCCTGGCTCGACCGCTGTCTGGCGCGTCCTGCGCGCAATCCCAAGGCGCGGGAATAGTCGTCGGAAGCGGCGGACGGGGACCATGATCGAGAAGCAAATCGACATCAAGACACCGGACGGTGTCGCAGACGCCGAGTTGTTTTATCCGGATGAGAAAGGCGCCTGGCCTGGAATCATCATGTACACCGACATCGGCGGCTTGCGTCCTGTGTTCCGCGACATGGCGGCACGCCTTGCCTCCGAAGGTTTCGTGGTGCTGGCCCCCAATCCGTTCTATCGGGTTTCGCGCGTGCCGGTGTATCCCGATCCGTTCCAATTCGGCGAGGAGAAGACGACAGCCCGCATGGGCGAGGTGCGGAAATTCGTTACTCCAGCAGGAATAGAGCGCGATGCGCATGCTTTTGTCGGGTACCTGAGCGGGCTGAAGCAAGTTGCCGGAAAGATCGGTACGGTGGGCTATTGCATGGGCGGCGGCATGGCGATGCGTACCGCCGCTGCCGAGCCCGACAAGGTCGGCGCCGCGGCGTCGTTCCACGGCAGCCAGCTCGCCTCAGCGGAGCCCGACAGTCCCCATACGCTCGCGCCGCGAATCAAGGCGCAGATGTATTTCGGCTTCGCCATCGAAGACCGCACCATGCCGCCAGAAGCCGTCGAGAGACTGAAATCCGCGCTGGATGCGGCAGGGGTGAAATATGAAGGCGAGCTCTATGCCGGAGCGCGCCATGGCTGGTGCGTGAAGGACCACAACGTCTATCACGAGCACCAGGCAGAGCACGCCTGGCATCATTTGATTGGGTTCTTCGACGAGACGCTGAAATAGGCGTCAGGGCGGCGAGACGCAGTCCGGCAAGGGGCCGCCTGCGACGAAAGCCGCGATGTTCGCGATCCCTTTCTTGCCCATGCCGGTGCGCGCCTCGATCGTGCTCGAGCCGAGATGGGGTAGCAGCGCCACGTTCGAAAGGGCCAGCAGCTTAGGCTCCACCTTGGGCTCGCGCTCGAAAACGTCCAGACCGGCGCCGGCTAGCCGCCCCGATTCCAGCGCGGCCGCGAGCGCCGCTTCATCGACGATCTCTCCGCGCGCCGTATTGATGAGATAGCAGGACGGCTTCATCAGGGCCAAACGGGCCGCCGAAAAGAGATGATAGGTCTCGGCGGTGTACGGACAATTGATCGAGACGATGTCCATCTCCGGCAGCATGGCATCGAGCGTTGTCCAATGGGTCGCATCCAATTCTTGCTCCACGTCCGGGGAAATGCGCCTGCGATTGTAATAATGGATCTCCATCCCGAAGGCGCGCGACCGGCGCGCCATGGCTTCGCCGATGCGGCCCATGCCGACAATCCCGAGTTTTCGTCCCCTCAGGCCCACGCCCATCATCCAGGTGGGGCACCAGCCGGTGAATTTGCCCTCCGCCAGGAGCTTCGCCCCTTCGATGGCGCGCCGTGTCACCGCCAGCATCAGGGTCATGCCGATATCGGCGGTGGCATCGGTCAGCACGCCCGGCGTGTTGGTGACCGAGATCCCCCGCGCGGTTGCCGCCTTGATGTCGATATGGTTGAAGCCGACGCCGAAATTGGCGATCAGCCTCAGCTGAGGTCCGGCGGCGGCGATGATTTCGGATCCTAGGCGGTCGGTGACCGTCGGGACCAGCACATCGGCCTGGGCCACAGCCGCCTTCATCCGTGCTGCGTCCATCGGCGTGTCGTCGAGATTGAGATGCGCGTCGAAGGATTCGCGAAGTTCCCGCTCGATTCCTTCGGGGAGTTTGCGCGTGACGACGACAAGCGGCTTTTTTTCGGCCATGTGTGTTCGATTTGAAGTGAGGCTTGCGTTTTTCTCCTTATCAGAACGACTCCCGACGGGCAAAGATAGGCGCGCCCGAATCATTTCGCCGATATTGGTTCGCCACCAACATGATGCGTTTTCCGCTTGCCCTGGTGTTCCTGCTTGCCCTGCTCGTCGGGCGGGCGGCAGAAGCCGCGGACACCCAGCCTTATTTCCTGAGTATCAAGAACGAAAAGACCTTCATGCGCGAAGGGCCGGGCGACAACCATCGCATCAAATGGATCTATCACCGCAAGGGCCTGCCGGTTGAGGTGATAGCCTCTTTTGAGGTGTGGCGACGGGTGCGCGACATGGACGGTGAAATCGGCTGGATCCACGTGGCGCTGCTGTCGCGCGAGCGGACGGCGGTGGTGACTGGGGCAGGCGAGACAGCGGTGTTTGGCCGAGCGGACTCAAAAACGGATGTCGTCGCCGAAGCGAAGTCCGGCGCGGTCGGCCGCTTGAAGCGGTGCGGGCCGCTCTTCTGTGATGTGAAGTTCGACGGCGCCGAAGGCTGGGTCGAGCGGACGCACCTCTGGGGCGTCCATGACGGCGAACAATTCTGAGCGCAGGGAACGGTCACACCTGGCCGCCCGCGGGCCGGTCTTCTGGGTGCTGTTCGAGTGGGCGCGAAATCCCTATGTGCTCGTCATCACCGTCTATGTCTACGCGACCTATTTCACGCGTGACATCGTCGGCGATCCGGTGCGCGGACAGGCCCTTTGGGCCGCCATACAGGGCTATTCGGGTCTTGCGGTTGCCGTGATGGCGCCGGTTCTTGGCGCGATCGCCGATGCAGGGGGGCGGCGAAAGCCTTGGATCGCGTTTTTTGCCGTTCTCCTCGCGCTTTCCACCGCCGCCCTTTGGTTCGGAAGACCGGGCGGCGAGGGCTTGGGTCTGGTCGGTATCGGGGCCGCGATCGCGCTGGGCAATCTCACCTATGATGGTTCCCTGGTGTTTCACAGCGCCATGCTGCCCTCGCTGGTGGCAGAACGGCAGATCGGACGCTGGTCGGGTTTAGGCTATGCGCTCGGCAACATCGCCGGCATTGTCTTGTTGGTTTTCGTGCTCGTGTTCATCTATCTGCCGACGCAACCGCTTTTGGGCTTGGACCGGGCGACCCACGAGCATGAGCGAATCTCCGGCCCGCTATGCGCGCTGTGGTTCGCGGTTTTCAGCCTGCCGTTCTTTCTGTGGGCTCCGGATCGGCCATCGAAGCGGCTTCCGGTGGCAGAAGCCGTGCGGCGTGGGCTTGTGTCGGTCGCGCGCACCGTCAAGAGTCTGAGCCATTACCGCAATGTCGCTGCCTATCTCGGCGTGCGTATGATCTACAACGATGGGCTGAACGTGATGCTCTCTTTTGGGGGCGTCTACGCCGCGGGTGTATTCCGTTGGGGCGTGGTGGAAAGCGCATCCTATGGCATCGTGCTGTCGGTGTTCGCGGCGTTGGGCGGGTTGCTTGGCGGATTCCTGGCCGATCGTATAGGCACGAAGCGCACGCTGCAGCTCTCGATCGGCGTCATGATTGCGGCGGCGCTGCTTTCGCTGGGCTTCGCGCCGGATCGGCTTTTTTTCGTCATTCCTTACGCCGCTGGAACGCCGGTGGCCGCGTTGCCGGTGTTTCGCACCGCACCGGAGCTTTGCTACATCGCAACGGTGATGGTGATCGCGGTATGTCTGGTTGCCACCTATGCCAACAGCCGCGCGATGATGGCCCGCATCGCGCCGGAGAGCCGGATGACGGAATTCTTCGGCCTTTATGCGCTTTCCGGCGAGGCCACCGCCTTCATGGCTCCGCTAGCGGTGGCTGTCGCCACGCAAATGTCCGGGAGCCAGCAATGGGGCATGGCCGTCATCGTCGCATTTCTCGCGATCGGATTTGTCGGTCTTGCTTTCGTGCGCGAAGAACGCGCCGTGGCCATCTGACGGCGCCGAAGTCAGTGCCGGAAATGGCGGATGCCGGTAAACACCATGGCGAGGCCTGCATCGTCGGCGGCTTTGATCACTTCGCTGTCCTTGACGGAACCGCCCGGCTGAATGACGGCGGTGGCGCCGGCTTCCGCGACCGCGAGCAGACCGTCGGGGAAGGGAAAAAATGCATCCGACGCCGCTGCAGAGCCTTTGGTGCGTGGTTCCGGCCAGCCTGCAATCTCGGCAGCCTCACGCGCCTTCGCTGCCGCAATGCGCGCCGCGTCCACCCGGCTCATCTGGCCCGCCCCGATACCGGCCGTCGCGCCGTCTTTGGCGTAGACGATGGTGTTCGATTTGACGTGCTTTGCGACGGTGAAGGCGAACAGCAGATCGTCAAGCTCGCGCGTCGTAGGCTGTCGCTTGGTCACCACTTTCAACTCGCCGCGCGAGGCCACGACGTCATCTCGTGTCTGCACAAGGAAGCCACCCGCAACCGAGCGGAAGAGCCACCCTTGCGCATGCGGGTCCGGCAAGCCGCCCGCGATCAGCAAGCGCAGATTCTTCTTGGCGCCAAGAATGCGGCGGGCATTGTCATCGGCGTCCGGCGCGATGATGACTTCCGTGAAGAGCTTGGAAATCTCCTCGGCGGTTGGGCCATCCAGCGGCGCGTTGAAGGCGAGCACGCCGCCGAACGCGCTCACCGGATCGCAGGCGAGGGCCTTTGCGTAGGCATCCGATAGCGATGAGCCGAATGCGACACCACAAGGGTTCGCATGTTTGATGATGGCGCATGCCGGGATCGTGGGCCCGAATTCCGCGACCAGCTCATAGGCAGCATCGGTATCGTTGATGTTGTTGTAGGAGAGCTCCTTGCCTTGAAGCTGCGCGGCGGTCGCAACGCCGAAGCGCTTCTCGCCCGTCGTGTAGAACGCCGCCTCCTGATGCGGGTTCTCGCCGTAGCGGAGCTTCTGGCGCAAGACTCCGGCAATGCTTCGCCGCCGGGGCGGGTCGGTATCGCCGGCCCTGGCGGCTTCTTCCGCAAGCCAGGCTGAGACCGCGGAATCATAGGCAGCAGTGCGCGCGAAGGCGATCTGGGCGAGTCGCTTGCGCGTTTCAGCGCTCACAGCACCCGTTTCAATCTCGGCCAGAACACGAAAATAGTCTTCGGGATCGACGATGACCGTGACCCAGTCGTGGTTCTTGGCGGCGGCGCGGATCATGGCAGGTCCGCCGACGTCGATATTTTCAATCGCCTCGTCGAAGGAGGCACCCTTCACGACCGTGTCCTCGAAGGGATAGAGATTGGAAACCAAGAGATCGATTCCCTCGATCCCGTGCGTCGACATCGCGTCCGCATGTTTGTCGCGTTGGGCGAGCAAGCCCCCATGAATCTTTGGATGGAGCGTCTTTACGCGCCCGTCCATGATCTCGGGAAAGCCAGTAATCTCAGATACGTCCGTGACCGTGAGGCCGGCAGCCCGCAGTGCTTTGGCCGTGCCGCCAGTGGAGATCAGTTCCACGCCGAGACGGGCCAACCGGCGCGCGAAATCCACAAGACCGCTCTTGTCGGAGACGGAAAGTAGCGCGCGGCGGATGGAACGCTTGCTCATGGGCCGCCCGAAGGTGTCTTCCGCTCTTAGCGCCGGAACAGCCAAAAGAGAAGGGTGAGCAGGACGCTAACCACAAGGGAGCTGGCCAAGGGGAAGTAAAACCGAAAATTACCGCGCCCTACCATGATGTCCCCGGGCAAGCGGCCGAGCCCCAGCCGGGCGAGGAGGGGCCAGGCGAGGCCCGCAACCACGAGGATCACTCCGGCGAGGATCAAGAAGCGGCCTATGCTCATCGGCCTACCGATCGGCGTCCCAGCAACGGCATTAGAGGGATTCTATTCCGCGGCCACACGATGATTCAGGATTTCCTCCTCGATTCGAGACCAGAGGCACCGAAAGCGGGCCGCCTCGACGCGGCAGAAAAGAGCGATTCGGGCCGCGACGTTCGAATCCCTATGCTTCAAACCCGCCAGCATCGCGGAGAGATGCAGTTCTTCCTCAGCCAGAATGCTTTTCAGCGTGATTCCCGCAGCCTCTTCGGTCAGAACCCCCTGGTACAGGCCGTAGGTCCAGACCGCCCGGAACTCCACTATGAGAGACATGTAAAGATAGGGAAGTACGGGTGGGGCGCTTGCCAAAGCTCGTGCAATCTCGGCATCCAGGCGCCCCATATAGGACCGCGCCGAAGCGCAGGCCATGGTGTTCGCAGCGGAATAATCCAGCGGGTGGCGCGCCAGTTTCTCAGCCGCCCGCTTGAAGAAAAAGGCGTGGCGGGTCTCCTCGGCGAGATGTTTGAGGATGTCGTGGCTCGGCTCGGTCATCGCCCGGCTCGCCATGATCTTGCGACTGCCGATGTGCTCGAGCAGCGAGAGCATGTTCAAGAACCGAGTATGCTGCGAAGGGTCTCGGCATAAGAGTGCGAGACGCCACCGCACCGGTGCCACGAGAGGCTCGTTTTGAGCCTCAAACTCGGACAAAGGAGAGAGATGCATCGATCGCGCCATAAATCCTGTCGAGTTCGCCCGCGCGGACGCAATAGGGCGGCAGCAGATACACGACATTGCCCAGGCTGCGCAGGAGAATGTCTTGCTCAAGATAGAATGCGTTGAGCTTGGGGCCAAGCGTGGCCAAATAACCGGCGTCCGGCACCCGAAGCTCAATCGCGGCGATGGTGCCCGTCTGACGCGCGTCGGCGACCTCGGCGCGGCCGCGGAACGGCGCCAGTGCCTGCACGTGATGCTCCGCGATGGCTTGGATGCGTTCGGCCACCGGTTCGCGCTCCCAGACCTCCAGATTGGCCACCGCGGCCGCGCAAGCGATGGCGTTGCCGGTGTAGGACGAGCTGTGAAAGAAGGTCTTGGTCCGGTCCGTCGAGTAGAACGAGTCGTAGATCTCTGCCGTCGCCAGTGTGACGCCCATGGGCAGGAAACCGCCGGTCAGGCCTTTGGAGAGGCACATCAAATCGGGCGCCACGCCACCCTGCTCGCAGGCGAACAATGTACCGGTGCGGCCAAAGCCCGTCATCACTTCGTCGGCGATCAAGAAAATACCGTAATGGCGGCACCAAGCGGCAATCTGGGATAGCACGTCGGGCCTATACATCTTCATGCCGCCAGCGCCGAGCACAAGCGGCTCGACGATGAGCGCGGCAAAGGAGTCGGGCGACTCCCGCAGCAAGGCGGCGAGCGTATCGATGGTGCGCTCTTCGGATCCGCGCGCGGGAAATGGAATACGGGCGACGTCGAACAGCATCGGATCATAGGGGGCGTTGAAGATCCCCCGCTGGCCAACCGCCATCGCGCCGAACATGTCGCCATGATAGGCGTGCTCCATCGCGATGATGCGGTGGCGCGGATGTCCGCGATTGTGCCAGCAGCCGACCGCCATCTTGATAGCGACCTCAACGGAGGTTGAGCCGCTGTCGGAAAAGAACACATGCGCAAGACCCTTGGGCGCAAGTGCGAGCAGTTTTCGCGCCAGCTGCTCGGCTGGTTCATGGGTAAAGCCCGCGAAGATCACCTGTTCCAGTAGCGCTGCCTGATTCCTGATCGCTTGCACGATATGCGGATGACCGTGGCCATGTGTGTTGACCCACCAGGAAGAAATCGCGTCGAGAATGGTGCGGCCGTCCTGTGTGTTCAGATAGGCACCCTCCGCGCGCACGATATTCAGCGGCGGCTCGGTGAGCGCGTGCTGGGTGAAGGGATGCCAGACCGGACTGGTGCTATCCGCCATCGCCCCGCTCGAAATCGCGACGGTCGAAATGGGCATTGAACGCATCGTGCAATGCGCCGGCGTCAAGTGCCGGCAGGATTGGCAGGCGGCCCAGAATCTTCGCTGCGCCGAACTCGGCGATGGTGCGTTCGGTATCAGGCATGGCGTCGCCTACGAAAATGATTCCCGTTACCTCGATGGCGTGGTGCTTCAAGGCTTCCAAGGTCAGCAGAGTGTGGTTGATGGTGCCGAGCGTCGTGCGTGCGACGACAATGACGGGGGCTCGCCAGCGCGAGAAGAGTGCGATCTGCAAGTTTTGCCGATTGATCGGGACAAGCACGCCGCCAGCGCCCTCGACGATCAGCAGGCGACCGGCAGGCGCGTGCACCAAATCCAGCGATTCAAGTTCGATCGTGATTCCGTCCAATTCCGCGGCGCGATGCGGCGATATGGGCGTGCGCAAAACGTAGCGCTCAGGCAGGAAATGGGACGCCGGTAAATTGGTCATCGCTTGCACGCGTTGCGTATCGGTTCCGCCGGCCGTGCCCGACTGGATGGGTTTGCAGTAGATGCCTTCGAGCGCGAGCGTCAGCATGGCGCAAACGACTGTCTTGCCCACGCCGGTGTCCGATCCGGTGACGATCAGGGTTTTCATGGCGCCGTCATGGCCGAGCGAAGGGCTTCCGCCAATGCGAGAATCTCGGCTTGGCTACGATCCGCATGGATTGAAACCCGCAGGCGCGACGTACCGTCAGGGACGGTTGGAGGACGGATGGCGCGGACGTCGAAGCCGGAATCCTGAAGCGTGCGCGCGACTTTTAGTGTGCGCTCCTCGTCGCCGAGTTGGACGGGGATGATCTGACTTCCTTCATTACTAGGCGCGCCAGTCGTGCTGAGCCTGTCTCGCGCAAATTTTGCGAGTGTCAGGACCTGCGTTCGCCGCCACGGCTCTTCGTCGATCAATTGCAACGAGCGATGCACGGCTGCGGCAAGGAAGGGAGGTGGTGCGGTGCTGTAAATGAACGGCCGCGCCTTGTTGACCAGATAATCGATGATTTCAGCGGAGGCACAAACCAACGCGCCGGCGACGCCTAATGCTTTGCCTCCGGTGTGCAAGCTGATGCCGTTCTCGCTCCGCAGGTTTTCGCCGAGTCCGCGGCCACGTGCACCGAAAACCCCTGTGGCGTGCGCCTCATCCACCACGAGCATCGCCTCAAACCTTCGCGCAATCTCGTGCAGCGTATTCAAAGGGGCAAGATCGCCGTCCATGCTGTAAACGGATTCGACGGCGACAAAGAGCCGGCGGGCGCCTTTCTCTCGCGCGCGACGCATGCAGCTTTCAAAAGACTCCGGATCGTTGTGGCGTGCCCGGTAGCGCGTTGCCGGCGAGGCGTGAATGCCTTCCTTGACGCTCGCATGAATATATTCGTCGAATATGACTGCGTCGTGGCGCTCCAGAAGCGTGCTGAAAAGCGCAAAATTGGCGAGAAAGCCGCTGCCGAAAAAAAGTGCCTTCTCGCTTTCGAAAAATTCCGCGGCGAATTCTTCCAGCCGCGCATGTGCGGGATGATGCCCACGCAACAGCCGCGAACCTCCCGCGCCGACCGCGCCGTCCTGGTCTATCGCTTCCACCACCGCCTCGCGCAGCGCAGGATGGCGCGAGAGGCCGAGGTAATCATTCGAGGAGAAGTCGATTCCGCGGCCGGGCGCGAGCTCACGAAGGCGATGTTCGTGCTTGAGCCGCTCCATCTCCGCAAGGAGTCCCGGCAGATAGGTGCTCAATTTCGGCCCGAGTTCGGCTGAGGGCCGAATTCGACGGCCTGGCTGGTTCGCAGGGGCTGCGGGAAGAGCTCCAGGAGATCGAGCATATCCTGAGGCATGTCCGTGTTCACGGGCAGACCGAGTTCACGCGCCTCCGCCACGCTGATGGGATAATCGTGCGTCCAACGCCCGCTGGTCAGCTTTTCGGCCAAAGCCAGGGCGGCTTCCGGCGCCATGGGTGCGCGCAAGAGCTCGCAGGCTTGACGCTTCAATTGTGCGATCGCCTTGTGGCCGAGGTCGGCGAAAATCAGCGTCGAGTCGTCGATTTCCGAGAGAGGTTTTTCGGCGGCGACCTTGATGATGGAGGCGGCCGGCAAGCCATTGATCTGGGGATCGATGGGGCCGAGCATCGCATGCTCGCTCATCACGATCTCGTCGGCGCCGAGTGCGACCAACGTTCCGCCCGACATCGCGAAATGTGGCACAAAGACCGTCACCCGGCCGGGATGGGCGCGCAGCGCCCGTGCGATCTGCAGCGCCGCGATCGCCAAGCCTCCAGGCGTGTGCAGGATGATGTCGATGGGTTGCTCGCGGGGCGTTGTCCGGATGGCATTCAGGACTTTTTCCGCATCGTCCATGTCGATATAGCGAGCGATCGGAAAGCCGAAGAAACGCATCGCTTCCTGACGATGGATCACCGCGATGACCCGCGATTGGCGCGCCTTCTGGATACTGGCGAGCTTGGAGGCGCGTCTTGCGCGCAACCAGCGCGATGCCATAAGAGGTTGCAGCGCGAAGAGGATGAACAAAATCCAGAAGAAATTGCCGATATCCATGAAGGCCCACCGAAGTTCACACTATCCTACCGGGAAATCGAACGTCTTTGTCCGCTGGTTTCTCAATTTGTTGACGGGTGAAGAGCGGTGGCTATGATCCGGCCTCCGGTTCATTCTCCCTAAACATGCCCCCGTGGCGGAATCGGTAGACGCGGCAGACTCAAAATCTGTTGCCTTCACGGGCGTGCTGGTTCAAGTCCGGCCGGGGGCACCAATCTTTTCAGGGGCTTGGGTCCAGCGGCAAGGGGCGGCACTAACATCGCCCCGCTGAAGCCGCGGATCCAGCAATTTGGAATGATCGTTTAACTACCTTCCTCAACGTCGCATTCAGAGATGTGAGCCATTATCCGCCGCGAAAACAGCGTGGTGGACAGTATGTCTGTATCGGCCGTTTCTGGGGCAATCGGCCCGCGTCTGGCTCTCCAAACACCGATAGATATTAGAGCGTAGCCGGACGTTTCTGTCGTCCGATCATCGTCTCTTGGCGAGCAGCGAGCAACAAGGGCTCGCAAATTAACCGTCTCCGAGACCTTCACTCTCTCAATCGACGAGGCGGCGTTACTTTCCAGTGCTGGGCAATCACATAGACGTCCGTCATTAAGCACACGTCGAACAAGGGGGCTCTACGACGATGAATGTTGTCTCTTTTCCATTCCTTATTGTCTGGACCATCGGGACGATCTTCAGCGTTACCGGCTTTGTCAACATCGCCGGGCCGCGTCGGTTGCGCGAGGCTTATGCGCGCTGGGAATTTCCAACGCGTTTTTATATTGTGTTGGGCGTCATCGAGATAACAGCCGCAGCGTTGCTCGCAATTCCGGAATTGCGCAGCTGGGGCATTGCGCTAGCGGCTTTCATCACGTTCGGAACGGTCGTCACGCTTTTCAATCACCGCCACTACATGTCTGCGGTGCCGGGAATCGTTCTGATGGTTGCGCTTGTTCCCGCCACGTTTGCCGTGCCACACGAGACGCACCAGGTGCATTACGTGAATTCGCTGTCGTCGGACTGAGGTCTTCGGGCGCAGGCCGCCCACGAATTCTTCCCCTCTCAGCTTCCCTATTTGTGTGCGGCAAGGCCGTCGCGAACTGCGCCCGGAAAATCTCGGCGGTTGCGTCGAGGCGTGTGCCGAAGTTGGATGTTGGCACAATAGGTTGCCAACACCGACCCAAGATGTGAAAATTCTCAGGCAGATTGGACGTCGTCGGCAGCCGGGATTGAGCCGGCGGATAGCATTCGGCAATAAGATGCAAGCGGAGAGGAAACATGACGGAGACCGTGGCGATTTCTGCCGAGAGGCGTTGGGAAATTTTTGGGGGCGTCAGCAATCTACAGCTCGCCTATTTCCTCTTTCGCTTTACCCTCGGCGTCAACATCTTCTTCCACGGATTCATGCGGATCGCCACCGGACTCACGGCGTGGGTCATGCTGCAAGGCGAGCCATTCGCGAAATCACCATTGCCGATGTGGTCCGTCCATGCGTTCCTCTATGTGCTGCCATTCATTGAAGTGATCCTTGGCACGCTGACAACTTTAGGTCTTTACACGCGCTGGGCGCTCCTCGGCGGCAGTGTGATGATGTTCATCCTCGTGTTCGGCAATGACATGCGGCAGGATTGGGGCACGGTCGGCAACAACATGCACTACGTGCTCTACTATGTTCTCATGATTGCGGCGCTGCGCTTCAATTGCTTCGCGCTCGATACGCGGCGGGCTGCTTTCTAAGATCGGCCGCCGCACACCCTGTCTCTCCAAAGTGGCGGTCTCGAGGCCGGGATGGTTTGTCGCTCTCGTCGTTTCGATGCTAGCATCAAAAAACCACACAGCATTCAAGCTATTGGAGAGCAAACATGCACGACGTGACGGCCACGGAGCATTGGCACGAACCGCAGGGGTATAAGAACGCTGGATATGGCGCTTGGAAGCGGCCGAACACGGCTTATGACAATTTCATGGAGAGCCAGGGCGTCCCGATTTTTCGCGGCATCGGCGTACGGCGCGTGCAGGATATGCCGCTTGCGCCATGGAAGCGGATGGGTGGCCGAGGGACGTTCATCCAGCTGTTCGGCACGGAAGGCAAATGGGGCTGCTACGTGGTCGAGGTGCCTGCCGCGGGTGCACTCAATCCCGAACGGCATATGTACGAGGAAATCATGGTGGTCGTGGAAGGGCGCGGCACGACGGAGATCTGGACGGACGATCAAAAGAAACCGCATACGTTCGAGTGGCAGAAGGGCTCCATGTTCTCGGTGCCCATGAACACCTGGCACCGCATCATCAACGCGGCGTCAAGCCCGGCCCTAATCCTGGTCGCGTCGACGGCGCCCAATGTTATGAATCTTTTCCGCGACATCGACTGGATCTTCGATTGTCCGGTCAAACTTCCTTCGCGTTTCGATGGCAGCGCGGACTTCTTCAAGCCCAAGGACGATATCGCGCCGGATCCGCTGCGCGGGCTTGCCATGCGCAAGAGCAACCTCATCCCGGACATCATCAATGGTCAGCTCTATCTCGATAACCGGCGCTCGCCCGGCTATCTGCGTGTGGAACCGAATATGGCGAATAACGTGTTCTATGGGTTTGTCGGGGAGCACGAGCCGGGTCGATACTCGAAGGCCCACGCGCACCTGTCTTCCGCTGTGCTCGTTTGCCTCAGAGGCAAAGGCTACACCTACACTTGGCCGCGCGCGATCGGGATGACGCCGTGGAAAGATGGCAAGGCCGATCAGGTGTTTCGCCAGGATTATGAGCCGGTGGGTCTCGTCACGGCCGCTCCTTATGGTGGCGACTGGTTCCACGCTCATTTCGGCATCAGCAAGGAACCGCTTCGCCTGATCGGCTGGTACGGCCCGAACAATCACCGCAAGGACAGGGCGGGGATACCGGGCGAGAAAGACACCGATGAGGGCGCCATCGATGTGACCGAAGGCGGCACTGCCATCCCCTATTGGTTGGAGGACCCGTTCCTGCGCAAGGAATATGAGGAGACTCTGGCTCGGAGGACCCGTTCCTGCGCAAGGAATATGAGGAGACTCTGGCTCGCGAAGGCGTCAAGTCGCGCATGGATGAGTCGCTCTATCACGACCCGGCCCGAGAGTCGGTCAGCGTGTAACACGAAGGGCACAAAGAGGGCCGAAAGGTGGCCGCAAACGGTTAACATCCCAATGCGGATTTGTCATAAAAATCGTTTCGTTACAATGACTTGTATTGTTTGTTAACGCACAGGGCCGGTGGCGCGCGTTGACGGGCGAATTGGGCGCTCCCCTTGAAACAGGCGCGCCTTCGCTTCATCCTAGGCGGGAGGCGGCGTGCCATTCGGGCGCGCTCAATGCCGCTGCTTTCTCTCTAACGTTGACGGGCTGACCCGGTGCGCGATGGTCGCGGCCGACGAGCCCAACCGAAAGATTCGGACATGGCCAACAGCGAGGAACGCCGAGACCAGGCGCGTCGCAAAGCGCAAAACCACTTCGCCGCTTCCGAGCAGCGCGACGCCCTGGTGCGCAAGGAAATCGAAAAGGAACGTGCCGTGAGCGCTGCCAAGACCGCAAAGCTCAGGGCACTGCGGCTGGCGAAGGAAGCATCCGACAAGGAAGCGGCGGACCGGCTTGCGATCGAAGGAGCCGAGGCCAAGCCTAGAAAGACTCGAACTTCGCTGCGCGCCAGACGCGCGCCAGGAAATTAGCCGCCGCCTATGGGAAACGACGTGGTGGATTGCAAAACAAGCCCTGATCGCTTAAATATTAGGGGCGACGGCGTTACGTCAGATGAAGCGCACTGTTGACTGGACTCGCTTAAGTGCGCGCCTGGCCGAGACAGCCGAAACTCCAACTGATACGTCCGCCCTATTCGCGCCGCGTTGGCATGCTGCCAACGTGGAACCCGATGACAGGAACGATTCAATGACCATCGGAACAGTGAAGTTCTTCAACACCACAAAGGGCTTTGGATTCATCGCGCCGGAAGGCGGCGGCAAGGACGTGTTCGTACATGCCACCGCTGTTGAGGCGGCCGGATTGCGGAGCCTCGCAGAAGGTCAGCGCGTGGCGTGAAGGCGACGAATCTGAAAGCACTTTAATAGCTCTCGGAACGAGAACGGCCGGCGGGGGAAAACCTCGCCGGCCATTCTTTTAGACGATGTGCCGAAGATCGATCCTCGGCACGCCTTCGCTGGATTGGGCCTAGCGGCCGTATCCGTAATATCCGCCGTAGCCGTAGCCATAACCGGGGCTAGAGCCGTAGCCCGGACCGTAGCCGCTGTAACGCGGCGCCGGCCCGTAGTAGCCGCCAGAATAATGGTCGCTATCGTGTTGTGAGGCGAGCGCGGCAAATAAACCAAGTGCCAGAACGCCGACACCAATCGCTGCAGCCGTGTCGCTGCCACGATCGCGGTATCCATATCCACCGCGATAAGGCGCGGAATATCCACCGTAGCCGCGGCGGTCGCCATAACCACCGCCCTGATAACCATGAGCCATAGCGACTGAGCTGCCCAAAAGAGTCAGTGCCAGCGTGATTGAGATTAGGCGTTTCATCGGAAATTTCCCTTCCTCGTTGTTGCGCTCACCTTCGAGCGCATGAGTGACACCAAACGTCATTGCCCGAGATCATAGGGTTTCGGTCTGAACCTCGACTGAACGCCACAGTTTGCCGCCATTCACCGCGACGCAACGATATCTGGACACTAGGTCCGCTCACCGCCATTAAGAGACTGGCTCTTCAGTGTCTTAGCCCCGCCCGCCCTGGGCCAAGCTTCCGGTGTAGTGGAATCGATGACCGAAAGTGCACCGGCTCACGCGCAATCGTCACGACCGACGCTTATCGCGTTAATCGTCGCGGCGGCTTTCTTCATGGAAACGCTGGACGGCACGGTTATCGCGACCGCGTTGCCGAGCATGGCGCAATCCTTCGGCGTGGGTGCAATCCAGCTCAGTATCGGCATCACTGCCTATATGCTGACGCTTGCGATCTTCATTCCCGCGAGCGGTTGGCTCGCCGATCGTTTCGGAACGCGAACGATCTTCTGCGGCGCCATCGGCGTGTTCACACTGACTTCGATCGGCTGCGGAGTTGCTCCGGATTTTTACAGCTTCATCGCGGCTCGCGTGGTTCAGGGTGCGTCAGCGGCTCTGATGTCTCCCGTCGGGCGATTGGTTGTGCTGCGCAACACCGAGAAGCGCGATCTCTTACGGGTAACGGCGATCACAACCTGGCCCGGACTGCTGGCGCCCGTTCTCGGGCCGCCGATAGGCGGTTTCATCACCACCTATGCAACCTGGCGATGGATATTCTTTCTGAACGTTCCGTTGGGGGTCATCGGAATCCTCATGGTGCTTCGCCACGTCGGAGAATCGCGCGAGACGGAAAGGCGCCCTTTCGATGTGACGGGATTTGCCCTTACCGGTTTGGCCCTGGGGGCCCTGATGTACGGGTTCGACCGCATCGGCATCCGTGATTGGTCGGCCGCGGGGGTCTTGATTGCTGCGGGAATCGTGTTCGGTTGGCTGGCGGTCAAACATGCCCATCGGCATCCCCATCCTCTCATTGAGCTTTCGCCGATGCGCGCGCACACATTCTCGGTGGCCGCGTGGGGCGGTATCCTATTCCGGATGGCAGTCGGCGCCACGCCCGTTCTGTTGCCCCTGATGTTCCAACGCGGTTTCGGAATGACGGCGTTCGCGGCGGGCGTGCTGACGCTCGGCTATGCCGTCGGCAATATCGCCATGAAGCCGTTTACGACGCCCATTCTGAGACGATTTGGCTTTCGCGCGACTTTGACGATCGATGGGTTGCTCTCGACGCTCTCGATTGTCCTTTGCGGATTTCTATCGAGCACGACCCCAGAATGGGCGGTCATGGTGCTCTTGATCCTCACTGGCGGCTTTCGCTCGCTTGGACTGACGGGTCTTTTCACGCTTCCCTTCGTGGACCTTGCTCCGGCACAACGCAGCGCCGCGACCACATTGATGAACATCACGCAGCAGATGGGTTTTGGTCTGGGCGTCGCTTTTGGCAGCGTCGCGCTGCAGGCATCCCTTCTCTTGCGTGGCGCTGGCGAGGACGCACTTTCCGCATTCGACTTCCGGTTCGCTTTTGCGGCGGTTGCCGTGGTCGGCGCGCTCGCTTTGCCCGGATTTCTCAGTCTGTCGCCGCATGCCGGAACCGAAGTCAGCGGCCATCGCAGGGCAGCCGCGGATCCGGCAAAAGCCGAAGGATAGCGAAGACTATGACAAGGAATTTGCCGTGGCGAAGGGTACTGCGCTGGTACAAGAGCACGTCCAACCGGACTTTTGTCGTCTATCCGATTGCGGTCATCGCATTTGAACTGGGTTTGCATCGCGGCTCGCTGGTCGTCCACCCCATTGGCGCGGTTCTTATCGTTTGGGGCTATCTGCAATACCGATTGGTGGGAAGATACCGCGCAGCGCATGGCGGCGGCGGCCCAGGTCTTGAAGTGCCGCCGAAAAGCATCGTGACCGAAGGCCCTTACCGCTACACGCGCAATCCCATGTATCTCGGGCATCTCATCTTCATGGCAGGCCTGACGGTGAGCTTCGCGTCATGGCTGGCGGCGGCGCTGCTGGCTTTTAGCGCGGTGTGGTTTCATCGTCGCGTGCTCAAGGACGAGGCGCGTCTGCAATCCCGCTTCGGTTCGTCCTATCTCGCGTATAAGGCGCAAGTGAAGCGTTGGATACCGGCGGTGTGCCGGGTGTCGGAGCACCCTCCCACATCCGTTCGCCGCCGTTCCCTTTCTTGAGGGCAGCACGTGCCATCGACCAGGCTTCGGCAGGGTCGCGCGCGAGCCGGCACAAAGGCGAGTCGCGTGTCCAGGTCTTATAGAAATTCCCATTCTTTCCGAGCTCACTGCCGATCAGGACGTGTGGGATTCCCATCATCAGGCAGAAAATGTGGGCATGCAGGCGATCCGTGATGACCATTCGGCCAAGGGAGAGGATGTACGTTGCGCGGCTGATACGGGCTTGGGAGCGCGCGTCGAAATCGAGTCGTCTATAGGCGAGGCGCGCCTCTTCATTCTCAAAGATCAAGGATTGCCAGTCCGTGAGGAGAATGGTTGGCGGCCTTTGCTTGACGACCATATTGATCTCAATGCCATCGGCGAATTTGGGCAATACGATTTTTTCCGCGGACTGCGACGCTAGCCGCGCCGCGGCTTCGGTCCGGTCATCGGAATGTTCCTGGTCGGTGCGCGCCAGCCACACGATGTCGTAGAGCGGTTCAGCCGCACGAGACAGCGGATCGAGGAGGAAAGACATATCGGGGGCCAATTCGACGCGAGCGCTTTGGCCGAAATGATTGGTGAATAGAAGCTGCGTGTCCGTGCTGCGCGCGAATAACGTCACGTCGGGGTGATGCCCGATCGCATTGGCGATGCGTTCCAGGTCTTGGTTGTCGCGGGACGTCACCTGCTGCGGGAAAAAGATGATCTTGTTGTTGGGAAAATCCTTGAGCACGCGGAGCCGGACCTCGTGCCGGAGCAGAGGCCGGCCGAGATTTCCACCGCCCTGCATCAGGATCGTGCCGGTCCCAAGCTTGGCCGCCATGGCGTCCCGGTCGTAGGTCTCAGCCGAACACTCATAGGCGATTGGGAGCCCCAGCCCGGATAGGAGCCCCTTTTGGCCGAGCCAAATCGCGTGTTCGCCGCAATTCGTCGAATCCGGAAAATCCACCAGTGCCGCACTTCGATCGCGCGGAATCAGAGGCGCGAAAGCATCGCGCAACCGCTTCGCGTAAAGGCCCACAAGATCGCTCGCCATCCAGATTTACCCGATACCACCCAGTTTTCAACCGTCGACGCCGCTATGGAGCCCATGCCTCCCGGAGGGGTTTAACGCATGAGCAATAAAGGTCCAGCCCGCCTATTTTGTTAGCAGTCGGCGGAAACCTGGCAAGCACTTTTCTCGATCGCAAGGGCGGTAGATGGGCACGCTTGAGGAATGGAGAGCCGACCTCTAGAACTTGAACGCCTCGCAGGATTCAAGGTTGCCATATGGAAGCCCTTTTCATCGGTCAGACCTATATCGACGTCACTTTCGTCACCGACCACATTCCGACCGGGGATGACAAGGATGTCGCCCGCGATTACGCCGTTTCCTTCGGGGGTAATGCGGTGACCGCCGCATTCTGCTGCGCGCGGTTGGGTATTCCGCCGGACCTCTTGACCTCCATCGCCGACGACTGGCTAGGCCGGATGTTCCTGGACATGGCATCGAAATATCAGGTCTCGGTGCATGCGCGAAAGGTACGCCGTTCGTCCCTCTCTTTCGTGATGCCCAAGGACGGCAAACGGGCCATCGTGCGCTGCCGCGACGACGATTATTTGCATCCCTATCCACCCCTCCATCTCGACGGCTGCCGCGCGCTGCATCTGGATGGTCATCAGGCAGACGCGGCGATCTATTATGCCAAGGCCTGCCGCGAGGCTGGGATACTAACCTCCTTGGACGGAGGTGGTGTGCGCGTCAACACTCACGAGTTGCTTGGCTTCATCGACGTTGCCGTCGTGTCGGAACGCTTCTGCGAGCAATTGCAGCTTTCTCCCGTCGCCGTGCTCGATCTCTTGAAGAACAAGGGCTGCAAGATCGGCGGTGTCACCATGGGTGAGCGCGGGCTCCTTTGGTATGACGAAGAGGGTAAGGTCGCGACCATGCCGGCGCTTGCGGTGCCTCGCGAGGAGATCGTCGACACCAACGGTGCCGGGGACGTATTTCACGGCGCCTATGTCTATTCCTATCTGTCTCGGCCGGACGCGCCGTGGGGCGTACATTTCCGTTTTGCGCGCGCGGCTTCGGCGCACGCCATCCGATACCTCGGCAATGAAGCACGGCTCCCGACGGTCGCCCATGTGTCGGAGATAGAAAAACGCTATCGCCCGGCGCAAGCGCTGCCCGTCTAGGTCATTCGCCGGGCACAGGCTGCGCTTGCAAGGATTCCGCACCCGCGCGCACCCGCGAATAGTCTTTCGCGATGAGCAGATAGAACGTCGGCAGCACGAAAAGCGTGAACAGCGTGCCGATGGAGATGCCGCTGAATATCACCAGTCCCATGGCGAAGCGCGCCACTGCGCCTGCTCCGGTGGAGAGGAGCAGCGGCACGACGCCCAGCACCATGGCCGCTGTCGTCATCAGGATGGGGCGCAGGCGGATACTTGCTGCAAGCTCAACAGACTCACGTTTGGCATGGCCTTCGCGCTGGAGCCGGTTCGCTACGTCCACGATCAGGATACCGTGCTTGCTGATCAGACCCATCAACGTCACGATTCCGACAAGCGTATAGATATTCAGAGTCGCGCCGCCAAACTGCATCATCTCGGGGAAGAAGACGTGCAATCCGCCGACCACATGCATGGCCGCCATGGCGCCGGCGATCGACATCGGCACGGACACCAGAATGATGAAGGGATCGCGGAAGCTCTCGAAGAGGGCCGCAAGGGCTAGGAAAATGATCACCGCAGCGAAGAGGAGGAGCGTCAGGAATCCACTCGATTCCTGGATGTATTGCCTCGAAGTCCCGGCATAATCGATGATGTAGCCTTGCGGCAGGGTCCGGGCGGCGATCTGTTGCAGCAGGGCCAGGGTGCCGCCCTGGGTCAACCCCATCCCTATTTGGGCATTGATGGTGGCAGCATTGAGCTGCTGGAAATGGGCGAGCGATTCAGGCGTCGTCGCGCTGGTGATGCTGGCAACCGTCGAGAGCGGCACCAGAGCGCCGCTCGCAGTGCGAATATAATAATCCAGGATCTGCTTGGCATTGAGCCGGAATGGCTGGTCGGCCTGCGCCATTACCCGGTATGAGCGTCCCTCCATGCTGAAATAATTGACATAGCCGCCCCCCAGCATGGCCGAAAGCGCGTTGCCGACATCGCTCATGGATAGGCCCATGAGCGCGGCCTTGTCGCGGTCGATATCGATCGACACCTGCGGTCTGTCCAACTTCAGATCGGCATCCAGGAAGAACGGGAATTTCCCGGTCTTGCGGACTTCGGCAAGGAAGGTCTGGGTGACTTGGTTGAGCCGATCGTAGGATTCCGTTGTGCTGATGATGAATTGCACGGGCGCCCCGAAACTGCTCGGCAGAGGCGGAGGCTGCGCCACAAGGAAATTGTTGAAAACGGGAAACTGCGTGAGCTGGCTCTGCACATTTGTCTGTACTTGCGCGGAATTCTGCGGCCGCTGGTCCCAAGGCTTCAGGGCAAAGAACTTCAATAGCTGGTTCGGCGAATCCAGCTGAAACACGAAGTCCATATTGGGGTTCGTGCGTAGCTGATCATAAACCGCGCTGGAAAATTGGCGATATTGAGTGACCGAGGCAGTCGGCGAAGGCGGTCCGAAACTAAAGATGAAGCCTTGATCCTCCTGCGGCGCGAGTTCCTGCTGGGTGGTCATCCACAATGCCGACGTGCCGATCACGACGACAACCGCAAACGCCACCGTGACCGGAATATAATTGAGGCTTCCGTGCAAGCGGCGGCTGTAGAAATTTTGCAGCCGTTCAAACCGGGTGTCGATGAAGCGGATGATGCGCGCCTGCAGGCCCGTATCGCTTTGGTGCTGGGCCGTCAAAAGACGCGAGCACATCATGGGTGAGAGCGTAAGTGCGACGATGGTCGAGATCACGATCGTGCCGACCAGAGTGAAGGCGAATTCGATGAACAGTGCGCCGGTCAGGCCACCCTGGAAAGCAATAGGCAGATAGACGGCAATCAGGACCGCCGTCATCGCGATGATAGGTCCGCCCAATTCTCGTGCCGCCTGGAGCGCAGCATCGAAAGGACGGGCGCCTTCATTGATGTGACGGTGAACATTCTCCACCACGATGATCGCGTCGTCGACCACGAGCCCGATGGCAAGCACCATCGCCAAAAGCGACAACAGATTGATCGAGAATCCCAGCATCAGCATCATGATGAAAGCGCCGATCAGGGACAGCGGAATGGCGACGATGGGGATCAAGACGCTGCGAAGCGAGCCCAGAAACGCGAATACCACCAGCATCACGATAAGAAGCGTCTGGATGATGGTACTTTCGACCTCGCTGATCGCCGAACTGACGAATTGAGAGGCGTCGTAGAGAATCGCACCTTCAAGACCCTGGGGCAGTTGCGAGCGGATTTGCGGAAAAACTTGCTGAATCCGCTTCATTACCTCCAGCAGGTTGGCGTCGGGCGCGATGTCGATCGACATGGCGATCGAATTCTGGCCGTTATAGGATATGGCGGTGTTGTAGTCCTCGGCTCCCAGCACGACGGTGGCGACGTCGGAGAGCCGCACGATGGCACCATTCGCTTGCTTGATGATCAAGCCACGAAATTCGTCGAGCGAATGCAGCCCAGTCGAGGCCGTGAGATTGACTTGAACCATCTGGCCCTTGGTGTTGCCAAGCCCCGAAATAAAGTCGTTGCTCGCAAGCGCCTGGTTCACGTCTGCCGCGGTCAGGCCGTAAGACGCGAGCTTGGTGGGATCAAGCCAGGCGCGCAGGGCAAAATTGCGCGCGCCGAAAAAGTTCACGGTCTGGACCCCTGGCACGGCCTGCAATTTCGGCTGCACCACGCGGATGAGATAATCGGTGATCTGATTGGGCTGCAGCACATCGCTGCGGAACCCGAGATACATCGCCGAGACTGCCTGGCCAACCTGTACCTGGAGAGCCGGTTGCTGCGATTGTGGTGGCAGCCTGTTCAGCACCGAGCTGATCTTGCTAGTGATTTCGGTGACCGCGCGGTTGTAATCGTAATTGAGCTGCAGGTTGACCTTGATCGTGGATAGGGAATTGGTGCTGGACGACGTGATGTAGTCGATGCCATTGGCCTGCGCGATGGCGTTTTCCAACGGCTGGGTGATGAAGCCCGCAACCACGTCGGGATCGGCGCCGTAATAGGCCGTCGTCACCGTCACCACGGCATTTTCCGTGCGCGGATATTGCCGCACCGGAAGCGAGAGCGCCGCACGCAGACCGATAACGAGGATCATCAGGCTGACGACCGTCGCGAGGACCGGCTTCTTGACGAAGATGTCGGTGAAATTCATCCGCCGGTCTCAATTCTCGTGCGGCTTGGGGTTGGGGTCGTTCGACGGCAGAATCGCATTGTTCACAACGAGCAAAGCGCCGTTCTGGATCTTCGTCTGGCCGGAGCTGACCACGACATCTCCCTCCTTCAATCCTGAAAGGACCGCGATCTGATCGCCGCGCGTGAGCCCCGTGGTCACGACGGTCTGGCGCCCGATGAGACCCTTTTTGCCGGTCGGATCGGCCCCTTCCTGAACCACGTAGACCATGTTGCCGTAGGGGTTGAAGGTGATCGCCGTCTGCGGCAGCGTGATGTAGCGTTGCACGCCGCCCGTCGAAATATCCGCCGTCGCAAACATGCCGGGCAGCAATTTGCGATCGCCATTGGGCAGAGTGGCGCGCACCGCGACGTTGCGCGTTGCCGGATCGATCTTCGGATCGATGGTCGTAATCTTCCCGGTGAACATGCGGTTGGGATAAGCATCAACTTTAACGGTTAGTGTTTGACCAACCCGGATTTGATCGAGCTGCTGCTGCGGAATCGAAAAGTCGATGAAGATCGGGTCGAGCGCCTGAAGCGTCACGACCACCGTGCCGGGGCTGATATATTGGCCGGCATTGACGCCGCGGATGCCCAGATGGCCTGCGAATGGCGCGCGCAAAGTCTTTTTCGCGACGATAGCCTGCTGCTCGGCCACTTGCGCCTGCAGGGATTTCAGGTTCGCCGCTGTAACGTCGAAGGCGGCTTGGCTGATGAGCTGTCGCTGAAGCTGCATCTGATCGCGAGTGTAATTGGTTTGGGCGAGATCGCGCGCCGCTTCCAGCGTCCGCAATTTGGCTACGTCGTCGGTATCGCGCAGCTGGATGATCGAAGCACCCGCCGCGACGTCACCACCGGAATCGAAATTGACTTCGTTCACAATACCCGCGACTTCCACCGAAAGATCGGCGCCTCGAACGGGTTTCAACGATCCGACGATCTGGATTTCGGGATGCCACTCCTCGAACCGCGCGGTTGCCGTCGTCACCGCGGCGGGTGGCGGCACAGGGAAACCCTTGCTCACGAATGCCACGATCGGAAACGCAAAGATTGCCGCGAAAAACACGGCCGCCAGCACAACAACGATAGCCATCCACAGCCATAAGCGCCGTCGGCGCGGCGGGCGCGCCGCCACCATAAGGTCGGGACGTTCAGGGCGATTCATGGAATTCTCGCGAAACCTTGGGGATCTCTAAGCACTGGCACATCCTGGCGGTTCCACCAGCCGCCCCCAAGCGCCTGGAACAGGGCAACGGTGTCGGCGAAGCGATTGGCCTGCGCAATCACCAGAGCGATACGCGCTTGCTGATAGGTGCGTTGCGCATCCAGCAAGGACAAATAGGCGATAGCGCCCGCCTGGAAACGTTCTTGGGTTATCTCGAGGCTCTGTTCCGCGGTCTGTTCCGCGAAAAGCTGGGTCTTCACATTTTCGGCATCGAGCTGAAGCGCGGCCAGCACATTGGCCACATTCGCAAAGGCGTTGAGAACGGTGCCGCGATATTGCGCCGCCGTCCGGTCGAACGTGTCATAGGCCGCTCGCTCCTGAGCCCGTAACGTGCCGCCCCGGAAAATGGGCGCTGTAAATCCTGCAAGAAGGCTCCAGCCTGTGTTGGCGCCATTGAAGAAGTTGCCGAGTTGGTTGGCGTTGTCGTTAAGACTACCGGTGACCGTGAACTGCGGAAAAAGATTCGCGGTGGCAACGCCGATGTTTGCGCTCGCATTGTGCAGCAGCGCTTCAGAGGCTCGGATGTCCGGCCGCTGCTCGATAAGTTTGGAGGGCAGGCTAAGCGGCAAATCCTGAGGCAATTGAAGATCGGTGAGCTGAAGGTTGGGAATCTGATCTTCCGAGGGAAAGCGGCCGGTCAGAATCGAGATCGTGTTGCGCGTCTGCTCCAATTGCTTCTGCACGGGGGGCAGACTGGCTTGCGTGGCGGCCAATTGCGATTGCTGCTGCAGCACGTCGCCACGCGCGACCGCGCCGAGCTCGAATTGCTGATTGAGGAGATCGAGCTCCTGGGCCTGCGCCGTGATGATGTCCTGGAGCGCGGCGATCTGGGCGGAAAGCGAAGCTTCCTGGATCGCGGCGGTAATCACGTTCGAGGTCAATGTGAGATATGTCGCCTCCAGCTGAAAGCGGGAATTTTCCTCCAGCGCGCCTGAAGCTTCTACGGAGCGGCGGACCTGACCGAATACGTCCACCAGGTAGGACACGCTGACCGAAGCATTGAAGAGATCGAAGGACTTGCCGGTGGTGGTCAATTGCTGCCGCCCAAACGAGCCGCTGCCATTGACCTGGGGAAAGAAGGAGCCTTCCTGCGCGAGATAATTCTCATGCGCCTGCCTGAGCGTAGCCTGGGCGGCATCGATGTCCGGATTCGCGCGCAGCGCCTGATCGACCAGCCCGTCCAGAACCGGCGAACGGAAAAGCGACCACCATTGTCCGGGCACATCTGTGTCCTGCAGGAAACGCTGAGCATCTCCCGCTATCGTGTCAGCCGAGGCGGTCTCCGGTGGTAATGGTTCGGCCGTGTAACCGGTAATGCCCGGCGGGGTGGGACGGAAAAAGTCCGGCCCGAGAGTGCACCCGGCCAGAGCCAGCGTCGCCGCGGAAACCATGAGGATATTTTTGAAAGATTGACGCACGCCCGGAACCCCTTCATCCCACTCGTCTATAACCGATAAATACCTGACACGTTTACCAAGGATTGCGGAAGGGTCCTTTTCTACTCGGCTCGCGCCCATTTGACGTTAACTTGCCTTTTTGGAAACTATTTAGTTCCCTATTCTCTGTCAAGAATGGCTATGCTGCAGTCCAGAACCGGCGCAGGTTTTGCAAATGGATTTCTGATGGATAACTCTGATTCCTCAGAGACTTTGGACTGATGCGGAGCAAGGCGATTTTTTTCAATCGCGATGGGGCCGGAGACGTCGCCACCAAACCGGCGGTCGGAAGCGGCTGTTTGTTCCGTGCAAGGCGCGGACGGCCGTGTCAAATCGCCGAGCCGGAACGACGACAGCTGCTTCTCGATGCCGCGGAAAGCGTATTCGTCGAGCTCGGCTACAGCTCCGCCAGCATGGATGACATTGCGCGTCGAGCGGGCATGTCAAAAAAAACACTTTATCGTCTTTTTGAAACCAAGGAGGCGTTGTTTGCCGCAGTCATCGCTGCTCGGCGCGCGACGCTCGAAACGACGACAGAATCCGGCGATTGCCCGGACGTAGAGACGGCCGAGAAAGTGCTTCGCCGCTTTCTTGGCGCAATAGCCCGCTTCTTTTTGGCACCTCGGCAAGCAGCCCTCTATCGCCTTGTCATTGCCGAGTCACAGCGTGCCCCCGAAATCGCGCATGCGTTTCACCGCGAGGGGCCAAGCATGGCGCGGGCTCCGCTCAGCAATTGGCTTGCGCAGCAAAATGCGCGGGGGACATTGCGTGTCGCTGATCCGGTAAGCGCCGCGAGCATGCTTTTTTCCATGGTGATCGCGGATTTGCAGATGTGTTTGCTAGTGGGTGAAATCCGCCCGCCGGACGATACGCAGATTGATCAAAGCGTGAACCGCGCCGTCGACCTGTTTTTGCGAGGTGCCAGCCCGAACCCGGCCGAAAAAAGATCGGCCGGTCAGGAACGGGGCTAATCGTCCTGCCGGCCAAGTGATCCGACGTGCATTGTTTTGTTTTACGCCTGCGGCCGGATCATTCTGAGGGCATCGTCGAGCTATTCGCTGTCGTCGTCTGTTTCTGCCGACGCCACGGTATTCGGTATGGTTACGGCGGCAACTTCGTCATGCGTGGCCTTCACGAGCGCTGTCCGATTCAACTCGGCAGTGGTCTGCCGTTCCATGCGGTCCACCTCTGAAAACGTGCTGCGGTGGAACACCACGTGTTTGGCGTGGTGGGCCTGCGTTTCCGTCTTGGTGTGGGTAGCCGCGAGGGTGGGTCCCGCGAGGCCAACTGCACCGCAAAGAAGAGCAGCGCCAAGCATTTTGTGAAGCGTCTTAGCCATGGTTAAGCTCCAATCGCCAAACTGCCCAATGGTTCACGAACCCCAGGGCACCTTTGCCTGTGACAACGGCTGGGGCGGCGATTTCTTTTCCGTTTGGGACTTAATAAAATTTCAGAAAGGGACGGAACCATTGCATTATTTGACTAGCGGGCTTCCCTCTTTTTTTGACCATCCGTGTAGAGACGGTCGAAGCTTCACTGCGGTCGCCAGCCCTGACTGCGTGCCTGGCGCTCCGCCGCTTCCTTGAGGGGCTCGCCGACGATCAAGTTTTCCATGACCGTGCGCACGGAGGCAGGTAAGGTGGACGGGGCCTCTGTGCTCTCTCCGGCTTCGATCGCCGCCATTGCCGCAATCCGCCAGGCGCCGCGTTCGCGGCAGGCAATCCCCGCGAGCGCGTTTTGTGCGTTTCTTCGGGTGGTGAAACCACGGCAAAAGACGCCGTTCTTGCTCCAGAAGCTGGTGCCGATTCGTGCGCGGTTCGAGGGCACATCTTCGGCGTCGGATGCCAGCGCAGTGTTCAGCATATGCGCCAGCTCACCTTGCGCTATGAGAGCACCGCCGTCGCTGCGCATATCGGTTGCGATGCCGAAAGTGGCTGCGAGCAGCACACCCAACACAATGCCTGCCGCCATAGCGATGGCCGGTATCCAACTCACTCCTTGATTTGTGGCGCGATCGCTGACTTGACGCAGCCAAATCACCGGAGGCGAGGCCAGGGCGGCTTGGAACGCTTTCTGATCTTCGACATAGGCGGCGAGCTCGGGATCATTTGCGATTTGCGCCGCCACGCCGCCTGCCTCCTGATGGGCAAGCTTGCCTTCGATGAAAGCCTTCAGGACGTCCGGCGGAACGGTCATACAATACATCGGTGCGCTTGATGCCGTACCATTATAAGGGGAAGTTGGGCGGCACGGAATCGTGACGATCGCATGTTATAAGCGCCGTGACTTTGTTCGCGAGAGGATTTGATGGCCATGAGTGAACTGGGCCGTGCACATTTGCGCGCATGGCGCCGGCCTTTTCTCTTGCTTTCCGCCACAGCGATCATGGCGCTGATGGCAATCGCCGTGTCGGGGGCGGCGATCCTGCCCGTGGCGATCCTTGGGACGCTCGCGATTGCAGGTCTGGCGCTCTATCTGGCCGTTCCGCGTGACGCCGTACCCAACCCCGCGGCGAACGTGCCACCTATGCAAGGCGCCGGAAGCCTACCGGACTCGGCGCGGGAAATTTTCGAATGCATAGACGATCCGCTGCTCATCCTCGATCTGGCGGGCCGAGTCGTGTTCGCGAACCGCGCGTCCCAAACGCTCGTGGGCGGTGAAGCGGAGCGCAAGCGGATTTCCGCCGTTCTGCGGACGCCTGAGGTGCTTGAGGCCGTAGAGCGGGTGCTCGCCGGCGGAGATCGGGAGACCATCGCCTTCAGCGTTCCGGTTCCGGTGCAGCGCCATTACGAGGCGAACATCGCCCGCACGGGCAGTCCTTTGGTGCTGGTCCGGATTCGCGACCTCACCGCCATGCGCCGCGCCGAGGAGCTCCGTGCCGATTTCGTCGCCAACGCAAGCCACGAGCTGCGCACGCCTCTCGCGGCGGTTACCGGTTTCATCGACACGCTGCGTGGACATGCCAAGGACGATGCGGAGGCGCGCGAGCGGTTCCTCGAGATCATGAGCGTAGAGGCTGGCCGTATGCGGCGCTTGATCGACGACCTTCTGTCGCTCACACGGATTGAGCTGAACGAGCACAATCCTCCGGCCGGGGAGGTGGACGTGGTCACCCTGGTGCGGGAAGCCGCCGCCGCTTTAGGAGCCTTGGCGGACTCCGATCGTATTGCCATCAAAATCGAGTCGCACGAGGCCCTCCCGGTCGTGGGAGACCGGGACGAGCTTACCCAGGTGTTCCAGAACCTGATCCACAACGCCATCAAATATGGCCGTGAGGGGAGCGAGGTCCGCGTACGTTTCGGCCGCACCTCGGCGCCCAGCAAGCGCGAGGGCGCGGGTCAGGCTTTTGTGGCTGTGGAGGATGAAGGTGAGGGCATCCCCCGTGAAGCGATCCCTCGGCTCACCGAGCGCTTCTATCGGGTCGACGTGAAGCGAAGCCGCGAACGAGGTGGCACGGGCTTGGGCCTCGCCATCGTTAAGCACATTGTCAATCGTCACCAGGGGCGGTTGCAGATCGAAAGCACCCCCGGGGTAGGAAGCACGTTCACCGTTTCCCTACCAGCCACGGCCGTGGCGGCGGCTGATCCCGTTTGAGACCCGGACCAGGTCATCAAACTGTTATATAATTGTCGCAAACCGTTGACGGAATCGTCCTACAGCGGGCGCGCTGGCGTGATGCCAGAGAGATGGCGTTGGAATGAGCGATCACATCGTGAAGTCTTTCACCGAACAATTGGAGATGCTTGCCAACGCGGTGGCACAGATGGGCGGCCTTGCCGAAGCCCAATTCGCCAATGCCATTGAGGCCATCGCCAAGCGCGACACCAAGCTGGCTGAAGCCGCCATAGGCTCGGACGAGCGCGTCGATCGCATCCAACAGATTGTGGAAGATCAGGCCCTGAAAGTGTTGGCACTCCGCCAGCCCATGGCGGTCGATCTCAGGACGACCCTGGCCGCGATCAAGATAGCCAATGAATTGGAACGTATCGGCGACCTAGCCAAGAATATCGGCAAGCGTGCGCTGGTCTTGAACCGGGAGCCGCCGATCAAGCTGGCGCAGAGTCTGGCACGGATGGGGCGGCAGGCGCTTTCACAACTCAAGGCCGTGCTGGATGCCTATTCCGATCGCGATGCCGAGGCGGCAAAAAGCGTCTGGCGTCACGATGAGGAAATCGACGAACTTTACAATAGCCTCTTCCGCGAGCTGCTGACCTATATGATGGAAGATCCGCGCACGATCGGGCTGTGCACGCATCTGCTGTTCATCGCCAAGAATATCGAGCGCGCAGGCGATCATGCCACCAATATCGCCGAAACCGTCTATCACATGGTCAGCGGCAATTATTTGCGCGTCGATCGCCCCAAGGCGGATTTGACGTCGACCACATCCATTCCACTTGAACCGAAATAGGATTGAGCATGAGAGCAAACGGCGAACCTGCCGTTCTCGTCGTAGAAGATGAGTCCGCGCTCTCGACATTGTTGCGTTACAATCTCGAGCGGGAAGGCTACCGCGTCTTCGAGGCGCGGGACGGAGAGGAAGCGCTTATCCTCGCCGACGAAGTGAAACCGGACCTTGTCGTTCTCGATTGGATGCTGCCGCAGCTTTCGGGCCTGGAGATTTGCCGTCGGCTGCGGGGTCGGGGCGACATGCGCAATGTGCCGATCGTGATGCTGACCGCACGCGGCGAGGAGACGGACCGCATTCGTGGTCTCGATACCGGTGCCGACGATTACATCGTCAAGCCTTTCTCCATGACCGAGTTTCTGGCGCGGCTCCGAGCCGTGATGCGTCGGGTTCGGCCGAGTCTCGTTGAAGACGTCGTCACGGTCGGCGAGATCAGCATCGATCGCGGCAGCCATCGGGTGCGTCGCTCCAGCCGAGATATCCATCTCGGGCCGACGGAATATCGGCTGCTTGATCAACTGATGCAGCACCCCGGACGGGTTTTTTCCCGCGAGCAATTGCTGGACAGCGTCTGGGGATCGGACGTCTACGTCGAAGCGCGCACGGTGGATGTGCATGTCGGGCGGCTGCGCAAGGCGCTCAACCAGTCGGACGAAAAGGACCCTATCCGTACGGTTCGCTCGGCCGGATATTCCTTCGACGAGACCTTCGCAATCTAGGCGGGACTCCAAACGGCGAAAGCGCCGGATGGGTTTCATCTGGCGCTCCCGGTTGGATTCGAAGGGGCTCACCCCGCGGCGCGGCGGTCCCGGCGTTGAGGTTGCGGCTGATAGGCTTTGCGGGCGTGAGCTTCGCAATAGGGCGATCCGAATTTCGGCTTGCGTCCGCAAAAATGGAATTCGTTTTCGGCCGGGTCGCCGATCGGCCAACGGCACATCCGGTCGTTGATCGTGAGCACGGTGGCGAAATGTCCATCTTCCAATACCACCGGATCTTCTTCGATGATTTCCGGAGGAGGGGCGGCCACATGGGCGACGGATCGCCTTGTAACCGCGCTCCGTGGCCGCTCCGATCGCGCCGGTCCGGCGCGTCCGGCAAGGCCAAGGCGGTGGACTTTCCCGATGACCGCGTTGCGGGTGACCCCGCCCAAGACCCGAGCGATTTGGCTTGCCGAAAGCCCCTCGGTCCAGAGCGCCTTCAATTGCTCAACCCGTTCATCCGTCCAGCCCATATCGCGCCTCCTGGATAATGCCTACAAAATATCGTAGCAGAGGGGAGGCTCAACACAAGGTATGTGGTGAACCTACTATGCCTTGTCCACAATAAATGAGAGCCGGCAAAACGAGATTTGCAGCCCGGCGATGTCTCGCAATCGCCATGGGATGAGACTTCCGGCTTCTGATTTCCCCCATCCGACTCTA
>WNFL01017881.1_pt1 | contig 44665 bp, 47 predicted proteins | sample 5400361 | NCBI WGS metagenome assembly WNFL01 (sample SAMN13153351, study PRJNA577476) | soil metagenome | isolation source: 40 cm soil on Douglas fir-dominated hillslope | place: USA:California | collected 2013-09-17 | reverse complement strand
AGATGGCTCCGGCCATCAAGCGCCGCAAGCTCTCCCCGGTCGAAGTGGTGAAGGCGGTGCTCGCCCGCATCGAGCGCCTCAACCCGCGGCTCAACGCCTTCGTCACGCTCACCGCCGACCAGGCGCTCAAGGACGCGCGGGCGGCCGAGCGCATGATGATGAAGAAGGGCGCGACGCTCGGCCCGCTGCACGGGGTGCCGTTCTCCACCAAGGACCTCGTGATCACCAAGGGGGTCCGCACCACGTTCGGCACGCGGCTCTTCGCCGACAACGTGCCCGCCGAGGACGCGCCGATGGTGGAGCGCATGCGCGCGGCGGGCGCGATCCAGCTCGGCAAGACCAACACCCCGATGATGGGCTGGATCGGGGCCACCCACAATCTGCTCTTCGGCATCACGCGCAACCCGTGGAACCTCGATCGCACGCCCGGCGGCTCGAGCGGGGGAGCCAGCGCGGCGGTCGCAGCCGGGATGGGCCCGCTCGCCATCGGCACCGACGGCGGCGGCTCGATCCGCATCCCGGCCTCGCTCGCCGGCATCTACGGCATCAAGCCCACCTTCGGGCTCGTGCCGATCTATCCGTTCAGCGCCGCGTGGGGCCTCTCGCACATCGGGCCCATGACCCGCACGGTGGCGGACGCCGCGCTGATGCTGAACGCGGTGGCGGGGCCCGACGCGCGCGATCCGTTCTCGCTGCCGGGGCCGCGCGTGGATTACGTGAAGGCGCTGGGAGGCGGAGTGAAGGGGCTGCGGGTGGCGTGGACGTCCGATCTCGGCTTCGCCAAGGTGGTGGATCCCGAGGTGGCCGCGGCGTGCGCGCGCGCGGCCCGGCGCTTCCGCGAGCTCGGCTGCCGCGTCGAGGAGATCGCGCCGAAGTGGCCGAGCCCGCAGGCCGCGTGGAGGACCATGTTCCTGGGCGGGATCGCGGCCCGCCTCGGCCCCGCGCTGCGCGAGCGGCGCGACGACATCGACGCGGGCCTGGTCGCGATCGCCGACGAGAGCCGGAGCTGGAGCCCCACCCAGTACGTCCAGGCCTGGTTCGACCGGCTGGCGTGGGAGGAGCACCCGCGCCGCCTCTTCGAGCGCTACGATCTCCTCCTGACCCCGACCATCGCGTGCGCGGCCTTCAAGGTCGGCCTCGACGGCCCCGGCGAGATCGCGGGCACGCCGACCGGGATCTACGACTGGATCCCGTTCACGTACCCGTTCAACATGACCGGCCACCCGGGCGCGTCGGTGCCGTGCGGGTTCACCTCCGACAAGCTGCCCATCGGGCTGCAGATCCTGGGGCGGCGCTTCGAGGACGCCACCGTGCTGCGGGCCTCGGCCGCGTTCGAGAAGATCGCGCCCTGGGCGCATCTGCGGCCCGCTGAGCCTGCGGCCTAGGTCCGTCTTGTGGGTCGTGCCACCTCTGGGTTTGCGTTACTGCATTTGATCTAGCGCGCTGTGTCCCGATCCTGACGTCTCGAAATGTGGGCGTTGCGCGTGCCCGCGTCGGTGGCCAGTGTTGGCGCGTGGACCCGCGGCGCGCACACGGTGGGTACTCGCTGGTGGACATGCTGGTGGCCCTCGCGGTCGGCGGCGGGATGCTGGCCGCCAGCGTCACCCTGCTGCACCTCGGGCTCCGTGCCTGGGCGTGGGGCGCCGCGCGGGTGGAGGCGCAGCAGTCGGCCCGCTACGCGCTCGAGCGGATGGCGAGCGAGCTGCGCGAGGCCGGGTACGACCCCACCGCCGCGGGCTTCGCCCCGGTCGTGGTGGCCGAGCCCGCCCGGGTCGCGTTCCAGCGCGACTTCAACGGCAACGGCGTGATCGACCCGACCCGCGAGCGCGTGACCTACCTGCTGCGGGCGGGGGAGACCATCCTGCGCCGGGACGCGGGAGGCGGCGCCCAGCCCGTGATCAACGGCGTGCGCGGGTTCCGCCTGACCTATCTCGACCGGGACGGTGTGGCGACCACCGATCCCGCGGCGGTGATCGCAGTGCAGGTGCAGCTCGAGGTCGGTCGGGACGGAGCGGGTGTGCTCATGGAGACGCAGGCCACGCTCCGCAATCGCCTCTGGTAGAATGACCGCCGTGCGCCGCCGTCGCGTCCTCGTCGCGCTTCTCCTCCTGGCTCTGGCCGCCCCCATGGGCTGCGAGACCGTGCCCTACACGGGTCGTCGGCAGATCCAGCTGGTCTCGCCGACCGAGGAAGCGCAGATGGGAGTGCAGTCCTTCCAGCAGATCGTCGGCAAGGCGACCCTCTCCACCGACGCGCAGCAGAACGCCCTGGTCCAGCGAGTGGGGAGCCGGATCGCCGCGGTCACGGACCTGGGCTACCAGTGGGAGTTCCGGGTCATCCAGGACGACAAGCAGGTCAATGCCTTCGCGCTGCCCGGCGGAAAGGTGGCGGTCTATACCGGCATGTTGCCGGTCTCGCGCGACGAGGCCGGCCTCGCGGCGGTGCTCGGCCACGAGATCGGCCACGTGCTCGCGCGCCACGGCGGCGAGCGGGTGAGCCAGCAGATGGGCGTGCAGACGGTGACCCAGGTGCTCGCGGGCATGGCGAGCAGCAATCCCGCCACCGTGCAGCTCGTGAGCGCCGCCCTCGGCGCGGGCGCCTCGGTCGGTGTGCTGCTGCCCTGGGGCCGCGCCCAGGAGTCGGAGGCCGATCACCTGGGCCTGATCCTGATGGCCAAGGCCGGCTACGATCCGCGCGCGGCGCTCGAGCTGTGGAAGCGTATGGCGGAGGCCGCCAAGGGGCAGCGGCCCCCCGAGTTCCTCTCGACGCACCCCTCCGAGGCCACCCGCATCCAGCAGATCGAGGGCTGGCTGCCGGAGGCCCTCACGTACTACCGCCCGACCCGCTAGGGTCCGGCCCGAGACACCCCGTCCTCTACCTGCTGTAGCCCCGGCCTCACCACCCCCAACCGGTGGCGCGGGGGGTGGGTCTGAATGACCTTGAAAATCTTGGAGTTTTCGCTTGACACCCCTAGCGACCCCTTCTAGGATGGTCCCCGGCAGTGGGATGAAATCCCATGAAGTGCCATTGAAACGTCATTCTAGGCCGGTTCCGGGGGCAGGTAGGCCCCCGGTGGGGGAGACAGTGTTTCGGGGGCATTTCAGGCACACGATCGATCCGAAGGGGCGCCTCAGCATTCCGGCGAAGTTCCGGGACGTGCTGCGCGAGGGCGGCAGTGACCGCCTGGTGATGGCGCCCAACGGCACGTCGCTCGACGTGTACCCCGAGGACAAGTGGCGCGAGCTCGAGGAGCGCCTGAGCACGCTGCCCAAGCTCGATCAGGATCGCCGCCGCTTCCAGCACGTGTACCTCTCCGCGGGTCTCGACGTGATCCTCGATCCGCACGGGCGCATCCAGATCCTGCAGGACTACCGCGAGCGCGGCGCCCTCGCCAAGAGCGTGGTGATCATCGGCATGATGGATCACTTCGAGATCTGGGACGAGGATCGCTGGTCGCACTACCAGCGCGAGAACGCGGGCCCGCTCGACGATCTGCGCGAGCGCCTCGCCCTGAAGGGCGTCTAGGCATGCGCAAGAAGCAATCGCGAGAACCCGAGCACGCAACGGCCGCCCACGTACCGGTGCTGCTCGACGAAGTGACATTCCTCTTGCGCCCCCGTCGTGGGGGTTGGGTGGTGGACGGGACAATCGGCATGGGTGGACACGCGGAGCAGCTGCTGGAGACGGCGGGTGGCGAGAGCCGCCTGCTCGGTATCGATCGCGATCCGGAAGCCCTCGCGCGCGCGGCGCGCCGCCTCGAGCGCTTCGGCGCCCGCGTGGTGCTGGTGCGTGGTAGCTTCCGCCACCTCCGCGCGATCGCGACGGACGCGGGCGTGGAGCGCGCGGCCGCGGTGCTGCTGGATCTCGGGCTGTCTTCGTACCAGCTCGACGAGTCCGGTCGCGGGTTCTCCTTCCAGGGCGAGGAGCCGCTCGACATGCGCTTCGATCCCGCCGAGGGCGACACCGCCGCCGAGCTGCTCGGGCGCCTGGCCGCCGAGGAGATCGAGGTCCTGCTCGCCGAGTACGGCGAGGAGCGGCACGCCCGGCGCATCGCGCGCGTGCTCGTGGAGCAGCGGCGCCGCAGCCCGCTGCGGACCGCCGCCGACCTGGTCTCGGCGGTGAAGCGCGCGGTGCCGCGCGCCGCGTGGTCCAAGCGCACCCACGTGGCCACCCGGACCTTTCAGGCGGTGCGCATGGCGGTCAACGACGAGCCGGGCGCCCTCGCGGAGGCGCTGCCGCAGGCCGCCGCGCTCCTGGAGGACGGCGGCCGCCTCGGCGTCATCTCCTTCCACTCCGGCGAGGACCGGGTGGTGAAGCGGGCGTTCCGCGTGCTCGAGGGGTCCGGGTTCGTCGAGCTCGAGCCGTCGCCGGTCACCGCGGGCCGCGAAGAGACCGCCGAGAATCCGCGCGCCCGCAGCGCCAAGCTGCGCGTGCTCGCGCGCCGGGAGGCGGCATGAGCGCGCGCGCGGCCGCCCGCAGCGTGCCCCAGTCCGCGTGGGGGCGCGAGCACCGCGCCCGTCAGCCGGAGGCGGTGCGGCGCCATCGCCAGAAGGACCGGCGCCGGCTCCGTTCGATGGCCAGCGCGGTGGTGGGCGCCGGCCTGGCCGTGACGCTGATCCTGGGCGTGGTGGGACTGCGCGTGCAGCAGGTGCGCCTCTCGTACCGGCTGGACGCGCTGCGCGGCGGCCGCGCCGAGGCCGAGGAGCTCAATCGCCGGCTGCGGGTGGAGATGGCCACGCTCAAGTCGCTCTCGCGCATCGAGGGCAAGGCCCGCACCGAGCTCGGCATGGTGGCGCCCGCGCGCGACCAGGTCCGCATCGCCCGCGAGTTCGTCCCGGTCGGCCGGGGGGCCGCCGCGCTCGACCGGCCGTCGGTGGTGGCCGAGCGTCCCGTCCCGCGTGACGTCGGAGTGCGCTAGCGAGACCGCATGACCGAGATCCGCATCGAGGGCCTGAGAACCCGGACGCTGATCTTCGCGGCGTGCCTGGCCCTCGCCTTCATCGGAATCCTCGGACGCCTGGCCTACCTGCAAGTCTGGAAGCACGACGAGTACTCCCGCCTCGCCGAGAACCAGCACGCCAAGACGGTGCCGCTCCGGCCGAAGCGCGGGCCGATCCTCGACCGGGCCGGCCAGGCCCTCGCGGTGTCTTCACGCGCCGACGCACTCTACGTCACGCCGGTGAAGGTGGACGACGCGGGCCGGCTCGCCGCGCGGCTGGCCCCGATCCTGGGCGAGCCCGCTCGCGAGATCGCCCGCAAGCTCACGGTGGCGAAGAAGTTCGCCCCGGTGCGGCGGCGCCTGACTCCCGACATGGCGCGCGCGGTGCGCGACCTGAAGGATCCCTCGCTCACGCTGGTCGAGGACAGCCTGCGCCTCTACCCGAATCGCGAGCTCGCGGCCCAGCTCATCGGCTTCGAGGGCGCGGAGGGCAAGGGACTCGCGGGCATGGAGCAGATGTGGGACGGGCATCTGGCCGGCGTCGAGGGGCGCGCGGTGGTGGAGCGCGACGCGCTCGGCCGCGAGGTGACCGGCGCGCCCATCGTGCTCAAGCCGTCGGTGGCCGGGCAGGGGATCATGCTCACCATCGACGCGACCATCCAGTACCTCGCCGAGAAGGAAGTGGACGCGGCGTGGCGGCGCACCCGCGCCAAGTCGGCGATGGCGGTGGCGATGGATCCGCGCACCGGCGAGATCCTCGCGATGGCGATCCGGCCCACCTACAACCCCAACGCCTTCGCGACCGCCACCGACGACGACCGCCGCGTCCGCGCGGTGACCGACCCCTTCGAGCCCGGCTCGACCTTCAAGGTGATCATGGCCGCCTCCGCGCTGGAGGAAGGCGTCGTCCGCCCCACCGACCGGATCTTCGGCGAGAACGGGGCGATCACGATCGCGAACGCGACCATCCACGACTGGAAGAAATACGGCTGGCTCACCTTCACCGAGGTGCTCCAGAACTCCTCCAACGTGGGCTCGATCAAGGTCGGCATGCAGATCGGCAAGGAGCGCTACTACAAGTACATGACCGGCTTCGGCTTCGGGGCCCCGACCAACCTGGGCCTGCCCGGGGAGAGCCGCGGCCAGCTCCGTCCGCCCGCGCAGTGGTCCGGCCTCTCGCTCGCCACCATGTCCATCGGCCAGGAGATCTCGGTGACCGCGGTGCAGATGATCGCGGCCTTCTCCGCGGTGGCCAACGGGGGCCGGCTTATGCAGCCCCAGATCATCCGCGCGGTGGTCGACGCGCAGGGCCGCGAGATCCGCTCCTTCGAGCCCAAGACGGTGCGCCAGGTCATCAGTCCGGAGACCGCGCGGACCCTGACCGAGATGATGGTCAACGTGGTGGCCAACGGCACCGGCCGTCACGCCGCGATTCCCGGCTACGACGTGGCGGGCAAGACCGGCACCGCCCAGAAGATGGACCCGGCGACCAGGCGCTACTCGCGCGCCCCCGGGGTGCTCTCGTTCGTGGGGTTCGTGCCCGCCGACGATCCGCGCCTCACCATGATCGTGCTGCTCGACGAGCCCAAGAACGAGAAGTGGGGCAGCGAGGCCGCCGCGCCCATGTTTGCCGCGATCGGGCGCGAGGCGCTGCGCTACCTGAACGTGCCCCCGCGCGACAGCAGCCCGGTGCCGATCGTCCGCGGCGAGATCCTGGCCGGCGGTCCCGCCGGCCTGCGCGCCGGCGGGCCGGCGGAGCCCGGCACCCCCGCGCCGGCGGCCGGACTGGCTCCGGAGCCGCCGGCGCCGGTGGGCGACGCCCAGGCGGTGATGCCGCGCCTGGCCGGCCTGTCGCTCCGCCAGGCCCTGGAAGCCCTCGCGCCGTTCGACGTGCGCCTCGAGATCGCGGGTCGCGGCGTCGTGACCGGCCAGACGCCGGCGCCCGGCGCCCCGCTCACCTCGGGAGTGGTGTGCCGGCTCCAGCTCGCTCCGCCGGCCGGCCGGGCCGCCCATCCCCCGCTGGCCGCGAGCCTGCGGCCGTGAGGACATGAGCGAGACCGCCGTGCCCACCACCACGCTCCTCGAGGCGCTGCCGGACAAGACGGTGCTGGGCACCCTGCCCGGGAACGTGACGGGGGTCGCCTACGATTCGCGCAAGGTCGCGCCGGGCGAGCTCTTCGTGGCCATCTCCGGCTTCAAGCAGGATGGCCGGCGCTTCGCCGCCGACGCGGTCGGGCGGGGCGCGGCGGTGGTGGTCGCGGAAGGGGCCGACCCGCTGCCGGGCAGCGCGACGCCGCGCATCATCGTGCCGTCGTCGCGCGAGGCGCTGGCGCGGCTGGCCGACGCCTACCACGGGCATCCCTCGCGCCGGCTCACCGTGGTCGCCATCACGGGCACGAACGGCAAGACCACCACGTCGCTGCTGGTGGAGGCCCTGCTGGGCGCGGGCGGGCGGCCGACCGGCGTGATCGGCACCATCCAGTACCGCGTCGGGGAGCAGACGGAGACGGCCAGCCAGACCACCCCCGAGGCCCTCGAGCTGCAGTCGCTGCTCTCGCGGATGGTGCGGGTCGGGGTCGGCGGCGCCGCGATGGAGGTCTCCTCGCACGCGCTCGCGCTCTCGCGGGTGGACGGCATCGAGTTCGACGTGGCCGTCTTCACCAACCTGACCCAGGACCACCTCGACTTCCACCGGACGCTCGAGGCCTACCGGGACGCCAAGGCGCGGCTCTTCACGCTGCTCGCGGGGAGCCGCAAGCCGTACCGCGCCGCGGTGGTGAACACCGACGATCCGGCGGGCGCGGCCATGCTGGCCGCGGCGGCCGACGACCCGCGGGTGCGGCCGATCACCTTCGGTCTGCACGGCCAGGCCGAACTGCGGCCGCGCCGCTGGGAATCCGGCATGGACGGCATCCGGCTCGAGGTCGTCTCGTCCAAGGGCCCGATCGAGATCGCTTCGCCGCTGGTTGGCGAGCACAACGTGATGAATCTCCTCGGGGCCATCGGCGTCGGACTCGCGCTGGACATGGAACCGCGACGGATCGGGGAGACGCTCTCCCGGGTGGCGACGGTGCCCGGGCGGTTCGAGCGGGTGGAGGCCGGCCAGCCCTTCCTCGTGGTGGTCGACTACGCGCACACGCCCGACGCGCTGGAGCGCGTGCTGACCACCGCGCGCAAGCTGTTACGCCCGGGCGGGCGCCTCGGGGTGGTCTTCGGCTGCGGCGGCGACCGCGACCGCGGCAAGCGCCCGATCATGGGCGGCATCGCGGCGCGGCTCGGCGACTTCGCCTGGGTGACCTCCGACAACCCGCGCACCGAGCGGCCCGAGGCGATCCTGGCCGAGATCGAGACCGGTATCCCGGCCGAGGCCGCGGGCCGGCACGAGTCCATGGCCGATCGCCGCCGCGCCATCGAGGCCGCGGTGGCCTGGGGGCACGAGGGCGACGTGGTGGTGATCGCGGGCAAGGGGCACGAGACCTACCAGATCATCGGCGCCGAGTCGCACGATTTCGACGACCGCGAGGTGGCCCGGACCGCGCTGCGGACGCGCGGCGGAGACGGAGGGCAGGCGTGGCGGCGGGGCTGAGCATCGAGGACGTGGTCCGCGGCACCCAGGGCGCCCTCGTGGCGGGCGACCTCGGTGTGCCCGTGACCGGCGTCAGCATCGACAGCCGGCACCTGGGGATCGGGGAGGCCTTCTTCGCCATCAAGGGCCCGAACCGCGACGGCCACGCCTTTCTCCGCGACGCCGCCGCGCGTGGCGCCGCGTGTTTGATCGTCCACAACCTCCCGGACGACCTGCCGCCCTCGGTGCCCACGATCCTGGTCGACGACACCACGCGCGCCCTCGGCCGCCTGGCCGCCTATCACCGGGCGCGCTTCACGGTGCCGGTGGCCGCGGTCACCGGCTCCAACGGCAAGACCACCACCAAGGAGATGATGGCCGCGGTCCTGGGCGCGCTCGGCCCGGTGCTCAAGCCCGAGGGCAGCTTCAACAACCAGTGGGGTCTGCCGTTGACCCTGCTGCGCCTGGGGCCGGAGCACAAGGCGCTCGCGCTGGAGCTGGGGGCGAACACCCCGGGGGAGATCGCCTCGCTCGCCGCGATCTGCCGGCCCACGGTGGGCGCGGTCACGGTGGTGGCGAGCGCCCACATGGAGTTCTTCGGCTCCCTCGACGGGGTGGCCGAGGAGAAGAGCGCGCTGGTGCGCGCGATCCCGCCCGACGGCGCGGTGGTGCTCAACGCGGACGACCCGCGGGTGCTCGCCATGCACACCCGGAGCCGGGCGCGGGTGCTCTACTTCGGCACGCGCCCGGGCGCGGACGTCTTCGCGGCGGGCCCCGCGGAGGACGACGGCGACGGGCTGCGCTTCACGCTGGCCGCGGGCACCGCCAAGCGGCCGGTGCGCCTGCACTTCGCGGGGCGCCACAACGTGGTCAACGCGCTGGCCGCGGCCGGGATCGGCCTCGCGCTCGGGCTCTCCCTCGAGCAGGTCGCCCAGGGCCTCGAGGCGGCGCGCCCGGCCAAGGGCCGCTGCGTGTGGCGGCGCGCGGGCGCCCTGCGCATCCTCGACGACACCTACAACGCCAACCCGAGCTCGGTGAGCGCCGCGCTGGCCACGCTGGGCGCCGTCCCCGACGCGCGGCGGGTGGTGGTGCTGGGCGACATGCTCGAGCTGGGCGAGATCAGCGAGTCGGTCCATCGCGACATGGGGCGCGCGGTCGCCGCGTCGGGCGCGGCCGAGTTCGTCGGGATGGGGCGGTGGGCGCAGACCGCGGTGGAGGCGGCGCGGCAGGCCGGGCTCGCGGAGAGCCATCACGTGACCACGTTCGAGGATACGGTGGCGCTGCTGCTCAAGCGGCTCGCGCCCGGCGACGCGGTGCTCGTCAAGGGCTCCCGGGGCATGCGCATGGAGCGCGTGGTGGACACGCTCGTGGCGCGCTTCGGAGGAGTGGGTGACTAGTGCTCTACGAGCTCCTCGTGCCGCTCGCGAAGTACAACACCGCGTTCAACGTGTTCCGGTACATCACGTTCCGGACCGCGATGGCGACGGTCACCGCCCTGGTGATCTCCTTCCTGCTCGGGCCGTGGCTGATCAACCGGCTGCGCCAGATGCAGCACGGGGAGAGCTCGGTCCGCGAGGACACTCCGGAGCGGCACCAGAAGACCAAGGCGGGTACGCCGACCATGGGGGGCATCGGGATCCTGGTGGCGATCCTGGTCTCCACGCTGCTCTGGGCCAACCTGCGCAATCGCTACATCTGGGTGCTGATGCTGGCCACCCTGGGCCTGGGCCTGATCGGCCTGAAGGACGACTGGAAGAAGCTCAAGACCCGCCGGGGCATCTCGGCGCGGGAGAAGTTCGGCTCGCAGATCCTGCTGGTGGGCGCCCTGATGGCGTTCCTCTACTGGTGGCCGGCCGACGGCTTCACCACCAGCGTCGTGATCCCGTTCTTCAAGGGCTGGCTCCTCACCTTCGGCTGGCTGTGGATCCCCTTCGCGATTCTGGTGATCGTGGGGGCGTCCAACGCGGTGAACCTGACCGACGGGCTCGACGGTCTGGCCATCGGCCCGATCGTGACCGCGGGCGGGGCCTTCGCGGTGATCACGTATCTCACCGGCAACTTCCGGGCCGCCGAGTACTTGCGCATCCTCAACGTCAAGGGCACCGGCGAGCTGACGATCTTCTGCGGCGCGCTGGTGGGAGCGGCGCTCGGGTTCCTCTGGTTCAACAGCTATCCGGCGCAGGTGTTCATGGGCGACGTGGGCTCGCTCGCGCTCGGCGGCGCGATCGGGACGCTCGCGGTGCTCACCAAGTCGGAGCTGCTCCTGCCGCTCATCGGCGGCATCTACGTGGTGGAGGCGGCGTCGGTCATCATCCAGGTGGGCTCGTTCAAGCTGACCGGAAAGCGGGTCTTCAAGATGGCCCCGCTGCACCATCACTACGAGATCAAGGGCTGGGCGGAGCCCAAGATCATCGTTCGGTTCTGGATCCTGTCCTTCATGCTCGCGCTGCTGGCGCTCACCACACTCAAGCTCCGCTAGGGTGACATGCGATGGCGATCATCACGTTGCGGCGAGACGTTTCCTATCCCACCGGGATCTTCGTGAGCGGTAACGGCCTGCGGGGCGCGACCTACCGCCAGTCACTGGCGGGGAAGACCGTCTCGGTGGTGGGGCTGGCCAAGAGCGGGGTCGCGGCGGCGCGGCTGGTCCGGCGCCTCGGCGGCCGCGTGCTCGCGTCCGACTCGAGCCCGCTCGAGGCGCTGCCCGAGGACGCCCGCGGGCTCGAGCGTCTCGGCTGCGCGCTCTGGGCGGGCGGCCATCCCGACGCCGCGTTCGCGGGGGCGGAGCTGATCGTGGTGAGCCCGGGAGTGCCGCTCGAGCTGCCCGCGCTGGTCGCGATGCGCGCGCGCGGGGTGCCCATCATCGGCGAGCTCGAGCTCGCGTGGCGGGTGATGGAAGCGGACGTCATCGCGATCACCGGCACCAACGGCAAGACCACCACCACCACGCTCACCGGCGAGCTGCTGCGCACCCAGGTCCGCCCGGTGCTGGTGGGCGGCAACATCGGGACGCCGCTCGCCGAGCACGCGCTCGAGTTCCCCGGCGACGGGATCGTGGTCGCGGAGGTGTCGAGCTTCCAGCTGGACACCACCGACCGCTTCCGCCCGCGGGTCGCCGCGATCCTGAACATCACCCCCGACCACCTCGACCGGCACGGGACTTTCGAGCGCTACGTGGACGCCAAGGCGCGGATCTTCGCGAACCAGCTCTCCACCGACTGCGTGGTGCTGAACGCGGACGACCCGGTCGCCGCCGGGCTCGGGGGCCGCGCGCGCGGGCGGGTGATCTGGTTCAGCCGGCTCACCACCCTGACCCACGGGGTCTTCATCTACGACGGCTGGATCGTGGCCAAGCTCAACGGCAGCACCGAGCGCATCTGCCCGGTCACCGAGATCACGCTGCGCGGTCAGCACAACGTGGAGAATGTGCTCGCAGCCACCGCGTGCGCGCTCTGGACCGGCATGTCGCCGTCCTCGATCCGCCGCGGCATCGCGGCCTTCCGCGGGGTGGCCCACCGCATCGAGCGGGTGCACGACGACCGGGGCGTCGTCTACTACAACGACTCCAAGGGCACCAACGTGGACTCCACGATCAAGGCGCTCGAGAGCTTCAGCGAGCCGGTGATCCTGATCGCGGGCGGCAAGGGCAAGGGTCAGGACTTCGGCCCGCTCGCGGAGGCCGCGCGGGGCCGGGTGCGCCGCGCGATCCTCATCGGCCAGGACCGCGACCGCATCCGCGCCGCGCTCGAGCCGGCGGGGATCCCGGCCGAGGACGCGGAGGCGATGGACGACGCGGTCCGCCGGGCCCGCGACGCGGCCCGGGTGGGCGACGTGGTGCTGCTCTCGCCCGCCTGCGCGTCGTTCGACATGTTCCGAAACTTCGAGCACCGCGGCGACGTGTTCAAGTCCGTGGTGCGGGCCCTGTTCGCCTGATGCCCCGCAAGCTCACGCCCGACCTGCCGCTCTTCGGGGTGGTGGTGACCCTCGTCTGCGTGGGCGTGGTGATGGTCTACTCGGCGAGCGCGATCGTGGCCGCGGATCGCTTCCACGATCCGTTCTTCTTCCTCAAGAAGCAGCTCTTCTGGGCGGTGCTCGGGCTCGGCGGCCTCTGGGCCGGGATGCTGCTCGACTACCGCTGGCTCGAGCGGCTGGTGATCCCGCTTCTCGTGGTCTCCTTCGTCCTGCTCGTGCTGGTGCTGGTGCCCCCGTTCGGTCAGTCCATCAACGGCACCCGGCGCTGGTTCCACGTGGGCCCGGTGTCCTTCCAGCCGGTGGAGCTGGCCAAGTTCTCGCTCGTGCTCTACCTCGCCTCGTTCCTCACCCGGCGGCAGGAGGTCATCGGGCGCTTCGTGGAAGGCCTGCTCCCGATCCTGCTGGTCGCGGGAGGCATGGCCGCGCTCACCCTGCTGCAGCCGGACCTCGGCAACAGCTTGGCCCTCATCATCCTCACCCTCGCCCTCGCCTACATGGCGGGGGCCCGCGTGCAGCACATGGGGGCGATCGCGGGCTGCGCCCTGCCGATCGTGATCGTGGCCATCGCCATGAAGCCCTACCGCTGGCGCCGCATGGTCGCGTTCATGAACCCGTGGGACGATCCGCAGGGCAGCGGTTTCCAGATCATCCAGTCTTTCCTGGCCCTGGGCTCGGGCGGGTGGCTCGGGGTGGGGCTGGGCGACTCCAAGCAGAAGCTCTTCTACCTGCCCGAGCCGTACACCGACTTCATCTTCGCGATCATCGGCGAGGAGCTGGGGCTGGTCGGCGCCACCCTCATCGTCGCGCTCTTCGCGCTCCTGATCTGGCGCGGCCTGCGGGTCGGCCTGCGCGCCCCCGACGCCTTCGGCGCCTACCTGGGCCTCGGGCTCACCATCATGCTCGCGACCCAGACCCTCGTGAACCTGGGGGTAGTGACCGGCGCGCTGCCCACCAAGGGGCTGCCCCTGCCGTTCATCTCCTTCGGGGGCTCCGCGCTCCTGATGACCCTCTTCTCGGCGGGCGTGCTCCTCAACATCTCCCAGCACGGAAGAACCGCCTGATGTTCAAGAAGTACCAGCACATCCACTTCGTGGGCATCGGCGGCGTCGGCATGAGCGGCATCGCCGAGGTGTTGCTCACCCTGGGCTACCGCGTCACCGGCTCGGACGCGCGGCGCAGCGAGACGGTGGAGCGGCTCGAGCGGCTCGGCGCGAAGGTGTACCTGGGCCACCAGGCCGCGCACGTGGAGGGCGCGCACGTCGTCGTCTACTCCTCGGCGGTGGCGCGCGACAACGTGGAGGTGCACGCGGCGCGGCAGCGCGGGGTGCCGGTGATCGGCCGGGCCGAGATGCTCGCCGAGCTGATGCGGCTCAAGTACGGCATCGCGATCGCGGGCACCCACGGCAAGACCACCACCACCTCGATGGTGGCGGCGGTGCTGGGCGCGGGCGGCTTCGATCCCACCGTGGTGGTGGGCGGGCGCGTGCACGGGCTCGGGACCAACGCGCGGCTCGGCCAGGGCGAGTTCCTGGTGGCGGAGGCCGACGAGTCCGACGGCTCGTTCCTGAAGCTCTCGCCGACCATCGCGGTGGTGACCACGGTGGACGCGGAGCATCTCGATCACTACCCCGACCTCGACGCGATCGTGACCGCGTTCCTCACCTTCGTGAACAAGGTGCCGTTCTACGGCGCGGCGGTGGTCTGCCTCGACGATCCCAACATCCAGCGGATGATTCCCCGGATCGAGAAGCGGGTGGTCACCTACGGCCTCGAGGCGGGCGCCGACCTGATGGGGCGCCGCCTGTCGTTCGCCGAGATGCGGTCGGAGTTCGAGGCGGTGCACCGCGGCAAGTCGCTGGGCCCGGTCGCCCTGCAGGTGCCCGGGCGGCACAACGTGCTGAACGCGCTCGCCGCCGCCGCGGTGGGGCTCGATCTCGAGATGCCGTTCGACCGAATCCAGACTGCGCTCGCCGCCTTCGCGGGCGTCCAGCGCCGGTTCCAGATCCGGGGTGAGGCCCAGGGCGTGCTCGTGGTGGACGACTACGGCCATCACCCGGCGGAGATCCGGGCGACCCTCGCCGCCGCCAAGGCGGGGTTCGACCGTCGTGTGATCACGGTGTTCCAGCCGCACCGCTACTCGCGGACGCAGCACCTGCGCAACGACTTCCTGACCGCGTTCTACCAGTCCGACGTCCTCATCGTCATGGACATCTATGCGGCGGGCGAGGCGCCGATCGAAGGCGTCCACGCCCGCGATCTTGCCGACGGCATCGCGGCCCACGGGCACCGGGAGGTGCTCTACCTGGGCGGCGATCGCGCGGCCATCGTCGACTACCTGTACGAATCCACCAGAGCGGGTGATCTCGTGCTCACTCTCGGAGCGGGCGACGTGGGACTGCTGGGCGGGGAACTGCTCAAGCGCCTCGGCCCGGACCCCGGGACAACGTCCAAGAGGAGATAGACATGCTGGGAGAGATTCGAGGCGAGGTCCGGTTCAAGGAACCCCTCAGCTTTCACACCTCCTTGCGCATCGGAGGGCCCGCGGACATCTTCATCGTCCCGCAGGACGTGGAGGACATCCGGCTCGCCCTGTCGTTCGCGGAGCGGGAGCAGCTCTCGCTCGACGTGATCGGGGGCGGCAACAACCTGCTGGTGAGCGACCGCGGCGTGCGCGGGGTCGTGCTCAAGCTCGAGGGCTGCCTGGGCCGCGCCGAGTTCAACGGCGAGGAGGCGGTGGCCGGGGCGGGGGTGAGCCTCTCCGCCCTGATCCGCGAGGCGGCCGCCCTCAACCTGGGCGGTATCGAGTGCCTGGTGGGCGTCCCCGCCACGGTGGGCGGCGCGGTGGCCATGAACGCGAGCACCCCGGACGGCGGCATCGCCGACTTCATCTCGGCGGTGTACTTCCTGTATCCGGANNNGGCTCGTACAGCTACGACGTGTTCACGCCGCCCGCCAAGTCGGTGCTGATCGGGGCGCGCCTGCAGCTGCACCGGCGGCCGTTCGCGGAGATCCAGAAGGACATCAAGCAGCGGCTCAAGCAGAAGAAGTCCACCCAGCCGCTGGCCCTGGCCTCGGTGGGCTGCGTGTGGAAGAACCCCCCGGGCGAGACCGCGACCCGGCTCATCGAGAAGGTGGGCCTCAAGGGCAAGCGCCTCAACGGCGCCGAGATCTCGGCAAAGCACGCCAACTTCATCGTGAACCGCGGGGGCGCCGCCGCGTCCGACATCAAGGCGTTGATGCAGCTCACCCTCGATCGCGTGCGCAACCACTTCGGCATCACGCTCGAGCCCGAGATGAAGACCATGGGAGAGATTTAGCGGACATGGCGGTTGGGCGTCCGCATGACCATTTGGGAGGTAGCTTGTACCCGCTCTTCTTTCTAATGCGGGGGCCCGGAAATGGCCCCCGCACTCCCCCAACTGCGGACAACCGGGAGGCCCACCGGACCATGCCGCTGCGCGCGGATCTCCGTTCCGGCGCCCGCCCTCGTTCCGGTGCTCATGAGAGCCCATAGCTCGGTGATTTCGCCGCGAGGCGGGCGGGCCCGCGTCGAGGACCTCGCGGAGGGGGGCCGGGCGATGGCGCGCCAGCGCGTGTCCCGGGTGCGGCTCGCGCGGCGGGTGAGCCGGCGCGCGCGCTGGATCGCCGCGCGCGTCGTGCCGATCGGGGTGTCGCTGGCCGTGCTCGGAGCGGGGGCGGCCGGGGTGGGGTGGCTGCTCACCTCGCCCCGCTTCGCGATCACCGAGGTCGCGGTGGTGGGGGCGAGCCGGCTAACGCCGGAGGAGATCGTGGCGGCCTCCGGCATCGGCCCGGGCACCAATCTCTTCCGGCTCGACCGGAGCGCGGTGGTGGCGCGGCTGGAGGGGCTGCCGCTCGTGCGCCGCGCCGAGCTGGTCCGGCGCTTCCCCAACCGGGTCACGGTCGCGGTGGAGGAGCGGCGGCCCTTCACCCTCGCCCACGCGGGCCGGCTGCACTGGATCGACGAGCAGGGCGTGAGCCTGGGCGCGGAGACGCGCGCGGTGGTGCCGCAGGCGCCGGTGATCACTGGGCTGAGCCCCGCCGATCTCGCGGCGGGCGACGGGACGCCCGCGCCGCGGGTGGCCGCCGGGATCTCGTTGCTGCGGGTGCTGCTGCGCTCGGAGACCGCGCTCCTCCGGCAGATCTCGGAGATCGACGTGAGCCGGCCCGATGGCCCCGTGCTCTACACGGTGGAGGGCGTCGAGGTGCGGCTGGGCGCGGAGGACTGGGAGGCCCGGCTCGGCCGGCTGCAGGGCGTGCTGGCCCAGGTGCGGGCGGGAGGCGAGTCGGTCAGCGCGATCGATCTGCGCTTCCGCGATCAGGTGGTGCTCAAGACCGTGGCGAGGTGAGGAGGGGAATGGCCAGATCCCGAGTGCGTCAGGTCATCGCCGGACTGGACGTGGGAACGACCAAGATCTGCTGCGTCATCGCGGACTGGTCACCGGTCGGCAATCTCGACATTATCGGCGTCGGGGTGAGCCCGTCGCGCGGGCTGCGCAAGGGCGTGGTGGTGAACATCGACTCCACCGTCGAGTCCATCAAGCACGCGGTGGCCGAGGCCGAGGAGATGGCGGGGGTCGAGATCCAGTCGGTGATCGCGGGAGTGGCGGGCGGGCACATCCGCGGCATCAACAGCCGCGGGGTGGTGGCGGTCTCCGGCAAGCACCGCGAGGTGAGCCAGGCCGACATCGAACGCGCGCTCGACGCGGCCCGCGCGGTCAACCTGCCCCAGGACCGCGAGATCATCCACGTGCTGCCCCAGACCTTCCTGGTGGACGACCAGGACGGGGTCAAGGAGCCCCTCGGCATGTCCGGGGTCCGGCTCGAGGTGGAGGTGCACCTGGTCACCGGGGCCACCACCTCGGTGCGCAACGTGGTCCGCAGCGTGAACCGCGCGGGCCTGCAGGTGCAGGATCTGGTGCTCGAGCCGCTCGCCTCCGCGGAGGCGGTGATCTCCGCCGAGGAGAAGGAGCTCGGCATCTTGTTGATCGACCTGGGCGGCGGCACCACCGACGTGGCCCTCTTCCGCGACGGCGCGGTGTGGCACACGAGCAGCCTGCCGCTGGGCGGCGACCACATCTCCAACGACATCGCGGTGGGCCTGCGCACGCCGACCGCGGACGCGGAGGAGCTGAAGAAGCGCCACGGCTGCGCGCTCACCGCGCTCGTGCGCGAGGACGAGGTGGTGGACGTGCCGAGCGTGGGCGGGCGCAAGGCGCGGCAGCTCTCGCGGCAGATCCTGTCCGAGATCATCCAGCCCCGGGTGGAGGAGATCTTCACCCTGGTCGCGCGCGACCTCGTGCGCGGCGGGCTCAACGACGTGGCCGCGGGCGGGGTGGTGGTCACCGGAGGCAGCTCGATCATGCACGGGGTGCCCGAGCTGGCCGAGCAGATCTTCGACATGCCGGTGCGGCGCGGGGTGCCCACCGGGCTCTCCGGGCTCGCCGACGTGGTGCAGAGCCCGATCCACGCCACCGCGGTAGGGCTCGCGCTCTACGGCGCGCGCGGTCACGGCACGGGCGGCGGCCCCACCGAAGTGGACGACGGTACGCTGGTCGGTCGCACCGGCCGGCGCCTGAGGGACTGGTTTGCGGAACTCTTCTAAGGGAGGCGGCGAGGGGAAGCCTTCGCGCGCCGCCGGACAGGCGGAGCTCTTCACGAACGTGCCGCCCGTCCGGGCGCGGCAACCACGAGCTCGATTGAAGGAGGACTCGATGGAGCACACTCAGGGGCGGCGACCGGTGTTCGAGCTGGAGGATGAGCGCGAGGCGGCGAAGATCAAGGTAATCGGCCTCGGCGGGGGCGGCTCCAACGCGGTCAACCGCATGATGGCAGCCTCCTTCACCGGCGTGGACTTCATCGTCGCCAACACCGATCTGCAGGCGCTCAAGTCGTCGCCCGCGCCGGTCAAGCTCCAGCTCGGCGCGCGGCTCACCTCGGGGCTCGGAGCGGGCTCCGATCCGGAAGTCGGCAAGAACGCGGCCCTCGAGGACCGCGAGGCGATCAAGAAGGAGCTGGAAGGCGCCGATATGGTCTTCGTGACCGCGGGTCTGGGCGGCGGCACCGGCACCGGCTCCGCCCCGATCGTGGCCTCGGTGGCCAAGGAGCTCGGCATCCTCACGGTCGCGGTGGTGACCAAGCCCTTCGCGTTCGAGGGCCGCAAGCGCGCGCTCCAGGCCGAGGCGGGCATGGCCGAGCTGCGCGCGGTGGTGGATACCCTGATCGCGATCCCGAACCAGCGGCTGCTCGCGGTGGTGGATCGCGGCACCCCGCTGCTCGAGGCCTTCAAGGTTGCCGACACCGTGCTGCTGCAGGCGGTGCAGGGCATCTCGGACCTGATCCTCGTGCCGGGCCTCATCAACCTCGACTGGGCACCGGCTTCGGCAAGGGCGAGAACCGCGCGCTCGACGCGGCCCAGAAGGCGGTGGCGAGTCCGCTGCTCGACGAGACCTCGATCGAGGGCGCGCGGGGCATCCTGATCAACTTCACGGGCGGGGCCGACCTCTCCATCCACGAGGTCGAGGAGGCCGCGCGCATCGTCCAGGAGGCCGCCCACGAGGAGGCCAACATCATCTTCGGCGCGGTGATCGACGAGAGCCTGCACGACGAGGTGCGCATCACCGTCATCGCGACCGGATTCACCGAGCGCAAGGAAGCGACGCTGCCCAGCTCCAAGGTGGTGCCGATCGCCCCGGGGCCGCGCGGCGGGCCGGCTCCCTCGAAGGACTGGCGGAAGCGGATCGCCGATCTCCGCGCGGAAGGCGAGGAGCCGGTGGAAGAGGATCTGGACGTGCCCGCGTTCTTGCGGCGGCAGGCCGACTAGGGCGCGCGGTCTCTCGCCGCCCCCTCACCCTGCCCTCTCCCCCGTCGCGGGGGAGAGGGTGGAGGGCGGTACGTCACCCCCAGCTCCCGTGAGAGAATGACCGGGTGACGACATTCGCTCCACGTTTGCACGACGATCCGCCGCGTTTCCTGACCTCTCGGCTGCTCGAGGAGCACGGGCTGCCGCATCTGTTCACCACGCGGCATTTCCCCGGGGTGGTGCGGCCGACCGAGCCGCGCCCGCCGTTCGGGCCCGAGGCGACGCCGCTGCTGGCGCCGCGCGGGCTCGGCGCCCAGCCGGCCTTCGCCAAGCAGGTCCACGGGGCGGCGGTGCTGCGCGCGGAACGGGGCGGCTTCGCGGGCCACGGCGATGCCCTCGCCACGGCGCGCCGCGGGCTGCCGCTCGTCATCTCCACCGCGGATTGCCTGCCCATCGTGCTCTACGACGCGCGGGTCGGGCGGCTGGCCGCGGTGCACGCGGGATGGCGCGGCACCGTGCAGTCGGTGGCCCGCGCCGCCATCGCCGAGCTGGTGGCGGCGGGGAGCGCGGCCGCGGACCTGGTGGTCGCGATCGGGCCTTCCATCGGCCCTTGCTGCTACGAGGTGGACGCCCCGGTGGTCGCGCGGTTCGAGGCGGCCTTCCCGGGTGCCTGGGAGCTGTGGATGACGCCCAAGGGCCCGGGGAAGTGGATGCTCGACCTCTGGCGGGCCAACCTGCATCAGCTCAGCGGGGCCGGCGTGCGGCCGGAACGGGTCGATCTACTGCGGCTTTGCACCGGATGCCGCCCCGACCTGCTCTTCTCCTATCGCCGCGAGCGCGGCGCCGGCCGCCTGGTCACGGTGGCGGCGCTGCCCGAGCGGGCGTGCTAGAATCCCCCCACTCATGCTGGACATACGCGCCAACCTCGGGCGCGTCCAGGAGGCTGTGGCGCGAGCGTGCGCGCGATCCGGTCGCTCCCCTGACCACGTGCTCCTCATCGCGGTCTCCAAGACGATGGACGCCGAGCGTGTCCGGATGGCCGTCGCGGCAGGCGTCGCGGCCCTGGGAGAGAACCGCGTCCAGGAAGCGCGCGAGAAGATCGAGGCGCTCGGCCGTCCGGTGCCCTGGCACCTGATCGGCGGGCTCCAGACCAACAAGGCCCGGGACGCGGCGCGGCTCTTCGACTGGATCCACTCGGTGGACCGGCTCGAGCTGGCCCAGGAGCTGAGCCGGCGCGCCCACTCGGCCGAGCGCACGCTCAACATCCTGCTCCAGGTCAACCTGGGGGACGAGCCGCAGAAGGGGGGCGTGGCCCCCGCGGAGACGAAGCGACTCTACGAGGCGATCGGGGGGCTGCCAGGGCTGCGCGTGCGCGGGCTGATGGCGATTCCGCCGGCCGCGCCCGTGCCGGAGGAGACGCGGCCGCACTTCCGGGCGCTTCGTGAGCTGCGCGACGGCCTCGGACTCGAGCACCTGTCGATGGGCATGAGCGCCGACTACGAGGTGGCCATCGAGGAGGGTGCGACCATGGTACGGGTCGGCACCGCGATCTTCGGCCACCGGGCCCCGATGGCGAAGGAGAAGCCGTGAGCATCAAGGACAAGAAGGTCGGCTTCCTGGGATCCGGGAACATGGGCGAGGCCATCATCAAGGGCCTGCTCCAGACCGGCCTCGTGCCCGCCTCGTCCATCGCGGCCACCGACGCGCGCGCCGACCGGCTCGATCAGATCGCCAAGCAGTACGGCATCCGGGCCGCCGCGTCCAACCGGGACCTGGTGACGGAGGCGGACGTGGTGATCCTGGCGGTCAAGCCGCAGATCATGAGCGCGGTGCTGAAGGACGTGGCGGGCGCGGTCGATCGCGGCACGCTGCTGATCTCGGTGGCCGCGGGCGTGCCGGTGGCCGCCCTGCGCGAGGCGCTCGGCAAGCCCGCGCGCCTGATCCGGGTGATGCCCAACACGCCCGCGCTCGTGCTCGAAGGCGTCACCGCGATCGCGCGGGCCGACGGCCTCGAGTCCGGCGATCTCGAGATGGCGCAGGAGCTCTTCGGCGCGGTGGGACGCGTGGTGGTGCTCGACGAGGACCACCTCGACGCGGTCACCGGGCTCTCGGGCTCCGGGCCCGCCTACGTGGCCATCGTGATCGAGTCGCTGGCCGACGGCGGCGTGAAGATGGGGCTGGACCGCGCCACCGCGATGATCCTGGCCACGCAGACCGTGCTCGGCTCGGCCAAGCTCATCCTCGAGACGGGAACACATCCCGGGCAGCTCAAGGACATGGTGTCTTCCCCGGGCGGCACCACCATCGCCGGCATCGCGGCGCTGGAAGACGGGGGAGTGCGGCGGACGTTCATCAGCGCCGTGGAGCGCGCGACGCAGCGTTCCCGCGAGCTGGGGAAGAGACCATAGCGTGTTCCTCGATCTGATCTTCACGCTGCTCGACATCTACAAGTGGGTGATCATCGCGGCCGCGCTGATCACCTGGGTGAGCCCGGATCCCCGCAATCCCATCGTGACGATCCTCCGTCAGATGACCGAGCCGGTGCTGGCTCCGGCCCGGCGGCTGCTGCCACCGTGGAAGACCGGCGGGCTCGACTTCTCTCCGCTGATCGTCATCTTCGCCATCCAGCTGGTGGAATGGGCGCTCCCGCGTCTGTTCTACCAGGCTCAGTACTGAGGAGGCCGCCGTGCGCATCACCCCCATGGACATCCGGCAGCAGCAGTTCACGGTGCGAATGTTCCGCGGCTTCGACGTCCAGGAAGTGGACACGTTCCTCGAGGACCTGGCCGGCGACTACGAAGCCATGCTGAAGGAGAACACGCTGCTCAAGGAGCATCTCCAGGCCGCGGAGGAGCGCACCCGGGGCCTCGAGCAGCGGGAGCGCATGCTCCAGGAGACCCTCGTCACCACGCAGCGGATGGTCGAGGAGATGAAGGACAATGCCCGGCGCGAGGCCCAGCTCGTGATCAAGGAAGCCGAGATGCAGGGCGAGAAGACCATCGAGGCCGCGCGCACCGCCGAGGGCGCCATCCAGGCCCAGATCAGCCAGCTCAAGCGCACGCGTCGGCAGCTCGCCGAGTCCCTGCGGGCCACCGTGGACATGTACCAGCGCCTGCTGGACCAGGATCTCGAGGCGGATGCGAACCAGAACGAGTGAGCCCGGAGGGGGGCTGCGCCCCCCTTCCGGCGGTCGTCGCGCGCCTGGCCGCGCGCTCCTTCCTGCCTCCCCCCGGAACGGACTGCGCGGGCGGAGCCCGCGCTCGAGCGCGGGCCAGGATGGGCGCGAGATGGTGGAGGTGCGCGTGCAGCCGCGGGCGCGGCGCAACGAAGTCGTCGAGCAGGCGGGCGGGGTCGTCCGGGTGCGGGTCACCGCGGCGCCGGAGGCGGGCGCGGCGAATCGGGCGGTGATTGCGTTGCTGGCCGAGGCGTTCGGGGTTGCGCCGTCGCGCGTGGAGCTGGTGCGCGGCGCCGCGTCGCGGGACAAGCTGTTCCGGGTCCGGCGGTGATCGCGCCGATTCGCTGGGAGGGCGGCGCGCTGGTGCTGCTCGACCAGACGAAGCTGCCCACCGAGGAGGTGGAGCGGGCCTACGCCGCCTGGCCGGACGTCGCCGAGGCAATCCGCACCCTGGTGGTGCGCGGGGCGCCCGCCATCGGCGTGGCCGCCGCCTTCGGGGTCGTGCTCGCCGCCCGCGCGAGCCGCGCCACGAATCACGCCGGCCTGCTCGCCGATCTCGAGGAGGCCATCAAGGGGCTCGCCGCCACGCGGCCCACCGCGGTCAACCTGTTCTGGGCGCTCGACCGCATGCGGCGCCTCGTGGTGGCCAGCGCGGACGTGCCGCCCGCCCGGCTTCGCGATCGGCTCCTCGAGGAGGCTCACGCCATCCTGGCCGAGGATCTGGCCGCGAACCAGGCGATGGGCGCGCACGGCGCCGCGCTGGTGCCGGACGGGGCGCGCCTGCTCACCCACTGCAACGCGGGGGCGCTGGCCACCGCGGGCTACGGGACCGCGCTCGGGGTGATCCGCGCCGCGCACGCGGGGGGCAAGCTCGCGATGGTGTGGGTGGACGAGACCCGCCCGGTCATGCAGGGCTCGCGGCTCACCGCGTGGGAGCTGGTCAAGGAGGGGATCCCGCACCGGCTCATCTCCGACGTGGCGGCGGGATTCGTGATGAAGCGGGGCGAGGTGGATCTGGTCGTGACCGGCGCGGACCGCATCGCAGCCAATGGCGACACCGCCAACAAGATCGGCACGTACTCGCTGGCGGTGCTCGCCCGGCACCACCGCGTCCCGTTCTACGTGGCCGCGCCGTCGTCCACCATCGACCCGTCGATCCCGAGCGGCGACACCATCGTGATCGAGGAGCGCGACGGGGCCGAGGTGCGCGGGGTGGCCGGACGCCAGACCGCGCCCGCGGCGTCGCCGGTGTTCAACCCGGCGTTCGACGTCACGCCCGCCGCGCTGATCAGCGCGATCATCACCGAGCGCGGCGTCTTCCGCCCGCCCTACCACTTCAGCTAGTTCCATCTCCGCCAACCGCGACACCACCAGCGCCCGCCGATACCACGACCGCACCGCGCACTCGCCCGAGTCGGTGCGGCAAAGCGGCCACGTGCTCGACTGGGAGACCAAGCCGCTTCCGTTCAAGGTATATCCCGCCCTCGAGCAGATCCGGCTGCCGACCGCTCTGCCCGCGCTGTCCGCCGATACGTTCGCCGCGCTCACCCCCGCCGATCCGTCCGCCGCCGCGGCGCCGCTCGACCTCGAGCGCCTGGCCGCGCTGCTCTTCTTCTCCGCCGGCGTCACGCGCGTCAAGACCTACCCGGGCGGCGGCCAGATCCACTTCCGCGCCGCCGCGTCGACCGGCGCCCTCTACCAGACCGAGGCTTACGTGGTCGTCGGCGCGGTCGAGGGGCTCGAGCCGGGGGTCTATCACTTCAGCCCGGGCGACTTCAGCCTGAGGCGGCTGCGCGTGGGCGACTTCCGGGGCGCGGTGGCGCTGGCCGCGGCCGACGACGCGCTGGCCGCGCAGCCCGCCACCCTGGTCCTCTCGGCCATCTACTGGCGCAATACCTGGAAGTACCAGGCGCGCGGCTATCGCCATCTCTTCTGGGATTCGGGTACCCTGCTGGGCCAGCTCCTGGCGGTGGCGCGCGCGCTCGACGTGCCGGCGCGTCTGGTCACCGGCTTCGTGGACGCGCAGCTCAACGGCCTGCTCGGCCTCGATGCCGAGAAGGAAGGCGCGCTCGTGGCCGTCCCGCTGGGCGCCCCCGGCCCGGTCGCGGCGGCGTCCCCGGTCATCGTCACGCTCACGCCCGAAGTCATCCCTCTCTCTCCTCGCGAGGTGGACTACCCGCTCCTCCGCGACGCCTACGACAACTCCAGCCTCGACTCCGAAGCCGAAGTCGCCGACTGGGGTCAGGTCTTGAATTACGACATTCCGGCCGCGCCCCCTCGCTCAAATGTCGTAATTCAAGACCTGACCCCACCCGCGATGACCCCACCCGCGAGCGAGGCGGGGCGGGCCCTGGGGGAGACGATCGAGAGGCGTGGGTCGACGCGGGCGTTCTCGGGGGAGGCGATCGGCGCGGGGGCGCTGTCGAGCGCGCTCTATCACGCTACCCGCGGGTTCCCGGCCGACGTGCCCGCGGGTCTCGTGGACCTCTACGTGAACGTGCACGCGGTGACCGGGATCGAGCCGGGCGCCTACGTGTACGACCGCGACGCCCACGCGCTCGCCCGCCTGCGGGCCGGCGACGTGCGCGAGGCCTCCGCGTTCCTCTGCCTCGAGCAGGCCCTGGGCGGGATGTCGAGCGCGACCGTCTTCTTTCTCGCCGACCTGGCGGCCGTGCTCGCGGGCTGGGGCAATCGCGGCTACCGGCTCGTGAACCTGGAGGCGGGCCTGATCGGGGGGCGGCTCTACCTGGGCGCCTACGGCCAGCGCTTCGGGGCCAGCGGGCTGACGTTCTACGACCGCGCGGTGGTGGAGTTCTTCTCGCCCCACGCGGTCGGCAAGGACGCGATCTTCGTCACCGCCCTCGGCCGCTCGGTGAGGTCCTCGCCTCCCTCGGGCGAGCGGGTCGCCTGGCGAGGGGGAACCGGCGACCGACGCTCCTAGAAGTAGGCCAGCAGGCGCCCGCAGGCGATCGCGCCGACCCAGCACACGAGGGACAGCGTCGCCGCGAATCGAGCCCACCCCGGGGTGCCGACCCCGACGTCCCAGCGCCCCACCGCCCGGAACGGCCAGCGGTGGAAAGCGGCGGCGTTCAGCAGGGCGGCGACAACGAAGATCAGCTTGAGCCGGAACGCCGGGTTCACCGCGAACTCGGTGGCGTGGGCGCTGAACATCATGAAGCCCGTGGGGAGCACGACGAGGAAGCCGGTCCGCGCCCACCTGAGCAGGTGCTTGGCGAGGCCGCTCACCGCGAGGCCACGGCTCCGACCGAGCAATCGCAGGTCGAAGTAGAACGCCCCGCCCACCACGAGCACGAAGCCCAGGATGTGCAGGATCTCGACGATGGGGTAGAGCCACTGCCACTGGCGCATCGCCGCCGCAAGCGCGGACGTCTCGAGCCAGACGAGCCAGGCGGCGCCCTCGGGCGGATGCACGGGCTAGCGGAGTTCCGTCGTCTTCCCGCCGACCGTGATCCGCTCGGCGCGAAGCTCGTCGGGATCCGTGCGGTTCGGGTAGCCCACCACGGTGGCGGTCACCCCGGGCCGCAGGTCGGCGCGGGGCAGGCCACGGTTCTCCATGCGGGTGGGCGGGGCGAGCACCACGACCCAGATCTTGCCGGCGGTCTCGAGCCGGATGTATCCGTGCGGGTGCTCGTAGCCTGCCTCGCGAATGGTACCGGTCAGGGTCGTCTCCTTGCCGGTGTCGTAGCCGCTCCAGCCGTGATGAGCCGTGGCGGGCGCGGCGAGGGCCAGAAACGTGGCGGCGATCAGCACGAGTCGAGTCATCGCATCCTCCAGGCGCGTCACGGGCCGGCGCGTCACGGGGCGGGGAGACGTCCCGCGACGGTGAAGGTGCCGTTGCCCTGCGGGGTGAGGATCACCATCTCGGCCATGGCTGGGCTCACGCCGACGAAGGCCATGACGTTGGCCCCGTGGGTCACCAGGATCCGGTTGCCGCGGGAGCGTTGCTCGCCGGCGAGGGCCTGGAAGGCTCGCGTCTGCTCGGCCTGCCGGGTCCGGTCGGCGAAGAGCGAACTCAAGGGCTCCCACGGCTCGGCCGATCCGAAGGCCAGCCGCGCGGTCTCGAGACACCGGCACCAGCGGCTCGAGAGCACCCGCTCCACCGGGATCGCGCGGGCCTTGAAGGCGGCGCCGATCCGTCGCGACTCCTCGCGACCCGCCTCGGTCAGATTGCGCTGGGTCACACAGTCGTCCACCCGAAAGCCGGTTGGGTCGCCGACTCCGGGGGTGGTCGTGGCGTGACGGAGGAGCACGACCTGGCCGCCCTCCGCGAGCAGGCGCCAGAGGCCCTCGTCGGCGCCCGCGGGGCCCGCGAGGGGCGAGCCTCTTCGAGCGCCACAGGTGGGGCACGGCGGACATGGTACACGGCTTCACAAGCGGGGCGCTCGTTGCAAGGTATCGCGCGGTTCTGATACCGTGGTCGGGTCACCCTGACCTTCAAGGAGCTCGTAATGAAGAAGTACTACCTGATGGCGCCGGGGCCCACGCCCGTGCCGTCGAACGTGCTGCTGGCCATGGCCCAGCCGATGCTCCACCACCGGACGCCGGAGTACGAGGCGCTCTTCCTCGAGGTCCGGACCGGGCTCAAGCGGCTCTTCCAGACCAGCCAGGACGTGGTCCCGTTCACGTCGTCGGGCACCGGAGCTCTCGAAGCCGCTGTGGTCAACACGCTGTCGGTGGGCGACACCGTGCTGGTGCTCCGCGCGGGCAAGTTCGGCGAGCGCTGGGAGGAGATCTGCCGCGCGTACGGCGTCACCGTGATCCCGATGGACGCGCCCTTCGGCCAGACGGTGCCCGCGTCCGCCTTCGCCGAGGCGCTTCGCCGCCACCCGGAGGCGAAGGCGGTGCTGATGCAGCACAGTGAGTCGTCCACCGGCGTGCTCCACGACGTCAAGGGCATCGCGGCGGTCACCCGCACGACCCCGGTGATCCTGATCGTGGACGCGGTGTCGAGCCTCGGCATCGCCGACTTGCGCATGGACGAGTGGGGTGTGGACGCGGTGGTCGCGGGCTCCCAGAAGGGGCTGATGCTTCCGCCGGGTCTGTCGTTCTGTGCGCTCTCGGAGAAGGCGTGGGGTCACGTCAAGGTTTCGCGGCTCCCGAAGTACTACTTCGACATCGCGACCGAGCGGAAATTCGTGGCGAAGAACGAATGCCGCTTCACCCCGGCCGTCTCCATCTTCGTGGGACTGCGCGAGGTGCTGAAGATGATCGAGACCGAAGGGCTGCCGAACGTGTTCCGGCGCCACGAGCGGCTGGCCCGCGCCACGCGCTCCGGCGTGGAGGCCCTCGGGCTCGAGCTGTTTGCCAAGTCCGGGCCGAGCCCGGCCCTGACCGCGGTGGTCGCCCCGCGCGGGATCGACAGCGAGGCGGTGCTGTCCACCTACTCCACCTCCCAGAACATCACGATCGCGGGCGGGCAGGGGGAGATGAAGGGGCGCGTGTTCCGGCTCGGCCACATGGGCTATGTCGGCGACTTCGACGTGATCACCGCGCTCGCCGCGCTCGAGCAGGTCCTGCAGGAGCTCGGCTATCCCGTCGACTTCGGCGCCGCGGTCCGCGCGGCCCAGAAGGTCCTGGCCGAGCGCTGAGCATGATGCGGGTGCTGCTGCTTCGTCACGCGGAGACCGACTGGAATCGGGAGCGCCGCTTCCAGGGCTGGCGCGATAGCCCGCTCTCCGCCGTCGGCCGGGAACAGGCCGAGTCGGCGGCGCGGTTCCTGGCCGGCTCCCCGGTGGCCGCGGTCTGGTCGAGCCCGCTCGGGCGCGCGCGGGAGACCGCCGACCTCATCGCGGCCCCGCACCGGCTCGCGGTGCGCGAGGCGGAGGCTTTCAAGGAGATGGGCTTCGGGGAGTGGGAGGGGCTCACGCGGGACGAGGTGGCGGCACGCTTCCCCGGCGCGCTCCGCGCCTGGTCCGAGGCCCCGCACGAGGCCGCGTGGCCCGGCGCGGAGACGCTGGCGATGGTGCGCGACCGGGCCCTGGCGGGCCTCGAGGCGCTGCGGGCGGCGCACCCGGAGCAGACGGTCTGTCTCGTGTCCCACGGGATCACCTGCCGGGTGCTGATCCTGGAAGCGTTGGGGCTCGGCCTCGACCGCCTCTGGTCGCTCCAGCTCGCCTCCACCGGGATCTCGGAGCTCGAGTTCCGCGACGACTGGACCACGCTGCACCGGATGAACTCGCTCGTCCACCTGACCGACGTCGCGATCGCCTGAGGCCGCCGTGAGCGCGCCGCGCAAGAGCCCGCCGACTCAATTGCCCGCCCGACAACTACCAAAGGGCGCCAAGATCTATCTGCCCGACGAGGCGGCCCGCAAGCGGGCGGTCGAGGAGCGTCTCTTCGAGGTGTTCCGCCGCTGGGGGTACCGCGAGGTGGTCACCAGCGCGTACGAGTACTTCGACGTGCTCTCGCACGGGACGGACCAGGAGCTGCAGGAGCGGATGTTCAAGATGGTGGACCGGGAGAGCGGCCGCCTCCTCGCCCTGCGCGCGGACGTCACCCCCCAGATCGCGCGCATCGTGGCCACCCGGATGCGGGACGAGCCCAAGCCGCTGCGCCTGGCCTACGTCACCGACGTGTTCCGCTATGACGAGCCGCAGGTGGGCCGCTACCGCGAGTTCTACCAGGCCGGGGTGGAGCTGATCGGGCTGCCCAATCCCGAGGGCGACGCCGAGATGATCGCGATGACCGTCGAGGGCCTCCGCGCCCTGGGGCTCGAGCGCTTCCAGATCGACGTGGGCCAGACCGAGTTCTTCCGCGGCATCCTGGAGGACGTGGTCGCCGACCCCATCACCGCCCGGGAGCTGCGCGCGGCCCTGGGCCACAAGGACCTCTCCGCCCTCGAGCGCCTGGTGGGAGAGATGGCGGCGCCCGCGGCGGTGACCGAGCTGCTGCTGGCCCTGCCCACGCTCTACGGGCGCGGCGACGTGCTCGACCGCGCCGAGCGCCTGGTCAAGAACGGGCGGTCGGAGACCGCGCTCGCCAACCTGGCCGAGGTCTACCGCCTGCTGCGCGCCTACGGCCTCGCCGATTCGGTCCTCCTCGACCTGGGCGAAGTGCGTGGCTTCGACTACTACTCGGGCGTACACTTCGAGGCTTACGTGTCGGGGCTGGGCGCGCCGCTGGTCGGCGGCGGGCGCTACGACCAGATGCTGGCCCGGTTCGGCTACGACTGCCCGGCCACCGGCTTCGCGTTCGAGACCGGCCGGGCGCTGCTGGCGATGGCCTCGCAGGGGGCGGAGCCGCGGCTGCCCGGGCCGGACTTCTTCGTGATCGACTTCACCGCGGACAAGACCCGCGCGCTCGCGCTCTCGCGGCGGCTACGGGACGCGGGGGCGGCGGTGGCGCGCGACATCATCAGCCGGCCGCTGGCCGAGTCGCTGGCCTACGCCCGGGGGCAGCACGCGGTGTGGGCGCTGATCATCGGGGCCGAGGGGACCGATCCCGACCGGGTGCGGATCCTGGATCTCCGGGCGGGCGCGGAGACGGCGGCGGAGCGGATGGTGACGTGTGGGGAGCTGCTCGCGGACCCGCGGCCGCATTTCCCGGGACTCGGAGAGGGACATGCCTAACATCGTGCTGGTGGGCGCCCAGTGGGGCGACGAAGGCAAGGGCAAGATCGTGGACGTGCTCGCGCCCCACGTGGGCGTCGTCGTCCGCTACCAGGGGGGGAACAATGCCGGCCACACCGTGGTGGTGGGCCGGGAGAAGTTCGTGCTCCAGTCCATCCCCTCCGGCATCCTGCATCCGGGTGTCCGCTGCGTGATCGGCTGCGGGGTGGTGATCGACCCGGCCTCGCTGATCGAGGAGATGGAGTCGCTGGTGCAGCGCGGGGTCTCGCTGGACGGCAACCTCTATATATCCAAGAACGCGCACCTGATCATGCCGTACCACCCGGCGCTGGACCGGGCCTCCGAGTCGCAGGCGGGCAAGCGCCGCATCGGCACCACCGGCAAGGGGGTGGGCCCCGCCTACGCCGACAAGGCGGCCCGGATCGGGATCCGCATGGCCGACCTGCTCGACGAGGAGCTCTTCCGGGAGAAGCTCGAGTTCAACATCCGGCAGAAGAATCGGCTCCTCCGCGAGATCTACGACGAGCAGACGTTCACGGTGGACAGCATCCTCGGCACCTACCTCCGCTACGCGGGCTGGCTCGCCCCGTACGTCACCGACACCGCGCTGCTCCTGCACCGGTGGATCGAGGCCGGTCACTCGATCCTGTTCGAAGGCGCGCAGGGGACCATGCTCGACGTCGACCACGGGACCTATCCCTTCATCACCTCCTCCAGCACCACCTCGGGCGGCGCCTCCACCGGCACCGGGGTCCCGCCCACCAAGATCAACGGGGTGCTCGGGATCTCGAAGGCCTACTGCACCCGGGTGGGCGGCGGCCCGTTCCCCACCGAGGTCTCGGGGGAGATGGCCGAGCTGCTGCGCGCCCGCGGCAACGAGTACGGCGCGGTGACCGGCCGGCCCCGCCGCTGCGGCTGGGCCGACGCGGTCGCGCTGCGCTACGCCGCGCGCATCAACGGGCTCGATACCATCGCGCTGACCAAGCTCGACGTGCTCGACAGCTGCGAGACGGTGCGGATCTGCGTGGGCTACCGGTACCGGGGCGAGGTGCTCACCGACTTCCCGGAGGAAGAGCGCATCTGGAGCACCGCGGAGCCGGTCTACGAGGAGCTCTCGGGGTGGCAGAGCTCGACCCACGGTCTGCGCGACTACGCGGCGCTGCCGTCCAAGGCGCGCGAGTACGTCGAGCGTCTGGCCGATCTGATCGGCGTGCCGTTCTCCCTCGTCTCCACCGGCCCGGTCCGCGACGAGACGATCCTGGTGAGCGACTCGGCCCTCACGCGCTGGTTCCCCGCCCTCCGGAGCGCGCTGCCCGCGCACTGAGGACACCCGGAGCATGGCGCTCAAGATCCTGATCGTCGACGACGAGGAGCCGGCCCGCCAGGGCCTCACCGCGCTCCTCGCCCGCTGGGGCTATGACGTGGACGAGGCGGGCGACGGCCAGGAGGCGCTCGCCAAGGCCGCCGCGGGCTTGCCCGCGGTCGTGCTCTCCGATCTCGTCATGCCCAAGATGGACGGCCTCGAGCTGCTCCGCGCCCTCAAGACCGACGTGCCGTTCACCTCGGTGATCCTGCTCACCGGGCAGGGGTCCATCGACACCGCGGTGACCGCGATGAAGGAGGGCGCCTACGACTACCTGACCAAGCCGGTGGACGTGGCGCGCCTGCGCCTGCTCATCCCGAAGGCGGCCGAGCGGGGCGAGGCGCTGCGCGAGGTCGCGATGCTGCGCCGCAAGCTGAGCCAGGTCTGGGGCATGGGGCGCCTGGTGGGCACCAGCGCGGGCATGCAGGAGGTGTATCGCCTGATCGAGGTGGCCGCGCCCACCACCGCGCCGGTGCTGATCAGCGGCGAGAGCGGCACCGGCAAGGAGCTGGTGGCCCGCACGCTGCACGACCTCTCCCCGCGGTCCAAGGGCCCGTTCGTGGCGGTGAACTGCGCGGCCATCCCGGAGACCCTGCTGGAGAGCGAGATCTTCGGCCACGAGAAGGGCGCCTTCACCGGCGCGCTCGAGCGGCGGCCCGGCTGCTTCGAGCTGGCGCACGAGGGCACCATCTTCCTCGACGAGATCGCGGAGATGAACCCGGGCACCCAGGCCAAGTTCCTCCGTATCCTGCAGGACGGCGCGGTGCGCCGGCTCGGGGGGCGGACCGAGATCCGGGTGGACGTGCGGGTGCTCGCCGCGACCAACAAGGATCCGGTGAAGGCCATCCAGGAGGGGACGTTCAGAGAAGACCTCTATTACCGCTTAAATGTCGTGAGCCTGGCGCTGCCGCCGCTGCGCGAGCGGCGCGACGACATCCCGGCGCTCGTGCAGGCGTTCATCGAGGAGTTCAACGGCCGCTACGACAAGCACATCCGCTCGCTGGACGAGGCGGTGCTGAGCGGGCTCGTCGCCCAGTCCTGGCCCGGCAACGTCCGCGAGCTGCGCAACACGCTCGAGCGCGCGATCATCGTCTGCGAGAGCGACACCATCCTCCCCAAGCACATTCCCCCGTCGCCGACCCTGCGCGTGGCCGATCTGGGTGACGGGCCCGACTCGGTGAGCTTCCGGGTGGGGACGAGCCTGGAGGACGCCGAGAAGGCCCTGATCCTGAAGACCCTCGCGGCCAACGGCAACAACAAGACGCGCGCCGCCGACGTGCTCGGCATCAGCCTCAAGACGCTGCACAACAAGCTCAAGGTCTACGGCGGCGGCTAGCATGCGTCTGCGGCTCGGGGTGCGCGGGCGGGAGGCGCTGGTCGTCAGCCTCCTCACCCTGCTCGTGGTCTCCACCGCCACCGCCATCCACCTCTCCCAGCTGAGCCGCGTGGTCGTGCAGGAGGCGGTGAAGCAGGCCGAGCTCATCGCCAAGCAGATCTACGCCCAGACCGGCCGCGCGCTGCAGCGCACGCCCGGGGCCGACCCGCTCATCGCGCTGCGGGAGGATCCGGAGCTGCGCAGCTTCCTCGACGCAAGCGTCGGCTACTCGCCACACCTGGTCTACGCGCTCGTCACCGACCATACCGGCACCGTGCTGCTGCACACCGAGCGGCAGAAGGAGGGCAAGCCGGAGCCGGAGCGCCCGAACCTGGACGGACTCCTGACGCTGGACACGCTGAGCCGCTTCTCCGCCCTCTACGCCGCCGGCCGCACCTACGAGACGGTGTTGCCGATGACCCTCAACGACCGGCTCTTCGGGTCCATCCGCCTCGGGGTGTCCACCACGCTGCTGCGCCGCGAGGTCACCAGCTCGCTCCAGCAGAGTCTCGCGGTGGCCGCGGTCGCGCTGCCCCTGGCGTGGCTGGCCGCGATGGTACTGGCCCAGCTCACGGTCCGGCCGATCCGGGCGATCGTGGGCCAGGTGGACCGGATCCGCCGGGGTGAGCCGCTGGAGGCCACCCCGGTCGCGCTCGGCGCCGGTGACGAGTTCCAGGAGCTGTCCTCCCAGCTGACGCGCCTGGGGCGCGAGCTGCAGGCGGACCGGCTGTCGACCCTCAGCGAGAAAGCGCACCTGCAGGGGGTGGTCGACCAGCTCGAGGACGGGGTCATCTTCCTCAACCCGGAGCGGCACATCCTCTTCTTCAACCGGGCCGCGGAGGCCGTGGTGGGACTCACGCTCGAGCGCGCGGTCGGCCTGCCCATCCACGAGGTGCTGGATTCCGCGCATCCCCTGCTGCCCTTCGTGGATCAGGTGCTGGTCGGCGCCACCGGCATCCGCAACGCTACCGTGGTGCTGCCCCACGAGGGCCGCGACAAGGAGTTCCTGGTCTCCGCGTTCCACATGAAGGACGCGCACCGGGTGATGGGGGTGGCGGTGCTCCTGAAGGACCTCGAGTCCGTCAAGACGGTGCAGTCGCTGGTCAGCTACTCGGCCAAGCTGGCCGCGCTCGGCCGGCTCACCTCGGGGGTGGCCCACGAGGTGAAGAACCCGCTCAACGCGATGATGATCCACGTCGAGCTGCTCAAGGAGCGGCTCGAGGACTCGGGGACCGACGTCAACAAGAGCCTCGAGGTCATCGGCAGCGAGATCCGGCGGCTGGATCGCGTGGTGCAGGGGTTCCTCAAGTTCATGCGCCCGCAGGAGCTGACGCTCAAGCCGGTGGACCTCAACGCGATGCTCCAGAGCGTCTGCGCGCTGCTCGAGGCGGAGAGCCAGAGCCACGGCGTGCGCTTCGTCCTCGACCTGGCCGCGGACCTGCCGGTGGTGAGCGCGGACGAGGAGCTCCTGCGCCAGGCCTTCATCAACATCCTGCAGAACGCGGTGCAGGCCATGCCGGCCGGCGGCGCGGTACGCATCCGCACCCGCCCCGAGGAGCTCGAGTGGGCGCGCGTGACGGTGACCGACCAGGGCGTGGGCATCGCGCCGGAGGACGTGGACAAGATCTTCAAGCTCTACTACACGAGCAAGGTGGGGGGCAGCGGCATCGGGCTCTCGGTGGTGTACCGCATCGTGCAGCTCCACGACGGCACGATCGAGGCGAAGTCCGAGCCCGGGCGGGGGACGGCCATGATCGTCCGCCTGCCGCTGCGATGACGCGCATGCGCGGGCCGATCTGGCTCCTGCTCACCGCCGCGACGCTCGGCGGCTGCGCGAGCACCAGCGCGTTGCTGGTGCCCGCGCCGGTCATGGCGCCGCCGCGCGCCGGATCGCCCGCGGACGAGGAGCTCGCGGCGCGGTCGACTCCGGCGGTGAAGGAGCCCGTGCCCGCGCCGCCCCGGCCGACACCCCCGACGCCGCTCGCGATCCCGCCTCCGACCACGCCGACCACGCCCGCCACGCCGCCCGCGCCGACCCCCCCGCCGCGCAGCGCGGCGATTCCGCGTGAGCCGCCGGTGCTGGCCCCGCAGGCCAGCGCCGAGGAGGAGCAGCGCCTCAAGACGCAGGCTGAGCGCCGTATCGAAGGCACCGAGAAGCTCGTGCAGCGGATCGATCCGGCCCGGCTGCCCCGCGAGCAGCAGGAGAACTACCGGACCATCCAGAGCTTTCTGGTGAAGGCCCGCGAAGCGCTCTCGACGCGCGACGTGCAGCGCGCGTTCACGCTGGCCGACAAGGCCTACTTCCTGGCCGACGAGATGTCGAAAGCGCCCCGGTGACCGAGGCGTGTAAGCCTTTCCGTCTCCGGTAAGTCTTACCGACTCGCGCCTCGCTCTACGACCATCAAAGTTCCTACTGCATAAGGTTTTATGCGGGCCGGCGCTGATGGCATGGGGGTTGCCGCATTATGCCCGGACTTTCAGCACTCGCGCGAGGGGAGGCCATCATGCGCAGCGCATTCCTGGGAATCACGCTGGGTCTGGGCGCGCTCACCGCGGCTTGCACGATCGATCCGCCGGCTGGGACGCCGGCACCTCCGATGGCGGGAGTGCTCGAGCCGGGGCCGCGCGAGGCCACCTTCGGCCGCACCGGGGACGAGGTCGTCAACAACCCGCAGCTCCGGGACCGGATCCGCAACCTCTTCGGCGCGGACTGGACGCCGGCCGCGGAGGGCCGCGGCAAGATCGCGAAGGGCGCCGCTGCCTATTTCGGTCGCACCGAGCCGCCGCGCGGGGTGCGAGTGGGCGACGCGAACTACGTGGCGGTCACCGGATGCGTGCCCGCGAGCTGCGGCAGTGAGCGCATGCTGCTGCTGATCCAGGAAGGCGGCGAGGGGCTCCTGGCCCGGCTGGACGAGGGCGGCTTCTCGCATTACTACGCCTACGGGGGCAGCTGGGGGCTCGCCGGCACGACGGCGCAGATCCTCGACAGCGCGCTGCGGGCGCTCGCGCGTACAGGCGACCCGTACCCGCGGGCCTGAGGCGACCCGACCCTTGACCGGCTCCCGCTCGACCGATATGCTGGCCCTTGCCTATTTGGTCCCGCTGTCCTCGCTGGTTGCCTGTGCCATGTCGATACTGAGCGCGAGAATGGTCTCGGCGGTACTGGCGACGCCCCGCAGGCCGGAGGGCGGCGCGTGAGCGACCTCGCCCGTCTCCTCGCCTGGGCGGAGGAATCGCTCGCCGGGCCCGGCAGCATCCTGCTCATGACCGACTACGACGGCACCCTGACCCCCATCGTCGACGATCCGGCCGACGCGATCCTGGCCGCGCAGACCCGCGAGGATCTCGCGCGTCTCGCCCGCTCCCCCCGGGCGCGGGTGGCCGTGATCTCCGGGCGCGGTATCGAGGATCTCCGGGCCCGCGTCGCGCTGGACGACGTCATCTACTCGGGCTGCCACGGGCTCGAGATCGAGGGACCGAACCTGCTCTTCCGCCATCCGGACGCCCTGGCCCAGCAGGCCATGCTGTGGGCGGTGGGGGACGTCCTGGTCCGCCACGCCCCCTCGGTGACCGGGATGCGAGTGGAGACGAAGGGGCTCGCGGTGGCCGTCCACTATCGGCACGTGGCCGCCGACGAGATCCGCCGGGTGGAGATCGAGCTGGCGCGCGCGATCAGCGAGCAGGGCGGGCGCCTCAAGATCTTCCACGGCAGCAAGGTGATCGAGGTGCTGCCGCAGGTGGCCTGGACCAAAGGGGAGTGCGCGCAGTGGATCCAGGAGCGCCTGCGCGCGAGCTTGCCCGAGCCCGCGCTCTGGCTCTACATGGGCGACGACTGGACCGACGAGCACGCCTTCGAGGTGCTGAGCGGCCAGGCCCTCACGATCCGGGTCGGCGACGTGGTGCCCGCGTCCAAGGCGGCCTACCGGCTCAACGACGTCGCCGAGGTCCACCAGCTCCTGGCCCTGCTCGCCGACGGGGTCGCCGTGGAGAGCCGGGCATGAGGTTCCAGCTCCGGCTGGTCGCGGCCCTCTGGGTGGCCTCGCTCCTCGTCATCGGGGTCTTCGCCTACCTGCAGGGCGTCGAGGAGCGGCAGCGGCTGGTCGGCGAGCTCGACCGGCGCGCCGCCCTGGTGAGCGAGAGCCTCAAGGAGGTGCTGGACCCGGCGCTGGCCCGCGGGGGCAACAAGGCCCAGATCGACCGGCTCATCAAGAAGTTCAGCAAGCCGGACCTGGACCTGGCCGTCTTCGACCGCGTCGCCTCCCTGATCTCGGTGACGCCGAACGTGGGCAAGCAGATGGAGACGCCGCCCCCCGAGGTGACGTGGGCGCTCACGTCGGGCGCGGTGCAGACCGGGTTCCGCACGCTTGACGGCAAGACGCTCTACGTCTACGCGGATCCGATCCTGCGCGACGACAAGGCCGCCGGGGCCCTGGTGGTCTTCCTCGACGCCTCGGACCTCAGGGTCGCCGAGTGGGAGCGTTGGCGCTTCAATGCGGTCCGCTTCCTGGTGCTGGCCGTGGTGCTGGCGCTGATGGCGCTGCTCGTCGTGCGCATGAGCCTGACCCAGCCGCTGGCCAAGATGGCGCGCTGGACCAAGGCGGTGCGGCGCGGCCACGCCATCGACCCGCCCGAGATGCCGGACGAGAGCCTCTTCGGCCCGATCGCGCGCGAGGTCTCGGTGCTGGCCAAGAATCTCCAGCGGGCGCGGGCCGCCGCCGAGGAAGAGGCCGCCCTGCGTCTCATCGGCCAGACCCTGTGGACGGAAGAGCGCCTCAAGCAGTTCGCCAAGATGCGGCTCGGCGAGCGGCCGCTGGTGGTGGTCTCCAACCGCGAGCCGATCAGCCACGTCTGGAAGGACGGCCGGATCCAGGTCGTCACCCCGGCCAGCGGCCTCGTCACCGCGATGGACCCGGTGATGCGCGCCTGCGGCGGCATCTGGGTCGCCCAGGCCAGCGGCGACGCGGACCGGGAGACCGCGGACCCGCGGGGCCGCCTCCGCGTGCCCCCCGATGACCCGCGCTTCACGCTCAAGCGCCTCTGGCTCACGCCGGAGGAGGAGGCGGGGTACTACTACGGCTTCTCCAACGAGGGGCTGTGGCCGCTCTGCCACATCGTGCACAACCGGCCTCTCTTCCGACCGGAGGACTGGGCGCACTACCGGGCGGTGAACGAGAAGTTCGCGGCCGCGGTGCTCGAGGAGATCGCGGGCACCGAGTCGCCCATGGTGCTGATCCAGGACTACCACTTTGCGCTCCTGCCCGGGCTCATCAAGCGCGAGCGGCCGGACGCGCGCACCGCGATCTTCTGGCACATCCCGTGGCCGAACTTCGAGGCCTTCTCGATCTGCCCGTGGCAGGACGAGCTGCTCCTGGGCATGCTGGGCGCCGACCTGATCGGCTTCCACACCCAGTACTACTGCAACAACTTCCTGGACACGGTGGAGCGCGCGATCGAGGCACGCATCGACTGGGAGCGCTTCTCGGTCACTCGCGGGCAGCACGTGACCTCGGTGAAGCCGTTCCCGATCAGCGTGGCCCCCGGCTTCGTGGACAACCCGCCCACCACGTCCCGGCAGGCGCTCCTGGAGAGCCTCGACACCACCGCCGAGTTCCTCGGGGTCGGGGTGGAGCGGCTCGACTACACCAAGGGCCTGCCCGAACGGTTCCGGGCGCTGGGCCGCTTCTTCGAGCGCTTCCCGGAGTACCGCGAGCGGGTGGTCTTCGTGCAGCTCGCCGCCCCGAGCCGCAGCACCATTCCGCGCTACCAGGCGCTAGAGGCCGAGGTGGACGCGGCGGTGCAGGAGGTCAACGGGACGTACCAGACCAAGCGCTGGAAGCCCATCCTCTACTTGAAGCGCCACCACGAGCACCGCGACATCTGGCCCTACTACCGTCACGCCGACTTCTGCATGGTGACCTCGCTGCACGACGGCATGAACCTGGTGGCCAAGGAGTTCATCTCGGTGCGCGACGACGAGGAGGGGGCGCTCATCCTGAGCCAGTTCACCGGCGCGTCGTCCGAGCTGCGGGACGCCATCCTGGTGAACCCCTACGACGTGGATGGCATGGCCGACGCCATCCGCACCGCGGTCGCGATGCCGAGCGACGAGCGCCGGGCGCGCATGGGCCGCATGCGCGAGAGCGTGCGCGAGCACAACATCTACCGGTGGGCGGGGCTGCTGCTGAGCGAGCTCGAGCGGATCCCGGAGACCCCGTCCCCCACCCCCGAGCACGCGGCCTGGGAGAAGAAGTAAAAGTAAGAAGGGGGAAGGGACGTGAGTCCCTCCCCCCTTGGTAGAGCCTTACCGGTTCTGCTTAGTCCTGATCCACCATCATCTTGACGGTGACCCGGCGCTTCTTCTCGTCCGGCGTCTCCTTGGCCGTGATGGGCCCGAGGCCCACCGCCTGCACCCGGGAGAGCGGAACGCCCTTCTCGACCAGGAAGCGACGCACCGCCTCGACCCGACGCTGGCTCAGCCCGTAGTTGTAATCCACGGTGCCCTTCGGATCGGTGTAGCCGCCCAACTCAACCACGAGGGTCGGGTTGCCCTGGAGCTCCTTGATCACGCCCAGCAGGGCCGTCTGCGCCCCGTCGGTGAGCTCGGCCTTGTCGAAGCCGAAGTAGACCTCGAGGGTGTCGGCCGTCTTCTGGTTGTAGCGGTTCGACCACAGGCGGCTCAGGCGCGTGTCCACACCCTCGGCCTTGGTCATCGCCGCGTCGGCCCGGCTGCGGGCATCGGCCACGGCGCCCTCCAGGCTCTTCACCTGGGTGGTCACGCCCTTGACCTCGGTGTTGACGCCCTCCACCTGGCCCTCGACCTTCACGAAGCGCTGGTCGATCTCGACGTCCTTCTTGGCGAACATGTCGCGCACGAAGCCCTTCGTGGCGCAGCCCGACACCAGCAGGACCGCCACTGGTAGCAGCACGCCGATCTTCATCACGTTCCGCATGTACCCGCCTCCTATGTTGTGGAGCGTTGACCGACCTATGACAACGAATCGCGAACCTGCCTTCGGGAGCAACAAACAAGCCAGGTGGCCGAAGGAGGGAGGGCCGAGGCGTGGTGCGTCATTTCGCGTGATCTGGCCTTTAGTTACAAGACATTGCCTCCAGCGACGACATCGCGCGTGCGGGCCGGAACGCGTCGATTTACCGATCAACGTTACACGGTGCGTGTAAGCGTTACACCCCCTAGTGGACCGGGGCCGGCATGTGGACGTAGAGCTCCTGCTTGCTCGGCTTGGCCCCGGCCAGGGGGCGGGGCGGCCGCATCTCGTACCGGACCGGCTGCTGGTGGTCGGCATACTGCCGCTCGGGGTTGTAGACCGTGCTGAACTTCCACAGCATGCGGAGGTAGTTGGTCTGGCCCCGCGCCGCGGCCTGGAGGGCCGCCCCGCCATACTTCCGGACCGCGCCCCAGCCCAGGTGCTTGCGGTTGAGCACCGCCTGGGTCCGGACCAGCTCCTCGTAGAAGCGCTTGAGCGGGAGCTTGGTGGGCAGGACGGCATGCTGCACATCGAACAGACGGTAGTCGCGGGAGGTGAGCTGCCGCGACTCGGTCAGCCAGAGCTCGGTGCCGGGGTAGGGGGTGGCCACCGTGAAGTGGACGACCTCGGGCACGGTGAGCGCCCAGTCGCGCACCTGAGCGAACCGGGCCTCGTCCCAGCTCGGGTCCGCGATGATGTTGATGGCCACGGTGAGGCCGAGCGACCGGGCGATCTCGAGCGCGCGCAGGTTCTCGTTCAGGGTCACCCGCTTGCGGTGCAGCCGGAGGGCGTCGTCGTCCAGGGCCTCGATCCCGAGGAACATGTAATAGAGCCCGAGCTTCTTCCAGTACGCGAACAGCTCCTGATTCTTGATCAGCACGTCGCAGCGTGTCTCCAGGTAGTACTGCTTGCGGATGCGCCGGCGATCGATCTCCTGGGCGATCGCGAAGCCGTGCTCCGCCTGGATGAAGGCCACGTCGTCCACGATGAACACGTTCGGCTCGCGGATGCGCGCGAGATCCTCCCCCGCCGCTTCCGCGGAGCCCTTCCGGTAGCTGCGCCCGTAGAAGGTCCACGCGCTGCAGAACGAGCAGTCCCACGGGCAGCCGCGCGTGAACTCGATTGAGGCGCAGGGATCGAGCACGCCGATGAAGTACTTGTGACGGCGTCGGGTGAGGTGGCGCGCGGGCAGGTGCAGGTCGAGGTCCTTCAGCAGGGTCGGGCTCGGGCCCGCGCCGTGGCGGGTGACCACGCCGGGCAGGGTCTCGAGCTTCGGGTCGCCGATGGCCTCGAGCACGAGCGGCGCGATGACCTCGCCCTCGCCGCGGACGATGCAGTCGATGGCGCCGTCCGCGTGGTCGAGGAACTCGGCCGCGATGAAGGACGCGCTGTGGCCGCCCACGAACACGAAGGGGGAGCCGCGCCGAGCCTTGGTCTCCTTGGCGAGGTCCACCACTTCCGGGACGTTCGCCAGGTAGTTCACCGAGAACCCCACCGCCTGCGGCGCGAACGTCTCCACCTCGTGCCAGTAGTCGGCGTGCGTGAAGACCTGCAGGTCGATGAGCCGCACGTCGTGACCGGCGGACTCGATCGCGGCGGCCACCCGCTCGAGTCCGAGCGGCTCGAGCCGCAGGTAGAGCTCCGAGTACATCAGGGGGCTCGGGTGCACCAGAAGCACTCGCATCTCGTCACACCTCCACGCGAGGATTTTCACGCAGCATACGGCAACCGAGCGCGGGCCGCCTCAGTCGTTCGCGTGTGGGGCTGCTCGTTAAGTCCGCGTCGCGAAGAAAAAATTACCGGTTTCGATGTAACGCTTACACAACAAGTGTCAGTGTACTGACGCGCGCCGTCTACGTAGATGCCCGGTAGAACTCGCTAACTGATCGTAATTCCGAGCTTCCCCGGGTCCCGGCGCGCCCCTTCCGCTTGGCACCGCGGTTGCCTAAGGAACCGGAGACTCACTGGACATGGCCAGATTCGGACTGAGTCGCGACGCCGAGCCGGAGGGACGAGACCGGTTGCTGCTGGTCGATCCCTACGGGACGAGCCGCGAGGGCCTGGGCGCCGCGCTTCGGGTCGGCGGGTTCGCCGTCGAGACGGCCGCGGGAAGCTCGGAGGCCATCCGCAAGGTCGGCGTCGGCGAGTTCGACCTGGCCATCATCGATCTGGACCTGCCGCCGGCTCACGGGATCGCGGAGGACGGCTGGGACCTGGTGCGCATCCTGCGCGGCGCGAACCCGGCGCTTCTGATGATCCTCATCGCAGCCGAATGCCACCCCGACACGCAGGCCGAAGCGGCACGGTACGGTGCCGCCCACCTGCTCGAGAAGCCCATCAGCCCGCGCGAGCTGCGGAGCATCGTCCGCAACCTGCGCCCGGAGACCACCCCCGTATGAAGCGCGCGTCGATCGGATTCGGTATCATCGTCACCTTCTTCCTCCTCGCGATGTTCCTGATGGCCGACGCGGAAGTGACGCCGGTGGACGACCCGGCGCTGGTCTCGGCGAGCGCCCCCGCCCGCTAACCCTCCAGTCCCCCCTGCTCAAGCCTGGGCAGGGGCCGCCGTCTGCGGTACCATTCCTCCTGTGGCTGAACCGAGTCTCTGGCTTCTCGCGCTACTGGCGGGCTGGGTGGTCGGCGCCCTCTTCGTCGGCATGGTGGGTGGCGCCACCCGGGGCGTGCAGGGCTTCTTCGTCTGGCTGCTCGCCGCCCTCATGTTCTCGCCGCTGCTCGCCATGCTCGGGCTCATCGCGGTCCTGCTGGGCGATCTCGTGCGCGAGGTCGAGATCAAGGCCATTCACGGCTCGGCCGAGCTGCCCACGCGCTCGGCGTCGGGCCGCTTCGCGCACCTGGCGGGCGAGGACTAGGAGAACGACGCATGGCGACGACGACGGTCGGGCTGCTGCATCCGGGGGACATGGGCGCGGTGGTGGGCGCGTGCGCGCGGGCCGCTGGACAGCGCGTGCTCTGGGCCTCCGCGGGGCGGAGCGCCGACACCCGCGCGCGTGCGACCGCGGCGGGCCTGGAGGACGCGGGCACGGTGGCCAAGGTCCTCGCGGGCAGCGACGTGGTGCTCTCGATCTGCCCGCCCCACGCCGCGCTCGACCTGGCTCGCGAAATCGCGGCCCAGCGCTTCGCCGGCCTCTTCGTGGACGGCAACGCGGTCGCGCCGGCCACCGCGCGGGAGATCGGGGCCATCGTCGAGGGGGGCGGGGCCACCTTCGTGGACGGCGGCCTCATCGGCCCGCCCCCGCGCGCGGCCGGCTCGACGCGGCTCTACCTCTCGGGCCGCGAGGCCAAGCGCGCGGTCGCGCTCTTCGAGGGCAGCGCGCTCGAGGCGATCGCGGTCAACGACGTGCCCGGGGCGGCCTCCGCGCTCAAGATGGTCTACGCCGCCTTCACCAAGGGGACGTCCGCGCTGCTGATGGGCGTGCGCGCGCTGGCCGCGAGCGAAGGCGTGGACGACGCCCTGCTCGCCGAGTGGCACCGCTCGCAGCCCGAGCTCCCGAAGAAGTCGGAGGCGGCCGCGCGGGACAACGCGCGCAAGGCCTGGCGCTTCGTGGGCGAGATGGACGAGATCGCGGCGGCCTTCGAGGCCGCCGGCCTGCCCGGCGGCTTCCATCAGGCCTGCGGCGAGATCTACCGGCGGCTCGCCGACTTCAAGGACGCGACGACGCCGCCCGCGATGGCCGACCTCGTCGAGCCCCTGACGCGGCCGCGCCGGAAGTAGCCGCCTCGCGCGGCCCCCGTTTGCCTCTTCGATCGAGTCGATGAACCGGCGCGCCTTCATCTCGGCGGTTACGCTCGGTGTGGGGGCCTGGCATCGCACCGTCCAGGCCCAACAGCCGGGGAAGGTGTACCGGGTCGGCCACCTGGCGGCCACCGCCCCGTCCCCGCAGAACACCAGCCTCCTGGCCGCGTTTCATTCGGAGCTCCGCGAGCGCGGGTGGGTGGAGGGACGCAACATCACGTTCGAGTATCGGTGGGCGGGGGGACGATACGATCGGCTTCCGCACCTGGCCGCCGAGCTGGCCGACGCGAAGGTTGACCTGATCGTGGCGGGGGGGACGCCCAACGCGCTGGCGGCCCGCAACGCGAGCCAGACCATCCCCATCGTGATGGTCGGCGCGACCACGCCGGTGGAGATGGGCCTCGTGAAGACCCTGGCGCGCCCCGGCGGGAACGTGACCGGCGTGACGATCGACGTGGACCCCGAGCAGGCGGCCAAGCTCGTGGAGCTCATGGTCGAGATTCCCGGCGTGTCGCGCATCGCCCTCCTGTCGAGCCCAAGCTATCCCGGCGGAGCGCGCTACCGGAGCGAGATCGAGCGCGCCGCCCTCGCCCGGCAGCGTGCCATTCGCTTCATCGACGTGCTCCGCCCCGAAGACTTCGACCAGGCGTTCTCCGCGATTCGCCAGATGACACCCTCCGAAGGGCTCATCGTGATGGCGGATCAGCTCGTGCAGACCCGCGGTGTGGACATCGCCCGACTCGCGACCGGGAGGAAGGTGGCGACCGTCTTCGGCGGTCCCGGCCGACCGTTCGTCGCAGCGGGCGGCCTCATGTCGCAATCCGCAGATTCCGACCGATACTGGCGACAGGCCGCGACCTACGTCGACCGGATCCTGAAGGGCGCGAGTCCGGCCGATCTACCGGTCGAGCAACCGACCAGCTTCGAGCTGGTCATCAACCTCAAAACCGCCAAAGGCCTCGGGCTGACCCTCCCGCAGGCGCTTCTGCTGCGCGCCGACCACGTGATCGAGTGACGGGCTCAGCCCGGCGGCCCTCGTCTTCGCGTTCCTGTTGGCCGATAGGATTGGGCTTTCGCCGCTGGTCTACTCCATGGAGGAGTAAATGGCCGACGCGGTGACGGCATCT
>WNFL01024182.1_pt1 | contig 44768 bp, 40 predicted proteins | sample 5400361 | NCBI WGS metagenome assembly WNFL01 (sample SAMN13153351, study PRJNA577476) | soil metagenome | isolation source: 40 cm soil on Douglas fir-dominated hillslope | place: USA:California | collected 2013-09-17 | reverse complement strand
GGGTGATGACGTCGCGCGCGAATCCGCGCACGACCTTTTGACGGATCAGGCCGTGCTGGACCATGCCGCCGTTAACCACCTTGCAGTGGCTGCCGGTGAGCAGCGCGTTCTCGGCCAGGCTCAGTGCGGGTACCGCGCCGCGGCCGAGACGTTCTTCCGGCACGAAACCCAATCCGATCGCTCGCCGCTGCGCGGGATCGAGGTGGCCCGCGGCAACCTCTCCGAGCATGATCGATTCCGGTTTTCCGGACGGCATTTCGCCGGACAGCGCCGCGAGCAATTCCTTCTGGCCGTTGCCGGAGACACCGGCGATGCCGACGATTTCACCGCTGCGCACGGTGAGGCTGATGGCGCGCAGGTTGACGCCGAACGGATCGAGTGTTTTCAAGGTGAGCCGGTCGATGCGCAACAGCGCCTCACCGGGTTCGCGGGCCTGCAGCCGGCATTCGGGCAGGTCGGATCCGATCATCATCTTGGCGAGGCTCTCGGCGGTTTCCTGTTTCGGCCGGGCGGTGCCGGTCACGCGGCCGCCGCGCAATACCGTCGCGCTGTCGCACAAGGCCTGGATTTCGTCGAGCTTGTGGCTGATATACAGAATGGAGCAGCCTTCGGCCGCGAGCCGGCGCAGGGTTTCGAACAATTTCAGCACCGCCTGCGGTGTCAGCACCGAGGTAGGTTCGTCCATGATCAGCAGTTTCGGATTCTGCAGCAGGCAACGCACGATCTCCACGCGCTGCCGTTCGCCCACCGACATGCTGTGCACCAGACGGTCGGGGTCGATCGGCAGGCCGTAGTTCTCCGAAACTTCACGGATGCGCGGCGCCAGCTTCTCGGGCTTGATGCGTTCGTCGAGCGCCAACGAAATGTTCTCGGCCACCGTCAGGGTTTCGAACAGCGCGAAATGCTGGAACACCATGCCCACGCCGAGCCGGCGGGCTTCCGCCGGACTGGCGATCTGCACCGGCCGGCCTTCCCACAGCACTTCACCCGAATCGGGCCGGGTGACGCCGTAGATGATTTTCATCAGCGTGCTTTTGCCCGCGCCGTTCTCGCCCAGCACCGCGTGGATTTCTCCGGCCCGCACTTCGAGGTCGACGTTGTCGTTGGCCACCACCGCGGGATAGCGCTTGGTGATGCCGCGCAACTGCAACCGCGGCACCGTGACCCTGTCGGTCATGCGCCGGCTCCCGCCAGGGCCGCAACGTGTTGCGGGGTTGGCGAAGTCGTCAGCGACGCCAGCGCGCGCAGGATGGATTCGGGAGTAGCCGGGGCGACCAGGACCGGCATCGCGCCGGATTCGCTGCTGGCGCATGCATCCCGGATCGCGTGCAGCACCGAGATGGCCAGCATCAGCGGCGGTTCGCCGACCGCCTTGGAACGGAAAATCGTGTCTTCGCGGTTCGGCGCGTCGGCTAGCAGGCGCACGTTGAAATGTTTCGGCCAGTCTGCGGCGGTCGGAATCTTGTAGGTCGACGGCGCGTGCGTCTTGAACTGGCCGCGCGCATCCCAGACGAGTTCTTCGGAGGTCAGCCAGCCCATGCCTTGCACGAAACCGCCTTCGACCTGGCCGATGTCGAGCGCCGGGTTCAGCGAGCGGCCGACATCGTGCAGGATGTCCACCCGCAGTAACTTAGTCTCGCCGGTCAGCGTGTCGATCGCGACTTCGGAGACGGCGGCGCCATAAGCGAAATAGAAGAATGGCCGCCCGGTCAGCGTTGCCTTGTCCCAATGGATTTTCGGCGTCTTGTAAAAGCCGGTGGAAGACAGCGAGATGCGCGCCGCGTAAGCCTCCCGCACGAGATCGTTGAAGCTGATGACGTGGCTGCCGGCGAGCACTTTGCCCGCGGCGAAGCGAACCCTGTCGGCAGGCACGGCAAATTTTTCGGCGGCCAGCGCGGCGAGCCGGCCCTTCAGCGTCTGGCAGGCCGCCTGTACCGCCTTGCCATTCAGGTCGGCGCCCGAGGAGGCGGCGGTCGCGGATGTGTTCGGCACCTTGCTGGTATCCGTGCTGCTGGTGCGTACCAGGGACACATCGATCTGCAGCTCGCTCGCCACCACCTGCGCGACCTTGGTGTAGAGGCCCTGTCCCATCTCGGTTCCGCCGTGGTTCACCATCACGCTGCCGTCGGTGTAGATGTGCACCAGCGCGCCGGCCTGGTTGTAGATCGTGGCGTTGAACGAGATGCCGAACTTGACCGGCGTCAGCGCGATGCCGCGCTTGAGTATCGGGCTTTCGGTGTTGAATTCGTGGATGCGTTTGCGGCGCTCGCGGTAGTCGCTGCTCGCTTCCAGTTCGTCGGCGATGCGCGCAATGATGTTGTCTTCCACCACCATGCCGTAGGGCGTGACGTTGCGATCCGTCGTTCCGTAGAAGTTGGCGCGGCGCACGTCCAGCGGATCTTTCCCGAGCTTGCGCGCGATATCGTCCAGCACCGCTTCGATTGCGACCATGCCCTGCGGGCCGCCGAAACCGCGGAACGCGGTGTTCGACACCGTGTTGGTCTTGCAGCGATGCGAGACGATTTCGACGTGCTCGAGAAAATAGGCGTTGTCGACGTGGCAGATGGCGCGGTCGTTCACCGGGCCGGACAGGTCCGCGGAAAAGCCGCAACGCGAGGCGAGCATGATCTTTACGCCGGTGATGCGGCCGTCGTCGTCGAAGCCGGCTTCGTACTCGATCAGGTAGTCGTGGCGCTTGCCGGTCATGATCATGTCGGCATCGCGATCCAGGCGCAGCTTGACCGGGCGGCGCGTGCGCGCGGCGAACACCGCGGCGGCGCAGGCATATTGTCCCGGCTGGCTTTCCTTGCCGCCGAAGCCCCCGCCCATGCGCCGGCATTGCACGACGACATCGTGCGATTTCTTGCCGAGCGCATGCGCAACCATGTGTTGCACCTCGGTCGGATGCTGGGTCGAACTGTAGATCAGCATGCCGCCGTCTTCCTGCGGCACCGCCACCGCCACCTGGCCTTCCAGGTAGAAGTGCTCCTGCCCGCCGAGGTCCAGGCTTCCTGTCAGGCGATGCTGCGCGCGGCCGATCGCCGTTTCGGGTTCACCGCGCCGCAGGGTGTGCGTGGGCACGACGAAACTTTTCGCCGCGAGTGCGCTGCGCACATCGAGGATCGCCGGCAATTCCTCGTATTCGACGCGCGCGAGCTTTGCCGCGCGCCGCGCGGCGCCGTAAGACGTTGCCGCCACGCCGAACAGGGACTGGCCGGCGAATTCCACCAGCGATTCCGCGAAAATCGGATCGTCCTGCAGCACCGGGCCGATCAGGTTGGTACCGGGAACATCGGCTGCGGTGGCGATGGCGACCACGCCGGGTGCGGCGGCGACCGCCGACAAGTCCATCGACTTGATGCGGCCGTGCGCAATCGTGCTCATGCCGAGCGCGACATGCAGGGTGTTGTCCGGGAGCGGGATGTCGTCGGTGTAGTTCGCCGTGCCGCTGACATGCAGCGGCGCGCCTTCATGGGGCAACGATTGGCCGGCGACGGATACGTGAACGAGTTCGGGCATGGATTCAGTGTTGATCGAGTTCGGCCACGCGGGTCGGAATCGGCTTGCCGCTGTGCTCGGCAAAGAAGCGCAGCAGAAGATTCTGCGCCACCGTCATGCGGTATTGGGCGCTGGCCCGCATGTCGGAGAGCGGCGCGTAGTCCAGGGCGAGTGCGTGAAGCGCAGCTCCTATGGTGGCGCGCGACCACGGCTGGCCGGCAAGCGCCGCCTCCGTGCGCAACGCGCGTTTCGGCATGGCAGCCATGCCGCCGTAGGCGATGCGCGCCTTTGCAATGCGGCCGTCCTCCAGGTCGAACGCGTAGGCGCCGCACAGCGCGGAGATGTCCTGGTCGAAACGTTTGGCGATCTTGTAGCTGGCGAACCGGCGCCCGGCGGGCGACAGCGGAATGCGCACGGCCTCGACGAACTCGCCGGGTTGCAGCGCTTTCTTCTGGTAACCCAGATAGAAGTCCTCGAGCGGCATCTCGCGTCCGTTTTCGCCGCGGCGCAACTTCACCGTCGCGCCGAGGGCGAGCAGGAAAGGCATGGAGTCGCCGATCGGCGAACCGTTGGCGACATTACCGCCGAACGTGCCGGAGTTGCGTACCGGAGGCGAACCGAAGCGCTCGGCCAGTTCCGCGAGCATGGGATAGCGCGCGACGATGGCGGCATAGGCATCGGTGAGGCTGACTGCCGCGCCGATTTCGAGGGCGTTGCCGTCTTCGCGCACGTTCCCGAGCTCGGCAACGTTGCCGGTATAGATGAGCATCGGCAGGTCGCGCAACTGCTTGGTGACCCAGAGTCCGATGTCGGTGCCGCCGGCGAGCAGCAACGCCTGCGGATTGGCTTCGCACAGCCGCGCGAGTTCGTCGATCGATACCGGCGCACGATAGCCGGCGCCGCCGTCGAGCGAGACGGTATCGGTCGGCGCAATGGCCGCGAGCGCTTCCTTGCGCTTTGCATCCCGCGCGTAAGCGCGGCTCCATGTAGCGGGTTCTGCGTAGCTGTGCATCTGGCAGCCGGCATCGATGATCGGGCGGTAACCGGTGCAACGGCACAGGTTGCCCGACAGCGCGCTGATTACATCGTCGCGCTGCGGCGCCGCCTCGTTCAGATACAGCCCGAACAGCGACATGACGAAACCCGGGGTACAGAAGCCGCATTGCGAAGCATGGTGGTCCACCATCGCCTGTTGCACCGGGTGCAGCCTGCCGTCGGCGGCCTTCAGGTTTTCCACGGTGACGATTTCCTTGCCGTCGAGTGTCGGCAGGAGGCGGATGCAGGAGTTGATCGCGCGATAATTTACTTTTCCGGCGGCGACTTCGCCGACCACGACCGTGCAGGCGCCGCAGTCTCCTTCGGCGCAACCTTCCTTGGTGCCGGTGCGGCCGAGCTGCTCGCGCAGATACTCCAGCAGCGTGAGCGTCGGCGCAACGCCATCGACGCTCACGACTTCGCCGTCGAGGATGAAGCGGATGGGCCTGCCGCTCGCCACGTTCAACTGCCCCGGTAAGTGGAGTAACTCCACGGCGACACCAGCAGCGGCACGTGATAGTGCTGGTCGGACCCGGAGAGGCCGAAGCGCAGGGTGATGCGGTCGAGGAAGGGCGGATCGGAAAGTTTCACGCCAAGCGCGCGAAAATAATCCGCGGTATGGAAGACGAGCTCGTATTCGCCGGGTACGAAAGACGCGCCTTCGAGCAACGGCCGGCCGCAGCGTCCGTCCGCGTCGCTGCGCGCCGAGAACAGGATCTCGTCCGCCGGCAGCCGGCGCAATTCGATCAGCATGCCGGCCGCGGGGCGGCCGTGCGCCGTGTCGAGAACGTGCGTGGTGAGTTTGCCCATCGGAAACGTGCGTGCGCCGTGCCCTCCGGTTGAAAACTGTATACATAATATAGCGCGGGTATTGCAATGCGGTCCTGACGAATGCGCCATGCTGGGGCGGAAATTCCGGCGTTCGCACCAATCCCGACCCGCGCCACCACTTTTTCTTCGACGGAAATCGGCCGTCACCCCGCATCGTCATCGACGCAGGCTGGGCCGGAATTCGTCGTGTACAATCACCTCGCATATTGTCGCAACGATCATTGCCGCGCGAACAGTGTTACAGCCTTCCATCAGTATGAACCGTTTTGCAATATGCATGCCACGCAACGATACCGCTCGCAACGTAACGGCGTTCCCGAAAACGTGACCAGTAACGTGACCAGTATGGAGAATAGCAAAGGCGTGAGGCGGACCGTGAAGAAAACGGCGAAGCAGCCCGTCCGGGCGCCGGTGGCGGCTCGCGCCAAGGCCAAGCGCGGCATGTCCGGGACCGACCGGCGCATTTACGACTCGGTGTTCAACGCCGTCATGAGCCAGCGCCTGCCGCCCGGTACGAAACTCACCGAGGCGACCTTCTGCGAGCTGTTCAAGGTGAGCCGCACCATCGTGCGCAAGGCGCTGCAACGGCTTGCACACGAGCACATCATAGAATTGCGCCCGAACCGCGGCGCCATCGTTGCCCGTCCCACGCCGCAGGAAACCCGCGAGATCTTCATTGCGCGCCGTGCCGTCGAGGCGGCGATCGTGCCGCTGGCGGTGGCGCGCGCCAGCCGGCCGCAGATCGCCCGGTTGCGCCAGCTGGTGAAGGAGGAGGCCGCCGCATTGCATCGCGGCGACCGTCCCACCTGGATCCGGCTGGGCGGCGAATTCCACCTCATGCTCGCGGAAGCGGCGGCCAACAAGGTACTGCTGCGCTACCTGACCGAACTGGTGTCGCGCTGCTCGCTGATCATCGCGCTCTATGAGAACCCCAGCAGCATTCCCTGCGCCAGCGAGGAGCACAACGAAATCATCGATCTGATCGCCGCGGGCGAATCGCGCAAGGCGGCGGAGCGCATGGACCGGCATTTGCTCGCCATCGAGCGCAAGCTCAGGCTGGAGGACGACGATGAGAGAATCGACCTTGCCCACATTCTTGGCGTGACGGCATGAATGCAACCGGCCCGTTCGACCCCGGCTATCCGCGCAACCTGATCGGTTACGGGCGCAATCCGCCGCATGCACGCTGGCCGGGAGGCGCACGCGTCGCGCTGCAGTTCGTGCTCAACTACGAGGAGGGCGCGGAGAACAGCGTGCTGCACGGCGACCCGGCCTCGGAAATATTCCTTTCCGAAATCGTCGGCGCGCAGCCTTTCGTCGGCGCGCGGCACATGAGCATGGAGTCACTCTATGAGTACGGTAGCCGTGCCGGGCTATGGCGGCTGTTGCGGTTGTTCGAACAACGCCGGTTGCCGCTGACCGTATTCGCAGTGGGCATGGCGGTGGCGCGCAATCCGGAAGCGATTGCGGCGATGGTCGCCCTCGGCCACGAGATCGCCAGCCACGGCTGGCGCTGGATCAACTATCACGGCGTGGATGAAAACACCGAACGCGAGCATGTGCGCCTGGCGGTCGAGGCGATTCGCCGCGTCTCCGGCGCAGCCCCCCTGGGCTGGTACACCGGGCGCACCAGCGAGAACACCCGGCGTCTGGTCGCGGAGCACGGCGGCTTCCTCTACGACGCCGATTCCTACAGCGACGACCTGCCGTACTGGGAAATGGTCGGCCACAAGCCGGTGCTCATCGTGCCGTATGCACTCGACACCAACGACATGCGTTTCGCCACGGCGCAGGGCTTCAACAGCGGCGACCAGTTCTTCAGCTATCTGAAGGATGCCTTCGACGTGCTCTATGCGGAAGGCGAGTCGGCGCCGAAGATGCTGTCGATCGGCCTGCATTGCCGGCTTGCCGGCCGTCCCGCGCGCATTGCCGCGCTGGCGCGTTTCCTCGACCACGTGCAGAAATACGACAAAGTCTGGATCTGCCGGCGCGTGGAAATCGCCCGGCACTGGGCCGAGCATCATGCTTATCCGGCGCCGGCGTGACGATTTCGATCCGGCAAATCGATGCGATGGACCGCGACGCGTTCATCGCGCAACTGGGCGGCATCTACGAGCATTCGCCCTGGGTGCCGGAGCGTGCATGGCCGGCGCGGCCGTTCCGCTCGCGCGATGCGTTGCATGCGGCGATGGAAAAAATTGTCGCGGCCGCCACGCGCGGGGAACAACTGGCGTTGATACGCGCGCATCCGGAACTCGCCGGGCGGCTTGCGCTGGCCGGCGGGCTGACCTATGCATCGCGCAGCGAGCAAGCCGGCGCCGGACTGGATCGCTGCACGCCGGAAGAGTTCGCCAGGCTGCAGGCCTTGAATGCGGACTATCGCCGGAAATTCGATTTCCCGTTCATCGTCGCGGTACGGGGACTGACGCGCACGCAGATCATTGCGCAGATGGAAAAGCGGCTTGTGCATTCCGTGGAACAGGAGTTCAGTACCTGCCTGCGGGAGATCGGACGCATAGCCGGGTTCCGCCTGCACGACGTGATCGGAGAATAGCGGTGGCAAGGAGCAGTCGATGACGGACAAGCAGATGAATGCGGACGCACCGGATTTCGTGCGCCGTTGCGTGAACCTGGCCGATCCGCGCATCGGCGCCAGGGCGCTTTCGGCAAGCGACGAGTTCTTCGCGCCGAAGGAGCGCATGCTGGCGCGGGATGCCGCGGTGTTCATCGCCGGCAAGTTCGACGACAACGGCAAATGGATGGACGGGTGGGAGACGCGGCGCCGGCGCGGGCCGGGCCACGACTTCTGCGTGATCCGCCTCGGCCTGCCCGGGGCGATACGCGGATTCGACATCGACACCAGCCACTTCACCGGCAATTATCCGCCCGCAGCCTCGATAGAGGCCTGCCTCTCGGAAGGCCCCCCCGGTGCGGACGCGGAATGGGTCGAACTGCTCGCGCCGATGAAGCTTGCCGGCAACACGCACCACTACCCGGCCATCGCCGACCCGCGTATCTGGAGCCATGTGCGGCTCAACATTTATCCCGATGGTGGTGTGGCGCGGCTGCGCGTTTACGGCGAGGTCGCGCGCGACTGGTCGCAGCGTGGCGGCGACACGCTCTATGATCTGGCCGCCATCGAGAACGGCGGCCGTCCGGTGGCGTGGAACGACGCGCACTTCGGCAACCCGATCAATCTGCTGGCACCCGGACGCGGCGAGAACATGGGCGATGGCTGGGAAACGCGCCGCCGCCGCGAACCAGGCAACGACTGGGCGGTGATCGCGCTGGGCTGGCCCGGCATCATCCGCAGGATCGAAGTCGACACCGCACATTTCAAAGGCAATTATCCCGACCGTTGCTCGCTGCAGGCCACCAACGCAAGCAACGTGCCGGACGAGGCGCTGGTTACGCAAAGCATGTTCTGGCCGGTGCTGCTGCCCGAACAGCGGCTGTCGATGGACGCGGTCCACGTTTTCACCGGACAGATCGCCGATCTGGGCGCGATCACGCATGTACGCTTTAACATCATCCCCGACGGCGGTGTGAGCCGTTTGCGGATGTGGGGCCAGGTTCAGCCGGGGCGCAAATGAGCGCGCCGCAAAAGCTGGCAGTCAGGCCGCTCACGCGCGAAGGGTTCACGCGCTTCGGCGACGTGATCGAAGTGGAAGGCTCGCGCTCCTTCGCCATCAACGATGGGTCGGCGATGCGCTTCAACGATCTCGCGCAAATCGATGTCACGCAGCAGGGCGGCCGCGCGGCGCTCAGCGTATTCCGCGGCCAGCCGGTGCGGTTTCCGCTGCAGTTGTCCGAAGTCGAGCGCCACCCGCTGGGCAGCCAGGCTTTCATGCCGATGGGCGTGACGCCCTTCCTCATCGTGGTGGCGGCGGGCGGCGCGGACGGACGTCCCGGCGAGCCGTTCGCCTTTCTGAGCAACGGCCTCCAGGGCGTGAACTACGCCCGCGGCGTCTGGCACCATCCGCTGCTCACGCTTGGCGGCGTCAGCGACTTCCTGGTCGTCGATCGCGCCGGCCCCGGGGAGAACTGCGACCTGGCGCCGCTGCCCGGACACTACCTGATCGAGTCCGTTGCGGCCTGACGGGTGGGCCGGCTACCGTCGAAAAGTGTATACAGTCCCCGCCTGACGCTCTTCGCAAAACAGCTTCACCCCGCGTGCCTCTGCGCGCGCCTGGTCGCCGCCCGCCATCGATTCCGTGCCGCACCATTCGTGAACACGCATGTCACGCCAAAGCTTCATTTTGAAGCGCAGCCTTGCGCCCGGGAAATTTTTTAAGTCCATGTTTTGACTGTCCGCGCGCATTCGCGACGCGGCTGCCATTCCCGTGGCATAGGGATTGCAGAGTATCCATTCAGTGCATTTTATTGGATGCAATCGCGCATTCGATGGGTGCTCGCGCGTTGCCGGACAAACGGGATGCAGGTTTTCCCGGCGGCGGTTCATGGATTGAAGACTTCAAGGGGGCTTTTAAAATGAGCGGGACATATCGCGGGACATATCTAAAGGCAGCGACGGTTTTCGTGGCCGCCATTGTGGCACTGGCAGCCGTACTCGGCGCGGGCGTGAAATCCGCCTCCGCGGCGGAGTGGAGCGATACGTCGATCGGCTGGCGGTACGGCACCAAGTTTGGCGAACCGTTCGAAACGAACGATATTCACAAGAATATTATCGATTTCCAGCACGCGAGCGGCTACAAGTACGGCGTGAATTTCTTCAACGTGGACTTGCTCATGTCCGACAAGAAGGACCCGGCCGCCGGCGGAGAGGGCGCGCAGGAGGCCTACATCGTCTATCGCAACACCGTCAACCTGAGCAAGATCACGGGCAGCGAATACAAGTGGGGAATCATCAGGGACGTCGGCGCGACGGCCGGCTTCGACTGGAATACCAAGAACGACATCGGTTACTCCTCCAAGAAGCGCATGCTCGTTGCCGGTCCAACGATCATGATGGACGTCCCCGGGTTCCTGAACGTGAGTGTCCTCGCGCTGTGGGAGAGCAATGCGCCCGTGGGCATCAGCGAGCGCTATACCTACGATACGCACGCCATGCTCGATCTGACGTGGGGTATTCCCATCGGCTCCTCGCCATTCAGCTTCCAGGGTTACTTCGATATCATCGCCCCCAAGGGCAAGGATGAATTCGGCGGCGACACCGCCACGGAAACCCACTTCGATGTGGCGATCATGATGGATGTGGGCAAGGTGCTCGGCGGCCCCAAGGACACGTTCAAGGTGGGTCTCGAATACGAATACTGGAAGAACAAATTCGGCAACGACCACAATGGTCCGGCGGGCGATGGCGCCTTTGCAAAAACCCCGATGATCCGGGCGGAGTACCACTTCTAGGGCGGTACGAGCGTGACGGGGCGTACCCCGGACGATCCACCACGCGGCAACGCCTCCGGCCGGAGGCGTTGCCGGTTAATATGCCGATGCGGTTGTACGCCGCCGCATGTGATCAGGAAGGTGACATGAAACATAGGAGAAGACCATGAACAAACTACGTTCCCGTCTGGCCGCATCCATGCTGGGTGCAATTCTGGCGCTGGGAGCAGCCGCAGGCGCCGTCGCGGAGGAGCCGCTCAAGGTCGGCTTCGTTTATGTCGGTCCGGTGGGCGATGCCGGCTGGACTTACGCACACGATCAAGGCCGGCTGATGCTGGAGAAGGAACTGGCCGGCAAGGTCAAGACGACTTTCGTGGAAAACGTCCCCGAGGGTGCCGACGCCGAGCGTGTCATCCGCCAGCTCGTGACCGATGGCAACAAGGTGATCTTCACCACGTCGTTCGGCTACATGAACGCAACCGAGAAAGTCGCGAAGGCTTTCCCGGATGTGATATTCGAGCACGCCACCGGATACAAGACGTCGAAGAACATGGGTGTCTACGAGGCCCGGTTCTACGAAGGTGCGTACCTGCTCGGCGTGCTCGCGGGCAAGATGACCAAGTCCAACACGCTGGGCTTTGTCGGCTCCTTCCCGATTCCCGAGGTGGTGCGCAACATCAACGCGTTTACGCTCGGCGCGCAAAGTGTGAACCCGAAAATCAAGACCAAGGTGATCTGGGTCAATACCTGGTATGACCCGGCCAAGGAGCGCCAGGCCGCGGAAACGCTGGTCGCGCAGGGTGCGGACGTGATGTGCCAGAACACCGACTCGCCGGCCGTACTGCAGGTCGCGGCGGAAAAGGGCGTGTACGCATTCGGCTGGGATTCGGACATGACCAAGTTCGCTCCCAAGGCGCACCTGTCGGCGAATACCAACAACTGGGGCGTCTACTACGTCGCCACGGTGAAATCCATCCTGGCGAAAACCTGGAAGCCGGACGTCGTGAAATGGGGCCTGAAGGAAAACCTGGTGGTGATGTCGCCGGTGAACCCGGCCGTGCCGGCCGACGGCAAGAAAGCCTTCGACGACAAGCTCAAAGCGATGAAGGAAGGCAAGTTCCATCCCTTCCAGGGTCCGGTCAAGGACCAGTCGGGCGCCATGAAAGTAGCGGCAGGCAAGGTGATGCCGATGGAAGAGCTGATGGGCTTCAACTGGTACGTGGAGGGTGTCGAAGGCACGATTCCGAAGTAAGCTAGGCATTCCCAACCTGACGGCGGGGCGGCGCGGGCCGTCCTGTTTTCGTTCGACGTGGCCGATTCGCTGAACATGACCGAGGCCGGCATGGAAGTATTCATGCGCGGCATTCCCAAAGCCGAGCTGCATTTGCACATCGAAGGCACGCTCGAGCCCGAGATGGTGTTCGCGCTCGCGCGCAAGCATGGCGTGAAACTCAAGTATCCGTCGGTGGATGCATTGCGCGCGGCCTACGATTTTCACAACCTGCAATCCTTCCTCGACATCTATTACGAAGGCGCCAACGTGTTGCGCGACGAGGACGACTTCCATGCCATGACCGCGGCGTACATCGCCCGCGTGCACGACCAGGGCGTGGTGCACGTCGAAATTTTCTTCGATCCGCAGACGCATACCGACCGCGGCATCGCGTTCGAAACCGCGCTGAACGGCATTCGCCGCGGACTGGGCGAGGCGCGCGACAAGCTCGGCATCACTTCGCGGCTGATCATGTGCTTCCTGCGCCACCTGAGCGCGGAATCCGCAATGCAAACGCTGGAACAGGCGCTTCCCCACAAGGACGCGATCCACGCAGTCGGACTGGACTCGTCCGAAATGGGCCATCCGCCGTCGAAATTCTCGGCGGTATTCAGGCGAGCGCGAGCTGAGGGTTTCCTCACCGTCGCGCATGCCGGCGAGGAAGGCCCGCCCGGATACATCCTTGAAGCGCTCGACGACCTCAAGGTGTCCCGCATCGACCATGGTGTGCGCAGCGAAGAAGATCCGGCGCTGTGCCGCCGCCTTGCCGCCGAGCACATGCCGCTGACCGTCTGCCCCCTGTCGAACGTGAAACTCGCGGTGTTCAAACGCATGGAAGACCACAACCTGAAGCGCCTGCTCGATCTGGGGCTGCGCGTTACGGTGAATTCCGACGATCCGGCCTATTTCGGCGGCTACCTGCTGGAGAATTTCCTCGCCGTGCAGCGCGCGCTGAAGCTGACGCGCAACGACATCCGCAAACTGGCGTCGAACTCCATCGCCGCGTCCTTCCTGCCGCCGGAGAAAAAGCAGTACTGGCTCAAGCAGATCGACGGCTTCACCGTGGCCGTATGACTATCATGAAGACAAGGGCCAACCACATTAAGGCAAAGGCTCACCACGAAGCCACGAAGAACGCGAAGGGTCACGAAGAAAACCGGATGGCTGTGGATGTACCCTTACCCGAGTTTGCATCCCTGCTAATTTTTCGCCGACCGCCATACGCACCGATAAACACATTACCCGTATTTCATTCAGCCCTTCTTCGTGTTTCTTCGTGTTCTTCGTGGCTTCGTGGTGAGATTTTCCGTAAATGATCCCTAAATAAAAACCAATGGGCAGGATCGAAATGCAAGAGGACCGCGTCCTGCTCGACGACTGGCATCCGGTCGCGGCCGTGGGCGACGTTCCGGCGGGGGAACTGGTGGCTGCACGGCTGCTGGGGCGCGAGATCGTGCTGTGGCGCGCCGCGGATGGCCGCGTGCGCGCCTGGGAGGATCGCTGTCCGCATCGCGGCACGCGCCTGTCGATCGGCCGCATCTATGGCGACGAAGTGGTGTGCGCCTATCACGGCTGGCATTTCGACGGCAGCGCGCGCTGCACCCTGGTTCCGGCATTACCGGGCGTCGCTGCAAAGATGCAGGCGCGCGTGCTCGCCTACCAGGCGGTGGAAAAATACGGCCTGGTCTGGGTCTGCATCGGCACGCCGGCCGCGGCCGTACTGCCGTTTCCGGAGTACGACGATCCGAACTTGCGCAAGGTGCTGTGCGGTCCCTATGTCGTGGCCACCAGCGGCCCGCGCATCGTCGAGAATTTTCTCGACATGGCGCATTTCGCCATGATCCATACCGGCATCCTCGGCGACCCGGTCCGGCCCGAGGTGCGCGATTACGATGTCGCCGAATTCGACGACGGGGAAGGTGGCAGGGGGGTCATCGCCACGCATTGTTTCGCATGGCAGCCGCAGACCAACAGCCTTTCGCACGGCGGCAGCGAAGTCGAGTACACCTACCGCGTGGTGCGGCCGCTCACCGCGATCCTGAACAAGCTGCCGCTGGCGCAATCGGGTTTCCGTGAAGCCATCAGCCTGCATGTGCAACCGCTCGAAGAAGACGTGAGCCGCGTCTGGATCATTCTCGCGTTGACCAACTTCGTGCAATCCGAGGACGAGTTGCGCGCCTTCCAGGATCGCATTTTCCTGCAGGACAAGCCGATCCTGGAAAACCAGGTGCCGAGGAAGCTGCCACTGGACCCGGGCGCGGAAATGCCGGTGCGCTGCGACCGCATGTCGCTCGCTTACCGGCGCTACCTGCGCGACAAGGCGCTGCGTTACGGAGTCCTCTGCGCGCGCGTCAGCTCCGAGGTTAGGTAGGAAAGGGTTTACTACTGCCTAATGCCTACACCTACCACGAAGACACGAAGTACACGAAGTGACACGAAGAAAACCGAAGACAAAAAATGAAACGGATGATTTATTCGGCTGATTTTGGCGGATGTGAAAAAGGTTACCCAAGTCGAGTCGCGACAATTGCACCAAGGATATTCTCTATTCCCTTTGTTTTGCCCTTCTTCGTGTTCCTTCGTGTTCTTCGTGCCTCAAGGGAACACTTGTGCCGCTCGCGGCGCGTGTTGAGATTTAGTCATGGTGATTTAACGGTTTAGAGTTTGGAGGGCTAGTCGAATGAGCACGCTGCTCGTGCATGGCGCCGACGTCGTCGTGACGATGGATGCGGTCCGCCGCGAAATTCGCGGCGGCAGTGTGTTCATCCGTGGCAACGCAATCGAAACGGTCGGCACCGACGCAGACGTCGTAACGTGGATGGCGGCCGATCCGGCTGCTCGTTCGCCCGACAAAACCATCAGCGCACGCGGCTGCGTGGTTATGCCCGGAATGGTGAACTGCCATCACCATCTGTTTCAGTCGCTGACACGCACGGTCGGCACCGGGCGCGGGCTCGGCCTGTTCGACTGGCTGAAGATGCTCTATCCGATCTGGTCGAAGGTCGATCCCGATGCGATCTACGTCAGCGCGAAACTCGCGCTGTGTGAACTGGTGCTCAGCGGAGCGACTACCGTGGCGGATCACCTGTATCTGTTCCCGAACGGCAGCCGGCTCGACGACGAGATCCGCGCCGCGCAGGAGCTCGGCGTGCGCTTCCATCCGACGCGCGGCAGCATGAGCGTGGGCGAAGGCGCCGGCGGTCTGCCGCCCGACTATCTGGTCGAGGACAAGAAGGACATTCTCGCCGACAGCCGGCGCGTGCTGGAAACCTTTCATGACCCGGCCCCGCTGTCGATGCTGCGCGTTGGGCTTGCCCCATGCTCGCCGTTCAGTGTGACGCCCGAACTCATGATCGACAGTGCGCGGCTCGCGCGCAGCCACGAGCATGTGGGCCTGCACACGCATCTCGCCGAAACCCTGGACGAGACCCGTTATTGCGTGGAGAAATTCGGCAAGCGACCGCTCGAATTTGTCGAGGAGCTGGACTGGCACGGTGACGAGGTCTGGTTCGCGCACATGGTGCATCCGGACGAGGACGAGATCGGGCGCATGGCGGCAAGCCGCAGCGGCGTCTGCCATTGCCCGAGCAGCAACATGATCCTCGCGTCGGGCATTGCACCGGTGCGTGCCATGCTCGATGCCGGGGTCAAGGTCGCGCTCGGCGTGGATGGATCGGCGAGTAACGACGGCAACCACATGCTCGGTGAGGCGCGGCAGGCCATGCTGCTGCAGCGGGTCGGCTGGCCGGGCTACGAGGCGAGGGCAGATCGCATGACGGCGCGAGAGGCGCTGGAACTCGCGACGCTGGGCGGCGCAAAGGTTCTGCAACGCAACGACATCGGCAGCCTGGAGCCCGGCAACGCCGCCGACCTGGTCGCGTTCCGCATCGATGGCCTGGAGCATGCAGGCGGGCAGAGCGACCTCGTTGCCTCGCTGCTGACCTGCGCGCCGGGCCGTGCCTGGCTGTCCGTCATCAACGGGCGCGTGATCGTCGAGAAGGGCGAACTGAAAGGGGTGGAGCTGGGTTCGCTGGTGGAACGCCACAACCGGATCGCCCGCGGCCTGCTCGAGAAAGCCGGGCTGGCCTGATCGTGAATCGTGGAAACGACCTGGCGTATCTGCGCAAGGCGATTGCCCTGTCTGCGCAGTCCCGGGCGCGGGGCAATCATCCGTTCGCTGCGCTCGTCACTGACGGGGAAGGCATCGTGCTGGCGGAAGCCATGAACGATATTCACGCAGACTGCACGAGCCATGCAGAACTCCTGGCTGTTCGCCTGGCATCTTCGAAACTCAATCCCGCGCAGTTGCGTGACGCGACGATGTACTCGAGCGCCGAACCCTGCGCGATGTGCGCCGGCGCGATCTACTGGTCGGGCATCGGGCGCGTGGTGTACGCACTATCGGAAGAGCGACTGCTGCAGCTCACCGGCAACCATCCCGAGAACCCGACGCTGTCGCTTCCCTGCCGCGAAGTGTTCGCGCGCGGCCAGCGCAAGATCGAAGTGGTCGGCCCGCTGCTGGAAGAGGAAGCTGCGGTTCCCCATAAAGATTTCTGGGGTTAGAAGGAATCTACATCTGACCACATATCTACTTCTCACCACGCGCCGCGAGCGGCACAAGTGTTCCCTTGAGGCACGAAGGTCACGAAGGAACACGAAGAAAACCGAAAGTGTATTTTCATGGGAGGGAAGGATGTGTATCGGCGCCCAACTATGCAGCAACAGTACATTGCAAGTGCGCGCTTTTATATCACGGCCTTTTGCCCTTCTTCGTGCCACTTCGTGACCTTCGTGCCTTCGTGGTGAGATTCAAGTAGTGAGATTTAAGCAGTGAGATTTAAAGTGAAGGAAAGGGGGTCAGGCTGAGCTAGCCCCGTCGTTCCCGAAAGCGGACATTCAGGGACAGGGGCTTCCCCCGTTTTCACGGGTACATTGGTAAGCCTGCGAAACCACTTTGCTCCGTTATATCTCTATGCGAGTACCGAGTTCGACCGTTCGGTTGGCTGGAATATTGAAGTAGTCGCTGATGCTTCCGGCGTTACGCGACATGGCGGCGAATAGCCGTTCGCGCCAAAGCGCCATTCCTCCTTGACCGGCGATGGGAACGATCTTCTCCCGGGAAATGAAGAATGACGTATCAGCCAGCTCGCAAGTGAGCCCCTTTATTCGTGCCGCATCCAGCGCGCGAATCGCGTCAGGTAGTTCCATGAATCCATACTTTGCCTGCACACGAAAGCAATCCTTGTGCATTTCCTCGATGTTGACGCGCTCCTGGTCCGACACCCGGGGTACATCCAGGAACTCCACCGTCATGAACACGACCCGTTCGTGCAGTACTTTATAGTGCTTCAGGCTGTGCAGGAGCGCGTTTGGCGCCACGTCCGCCAGTGCCGTGAGAAACACCGCGGTGCCCGGTACCCGCTGCGGCGGCGCGTGAAACAGGCTCTTGAGCAGCTCGGACAATGGAACGGACGATGCGCTTAGTTTTTCAAACAGGATTTCCCGGCCTCGTCTCCACGTCATCATGACCGTGAACACCGCCGAACCGAACAGAAGCGGGAACCAGCCACCCTCGAACACCTTGTGCATGGCGGCGGCGAAAAAGGTGACGTCGATCACCATGAAGAACCCCGTCGCGAGCAGACAGAGCCAGAGCGGATAGCCCCAGCGATAACGAACGACGAAGAAGGTCAGAAACGTGGTCGCTACCATCGTTCCCATGACGGCGACCCCGTAAGCCGATGCCAGACGGGACGAGGAGCCGAAGCCCACCACGGCGGCAAGGACCAGGGCAAGCAATGTCCAGTTCACGGCCGGAATGTAGATCTGCCCGAACGTTTTATCAGAAGTGTGCTGGATGTTCATCCGCGGAAGATAGCCAAGCTGGATTGCCTGCTGCGTCATGGAGTACGCACCCGAGATGGTGGCCTGCGAGGCGATGATGGTGGCCGCCGTGGCCAAACCGACCATCGGAAACAGCGCCCAGGAAGGAAATGCGAGATAGAACGGATTGTTGATCGCTTCAGGATTGCCGATCAGCAGCGCCCCCTGGCCGAAGTAATTCAAGACCAGCGCGGGAGCCACCAGACCAAACCATGCGATGCGAATGGGGAGCTTGCCGAAGTGGCCCATGTCGGCGTACATCGCCTCGGCCCCCGTGAGCGCGAGCAACACCGAACCGAGGACGACAAAGGACGCAAGGCCGTGACCGGTTGCGAAATGCAAGGCATGACGGGGGTCCAAAGCCTTGAGGATCACCGGTTGTTGGATGATTTCCCAAATGCCGCTCACGGCAAGCGCGATAAACCAGACTACGCACACGGGTCCGAACAAGCTGCCCACTATTTTCGTGCCGTGTTTCTGGACGACAAACAGCAGGAACAGCACAGCCACTGCAATGGGCACGACATAAGGCTTGAACGCCGAAGTGCCTACCTCCAGACCCTCCACGGCGGACAAGACCGAAATAGCGGGCGTCAGGATTGCATCGCCATAAAACAGCGACGCACCAAACACCCCCACGAGCAGCAAGGCAGTGGTCAATCGCGGGCGATTGCGAATCGAAGACGTGGCAAGCGCGAGCAACGCCATGATCCCACCTTCGCCGCGATTGTTGGCACGAAGAACCAGTGTCACGTACTTCAACGAAACCACGATCATCAATGCCCAGAAGATGGCCGATGCGCCGCCAATTATGTTTTCCGGCACCAGTGCAATGCCGTGGTTCGGCGAAAACGTTTCCTTGACGGCGTACAGCGGACTGGTGCCGATATCGCCGTAGACAACGCCGAGCGCGACCAAGGTCAGAGTGGAAGTGGAGCCTGCAGATTGGCGTGGATGGTCCGTTTTCACTTTCGCAAACTATTGGGAAAAAAGGAAAGTGGGAAGGGGGTCAAGCTTGCATAGTTGCATAAACTTCTATTCAGTTCCACGTTTCCGCCGATGACCTTCAGTGGCCGGGGCAGCCCGGCGGCTGGTCACTTTTGGCTCCGGCTAACGCGGCGACCGCATCAGGGGAATGATTGCGGTACGCCGCATTACCCCGCGCCGCAACGGTGTTGTCTTCGCGCAGCCAAGAAAATCGAAGATTTCAGTGGAGGCTAACCTGTTTGATAGGTTGCCGAGACTAAAAGCTCTACTTAGTGGAGGCTAATTAGTGGAGGCTAACCTGCCCTATCTCCTAGCGCCGTCACTATCCTGTCGTGGTCTTTTTCATTTCAATGATTGGACAGGATGAACAGGATTAACGGGATGAAATGCGCGATCGATTTTCTGTTCCTGTTTCCATCATGTCCATCCCGTTAATCCTGTCGTGTTTGTCGAGTCGAGCTGCTCGGCGCGCCACAAGGGGAAACGGCGTTTTCAATCTGGCATAGCTGATAGTGCTTCATGCATTTACGCAAGCTCCGTCATCGTTCAAGGGCGACGCATCGGCGCTGCCAGATAGCAGCCGAACTCCTTGACGAAATCGACCGAGACGCGGGCATGGACGCGCCCCTGCCGGTCGAGGAACTCGGCCTCGTCGTCCAGCGGTACGACCGCTCCGTGCCACACATTGGGATGCAGGTACAGGCCGCGGCCACCCTCGCACCAGAACGTCAAAAACTTTTCTGGTGTTACTTCGTCTCCCGGCAGCGCCAGCGGCACCACGAAACTCTGCCCGTTGAGGGGATAGAAGAGCTGACCGCCGTCGGGGTGATAGTTCGCGCGCCAGATCAGGGCGCGCTCACGCGATCGGCCGGAGGTCCCAATGGCGGCCTCTTCCGGCCAATTGCTCCAGCCGAACAGGTAGCTGTCGCCCACCGCGTTGTTTCGCGCGTACAGGGTCCCGTCCTTCCAGCAAAACTCGAACAGACCCTCGGTCACGCCGCCCTGATCGCCGGAATTCGAGTCCACCGGGCGCCACCCCTGGGCCGGCCAGCGAACGATCTCGATCGGGAATGTCTTCGGATCGTCCACAAGACAGCCGTAGCCTTCGAGACTGGCATCGGTCGCGAGCACTACCGGCGTTTCATGCGCCCGCCGCACGCCGGTGGTTGGCGAGTGGGCGAATTCCAATTGATCGATATCCATGATGCCATCGTTCCTTCGGTGAGAACCTTATTCACAATTGACAGGGTCAGACGGATTCGCCCAAGTAATGACTCTATTCCCATCTATTCCGCATATCTACATCTCACCACCAATCTACATTTCACCACGCGCCGCGAGCGGCACTTGTGCCGCTCGCGGCGCGTGGTGAGATTGAAAGCTTAATGCGCGTTGCGTGGTGAGATTGAAAGTTTGATGCCCGTTTCGTTCAGGAGCCGTAGACGCCGCCGTTGATATCGAGCGTGGCGCCGGTAATGAATCCGTCGTACTCGCTGGCGAGAAACACGGCGGCGCGCGCAACATCGTCGGCATTGCCGCCGCGGCCGAGCGGAATGCCCGCCACCGTCGCTTTGGCGGATTCGGGGGTCGTGTGCGTGTTGTGGAAACTGGTGCCGAGAATCATGCCGGGCGCGACGGCGTTGACGCGCACGCCCTGCGGACCGAGTTCGTTGGCCAGCGCACGCGTAAACGTAAGAATGGCGCCTTTCGCGGTCGAGTAGACCAGCGAGCCGGGGTGGCCGCCTTTGCGGCCGGCAAGCGAGGACAGGTTGACGATGCTCGCACCTCCGCCCGTCTTCGCAGCAGCGATGAGATGGGGCGCAGCGGCGCGCGTGACGCGGCGGGTGCTATCGAGATTGAGCGACATGACCTCCGCCCAGAACGCGTCGTCGGCCTCGGGCAGGGTCTTGCGCGCCACCAGCGAACCGGCGTTGTTCATCAGCACATCCAGTCCGCCGAGAAATTTCACCGCTTCGCCCACGAGCCCTTCGCATTCGGACGATTTCGTGAGGTCGGCCGCGGCGTGCGCGTACCGTCGGCCGAGGGTTTTCGCTTCGGCCTCCAAGCCGCGGGCGGCATCGGCGCTGCTGCGATAGTGGACGAATACGTCGCAGCCGGCCGCGAGCAACTGGCGGCTGATGGCGAGACCGATGCCTTGGGCACCGGCGGTGACGAGGGCACGTTTTGCGTTGAGTTTATGCATGGGGACCGAAGACGTTAGTCGTGATGGTTATTATGTGCCAAGGCCGGCGCGGAGTCATGACGAGGAAGTGCGTGAGGAGTACGAGAAATTTCCGCATAGCGGACATCCGGAACTCTGATCGGAGCGACGCTGACCGACGGAGAGAAAACGCTGAAAAGGGCCGCACCGGGAGCGTGGGGGACTGTCCGATCTATATGCCTTTGCCGGACACCACGTATTTCGATATTCTGTGCATCCACTCAATTATAAAAAAAGCAGAATGCCCGCCGACCCGAACCCGGCCTCAGACGTCGAGGCGGAAACGCAACGACAGAAGACTGCGCTGCTCTACCGGAATTCAGAACTTGTGCTGGGCGTGACGGTCATCAATGCTTCGTTTCTCGCCTACGTAAATACTACCTTACATGCTTCGGCCGATGTCGCGTTCGTCTGGTGGGCCATTTTTGTAATCGTAACGGCAGGGCGTTACCTGCTGACACGCCGCTTCCTGGCGGCGAAGCCGGATGCGGCCGCCGCGCCCGCGTGGCGCCACCGATATATCGCCGGCACGGCGTTGGCCGCCGGCTCATGGAGCGTGGGAACGATCTTGTTTGTGTGGCATGCGCCCGATGGCGCGCGCTTGTTCACCGGCCTGGTAATGGCCGGGATGGTGGCAGGGGCGGTTCCCGCCCTGGCACCGGTGCCTTCCGCCTTCCGGACTTTCACATTGCCAGTCCTTATTGCGCTGGCGGCAGCCATCCTGCTGCAGGCGGATTCGGTCCTGGGTTGGGCATTCGGATCCATGATCATCATTTTTCTGGGCGGCATGCTGCTGAGCGCACGCTACCTGCATGAGATGCTCGATGTTTCGATCCGCCTGGGATTGAAGCAAGGCCGACTGGTCGCGCAACTCGAGCAGGCACGGGACGCTGCGGAAGCCGCACTCGCCGAGCGCAAGCGCGCGGAGGTGACGTTGCAAGCGAGCGAGGAACGCTCCCGCATCATCCTGCAGTATTCGCCCACGGGCATCCTGCACTACGACAACGAGCTCGTCGTCACTTATTGCAACGATCGCATCGCGCGCATACTCCAGATGCAGAGGGAGGAAGTCCTCGGCTTCGACATGAAGACGCTGGGGGATCAGCGCGTGGTGCCCGCACTGCGGGCCGCCATCGACGGGAAAGAAGGCGCGTACGAGGGCGAATTCCTGTCGGGCCGCAATGAAGCCCGCGTCTGGGTGGCGCTGTCCTGCATTCCTTTTCACAGCGACCTCGGCCGGGACGAGGGAGGCATCGCCTTCGTCGAAGACATCACCGACCGCAGGCGCTCCGAGGATGAGATACGGAACCTGGCCTATTTCGACCCGCTGACCCGTTTGCCCAACCGGCGCTTGATGCTCGATCGCCTGGGGCATGCGATGACTGCCGGCAATCGCAGCCGCGAATTCGGCGCGCTGATGATCCTGGACCTGGATCATTTCAAGAGCATCAACGATACGCAGGGACATGATATCGGTGATCGCCTGCTGCTCGAAGTCGCGCAACGGCTCACAGTCTGCCTGCGGCAGGGCGATACCGTTTCCCGGCTGGGCGGGGATGAGTACGTGATCCTCCTGGAAGGGCTGGGCGAAACGGAACGGACCGCCGCGACGAACGTGGAGAATGTTGCCGAGAAGATTCGTGTCGCCATCAATCAGCCCTATGTCCTGGGCGGTAGCGAGGCTGAGTACTTCAACACCACCAGCATCGGCCTGACGCTTTTTTGTGGTCTGGATGATTCGGCTGACGTCCTGTTGAAACAGGCCGACGTCGCCCTCTATCAGGCCAAGGGTGCGGGGCGCAACGCGATCCGTTTCTTCAATCCCGCAATGCAATTGGCGATTGAATCCCGTACTACCATGGCTGGGGCCCTGCGACGCGGGCTGGACAAGGGCGAATTTCGCCTCTATTACCAGCCCCAGGTCGACAGAGAGGGTCGATTGATTGGCGCGGAGGCGCTGATCCGCTGGATGTCTGCGGATCAGGGAGTGATCTCACCGGCGCAGTTCATTCCCCTTGCGGAAGAGTCGGGGTTGATTCTGCTCATAGGCCAATGGGTTCTGGATACGGCTTGTACTCAGCTCAAGACATGGTCGCGTGATATTCATACGCGTGACCTGCGATTGTCGGTAAACGTAAGCGCCCGGCAATTCCACCAGCCGGATTTCGTCAAACAAGTGCGTCAAAGCCTGTTCGCAAGCGGCGCCGATCCGTCCCGGCTGAAACTGGAGTTGACCGAGGGTGTGGTGCTCGACAACGTGGACACCGTCGTCAGCCGGATGCGGCAGATGAATGCCCTGGGCGTGGGCTTCGCCCTGGATGACTTCGGTATCGGCTATTCCTCCCTGTCTTACCTCAAGCGGCTGCCGCTCGATCAGGTCAAGATCGACCAGTCCTTTGTCCGCGACATTCCGGGCGACCCGAACGATGCAGCGATCGTGCGCGCCATCCTGGCCATGAGTCATTCGCTTGGGTTGGACGTTATCGCAGAGGGAGTCGAGACCGAGGAGCAGCGAGCCTTTCTTGCCCAACATAACTGCCAGGGGTACCAAGGCTATCTGTTCAGCAAGCCCTTGCCGATCGAGGAGTTCGAACGGTTTGCGACGCAGGCTCATCGCATGCGCCTTAACTCCGGAGCAAATTGACGGGACGACGGCGCGCCGAATTCGACGATTCAAGTATGGAGATCAACAGGAACTTGACGTCGCGCGACGCCCATCGACTGGATCTCTATGAAAAAGGGCTGCCGAAGCAGCCCGATCTCCTTCCACGACCAGGTCTTATTCGCGCGATTGTCCCAGGCCTGGAAGAACCAGCGTGTGCTCGAGACGCACCGCGCCCAGCGCCTCCGCTTCGAAGCCCAATGCTTCCAGAATGGTGGGGGCAACCTGCGAGGTGGCAACAGGTGTCTTGATGGTGCGTTCAGCGAGGCGAGGATTGGAGACAATCAAACCCACATTCGTATCCCCGATGCTGAATCCTCCGTGTTCTGCGTTCTTCTTGCCCGACGTCGTGTAGATGGTTCCGTACTCGGGCTGGACGATCAGATCGGGCGTCCGGCTATCGGCCATGGGATCATTGAATTTCAGCTTGAGTGAATCGCCAGAGAGGACGTACTGGATGAAGAGTGCCCTCGCGTTCGCGTTCAAGTAGTCAGCCACTGCCTGTGTCTTGTGCTGATCCTGCAGCCAGATCAGGGCAACGTCATCGTCCTGAACCAATCCGCAAGCGCCAGTGGAACATGCTCCGGCGGCGGCAATGGCAAGCGCGGCCGGATTCTGACCGGCGTCCGGCAGCGCCGCGACCAGATCCGCGAAATGGCCTGGCTTGTTGGTTTTGCGCGGGTCAATGGGAGATTGCCCGTGCTTGGCCGACAAAATAAAGAGCGTTGAGTAATACAGGCCCTGCTGTTTTAACGCTCTTATCATGCTGCCCAGCGCGTTGTCGGTTTTTTCAAGCGCATAAGCCAGCACCTCTGCTGGCGCACCGCTTCCGTCAAGATAACCCCCCGCCTTGCCGCGCAAGCGATTGCCGTCAGCCTTGTTGCACCTGCTATCGGCGTTGTCGGTGGCCACTTTCTGCCCCACGCTCACCGCCTGGAAATTCATCCCGAAAACGGTCGGCACCGCACCAACGGGCAGCCCGTCATGCGATTTCCCCCGGATCTCATTGAGGATCGCCTGAACTTTCAATTGATCGTTCTCGGCAGTGCAAACGACACTGATTGTCGCGTCGAATCCATCCACGTTGGTGATTTCCGGTGTATAGAGATCGTCGACGCCGCGGCCCGACGGACCGTTCACGAGGTCGTAGGCCGGATGCTTGTCCGCCCACGCGGTACGCCCGCCGCGCGCCTTGACCACTTCAAAAATCGTATTGGTCTTCAACAGGCTGTGCGGAAACACCGGCACGCAGGTGCCGCGCTCGTTGCGCCCGCGCGGCAGTCTGGCGGGATCGATGACGTCCAGGGAAACGCGGGCGGCGTGGTACTTGTCGATACTTTCGTCGTAGACGATCGTATTGCCGGCAGGGCCGGAGCAAGTCGTATTGGTGGGGTCAAACAGGGTGCGATCGTAACTCACGTCGTAGAACACCCCGTGTGAAACGGGTGAGCCGCCCGTCACCAGCGCCAGCAATCCCGGGAAGGAATCTGTATGGGCAGGCGTGGAAGCATTGGAATAAGTGGTGCCGTGCCTGGCCAGTTCCGCCATTGCGGAATCCGGATGGCTCTCGACAAATCGTGCGGCATCCAGGGCATGCAACCCGTCGACGCTGATCAGGAGAACATGCTGAATGCGCGCGTCCTTCAAGAGCTCGACGTCGAAACCGGCGGGGTACGCATTCGAAGCGGCAACTGCGGTCAATCCGAACATCAGGCCAATCAAGTTTCTCTTAAGAGTCATGGCTCGTCCTTCGCGGTGGAAAAGAGTCGCCATGCTGTGCTTTTATTGTTTCTCCAATGTGGCAGAAATGAGTCGTTCAAGTGTTGAAACTTAAAACACTGTAAGGATCGTTTGAACCCGACCGCAGCGTATGATTGAAACTCTCGCTGTAACTTCGGGCGGCGAATGAGAGACGCGGCCGATGGCAGGTTTTTGAACAACAATGACATTGGGAGGAAAAAAGACATGAACCGCACCCTGTGGTCGAATCTTCTGTGCACGGTTGCATCGCTGCTTCTTGGCGCCTCGGCGATGGCTGCGGACACCATCAAAGTGGCGCATATCGATCCATTGAGCGGCCCGTTTGCGCTCGTGGGCGACAGCCTGAGCCGGCTGCTGCAGGCATCGATGGATGACGTGAACGCGAAGGGCGGTGTGCTCAACGGCACGAAGCTCGAATTGGTGAACTTCGACACCAAGGGCAGCCCGCAGGAGAGCGTCCTGATCCTGAAGCAGATCATCGATTCGAATATCCACTTCATCTCGCTGGGGTCCGGATCGCACATCGCGCATGCCGTGATCGAATCGATCAACAAACACAACAGCCGCAATCCAGATCAGGCGGTGCTGCTGCTGAACCTTGCCGCGCAGGATCCGCTGCTGACCAACGAGAAGTGCAGCTTCTGGCATTTTCGCTGGGAAGCCAACACGGACATGCGCGTCAACGCACTCACGGATTTCATCGCGAAACGCAAAGGCACGCCGACGGTTTACCTGATCAACCAGGACTACGCCTTCGGCCAGGCCATCAGCCGTGCCGCAAAGGAGATGATCGCGGCGAAGCGCCCCGACATAAAAGTCGTGGGCGATGATCTGCACCCGCTCGGCAAGGTGAAGGACTTCGCGCCGTACGTCGCCAAGATCAAGGCTTCGGGCGCGGACACGGTTCTGACAGGTAACTGGGGACCGGATCTTTCGCTGCTCATCAAGGCGAGCAAGGACGCGGGACTCGATGTCGTCTACTACACCTTGAACGCCAACAATGTCGGGGTCCTGGGGTCCATCGGCAAGGCGGGCAGCGACCACATCCGGCAGATCCTGACCTGGCATGCGAACGTGGCCGACAACAAGCTGGAAAAATTTGCCAACGAGTACAAGAAGCGCTTCAGCGAAGACATGTGGATCAATCTCCCGAAACTGCAGATCGACATGCTGGCGAAGGCACTCGATACGGCGCAGTCCGCCGACCCGGTCAAGGTCGCCATGGCCCTGCACGGCATGAAGTACCAGGGGGAAACCGGCGAAGCCTGGATGCGGGCCGATGACCATCAACTGATCGTGCCTCAGTACATCGCCACATTCACCAAGACAGGCGGGGCAGTGAAGTACGATGCGGAAGGAACCGGCGATGGCTGGAAGACCGACGTGCGGATCGAGGGCAAGGACATGGAAATGCCGACGGTCTGCAAAATGGAGGCGCCGCGTTAGGAGAGCAAGAAAAACCGCCACCCCGTTCAACGGCGGTTCCACTAACGGCGGACGGTCTTTCAAGAAGGACCGGAGTCGACCCAAAGCGGACATGTGACCCTTGGCGTGACCGGCCGACGCACTGGTTAGAGAGCACTTTTCGCATACGGAGCAGCATTGGTTTTGGCCCGCTACAGAAAATCTATTGCAACTCTGCCGGCGGATGCTGGCATAGTGGCCGGACCGTGACCTATCTGCTGCCGCCATTGAATCCGCTGCGGGCATTCGAAGCCGCGGCGCGCCATCTGAGCTTCAAGCTTGCCGCAAGCGAGTTGCACGTCACACAAGGTGCCATCGGGCAGCAAGTGAAGGCCCTGGAAGGTCGTCTTGGCGTGCGTCTTTTCGTGCGATTGCATAGGCAGCTCATGCTGACTCCCGCCGGGAAGGAGTACGTTACGTCTGTCCAGAAGGCTTTCTATCGCATAGCCGACGCGACGGAACGTCTCAAGCCGCCGGGAGTTACCGCTGTGCTGTCCGTGGGCGTGTATTCCCGTTACGATCTCGCGCGCTTGCGCCCTGATCGCTTCCGTTCTGCCCATCCGACGATCGGGCTGCGGATCACGGAGCCCGCAGGGCAGAACGAACTCATCGAAGGCAAAGTCGACGTGCTGCTTGCGGACCACCGCCTCGACCATCGGCAAGGCTATCGCTGCGAGGCTCTGGGGAATGGTTCAGGTGCCGGCGACTATGTGATCTGCCCCGAAGGAACTGCCCACTGCCCGGAGATCGAAAGCTTGCGCGCGTGGCTCAAGGAGGCCGATACGGCAGCGCCGGTCGCACATCTGCCCCGAGCCGCGGTGCGGCGCTCTGGTTGATTTAAAGGGGTCAGTTATCGGAGTTACTTGCCCAGCCAACGCACGGGCGCAATGCTACAGGCAGGGGTATCGACCAATAGAAAAAGATCTTCACGACATGGAACGACTGCAGGGGCGCATTGGCATAGTTTTTCCTGTCGGCCTGTATCAGCAACAAGCAGATGGTAGCCCGTTAACCAACAACGCAGCCTTCGCCGTAAACCTCGGCGGCCCTGTCCGATGACGTTGCCAATGCCAGGCCATAGCGGTCTCCAAACAATAGACACTCCTGCCGACATGAAGTCGACGACTTCATTCAGCTGGACGATCAAGCGCTACAAATCCGATCGCGGTACCGAACCCCCTTGAGGGCGGCACTACGTACCGTCCATCGCTTTTCAGAAGATCGAGCGCAGCCAATTGAGTAAGAGAGCGACATCCGATCGTGAATCCGGCCAGGTGCGGGCCGTCCTCGGGATGAGGCGCCGGTGTCCCAAAGGCTGCCTCAAACGCATGTGGGCGCGCCAAGACTATGGCGCCGGTTTGCGTCTGCAAGACAGTCCGATCACTACCTTGCCTGAGGCTGCTGGCGCCGGTGACCTTGCTTAGGAAGCCGGCCAGTTCTTGCGCCGTGTCGCCGGCAATCCAGACTTCGTGAACCGTTGAAGCGGCGTTGGAATGGTTCTCGTATTGCGGCTGTAAGTAGAACTCTGGCTGGTGGTGCTGGCAGGCAAATAGCCCCAGCCACGGCGCTGCCGGATGGCTTACAAATGCCAAGGAAAAGCTGAGCTTTACCTGCGCTCCGACGGCCGTCGTGGCCATTTTTGAGAAATAAAAGGGCTCATAAACGTTGAGTCCAGCCTCGCGCCAAGATCGAACGTCGGCACGAGCGTCTGTTGTGTCGAACACCAACATCGAAAATCCTTCGTGGCGCGCGAGATAGTCGCGATTGAAGGCACCGAATGAGAAGTGTCCGGGACTGTGCTCCGGAACATCGCCGGTAACCGACAATAGTTCGAGGTAGGTGCCTCGAAACTGCACGAGGGAGTTGCTGATCCCGAAGGGTAACTCCCCCCGTGGCTTAACCGTAAATCCCAGGGCCTGATAGGCAGAGCGCTGAGCCTCCAAATCCTGGGTTGGAAGCACTAAGTGGTTTATGCCTTTCATTCCGAAACTCCTACTTATTCAAGTCCGGCACGGAAATAATTGATGACCGACGATAAAGTTTTCAACGTCCGACCGGAAGGTGGTCGAGACTAGGGGCGAGACAATACTTCAGTGACGCGCAAGGAATGTATGTCCAGCCGCGTCGCCTCGCAAATCAGAAAATCTATTGCAATGGAGTCGATGCCAGAAATAAGCCTCGGACGTTCCCTCGACACCCACGTAGAGGCCACCTGCACGCGACACGTGGCCATGGCAATTCGATGGCGTGCGTCCGGTGCGCTGCCAGGTTAATGCGAGAGCACCTGTGAGCCAACACCAATACGACAAGGCTACTCGCGGCCTGGTCTTGCCGTACTCACGTTCAGCCCTCCCGATACGAATGCACGCTTGTCGATAGCCACGATGGTGACAGAACTCGATCAACTCGAGGCGCGGTCTCCGCCCAATCGGTGCACCAGACCGCAATTGACGATATATCTCACCGTCCGCTTGTGGCCGATAGTGGATTTGTTGTGCACGACCGCTAGCTGGCCGTCGCGCCTGCGGTACGCGGCCATTCGACGCGCATCTCCAGCCCGAGGGCGCTCAGCCCTTTCGCGAACCGCCGAACCTCGCGGCAAGCGCATCAATGAAGACACGCGTGCGAGCCGGCATTAATTTGCGCCCAGGAAACACGGCAAAAAGCGGCGCCGGCCTCACTTCCCAATCGGCAAGGACACGAACCAGCTGTCCCGCCTTCACGTAGAACTCGGCGCTGCCGTGCTCGGAAAGCACGATGCCGGCGCCGCTAACGGCCAATCGCAAAATCATATCGGGCGAGTTGCCCATGACCCTGGCTCGCGGCAAGCCCTGCCAGCGAGCCTTTCCGCGCTGCAGATCCCAATCTATCGGCTGGCCGGTGCGCCTTTGCCCGTATACCGCGTAGTGGTCGAGCAACGCGTTCGGCTCACGTGGCGTCCCGTGCTTCTTTAGATAGGCGGGCGCCGCATACAGGCCACCGTGCAGGTCGAGGATGTGCCGCGCGGCGAGGGTGACGTCGTCCTTCAGCGGGCCGATACGCAGTGCGACATCGACGTTCTCGCCGATGAGATCGACGAAGCGCGCCGACACGTCGACTTCCACGCTGATTGCAGGATAACTCGCCAGGAATTCGGCGAGGAACGGTGCAATCAGGCCCAGATCCGTCGCCATCGTTATGCGCAGGCGGCCACCGGGTTCCAGTTTGCGGCTGTCTGCCAGCGCGCCGGCGGCTTCTGCGCTCTCCTGCACCTGGCGTGCGTGCTCGAGGAGCGCCTCACCGAGCTCCGTCACCGTGAGTTTGCGCGTGGTGCGCAGGAGCAACCGCTCGCCCAGCGCCGTTTCGAGCGCCGTAATGCGCCGTGACACCGTGGAAACCGGAACGGATAGCTGCAGCGCAGCCTTCGAGAAGCTGCCTTCCCCTACAACGCGAGCGAAGAGCAGGAGGTCATTCGGGTCGAGCTGCATGGCGCGCCGTTAGTACGATGGACTTTTGCATTGTTGGGAAAGTCATTCCCATTTTCACGGCTTCCGCATCCACTGCGCAACACCTATCTTGCAACTGTGGCCGGTTACGCAATTCGTTCATTGACGCAATTCTTATATTCAAAGGAGAAAGCCATGCAAACCGATGCAACCCTTAATGCCACACCCGCCGTCCGCTGGAGCGACATCGCCGATGTCGCCGGACGCGTCGCCCTTGCCGCAATGTTCCTCATGGCAGGTGTCGACAAGCTCTTCGCGCATACCGGACAGACCGTCCAGATGATGGAGGCCTATCACATACCGTTCGCCGGCCTGGCGATCTATCCGGCGGGCATCGTGGAGCTAGTAGGCGGCATTGCACTGATCGTCGGATATCAGACGCGGCTCGCAGCCCTGGTCCTGGCGGCCTTCACGGCATTCGTCACCCCGATCTTCCATTCGTTCTGGGCGGTGCCCGCGGACCAGCAGCTCGTGCAAATGCTTTTCTTCACCAAGAACCTCGCCGTTTTCGGTGGCCTGCTGCATGTCGTGGCGCTAGGCACGGGCCGCTTCGCGCTGCAGCGCAATTGAGCTGGTCGTATTCGCACGCAACAAAAAACTACCGGATCGGAATGGAAAGGAGATCGACATGAACATCGCAACAAAATCCATCAGTGAAATCCAGCAACTTGCTCCATCACAGCAAGCGCCTCGTGGCATCGCGTTCCGCACTTTCGGTCGCCAGCATGGACCGGTCACGAGACTCGTCAGCCCGTCGGGTACCGGCGAAGCGATCAAGCCGTTCGTGTTCCTGGATCGCGGCGAAGTTCAGCACACGGGTAAGCCACTATTCGGCATTCACCCGCACTCTGGAATCGCCACGCTTACCGTCGTCCTCGACGGCGAGATGGCCTACCAGGACACCACGGGCAAGTCCGGCACCGTCGGGGCCGGCGGCCTCGAATGGATGAAAGCCGGTCGAGGCGTTTGGCATGACGGGGGCGTGATACCGGGGCGCCCGCTGCGGTTGTTCCAGCTTTGGCTTGCGCTTGATGCTGACCAGGAGCTGGCTCGGCCTGAAAGCCACTACATAGAACCGGATGCCGTGCAGCAGGAAGGCGCCGTGCGTGTGGTGCTTGGCGAGTATGGCCAGGCCCGCAGCGTGATTCCCGGAAGCCCCAGGATCAATTACTTCCATGTGCGGCTGAAGGATGGAGAGCGCTGGCGCTACCTGCCGCCGGCGACACACTCGGTAGCCTGGCTCGCGATCGATAAAGGCGCGCTGCACGCCCCGGAGTGGGTACGGGAAAGAGAGCTTGTCGTATTCGAGCAATCCGGCGACGCAATCGAGTTGCAAGCCGACGGTGACACGTCGTTCGTTTTCGGCTCCGCGCCCAGGCACCCGCACCCGCTCGTGCTCGGCAACTATTCCGTGCATACGAACGCGCAGTCGCTCGAGCGCGGGGAAGCAGAGATCGCGCGGATCGGCGAGCAGCTTCGCAGGGAAAATCGTCTCTGATGCAGATCGTCGGCCGAATGCGATCGCTTCGAATCAAAACCTCGTAATGATTTAATCAACGAACCACTCACTGGAGAACAGTCATGTCAAACACCCAAAAGCTCATTGCCGTGATAGGCGCAACAGGTCTGCAAGGCGGCGCCGTGGTGCGCTCGCTGCAGGCCAGCGGTCAATTCAAGGTTCGCGCACTGACGCGCAATCCGGCCAAGCATCCGAATCTGGCCGACGAAGTCGTTGCAGCGGATCTCAATCGTCCGGAAACGCTGAGAGCGGCGTTTGCCGGAGCGCACGGCGTTTTCGTGGTAACGAATGCCTGGGAGGCCGGCCGGGACGAATACAGGCAGGCGCTCGCCGCCGTCGAAGCGGCGAAAGACGCTGGCGTGCGGCACTTCACCTGGTCGACGCTTCCGGATGTGGAGACGATCAGCGGCGGTACGATCGATGTGCCGCACTTCACGGACAAGGCGAAAATCGAACGCGTCGTACGGGAAGCCGGCTTTGCCTACCACACGTTCGTGATCGCTCCGTTCTATTACCAGAACCTGCTCGGCGCCATGGGTGCGCAGAAGCAGCCGGATGGTACGCTGGGCTGGTCGCTGCCGCTTGATCCGGCGCGGCGCGTCATTCACATGGGCGACATCTCCGAAATCGGCCGCCTGGTGGCCGGCGCATTCGCGCAACCGGATCTTGCGGGGCATGGTGAGCATTTGCCGCTGGTGGGCGATTTCCTGAGCTTCAACGAGGTCATCGACACCCTGAATCGACTGGGCCACAAGGTCTCGTTCAAGCAAGTCCCGCGCGAGGTTTTTGCGACGTGGTTCCCCGGCGCCGCAGATGTCGCGGCGATGCTCACCTACTTCGAAGCACATACGTATCTCGGCTCGAGTTCGCGTGACGCGATCGCGCTGGCCAACAAAGTCGCTGGTCAGCCGCCGACGAGCTTTGCCGCGTGGGCCAAGGCGAATTTCCCGATCCGGGCGGCCGCCTGACCTGCATGAAGTGCAATCATCAAATCATACGAGACAATAGCCATGAGCCGATTTCCTTCCCACACGGTCGAGGACGCCCCCGGGGCGTCGCGACCGCTTCTGCAAAAGATCGCCGAATCTTCGCCTACGGGACGCCACCTGAACGTGCATGCCCAGATGGCACAGTCGCCGGCGGTGCTGGCAGCGTACGCGTCGCTGCGCGCCGTTACCGCCGAGCACGGTACCTTAGGCCCAAGGGTAAGCTGGGCGCTCAATCTTGCAGTTGCGGCCACGGTCGGCAACGACTACATGATCGGCATAGCCAGTCGATTTGCCGCAATGAACGGATGGAGCGAAGCACAGGTCGCTGCTTTGCGGACGGGCACCGGGACGGGCGATACCAGGGTCGATGCGCTGACCCGGGTAGTCAGGGAAGCAGCTGCCAGTTCGGGTAACGTCACTGATGTCACATGGCAGACAGCTCAACAGATCGGCTGGAGCGATACGCAGCTGGCAGAGGCGTTCGCGTACCTCGGGCTGACAGTGTTCACGGGTTATTTCCTCAACTACGCGCAAACTAATCTTGACATCTGAACGTACCATGTGCCTTGAATGGAGAGCAATGGACGCCAGCGAAATCGAGCGAGCGATCTTCGACGCTTTGCACGCCAGCATGCCGCAAGGATGGACAGGTACTATGGACGTGCTCGACAAATATCTTGTGCAAATCCAGAAGGAGTGATTCTCCGCTTTTGGCCGATTGCCGACACAGCAGGTCTCGACCCGTTTCTGCCTGTCGTGTTCTAGAGAAGCGGATCTTCGCGGACTTCGCTGTACGGCCAAAACTCTTCACTCTCCGAGCGGTGATGACGGTCTTGTACCCCATTCACCTCTTCCCGTACACCGTGAAGACGTAGTCTTTTGCCACGACTATCGGATGGCACGAGTAAAGATAGTGACTCCGACCCCGATTATTCCCGGAGGCTATCTCCGGAGTTCGACGCGACGTCGGGCGGTAAGGTAGCCTGCTGTTATGGACTCCCTGATCGCTGCTGCCGCGCGCGCGCTCGCCGCCGGCGACGCGCTCGGCGCCCTCAAGCGGGTGGCGCTGCGCGACGACCCGCCGGCGCTGGCCCTGCGCGGCATCGCCATGGCCCAGGCCGCCCGCGGCTTCGGCACCCACGAGGAACTGGCGCGCGCCCGCTGCGTCGTCGCCGAGGCCGAGGTGGCGCTGGCGATGCGCGATTTCGCCGGGTCGCCGCGTTCGCTGGCGGCGGCGTCGGACACGCTCGATGCGCATGGGGATCGGGCCAACGCGCTGCAGGCGCGGCTGATCGCGTTGCGCCAACTATTGCTGATTGGCCGCCTCGACGCGGCTGCGGCCGCGCTGGCAAACCTCGATATGCGTGGCCTGCCGCCGTTGCTGGCAGCGGTGGCCGAACTGGCCACGGCCGAATTGGCACTGCGCTCGCTGCGCATCGGCCCGGCGCGAGACGCGCTTTCCCGCGCGAACGAAGCGGCCGATCGTGCACGCGTGCCAGCGCTTCTCGCCGAGGTCGCGGAGGTGAGGGCTGCGCTCGATCGTCCCGCCGCGCGACGCCGCTCGGACGGCGGCGAGCAATCGCTGCGCCTCGACGAAGTTGCAGCACTTCTGGCTTCCGGCGTGCTGGTGGTCGACGCCTGTCGCCGGGGCTTGCGCGCCGGTGCCGCGTGGCAGCCGCTGGCGCGCCGGCCGGTGCTGTTTGCACTGGCGCGCGCGCTCGCGGAGGCGTGGCCCGGCGATGTCGATCGGGAAACCTTGATCGTGCGCGCGTTCAACACCCGACGCCCGAACGAGTCGCATCGTGCGCGCCTGCGGGTCGAGATCGGCCGTCTGCGCGCGCTCGTCGCGGACATGGCGCGCATCGAGGCGACCCCGCGCGGCTTCGTCCTCACGCCGCGCGCTGCACGCGAAGTCGTCGTGCTGGCACCGCCCATCGACGACGATCAAGCTTCACTGGTGGCGCTGCTCTCCGACGGCGCGGCCTGGTCGACCTCGGCCCTGGCCCTGGCGCTCGGCGCCAGCCAGCGCACCGTCCAGCGCGCGCTTGTCGAGCTCGAGGCCGCCGGCCGGGTGCGCTCGATCGGTCGGGCGCGGTCGCAACGCTGGCTTTCCCCGCCGCTGGCGGCATTCACGACGATCTTGTTACTCCCCGCTTCGCTCCCGTTCGAATAGAGTTGTCTCACCGCGCCGACCAAAGGGCGCCCAAAGGAGACAGCGATGGCACAGAAAGCAGGCAGGGAAGCATCGGTTAGCGCGGCCGAGATCGTGCGCGAGTACGGATTTCCCGGCGTCGACAAAATCGCCGGTGTCACCCACGATGGCCGGCGTGTCTGGGCCGCGACAGGCGCGAAACTGGTGGCCTTCGATCCCGCGGACGGCAAGCCGACGAAGACGCTCGACGTCGCCTGCGACGCCGGCACGGCGTTCGACGGCACATTCCTCTTCCAGATCGCCGAAGCGCGCATCGACAAGATCGATCCCGCAACGGGCAAAGTGGTGGCGTCGATCCCCGCGCCCGGCAAGGGCGGCGACTCGGGGATGGCCTGGGCCGAGGGCAGCCTGTGGGTGGGGAACTATCGCGACCGCAAGATCCACCAGATCGACCCCGCTACCGGCGCCATCAAGCGCAGCATCGAATCCAACCGTTTCGTCACCGGCGTGACCTGGGTCGACGGCGAGATGTGGCATGGCACCTGGGAAGCGGAGGAGAGCGAGATCCGCCGCATCGATCCAGACAGTGGCGTCGTGCTCGAGCGGTTGCAGATGCCCAAAGGCGTGGGCGTCAGCGGGCTCGAATCCGACGGCAAGGACCTGTTCTACGCCGGCGGCGGGCCGAGCGGAAAAGTCCGCGCCGTGCGCCGCCCCAAACGCAGTCCGTCCTGATCCTGCCGGGCCGCTGACGGCCCGACTGGAAATTCCAACCGCAGGAAAGCGCGCCATCCACCGGATGGGCGCATTGGCTGAACTCACCCTTTTTTCCGAGAAGGAGCTCATCATGAAAGCAGCTGTCAACGAAAAGAGCATCACCCAACCGAACCTCGCCAATCATCCCGTTGTCTCGCCGGACCGCTGGATCGCCGAGCGCAAGAAACTGCTGACGCGCGAGAAGGAACTTACGCGCTTGCAGGACGACATTGCCCGCCAGCGGCGCGCACTGCCCTGGGAGCGCATCGACAAGGACTACGTTTTCGACACCCCCCAGGGCAAGCGCAAGCTCACCGACCTGTTCGAAGGCCGCAGCCAATTGATGGTGCAGCACTTCATGCTGGGGCCGGGATGGGATCAGGGCTGCCCGAGCTGCTCCTTCATGGCCGACCACACGGACGGCATGAATATCCACCTGGCACATCGCGACGTCACGTTCGTGGCGATCTCGCGTGCCACGCTCGCGGAGATTGAACGCTTTCGCAACCGCATGGGCTGGCAGTTCAAGTGGGTGTCCTCGCACGGCAACGATTTCAACCGCGACTTCCATGTCAGCTTTGCATTGGAAGAGCGGGCCACGGGCGAGGTCTATTACAACTACGGGATGACGGCCTTCCCCGCCGAGGAAGCTCCCGGTATCAGCCTCTTCTACAAGAACGAGGCGGGCGAGGTGTTCCACACCTATTCGACCTTCGGTCGCGGCGTCGAAGTGATGATGGGCACGTACTACATGCTGGACTTGGCACCCAAAGGCCGCGACGAGCGGGAAGTGCCCTACAAGATGGAGTGGGTGCGACACCACGACCGCTACGAGCCGGCACCGGTAGCCAAGGCGGACGTTTCGTGCTGCTCGGCGCACAGCTGAACGGCGATTGGGCCGGGCACGCGAATCCATCATGGCAAGTTACTGGCCATGGCTGGCGGTGGCAGGGGTCGGCGCCTTGCACGGGCTGAACCCTGCCTCCGGCTGGATGTTCGCCGCCGCCTGGGGCGTGCGTTCCGGCGACAGGGCGAAGGCGCTGCGGGCGCTGATGCCGATTGCGGTCGGGCACGCCATGTCCATCGCACTGGTCGCCGGTGCCTTTTCGGTCGGTCTCTCGATTGATCGTGTCTGGACCCAATTCCTGGCGGGTGGGTTGCTCGTGGTCATTGCGATCCACTACTTCTCAGGGTGTGCCAGGCAGGCCAGGGTGCCTGCCGGGAAAGTCGGCCTGGCGCTTTGGTCCTTCATGATGTCCAGCGCTCACGGTGCCGGATTGATGCTGGTGCCGGTACTGATGCCGCTATGTGCGGGAAATGCGGCGGCCCGGGAGATCACGGCATCGGGGTCACTGATGCTGGCACTCGCAGCCGTCGGAGTTCACACCGCGGCGATGATTGCGATCGCTGGCGTGATAACTTTCGGCGTTTGCCACGGTGTCGCGATGCGCCGTCAGTTGCCTGGCGCAAAAATAAGATTTCAGAATCCCTGATAGCCGTACAAATCCCATAGGAAGAGTCATGAGAATTCAATCGGACCTGGCAATCATCGCAATCAGTTTCATTGGCCTGTCAGCACTCCCAAGTCACGCGGCTTATCCAGCCATCGAGCAAATGCCAGCCAAGCTCGAAACGCAGTTTGCACTAAGCGCGTTGCCTCCGGCGTTGCGGGACCAGGCAACCGTTCATCTTCTTGATCCTCAGAAGGGCTATCAACTTTCCCGACAGGGAACGAGTGGTGTGACGTGTCTTGTAGAGCGCACTGTCTGGGAATGGGTCGACTTTCGCAACGACATCTATATTCCTCTCTGCTACGACGCCGCGGGCACGAAGGCTCACTTGAAAGTCATCATGGACACGGCCACGCTTCGCGCTCAAGGAATGAGCCCCGTTGCTTTGAAAGCTGAAATTGAAAATCGTTACAGGAACAAGACCTATAAAGGTCCGGAAAAGGCAGGTTTGTCTTATATGGTCGCGCCGCTCATGCGCGCATTAGGGCCTCCTGACATGAAAATTCATACCATGTCCATGCCGCACCTGATGTTCTACGCTCCGAACATCACAAACGAAGACATTGGAGCAGTTCCCAATCTCAGTGTTCATTCCAGTCTTCTTTATCCGTTCATTGATAAACAAGGTAACGCCGAGCAAAGCTATATGATCCAACTCATCGGAGAGGCGGAGAAGGTTAAGATCATGGCTGACGAAAAGAATCTTGTTGCTGCCCTCTGCACCTATCGCGATTCTCTATGCCTGCCACATAAATAGAAGTGCGCTTGGGGGAGGGGTCAGCCTGACCCAGTTTCCCCGTTTTTCTCCTCACCTACTCGTCGCCGCCAGCCAACCGCCGACCTTGCCCTCATAGCGTTCGCGCAGGACGATCACGGGCGACATGCAATCGCTCGGCACGGAGACGGTGGCATTGACGCTCGCATCTCCTGCTTTGCTCAGCGGCACCACCGCCGTTTGCGCAGCTACCTTGCCGCCGCATACGACCGCCGCCGCTACGCCGTCCACACCGTCTGGCGTCCCGTTGAATTTCCCTGTTGAGGCATCGTCGAGAACGAGACCTTTGACTTCAGCCGTCAGGGTGCCGTCCTTCTTCAGCTTGGCACTGCCCGAAGCGAGCTTCCATACCTTCCCGCACGAACGAACATCCCCAATGGCGGTCTTGGTCGGGCAGGCCTTCAGGTCCCCTTTGACTACTACGCTCATTAATTTGTCCTGCATTTTCTCCATCTGTGCACATCCGACGAGGGCAACGACGGTGATCGTGGACAACAATAGCTTGTTCATCTTCGGTCTCCTTGGTTGAATATAGTCGATTCGGAACGCGAGAGGCCAAAACTACGCGGCGCACGGAGCCGGGCCATGCCCCTTCGTTGCCCATGAATCGTACACATTTTTGGCACGAGGACCCAGGCATATTCGTCATCGCTATAGGGGATTCGTAGGGGATTCGGGTCAGGCTTGGGATATTGCATTATTTATGCAACAGCCCTAGCCTGACCCCTTACTCTCTGACGCGCGTGACGTCGCAACAAGTCTTTACATCGGGTGGTGCCGCGCTCATCGCGCGTTACTTCGCAGGCCGCTCCATCTGGCACTTCACTTGCGGAATGATGTCCTTTGCCTCGATCAAGGCGTCTATCTTCCAGCCGTAACCCGTGCCTTCCGCGTCGTGTTTGACGCCCGGTTGCCCGACCTTCGCAAAACCCAACACATAGACGGGCGCGATCATTTGATGGTCTTCGGCGCGCATCCAGGACTCGCCGCTCGGCCCTGCGTACTTCATTCCCTCAAGCGCGTATGCGACCTTGAGGGGATCGCTGCTTCTTGCCTGGTTCATCGCATTGGCCAGCATTTCCACGACTCTGAACGCTGGCAAGTAATCTAGATTCGATACCGCCTTGTACTTGGACTTATAGTCAATCAGTCGCTTTTCCCACGTTGCGTCTGCCGCATTGATCGTCCATGCGTACAACGTCTCGACCCGATCCGCCTTGGACACGGCAATTCCTGTAGGCGTCCCGAAATAGGCGGCCAGCAGCGTGTAATAAGTCGCTGTAAGCCCGCTCTCATTGCTTGCTTTGATGAGCAGGGACAAGTCATTTCCCCAGTTGCCCGTCAGGACGCTGTCGGCCCCGGAGGCCCGGATCTTTGTCACATAGGGCGCGAAGTCTTTGACTTTACCAAGTGGTATGAGGTCATCCCCTACGATCTGAATATCGGGACGCTTGGCCGCCAGCATCTCCCTGGATGCCCGACTAACCGCTTGACCGTATGCGTAGTCTTGATTGATCAAATATACCTTTTGGATCGACGCACGCCGTTTCATGTAGTCGGTCAGGACCTTCACTTGCATATCTGCATGTGCCTCGAATCGGAAATGCCAGAAGCTGCACTTTGATTCAGTCAGGGCAGGATCCAGGGCGCCGTAATCGAGGAATAGAACGGAACGATCAGGATTGCGCGCGTTGTGTTTTCCCAAGGCGTCCGTGACAGCGTGCGCAATATTCGACACGCCCGAAATGACGTAGCGAATGTCCTGATCCATGGCTTTTTGAAGCACGATCAGCGTCTCTTGCGGGTTTCCCTTGTTGTCGAACGGCACAATTTCAATCGGGATCCCGCCGAGTACGCCGCCGTTTGAATTCGCCAAGTCAGCCGCGGCCGCAATGTTTTTCATGGTCTCTTCGCCTTGAAGGGCGAAGGGTCCGCTGAGGGAACCGATGAAGGCGACTTTGATTGTATCTGCGGCAAATGCGTCAGAGAGCGCGACAGAGAGAATTGCCGCAATGAGAAACCTGGTAGCCATTTCCATCATCGTTACTCCTTCGTTTCCTGAAAGCCAGAACGGCACCAACGCCACGGGATTCCACATGCGGCGAAGATCGTCTCCTACGACGCCAGCTTTCCCTTGATGACTTCGCCGGCGAAGTGGCCGGTCGATTCGCCGTTCTCCAGGGTCACGACGCCATTGACGATCGTCGCGCGGATGCCCTCGGCTTTCTGGACCAGCCGTCGCGCGCCGCCGGGCAAGTCGCTCTCGACTGTGGGCAGACAGGGGCGCACGCGGCCTTCTTCGAAGAGCAGTAGGTCGGCCTTGTAGCCTTCCTTGACCAGGCCGCGGCCTTTCAGCTCGAAGGCTTGCGCAATGTCGTGCGAGAGTTTCTTTACGGCCTGCTCCAGCGTGAATGCGCCACGCTTGTCCACCCAGTAGTGGAGCAGGTGGGTCTGCAGGGATGAGCCCATCTCCTGGGCGACGTGGGCGCCGGAGTCGGAGAAGGTCGCCAGCGTCGCATCGCGCTTGAGCATGGCCAGCACGTCTTCGCGGCCCTCGTTGACGATCGGCTGCTGGTAGATCTGGTCGGCGTTCGCCAGAGAGAGGTCGATCATGACTTCGACCGGATGCTTGCCGCCCTGGTGTGCGAGCTCGTTGATCGTTGGGTCGTCCCAGTCGACGCCTTTCAGCGCGAAGAGGTTGTCGTAGTCCGGCTTGCGCGGGTCCGTCGTGGCGGCGCCGCCTCCCTGCATCTTGTTGTCCTTCGGCTTCATCGCCGCCTCGGCCGCAACCAGTTCGCGGCGCACCGCCGGGTCGCGCAACCGCCTTTTCTGCTCTTCGAGCGGCAGCGCACGGATCTTCTTCCACGGCGGCAGCACGTCGAAGGGCAGGTAGGACTTCAGCGAGAAGATCGCGTTGATCGAGCGCGTTCCGCCCTGGCCGAACATGCGCCCGCCGGCGGCGTTCACCTCCTCGACCGTTTCGAGCTGGGTTTGCCAGGACGCCGGGTCTTCGCCTTGTTTGGTCGAGATCAGGCCGAACATGACGGGGCGCTTGTAAGTGAGGGCGAAATGCTTCATGCGCGCGAGAAAAGCCTCGTTCTCGATGCGGCCGAGAATGTCCGGGCCGGCCTGGAAGATACCGGCATCAAGCTCGCCCATCGCCGCGACCATGCGCTCGATTTCCTCCCAGGCGGCGATACGACTGACGACCGGCGTGCCGTCGGGCGTCAGGTGAGTGTGCGTGCGCGAGGTGGAGAAGCCCATGGCACCGGCCTTGAGTGCTTCCTGCACCAGGCGCGCCATGCGATCGATTTCCTCATCGGTGGCCTTGTCCGTCACCGCGCGCCTGCCCATCACGTACATGCGGATCGCCGAGTGGCCGATGTACATCGCGTGGTTCAACGCCTTGGGCCGGCGCTCGACCGCGGCCATGTATTCGGGGAAGGATTCCCAGGCCCAGTCGATGCCGGCTTTCATCGCGTCGGTCGAGATGTCCTCGACATAGGACAAGCTGTTCGCAACCCATTCGCGGTCGGCCGGTTTGCAGGGCGCCAGCGTGAAGCCGCAGTTGCTCATTACAACCGAGGTCACGCCGTGATAGCACGAGCAACTGCCCAGCGGATCCCACATGACCTGCGCGTCCATATGCGTGTGGCCGTCGATAAACCCGGGCGAGACGATCAGCCCGTCGGCGTCCATGGTGCGCGTGGCCGCGTCGGTGATGCGGCCGACCTTCGCGATGCGACCGTTGGAGATGCCGACATCCGCGGAGAAGCGCTTGCCGCCTGAGCCGTCAATGACGGTGCCGCCGCGTATCAATAGATCCAAGGGCATGGGTTACTCCGATAGGTCTTCATACAGGAGATAGCCCGCATTCTACTGCGAGTCCGTGACGTTCCCGCCACTGGAGGCCGATGTGAGGCCTCGCCGCGCACGGCTCAGCGGCCGGGGGCAGCCCGGCGGCTGAGTACTTTTCTTGATCGGCCAAGAAAAGTACTCAAAAGAAGGCCGCCCTGGAGTCGCGCCCGCGTTCACGGGGTGCCCCTGTGCTGCCTGCCTCGATGGGGCGACTGCGGAACTCGACCTGGCAAGGCACACACAACGCGCCTTGCCATGGGACTCGAACAGTCGTCGACTTCCCCCCATCGAGTCGAGCTGCTCGGCGCGCCTCAAGGGGAAAAGGCAAAAGCCCTAGGGCCTAGGCTCAGGGCTTTAACTCAGTCCTGAGTCCTGCTTTTTCTCAGCACCCAGTACGCAGCACCCAGGCACCGCTCTTAGCCTTTACTCAGTCCTGAGTCCTACGTCCTGAGTCCTGCCGTTACCCCACTGTCCCTATGTTCGCTATCGCGTAGACTGGGTCTTTGGGTGATGTTCCAATGCTGGAGGGAGGGCATCCGATGCCAGACTTTACCGATAAGCAAGCGTACGAATACCTCATCAAGCTGCTCACCGCCATGAGCAAGGCGGGCGGCTCCGACCTGTTCATTGCCAGTGATTATCCGCCGAGCATGAAGTCGCAAGGCGAGATCCAGCAGTTGACCACGCAAAAGCTCACCGGCGAGATCACGCGCCAACTGGCCCACTCCCTGATGAACGAGGTTCAGCGCGCGGAATTCGCAAAGGAGATGGAATGCAATTTTGCGATCTCCGTTCCGGGCGTCTCGCGGTTCCGCGTCAACGTCTTTGTCCAGCAGCAGTATGTCGGTATGGTCATCCGCACCATCGCCGCTGAAATCCCCAACTTTGAAAAGCTCATGCTTCCCGAGATTCTCAAGGATGTGATCATGAACAAACGCGGGCTGGTGCTGGTGGTCGGCGGCACGGGCTCTGGAAAATCCACCTCGCTGGCCGCGATGATCGACCACCGCAACCGCACCTCCAAGGGACACATCATCACCATCGAAGACCCGGTGGAATATGTGCACGTTTCACAGAAATCCCTGATCACCCACCGCGAAGTGGGCGTGGACACCCACAGCTGGCATCACGCGCTGAAGAACACGCTGCGCCAGGCGCCCGACGTGATCCTGATCGGCGAGATACGCGATGCGGAAACCATGGAGCATGCCATCGCCTTCGCCGAAACCGGCCACCTGTGCCTGGGCACGCTGCACGCCAACAGCACCAGCCAGACGCTGGACCGCATCATCAACTTCTTCCCCGAAGAACGGCGCAACCAGTTGCTCATGGACATCTCCGCCAACCTGCGCGCGCTGGTGTCGCAGCGCCTGGTGCGCACCGAGGACGGCAAGGGACGCAGGGCCGCCATCGAGATCCTGCTCAACACGACCACCATCGCCGACAAGATATTCAAGGGCGAATTCCACGAGATCAAGGGCATCATGGACAAATCCCGCGAACTCGGCATGCGCACCTTCGACTGGTCGCTGTTCGAGCTGTACAACGACGGGCACATCGCCTACGAAGAAGCGATACGCAATGCCGATTCGGCGAACGAACTCCGTCTCGCCATCAAGCTGAAGAGCCAGCGGGGCGAGCCCGCTTCCGCAGCCTTCGCCGGGCCGGATCTGGCCATGCACGATTATAAGAGTCCGGCGGATGTGGAGGAAGAAAGGAAGAAAGAACTGGCAGCACAGGAAGAGACGAAGCGCCTGTTCGAGGCCGACAAAGCCATCAGGCTGGAGCAGGAAGCGCGACAACTGGAAAAAGCGCGGATGGAAATGCCGCCAGTGCCGGTACTGCCCCAGGAGAAACTGCGGCTGGCGATCGAATAACCGGGGGGCAGAATGGCCGGGGCAACCCGGCGGCTGGTTGCGTTCTTGCCCTCGCCAAGAAAATCGAGGAATTAAGTGGAAGCTAACCTGCTTTATCTCTTAGCGCCGTCGCTATCCTGTCGTGCTCTTAATTCTTTTCAATGATTGGACAGGATGAACAGGATTGACGGGATGAAATGTGCGATTGATTTTCTGTTCCTGTTTCCATCATGTCCATCCTGTTAATCCTGTCGTGTTCTTGTTACTTTCAGTAACCAAAAGAAGGCCGCCTCAATTCGTTCCCAGGAAAGGAAACGTCATGGCTCGCAATTTTCGCATCGATAAATCGGTAGCGTTGTTTTCGGGTGTAGTAGGGCTGGCGATTTGCGCGCCCGCGATTGCCCAGAGCAATTCTTTCGAGGGCCCTTATGTCGGGCTCGCAATCGGGTACAGCGAATCATCTGTAAAGGAAGGCTCCGCACTCTGGTCACAAGTGGGGCAGATCGACTTCGTCGGGACCGGCGGAGAAAACTCCAGGGCAACGGGCGCAATCGGCGGGATAAGGCTTGGTTATGATTGGCGGTTCGACAATATTACTTTCGGTGTCGACGTCAGTGGCAACTGGCTGGATGGCAGCGCCAACGGCATTGTCCTGTCGTTTGACGAAACACTGGCGGGACCCTCTGATCGCGTTGCGTCGAGCACCAAACTGAAATCGATTATTGCGATAAAGCCAAAGCTCGGCCTGGTTCTGGACGATCAAACCAGGATTTACGGGATGGCAGGCATTGCCACGGGGCGAGTATCGAGAACGATCACCGGGTTGCCGGGAACCACGGGTGACATTTTCCTCGACCCCGGGGTGAGTGATTCGAGTTCCAAACGGATGACGGGTTATGCGGTGGGGCT
>WNFL01264816.1_pt1 | contig 44827 bp, 33 predicted proteins | sample 5400361 | NCBI WGS metagenome assembly WNFL01 (sample SAMN13153351, study PRJNA577476) | soil metagenome | isolation source: 40 cm soil on Douglas fir-dominated hillslope | place: USA:California | collected 2013-09-17 | reverse complement strand
TGTCATGACAGAAGCGCGTTCGAGCTCCATGCCATCTCCACCGGGCTCGACGATGCAAGCCCGATGCGCCGGCGGATCAAATCGGCGTTCGATGTTTTTTCGGACGTCTCGCGCCGCTCCGATTTGGAGATCGCCGAACAGATCGCGCGCGCGGAAATCGACATCCTCGTCAATCTGAACGGTTTCTTCGGCGAGGAGCGCACCGGTCTCGTCGCCTTCAAACCTGCGCCCATTCAGGTCAATTATCTGGGGTTTCCCGGTACCATGGGCGCGCCCTACATGGACTACATTCTCGCGGACAAATGGATCATCCCGGAAGATCAGCAGCAGCACTATGAGGAGAAGGTCGTTTATCTGCCCGACACCTACCAGGCCAACGATCGCAAGAAGGCCATCGACGAAACCATTCGCACGCGAAGAGAGCTCGGACTGCCCGAAACGGGCTTCGTCTTTTGCTCCTTCAACAATGCCTACAAGATCACGCCGGAGATCTTCTCCATCTGGATGCGGATCCTCACCCAGACCGAGGGCAGCGTGCTGTGGCTCTTGGAGGTCGACCCGGGAATCGAACGCAATCTTCGCCGTGAAGCACGGGCGCGCGGCGTCTCGCCCGAGCGCATCGTCTTTGCGCCGTTCATCAGACTGAAGGATCACCTCGCCCGCGGCCGGCTCGCGGACCTTTTCCTCGACACGCTGCCGGTGAACGCGCACACAACCGCGAGCGACGCGCTCTGGATGGGGGTTCCGGGGTTCCACCTTCGCGGGGCGCGTCGCGGCCAGCCTCCTCTCGGCCGTCGGCCTCCCGGAGATGATCACCCGCTCATTGGCCGAATATGAGGCCCTTGCCCTGAAGCTCGCGCACGATCCGGCGCTGATGGCGACGGTCCGGGCGCAGCTCGCCCGCAACCGCGAAACCACCGCGTTGTTCGACACGCCGCGTCTCACGCGGCACATTGAAACCGCGTACAAGGCGATGTGGGAACGCCACCAGTCCGGATTGGCACCGGCCAGCTTCGCTGTGGAGCAGCTCGCGACAAATTCGCGTGTATAAAGAAATACGTACAACTTATGAGAGAGTTCCTTCGCAAGGCGTCGGCCTCGGCTACCACACTCGCCACGCAACTTTGAACAAGCTCGAGGCGGAGCCATCGAGGCGCTCCGCCTCGCGTCGCACATCATAGAACCCGCGCGCGTTATGAGGTCGCCCGCCTTGGGCAGCTGCCGGCCAAACTTCCCGGGTGACGGCGAACCCCGGCAAGGTAAGATCGCCGCCGAGCCTGCGCAGGAGGAAGCCCTTTGAAATCACGCGGCGAAGCACTGCGCGACTATGTGCTGCGGCGGTTCCTTTTGATGATTCCGACGTTCATTGGGATCACGTTCGTCACCTTCCTGCTCTGCCAATTCGTTCCCGGCGGGCCGATCGACCAGCTTCGCTTGCAGCTGGCCGGTGCAGGCGGCGGCGGAGAGGTTGCCGGCGGCGGAGGAGGTGGGCGCCTGCCGCAACTCGTCATTCCCGACGCGCAGTTAAAGCAGCTGCGCGAATATTACGGTTTCGACAAGCCGCTGCCGATCGCCTATGGCACATGGCTGTACCAGACCGTCCAGCTCAATTTCGGTCAATCGTTCCGCTACAACGAGCCGGTGCTGCAAGTCATCGCGCAACGTCTTCCGGTCTCGATCTATTACGGACTGGTGACGGCGTTCTTCGTTTACGCCATCTCCATTCCGCTCGGCATCGTGAAGGCGATCAGGCATCGCACGACGTTGGACAATTTGACTTCGGTGCTGATCTTCATCGGATTCGCCGTTCCCGGATTCGCGCTGGGCGCGGTGCTGGTCAACTTGTTCGCGGTACAGTTCCAGATATTCCCGTTGGGAGGGTTCCAATCGGCCGGGGCGGAATCCTTGCCCGCGATGGCGAAAGCCGCGGACATCGCCTGGCATTCGATCCTGCCCTTGATCGCTTATTTGATCGGCGCCTTTGCCATCGACACCATGCTGATGAAGAACAGCCTGATGGAGAATATGAGCGCGGACTATGTCAGGACGGCTTTGGCAAAAGGGTTGAGTTGGCGCCGCGCCGTCTTCGTGCATGCCTTACGGAATTCGCTGATCCCGATGGCGACCAGCATCGGCGGCCTTCTCAGCATCTTCGTGGCGGGCAGCTTCCTGATCGAACGCGTGTTCAACATCGAGGGCATCGGCCTCTTGGCGTTCGAAGCGATCCAGTCGCGGGATTTCCCCGTCGTCATGGGCATCCTGGTGATCGACAGCGTGCTGTTGATGGCTGGGAATCTGGTTTCGGATCTGGCAGTCGCCTTTGTCGATCCCCGCGTGCGATTCGAGTAGCCCATGGCCTGGATCAAACTCGACCCCATCACACGCCGGCGCTTCGCGAGATTCCGTCAAATCAAGCGGGGCTACTACTCATTCTTGATTCTTTTGGTGGCGATCGTGCTCTCGATCTTTGCGCCATTGTTGGCGGAAAGCCGAGCGCTTCTGGTCTCCTATCAAGGGACATGGTTCTTCCCGACTTTCCAATATCTGAGCATGGCGACCTTCGCCCAAACGCCGCCCCCGGGCTGGTCGGGCGGCGATCTCGAAACGGAATATTTGAGACTGCAGCGCGAGTGGCAGGCCGAACGGTATTTCTATGATCGTGAAGCCGCGCAAGCGGGCGGCGATCCGCAAAAGCTTGCGGCGTTGGCGGCGAAATATCCCAATCGCGGAAATTTCGTCATCATGCCTCCGATCCCATGGGACCCGTATGAGAGCGATTTCTGGTACAATGAGATTCTCAACGACATCCAAACGCAGCTCTCGATGGGCAATGGTGATGCCGCCGAGAGAATCGCGCGCCGCGACGGCTTGAATGAGCTTGCCGATTTGCTCTACAGCGGCAAGATCACCGCAACCCTCGCCGACCGTGCAAAATCACCGACGGGCAATCTCATCGGATTGGCGCGATCCGGCGCGTTGCCGTCGCTAAGCAAGCTCGCCAGGGTGCCGCCGAATGCACCCGATGCTTCGCGGGGCCACTATCTCGGCACCGACAGCCAAGGGCGCGACGTCGCCTCGCGGCTTCTCTACGGTTTTCGCATTTCGATCTTTTTCGCGCTGTTCTTGACGTTCATCGGCCAGGTGATCGGAACCTTCATCGGCAGTCTGCAAGGCTATCTCGGCGGACGCTTCGATATATTGAGCCAGCGCGTGATCGAAGTGCTGATCTCGATTCCTTTCCTTTATGTCGTGATCATTCTGGCGGCCCTGATCGTGCCCAGCTTCTGGATGCTGGTCGGCATCATGGCCGTGTTTCAATGGATCGGCATCACGTTCTACATGCGCACAGAGATGTACCGCGAGAAGACCAAGGAATATTGTCTCGCGGCAAAGTCCTACGGCGCCTCGCATTTGCGGATCATCTTCCGTCACCTGCTGCCCAATTGCCTGACGCCGTTGGTGACGTTCACCCCCTTCGCAGTGGTCGGCGCGATCTTCGCGCTAACGGCGCTGGACTATCTCGGATACGGACTGGCCCCGCCGACGCCAAGCTGGGGTCAGTTGATCGATCAAGCGCTTCTCGTGGAGAACCGGGATAAGTTATGGCTGACCTTGGCGCCGTTCGGGGCCATTTCCATCACATTGATTCTGGTCGTCTTCATCGGCGAGTCGGTTCGCGAGGCTTTCGATCCGAAGCGGTACGCCAAATACGAATAGGGCGATGGGAGTTGGAGAATGAAAAAACTTTTGACCGCTATCGTGTTCGCCAGCCTGCTTTTGCCGGCCGGGAGCTCTACGATTTTCGCTGTCGAAGTTGCCAAGCCGGCGACAGCCGCCGCCGCTCCGGCCGGCCCGGTCAGCTTGCCCAAGGACATCGTCTGGGAAACCGACAATGACGAGCCGCTGATCGGGTCGCAGAAAGCGATCCGCGGCGGCACGCTCAATGTCGCGATCGGCGCCTATCCGCTCACCTTTCGCATCATGGGACCCAACAACAACGGTACTTTTGCCTGGTGGAATCAGGCCTTCACGGCGTTGTTCGGGCTGGTAGGACGACATCCGGTCACCGACAAATTCATTCCGATCATGGCAACACATTGGTCGGTGCAGAAGGATCAGAAGACGATCTATTTCAAGCTCGATCCCGACGCGAAATTCTCCGACGGAAAGCCCATCACCGCCGACGACTACGTCTTCACCTGGAAGATGATGCAGTCGAAATTCATCGTCGATCCGTTCTACAACAGCTATGCCGAACGATATTATCAGTCGGTCGACAAGATCGACGATCACACCCTCAGAATTGTCGGAACGCGACCGAGTTGGCGCCCGCTCGTCGATTATGCCGGCCTATGGCCGACGCCGGCGCACGCCACGGTGCTGGACAAGGATTGGGTCACGCGGACGACCAATCAGTGGCAGATTGCCGTCGGCCCCTATGTCGTATCCGCCGTAGAGCGCGGGCAATCGGTCACCCTCAAGAGAACCCCAAATTGGTGGGGCGACAAGAAGCGCTATTTTATTGGACAGTATAATTTCGACGAGATCCATTTGCGGGTGATACCTCCGGAGCGAGAGCTCGACTATGTCCGGCTTGGTGAGTTGGACATGATGATCGAAGGGACGGCCAAGACCTGGAACGAGAACTATACGTTCCCGGCGATCACGAATGGCTGGCTCAGACGCGCGCGCGTCTTTCTCGACATGCCGGATGGCGTATCCGGCCTGCATATGAATCTCGAAGCGCCGATCTTTCAGAACAAGGAATTCCGTATTGCGCTGCAATACCTTTTCAACTTCGAGCGGCTGAATCGGAACCTGATGTACAACGAGTATTTCCGCAAGAAGTCGTTCTTTGAAGGAACCGAGTACGCCAATCCGAATCTTCAATCCTATGAATTCAATTCGGAGAAGGCGCGCGAGCATCTCGAGCGCGCCGGCTATCATCGCCCAGACAATATCCGCAACCAAGGCACATTCGCGAAGCTGCGCAATGTGGCCTATGGGTTGCTTTTCACGCGCTCGGACACCGACGACATCCTCGTCAACGACAAGGGCGAGAGGGCGAGCTTCACGCTGATTTACATGGCCAAGGGGCTGGAGCCCCATTTGACCGTCATCCAACAGGATTTCCGCCGCGCCGGGATCGATATGCGCCTGCAACTCCTCGAGTCTGAAACCGGATTCGAGCGCGCGCTGGAACGCAAATTCGAAATGATCAATCTGGGAATGAGCGGCGGGATATATCCCGAGCCCAGGCAATATCTCGGCACCGAATTCAAGAAGGCCAAGAACAACAATGATTTTTGGGGTTTTGGAACGCCGGAAGTCGACGGATTGATCAAGACCTACGAGGAGAGCTTGGATCCCGAGGCGCGGAAAAATGCCATGTGGCGCATCGATCAGATCGTCCATGACGAAGCGTTCTATATTCCGTTCTGGACGTCGCCCTTCATGAGATTGGTTTACTGGGATTATGTGCAGTTTCCGGAATTCTATCTTCCCAGGCGGACGCAGAGCCTGACCGATTGGTTCGTTTATTGGATCGATCCGGCCAAGAGAACCGCGCTGGAAGAAGCCATGCATACCAACAAGGCCTATCCGGTCGATACCAATTTGGACAAAGACTATTACGGCGTCCGCAAGAGATTCCAATAATCCCATTCGCGTCAGAGCCGCTGCATTTTGGAGGCCTTCCTGAGTTTTGCCCCGTCCAATCCCCGTGTCATTCCCGCAAACGCGGAAGCCAGATTTTCGCGATGGATGCCCGCGTCCGCGGACATGACATGCGTTTGTTTTCGACCACACGAAAAATTCTTTAGCTTTCGGAGCTCAATTGGCGCTGCTGGAAATTGACGATCTCAAGGTCGGCTTCGACACCGAGGCCGGGCTGGTGCGCGCCGTCGACGGCGTATCGCTCAGCTTCGACAAAGGGCGCACGCTCGGGCTCGTCGGCGAGTCGGGCTGCGGCAAGAGCGTCACCGCGACCTCCATCCTGCGGCTGGTCCCGATACCTCCGGGGCGGATGCTCGGCGGCGAAATTCGTTTCAACGGCATCGACCTGCTGAAGCTCGCCCGCGATGAGCTGCCGAAAATCCGCGGCAAAGACATCGCCATGATCTTCCAGGACCCGATGACATCGCTGAATCCGGTGTTCACGGTCGAGAAGCAGATGGCCGAGGTGCTCAAGCTGCGCTTCGGCATGGACAAACACACCGCCCGAGAGCGCTGCGTGGATATGCTCACCACCGTCGGCATCGCCGATCCGGCGACTCGGCTCGCGTCATGATCGCGATGGCGCTCCTTTGCGAACCGCTTCTTCTGATCGCCGACGAGCCGACGACCGCGCTTGACGTGACCATTCAGGCGCAGATCCTGCATCTCATCAGGGAGCTGCAGCGCAAGACCGGCGCCGCGGTCCTGTTCATTACCCACGATATGGGCGTCGTAGCGGAGATGTGCGACGAAGTCGCGGTCATGTATGCCGGCCGCATCGTCGAGCAGGGCGACGTCAACGATATTTTCCAGCGCAGCCAGCACCCCTACACCAAAGGTCTGTTGCGCAGCCTGCCGCAGAAGGGTACCGCCAAGAAGGCCTATCTGCCCACCATCGAAGGCGTGGTGCCTTCGCTTCTGAACCCGCCGACATTCTGCCGCTTCGCCGAGCGCTGCTGGAAGCGCAAGACCCTCAGCGAGGCCGAACAAAAACGCTGCTTCGCCGAGGACCCGATGCTGCGTCCGCACGGCGACGGGCTGGTCGCGTGTCACTATCCTCTGTCGGGAGAAGAGCCGTGAGCGCGAACGGCACGCCGCTCCTCGTGGTGGAGGGTTTGAAGAAATATTATCCCGTCCGCGGCGGTGTGTTCGGCGCCAAGATCGGCGATGTGCGCGCGGTTGACGGGGTCGATCTTTCCGTCACCGAAGGCGAGACGCTGGGGCTCGTCGGCGAGTCCGGCTGCGGGAAATCCACGCTCGGCCGCACCATCATGCGGCTGGAGGATGCGACCGCGGGGCGGGTTTTCTTCGAAGGGGCGGAGATCGCGCATGCCAAGGGCGCGGACCTGTTCCGTCTTCGCCGCGAGATCCAGGCGATTTTCCAAGATCCCTATTCTTCGCTCAATCCGCGCATGACGGTGGGCGAGATCGTGCGCGAACCGCTTCTCGTCCACCACATCGGCAACAAGGCCGAGCAGGTCGAGAAGGTGCGGGCGCTTCTGGAGACCGTCGGCCTGACGGGCGAAATGCTGGACCGCTATCCGCATGAATTCTCCGGCGGACAGCGCCAGCGCATCGGCATCGCCCGCGCGCTCGCCCTGGACCCCAAGCTGGTCATTGCCGACGAACCGGTTTCCGCGCTCGATGTCTCGGTCCGCAGCCAGGTTCTGAACCTGATGGTTCGCCTGCAGCGCGAGCGCAACCTGACTTACGTTTTCATCAGCCACGATCTATCCGTCGTCGAACATATCAGCGACACGATTGCGATCATGTATCTCGGCCGCATCGTCGAGAAAGGCCCGGTCGACCGCATCTTCGGCCATCCCGCCCATCCCTATACGCGCGCTTTGATCGAGGCGATTCCGGTGCCCGATCCGCAGCGGCGTCATCACGGTGTTCCGGTGCAGGGCGAGGCGCCGAGTCCGGTATCACCGCCGCCCGGCTGTCCTTTCCATCCGCGCTGTGCTTATGCGATCGAGGCCTGCCGCGTCATGGTTCCGCTGCTGGAGCCTATGGGCGTGCCAAATGCGAATCCTGCCCGCGATCATCTCGCCGCCTGCATACGCAAACACGAAATCTGACTCGCACACTCGGCAGAATTTACCCAGCGTAAACCAAGAAAACTCAGCCGGCCTTAAGGGCCCCAACCCTAGCCTTCATGCGGGTGTGGGGAGTGGCGTTGGTGCGGGTCTTCAAACAGATCGCGGCTGTTCTGATGTTGTCGGGCGTCACGGGTTGTGCCTCCGACGACATCGGCGCTCTGAGCGCAAGGCCCAAATTCGCCCTGGGCTCGCTCTTCCCATCACAATCAGAGACGCGCGAGGATGCCGTGACCCCGACACATGGCCGGGCCGCCAAGCCGCCCTCCGGCTATATCGGTTTCTGTCAGCGCTTCTCCGACCAATGCACCGCGCCCGCCGGCGCGCCGCGCCAAGTGCACATGACCGAAACGCTTTGGCACACATTGGAAGAGGTCAATATCGCGTTCAACACAGCCTTCGTGGCGGAAGATGACGCCACTCATTACGGCAAAGAGGAATATTGGAACATTCCCACCGACGGTTATGGCGACTGCGAGGATTATGTCGTGGCCAAGCGTCAGGTATTGATCCATCTGGGTCTGCCGGAACCCGCGCTGCGCATCGCCGTGGTCCTCACCCCCAATTTCGTGCGTCACGCCGTGCTGACGGTGGTGACCGACGACGGCAATTTCGTTCTGGACAATCTGCACAATGAGATCGTCGCCTGGGAAAAGACGGAATATGTTTTCCTCGAGCGCCAGGACCCCGCGAGCGTCACCGGCTGGGTGTCGCTGCGTTAGTTCACGCCGATATGCTGCGTCCCTTGCGGACCGCACCTTTGCCGAATTTGGCGCGGACATTGTCGATCGCGCGCTCCACCGCCGCCCGGCGCGCCGCAAATGGATCCAAAAGATCGGGCGGATCGCATTGCGCTGCCGGACAGATCTGGCTGAGGCCAACGCCGAGCAGGCGATAAGAGGTCCCGAGCGCCTCACGCGCGAGAAGGACGCGCCCGACGCGAAAGATCACATCCGACAATTGCGTCGGACTATCGAGGGTCGCGCTCCTCGCCTTGATGCGAAACGCGGCGCTTTTCAACTTCAGCGTGATGGTGCGCCCGCCGATCCCCGCTGCCTTGGCGCGCACCGAGACGCGTTCGGCTTGATCCCACAAGATGCGCTCCAATTCCGCCGGATTGGAGACATTCTGTTCGAAGGTCGTCTCCGCCGACAGGCTTTTCGCTTCGCCATCGGGGTTGACGAGGCGATGATCCTCGCCCGAGGCCACGCGGTGAAGCCACGATCCCATCTCGCCATAGCGGGCGGTCAAGCTTCGCGCATCCGCGTCCTGAAGCTGGGCGATGCGTGAGATGCCATCCTGGATGAGCCGTGCAGCCAGCGCGGGGCCGACGCCGCGGATCATTCCGATCGGCTTGTCGCGCAGGAAGCTCTTCGCCTCGCCGCGTCCGATGACGGCGAAGCCGCGCGGCTTGTCGAGGTCCGACGCAAGCTTGGCGAGGAATTTGTTGTAGGAGAGGCCCACGGAAACCGTGATGCCGACCGATTGTTCGATTCGTTTTACCAGGCGCGCCATGGTTTTGGCAGGCGCCATGCCGTGGAGCCGCGCCGTCCCGGAAAGATCGAGATAGGCCTCATCCAGTGACAAGGGCTCGACCTGGGGGGTCGCGGTCAGCAGAAGCGCGCGAATCTCCCGCGCCACGCGAGCATATTTGCCCATGTCCGGCTTTACGATGATCGCCTGCGGGCAAAGCTTCAGCGCCTGGAACATCGGCATCGCCGATTTGGCGCCGAACTTGCGCGCGGCATAGCTCGCCGTCAGAACCACGCCGCGTTTCCCCCCGCCGACGATCAGCGGCTTGCCTTTCAAATTTGGATCGTCGCGTTCTTCGACCGCGGCGTAGAACGCATCGCAATCCAGATGCGCGATCGTCAGCGTGTCGAGTTCGGGATGCGTGAGGACGCGCCTACCCGCGCATAGGGGACACTGCGTCCGTTCGCCAGTCATTTCGGCCAGACAATCCCGGCAGAATGCGCTCATCCCAAGGAAACGTCCCCTAGCAGCTTCGGTCACGGGAAAGCTGAGTCGTTTTCTCCCTCGCGATGGATATTGGGACCCGGCGGCCCGGCGCACAAGCCAACATGGGTGCTCGCAGACAGGGCGATTTCCCGCATTTGATACCGGCGTGTCTTATGGACTATTGCTTGCATCGGACGGCGCAAGGATCGGCAGGCGACATGATCACGCTTTATGAAATCGTCGGTGCGGAAGGGCGGTCCTTCAGCCCGAATTGCTGGCGCACCCGCATGGCGCTCGCGCACAAGAACCTGCCCTATGAAACTGTTCCGCTGCGCTTCTCGGACATCGCATCGATCCTGGACGGCAAGCAGAAAACCGTTCCGGTGATCAGCGATTCCGGGCGGATCGTCGGCGATTCCTGGGTCATCGCGAATTACCTTGAGGACAATTACCCTCGCCTGCCGTCCCTCTTCGGCGGCGCCGCGGGACGCGATCTGACCCTATTCGTGCAGAGTTGGACCGTGGACTCTCTGCATCGCGGCGTGAACGACCTGGTGCTCCTGGACATCTATTCGCAGCTCCACGAATCCGACAAACCCTATTTTCGCGCCTCGCGCGAACGGCGTTTTGGGCGGCCCCTCGAAGACGTCCAGAGTGGCCGCGAAACACGCGTGGCCGCCTTCCGCGCCGGTCTGCAGCCCGTGCGCACCACCCTGACGACGCAACCTTGGTTGGGCGGCCAAACGCCGCTTTATGCCGACTATCTCGTCTTCGGCGCCTTTCAATGGGCGCGCATGGTCAGCCGCTTTGCGCTCATTGCCGACGATGATCCGATCGCGGGCTGGTTTGCGCGCTGCCTCGATCTCTTCGATGGCCTCGGCCGCAAGGCCCTTCCCGGCAACTGACTCAAGAAAGGACGCGCATGTACGACATCTATTTCTGGACCACGCCCAACGGCTACAAGATTTTGCTCTTCGCCGAAGAGGCCGGACTTTCCTACACCATCAAGCCGATCAACATCAGCAAGGGCGAGCAATTCGCGCCGGACTTCCTCCGCATTTCGCCAAGCAATCGCATTCCGGCAATCGTCGATCACGCGCCGGTGGACGGCAACGCGCCCATTTCGGTTTTCGAATCGGGCGCCATCCTGCTCTATCTCGCCGAGAAGACCGGAAAATTCATGTCGGCGGATCTGCGTGGCCGGATCGAAGTGATCGAATGGCTGTTCTGGCAGATGGGCGGATTGGGACCGATGGCCGGACAGAATCATCATTTTCGCCTCTATGCGAAGGAGAAGATTCCCTACGCGACCGATCGCTATGTGAACGAGACCAACCGTCTTTATGGCGTCATGGACAGACGGCTCGCGGATCGGCGTTTCCTCGCCGGCGAGGCGTATAGCATCGCCGATATAGCCTCTTATCCCTGGGTCCAGCCCGAGCGGCAGGGGCAGAACATCGACGAGTTTCCCAACCTCAAACGCTGGAAGATGGAGATCGCGGAACGGCCGGCGACCATTCGCGCCTATGAGAAAGGCAAAGCGGTCAACGTCGCGCCTGTTGTCACAGACGACGCCGCCAAAGTTCTGTTTGGTCAGCGCGCCACGAAAGCCTGACTGACCGAACATGCTGAAGGATCAGACCGTCGCTGCAGCTTTCGTGGAGTCTCTGCGCGAGCTGGGTGTGAAATATGTTTTCGGCGTGCCGAGCGGCGGTTGGGTCGACTACATGGAAGCGCTGCGCCGGGCCGACGGCATCGAATTCATCCTGACCACACATGAAGGCGCTGCCGGAATGATGGCGGACGTCTGCGGTCGGTTGACAGGCACGCCCGGCGCCTGTTTCGGCACTTTCGGCCCGGGCGCGACCAATCTCACCACCGGCGTCGGGGGAGCCCTTCTCGACCGCTCGCCAATGCTCGCCTTCACCGATGAAATGCCCGTGGCCATGCGCGGCCGCACCACGCAAATGGGGATCGACCATCAGGATTTGTTCCGTCCACTGACGAAACAGACGACGCGGCTGCGCGCCGAAGCGGTCAGATCGGTGCTCTTCGACGCCGCGCGGACCGCCCTGGAAAAGCGGCCGGGTCCCGTGCATGTCGGCTTGCCGGTGGGAATGTCGGCTCAGAATGCGTCGCGCGAAGCGATCTCGTTCTCGCCGCCGAGACCTGCGCCCTCCGCCGATCCGGTGTTGCTCAGACGCGCCGCCGAGCTATTTGCCAAAGCGCGCAAACCCATCCTCGCGATCGGCCTTGGCGCGGTGCAGGCGAAACTGCAAGGCGACATTCGCAGCTTCGCCGAGAAGCATCGGATTCCCGTCGTCCTCACGCCCATGGCGAAGGGCATGGTGCCCGAGGACCATCCTTGTTACGCGGGCGTCCTCTTTCACGCGCTGAGCGACAGAGTGGGCCTGACGCATCAGCAGGCCGATCTGGTTCTGGCCATCGGCTATGATCCGGTCGAATTCAACTATGAATCCTGGATGCCGAAATCCGCGGCCCTCGTCAGCTTCGATGTGGAACCGGCGGACATCGACCGCGAGACCTACACGCTTGGGGTGGACGCGGTCGGGAATATCCGCGCGTCCCTGTCGGCAATGCTTGCCCTTAAGCCTGTCCCGAATGATTGGGACCTTGCGGCCATGGCCGACCGGCGCGCCGCGATGTTCGAGAAACTGCGCCCGTCCAACGATGGCTTCGGCCCCAAAGGCGCGCTGGCCGTCTTACGCGAAGTGATGCCTGACGATGGAATCATGACCTGCGATGTCGGCGCGCACACCCATCTCATCGGTCAGATGTGGCGGACGCCTGCCCCGGGGCTGCAGATCATGAGCAATGGCTGGTCGACGATGGGATTCGGCCTTCCCGCCGCCATCGCCGCCAAACTCAATTTTCCCGAGAAGGACGTCTGCGCCGTGGTGGGCGACGGCGGCTTCTTGATGACGGCCGGAGAGCTCGCCACGGCGGTGCGATACAACATCAAAATCGTGATTGTGCTTCTGACCGACAATGACCTCGCCCTCATCCGCATCAAACAGCAGAAGAAGGGCAATCCGATTTACGGCACACCGGTGCGGCCGCATGGCACGATTGGTGGCGACAACATATTCGGGGTCCCCGTCCGCCTAGCGCGCGATGCGACGGAGCTGCGCAGGGAGCTGGAATTTGCCTTTGCGGCCGATGGTCCCGTCATCGTCGAAGCGGTCGTGGACAGCCGCGAATATGACGATGTGGTCCTCAAAAAGGACAAGCCTTAGCAACCTCTTGGCGCACGATTCATTTGATCTCTGGAGGGTCGCTTAAGATCACGCTCAGCAAGGAGCTGTGAACTTCCAGTGTGCCGTTGTAGCTGATGTATCCCAGTTTGCGGAATTTGTTCATGAAGAAGCTCACGCGAGACCGTGTCGTGCCGATCATCTCGGCCAAGGTCTCCTGGCTGACCTTCGTGATGATGGGCTCGGGCCTGCCTGCTTTGCCAAAATTCGCCAGATTGAGAAGGGCCCTTGCCAGGCGCCTCTCGCTCGAATTGGAAAGCTGATCGACGAGATCCTCTTCAGCCCGGATCATGCGCGACAACAGATGGGCTAAGAAAATCTGCGACAAGGCGGGCTCGTCACGCAGCGCACTGGTGATCGCATCCTTCTCGATTCGCATGATCTCGCAGTCTGTCAGCGCCGTTGCGCTTGCGACCCGTTTGATCTGTCCGGCGAGGCATCCTTCTCCGCAAAAATCGTCCTTGCCGAGGATTGCGACCACGGCCTCTTTGCGGTGTTCGGAAAGGACCGTGACCTTGACCTTGCCCTTCTGGATATAAAATACGCAATCCGCGATGCCATTTTGCAAGAAGAGGTTGTCGTTCTTGCGGTATTTGGAAATCCTTCTTCCGCTACCAATCTCGTTTAGGAAAAATTTCGGATCAAACGGATCCTTGGAAGTTGTCAAGATCACTCTCTTTCTTTGGGCTCCGCTTGATTTGAAATCATCGCTCAGGACGAGGCGCGATTGCTGAGCAAGATTATACAGACGCTAAGAAACGTCCGTCCTCCCGGCGGCCGCTGGCGATGACACGGCGGGGAGTTTTGAGGCTCTATTTTTTCTTGGCTTTGACGTCCGGCCGATCGTTCAGGACGACGCTCAGCAACGAGCTATGAACTTCGAGCTTGCCGTTGTAACTGATGAACCCCAATTTCCGGAATTTGTTCATAAAGAAGCTCACGCGAGACCGCGTGGTGCCGATCATTTCGGCCAGCGTCTCCTGGCTCACCTTCGCAATGATCGGCTCAGGCCGGCCTTCCTTGCCGAAATTCGCCAGGAGAAGAAGAGCCCTCGCCAAACGCTTCTCGCTCGAATTGAAGAGCTGGTCGACCAGATCCTCTTCGACGCGGATCGTGCGAGCCAAAAGATGGGCAAGAAACAGCTGGGAAAATTCGGGCTCGTCATGCAGCGTGCGAACGATAGCGTCCTTCTCGATCCGCATGATCTCGCACTCTGTCAGTGTGGTCGCGCTCGCGATGCGCCTCGGCTGGCCGGCGAGGCAGCCTTCGCCGCAGAACTCGTCCCTGCCGAGAATTGCGACCACCGCTTCCTTGCCGAGCTCGGAAACGACAGTGATCTTGACTCTGCCCTTTTGGATGTAAAAAACGGAATCCGCCAAGCCTCCTTGCGAGAAGACATTTTGACCCTTGCGGTATTTGGCAATCGTGCGTCCTTCACCGATTTTGGCGAGGAAATCGTCCGGCTGAAACGGTTGTTCGGCGCTGCTCAAACTGGTCGCTCTTTAGCGTAAGCCGCAAGATAACGGCGCGTCTGTGCACGCAGACGCCGTGGGCCCCCCCTGTGACGACAAATAAGAAATAGCCAAGTCGTGTGTCAGGAATGTACCATATCGTACAAACGTGCACTTTCACGAAAACCTCATCTTTGGAACGCGAGAGCAATTGTGGCGTTCCGGACGGCGATTGAGCGATTGCAATCTGGACGTGAGCCCAGCCGTGCAATTGCGACGGATTCCGTCTCAGCCCCCGAACCAATGGCAAACGCGTCACAATCGCAAAGGGCGGGTTTCGACCCGCCCTTTTTTTTACCTCACATAAAGGCTATGCGCCCAAGATCAGCGCCGAACGATTTTCCATGAAGACAAATCCGGCCGCCCGTCCCATCGATCAAAGAGGGAATCAGAATGAGCGAAGAGATCAAATCGGCCGAAAGTCCCCTTCCCTTCCACGAGGCCGAAATCGGTCCTCAAGCAAGCGAGCCGACCACGGCGACAGACTTGATTTGTCCGGAACCCGTTACCGGGGCGTTAATTCGAAAGCGCCAAAAACTCGTAACGACGTTGACCTTGACCAGCGACAATTGCCGCTGGCCATTTGGAGATCCGACGAAATCGGGCTTCCACTATTGCGGGCGACTGCCGCAAATCGGTCGGCCCTATTGCGACACGCATGATCGCATGAGCTATCAATCCAGCCCGCGCAGAAAACCGTCCTAGGACGCGCCGGCGGCTGGTCAATTCGATACAGGCGCGTCTATCCAACAGCGTTAACGTTGCCGGCGCTGAGGGCCTCCCCAAGTGCCCTCCTGCTCTTTTCGGAGCCCTTCCTTCATAGATCGCTAGCCAGCCTAGCTGCCGCTTGAATCTTGACCCGCGGTCGGTGTTACAATTTCCACCGGAGCACCGGAGGCTGCGAAGCATATGAGCACGCAATCTGGTTACACACGCGAACAGATGGATACCTACCGCAAGGGCTCCATTGAAGCCGTCAACCTCGCCTTCCCTTGTGAAGACGCCGAATTGCGCGAGGCTTACCTCTCCATTGCGAAAACCTGGAAGGGGCTGGCCGATAAGATCGAACGAGAACTTCGCGCAAAGGAACGGCAGAGACAGCGTCCGTCGTAGGAGGGACCTACGTCTGGCCGGCTAGGATTTCCTGGTCCCGTCAGGCTTGCGCTTACGGCCGCCCTTGCTTTCGGCAGAAATCTCGCTCGCCATCAGCATCCAGGAGACGGCCAAATCAATCCAGGCCGCTTTCGCTTTGGGGTCGTTGAGCTTGGCGGCAGTTATTTCTGCCTCTGTGGCCAGCTTGAGATACCGCTTACGGCGTTCCTGTGGCGTGCCTCGACTTGCTGGCATCGTGAGCGTCTCGGCCTCTCAAGACCCCTTTTGGGGGAAACGGGCGAGGCCCCCATATTGCACAAGCCAATTCACAAAAAGTCGCAGAGATATATTGGTGATTCTTTTCTCTAGCAAATATCGAGGCGGACGTCATAGCGCTGCGTGATACCGCGTGAGGCGGGGAACAGCGGGCGGCAAGGTCTGAGGCGAAGCTCACACAAAGGAAGAGCGCGCCCGCCAATGCGGACGCGCTCTCTTAGACGACCTAACGCTTACAGCTTGGAGGCATCCGCCTTGCTGTCGGACGTAGAGCCTGCTTTGGCTTTGTCGTCCGTGGTTTTGTGAGTCACGCGATGGCGAACGACTTTGCCCGGTTTCGCCGCCACATCGGTCTTGACGGCCGCATCGGCCTTCACCGCCGCGTCGGTCTTCACCGCCGCATCGGCCTTCACCGCCGCGTCGGTCTTCACCGCCGCATCGGCCTTCACCGCCGCGCTGGGCTTTGCCGTCACATCGGCCTTCGCCGCATCGGTCTTTGTATCGGCGCTGACCGCATGGGTGTCGGCAGACGCGGGAACATTTGCGCTTGTGCCCGCTGCCAAAGCAAAACCGGGGACAAGCGCAATGACGGCACAAACGGCCATTTTACGGATCATGAGGTACCTTCCTTGTTACGCGAGCCATGGTTCTGTCCATGCGCTCTGGGACGCGCACAACCTATGGGGTTGGAGCTGAACCCGTACTGAACCGAGTACGGCGGAATTGCGCGTTACGCGTGCTTAATCTCTCGGGATCATACAATGTGATCATCCGCTTAGCCGAGGAGCAGCCTTTGCGGCATTGTTGTGGCCATTCGCCGAGCTTCGAGAGACCAGGGCGGATCTCATGGAGCGCGTAGACTGTGTGGTGATCGGCGCAGGCGTGGTGGGCCTTGCTGGCGCGCGCGCCCTCGCGCTCGCGGGCCGGGAGGTCGTGATTCTGGAGTCGCGTGAGGCGATCGGAACCGGCATTTCGTCGCGCAACAGCGAAGTGATCCACGCCGGCATGCACTTCCCGAGCGACAGCTTCAAGGCGCGTTTCTGTGTCGCGGGAAACGCGCTGTTGAGGAGCTTCGCCGCCTCCCGCAATTTGCCCTTTCGCATGGTGGGCAAACTCATTGTCGCCGTCGACGCCGGCGAGGAGAAAGAGCTCGCCGCCCTCTACGATCTTGGTCGTGCGAACAAGGTTTCGGGGCTGGAGCTGATTTCCGGTGCCGAAGCGATGCGCATGGAGCCGGAGCTCCATTGCAGCAAGGCGCTCTTTTCTCCGAATAGCGGCATCATCGATGTCCATGCGTTGATGCTCGCCCTTCGGGGCGAAGCGGAAGCGCAGGGTGCCGTTCTCGCCTTGAAGTCGCCCGTCGAAGGCGGCGCCGCGCGGGACGATGGCGTAGTGGTGAAAGTCGGGGGACTTGAGCCGATGGAGATTGTCGCCAAGACCGTCGTCATTGCCGCTGGTCTCGAGGCCTGCAGGCTGGGACGGGTCTTCGGCTTGCCCGCGGTTCCGACGCCTTACATGTCCAAAGGCAGTTATTTTGGTCTCGCGGGAAAGCCGGCATTTCAGCGCCTGATCTATCCGCTGCCGGAACGCGCGAGCCTGGGCGTGCACTACACCTGCGACCTTTCAGGACGCGGCCGTTTCGGGCCCGATGCGGAATGGATCGAAATCGAAAACTACGATGTCGACCCGTCGCGCGCCGAAATGTTCTTTTCCGCGATCCGCCGCTACTGGCCGGGCATTGCCGGCAGGACGCTGGAGCCTGCCTATGCCGGCATTCGTCCGAAAATCCACGCGCCCGGTACGCCCAGGCCGGACTTCATGATCGTCGGACCGCGGCAGCACGGCGTTCCCGGAATCATCGCGCTCTATGGCATCGAATCCCCAGGATTGACCTCCTCGCTTGCGCTTGCGGATTACGTCGCCGACTTGGCGTCAGGCGGTTGAGCAGGCGGTGGGCCTATGGCTCGCCCCCCAAAGGCCCTAGCCGCTCTCGCTCGTTAGCGAGATTGTCCCAAATCGCCGCCATTGCCAGGAGCTGACTTCGTTCTTCCTCGGTTCGGGCGTTGCGGGCCAACGCGCGACAGTCTTCGGCATGTTGTCGGTAATCCTGGGCTTTTTTCATCCAGGTTCCAGATAGCGAGAAGACCCGGCGAGGGGGGCTCATTACCGGGTCTTCTCTGGTACACGGTCTCCGGTGAGCCGGAGATCGAGGGTTAAACGCCTATGATCGCCCGAGGTTCCGCGTGCCAGCGCTTTTTCTGCCTCCCCATCCCGGTACCAAGTCTGGGAACCGATCCTGCCGGAACTCGGTTTTGCCATTAGCCCGGTGGCGAAACCGAGAATGAACGATGAAGCCCTAAATCCCACTGCGCGACGGCGTGTTTCGGCGCCGGCACGCGCAGCCAAGCGCAAATCCATAGCGGCGAAAGCGGAGGAATGGCTGAACGGCGCGGCGGACGGATGCTACTGCGATGAGTGCATCGCCCAGAAGATCGGCACGGACGACCGCAGGAAGGTGCAGGCCACGACGATCCGTCTCGGGACGCAAAACGCCTCCAGCAAATACCACGGCAGGTGCTCCCTGTGCGGCCAGGTCACTCTTGTGACCTCGATCAACCGCAATTGGATCTAATGCGGGAAGTTGCCGAAAACTTAACCTTCGCCGTTGAAGATGTCCGCGGGAGGGTCCTGCGGCATGACCGAACTTTCCACACTGCCGCCAGGCGAGCGGGCAAAGCGGTATCGCGAATTGGCCAAAGAGACCGAGAGCCTCGCCGCCAATGCGGAGGGCAGCACTCAGGATGGCTACAAGCTCCTCGCCGATCAATGGCACAAGTTGGCCGACGAGGTCATGGCAGGCGCGAAATAGCCGGCGCTTCAGGGCCTATTTGGCCTGATAGACTCCGATGCAGCCATTCGGACAAGCCGGGTTCGGCGCGGTCAGCGGCACGAAGATCGCATTGTTCTTCGCGTCCGCCGCAACCGAATGCGCGTTCGTTCCGGTGGGCACGTTTTCGATCCAGCTATCCGTATCCGAATTGATCACACCCAGAACCGGACCGCCCGGTTGATCCCGCGAGCCGGTGTAGTAGCGGTGCGCGCCCGGATTGTACCAAACCTCGTCCATGCCGCCGATTTCGTGGATCACCTTCACCACCTTTTCGGTCTTGACGTCGATGATCACCGTCGCCGGAGCCATGCCGGGCGTGCGCGCCTGAGAGCCGGCGCTGCATCCGACGATCATCTTCGTCCCGGGGCCGTGAAACGATCCTGCCGGCATGCAATCGTCAATGGGAATCAATTTGACGAATTTGAGAGTCTTGGGGTCGAACACCGCCAGGCCCCCATGTTTCTTATCTTCCTTCCAAACCGGCACCGAGGAATAGAACAAGCCTGTCTCCGGCACGTAAGTCGTCTGATCGATGCCGTCTGTGGCGTCGGGCATTTCGATCTTGGCGACGACGGAATGATCGGGCTTGGTGGAGATGAAACTTACGAAGGTCGGCTTGTCGGCGTTGTTGCCGATCAGCACGAGGCCATCCTTGGGGTCGACCGTCAGCTCATCGGCGCGCCTCTGCCCACCCGTGTTGATGGTGGCGATGATCTTCGCCGGATTGGCGGCGACGTCGACGACTTTGACCGTGCTGTCGCCGTCGCCGACCCAGAGCTGACGTTTCTCGGGATCGAAGGCGAGGCCGTTGGGTCCGCTCATATTGTTCGCTGGGCGCCCGTTCACCATCTTGACGCCGACAAAACCGGTGACGCGCCCGATGAACATGTTCTTCTGCGTGTCGAAGATGTCGATCGCGGCGTTCGAGCGGTCGGCGATGTAATAGCGGCTTGCGGCGGAGTCGACATAGCCGATATCGAAATTGTCGAATTTGTTGCCAGGTATGTCGATCGTCGCGACGCGCCCGACGCCGGCGGCGATCGCGCCGGCGCCGATCACAGCGACGGCGGCAGAAGCGAGCAGAATTGTTCCGGCGATGTTTTTCAGCATGATTTTGGCCTCCCGTGGCGGGCGCTCTTCTAGCAAATATCAAGGGTGCCCGGAAGGCGGCGCGACCCCGGAACCTGCGCTTCGCCGGGGTGCCGCCCTGCAGCCACTCGCGATAAACGGCGCGAATGCCCTGTCGGCCATCAACTCCGTAAGGGGCGGGGTGTGGTTTTCTTTCGGTGGAGCGCCGGGGTTCGGTGTACCTTACGCCTATGTTCGCGAGAATTTACAGATTCCTCGAGAGATTTTCGCCGTCAACGCTTTTTGCTTTGTTGGCCGGCATCACGCTCGTCATCGGATATTTCGATTATCTGGCGGGGACCGATACGACATTCTCCGCCGTCTACCTGTTTCCCATCGGCATCGCGGCTTGGTTCTTGAAGCGCTGGGCCCCTTACGTCCTGGCTATCTTGAGTTCGATCCTTTGGGTGACCGGCGACATTGCGGCAGGCGCGCACTATGCCAGCATCGCGATTCCTTTGTGGAATCTTGGGGCTCGCTTTGCGATTTTTGTCTTCACGACCCAGCTGATTTCGCAATCGCGCGAATTGCACGACGATCTGGAGACCAGAGCCGTCGAGCGCGCCGCAAAGCTAACCGCCGAAATTGCGATGCGAGAGCGTCTGCAGCGGGAACTGCTGCATATCAGCGAACGCGAACAGGAGCGCGTCGGTCATGACATTCATGACAGTCTCTGTCAGCATCTGACCGGCACGGCGCTGGCGAGCCAGGTGCTCGCGGAAAACCTCAAGTCCCAAGATTCCGCGGAGACGGACGGCGCGTTCAGAGTCGTTGAGCTGCTCGAAGAAGGCATTTCCCTCGCGCGCAATTTGGCAAGAGGCCTGAATGCCGTTGAGTTATCCAACAATGGCCTGACGGCGGCTCTGACGGATTTCGCGACCAACACAAGCAGCCTGTTCAATGTTTCGTGCCGGCTCGAATGCGCTCAACCGTTCTTAATCGACGATATGCACGTCGCGGTCCATCTCTATCGCATTGCGCAGGAGGCCGTCGGCAACGCCATCAAGCATGGCGAGGCGAAGAACGTCGTGGTCCACCTGGAAAATTTACAATCGGGAAAATTGCTCCGCGTGATTGACGACGGAACGGGGCTGCCGCCCATGCACATCAACGGGAAGGGCATGGGTTTGCGCATCATGTCGTATCGCTCCGAGCTGATCGGTGCAAAACTTGATGTTCGCAGGCAAAAGGCAAACGGGACGGTCGTAACGTGTTTGCTGCCGTTGCGCGAGGCGGCGCTTTCATGACTGACGCAAAAGCGAAGATCTTCATTGTTGACGATCACCCTCTGGTTCGCGAATGGCTGGCCAATCTCATCGAGAAAAATGCCGATCTCACGGTGTGCGGGGAGGCGGAAGACATTGCGACCGCGCTTAGATTGATCGGCGAGGTGCGGCCCGATCTTGCGATCATCGATCTCTCCCTCGGCGGCGACTCCGGGATCGATCTCATCCGGTCGATCCGTTCCGCATATCCCCATGTCGCGATGATCGTACTTTCGATGCACGACGAGCGCGCTTACGCGGAGCGCACGATACGTGCGGGGGCACGCGGCTATGTGATGAAGCGCGAATCGACAAAGAAGATCATCGGCGCGATTCATGAAGTCTTGAAGGGAAACCTGTACCTCAGCAAGGAAATGACCGAGCTGCTTGTCGAAAAACTCATCTCGTCCGAGCCGGTCGGATTGCCGATGGCGCAGCTAAGCGACCGAGAATTGGAAGTGTTTAAACTGCTCGGCCAGGGTTACGAAATCAATGAAATCGCGAAAACGCTGAACGTGAACCACAAGACGATTCATACCTACTGCACGCGGATCAAGGAAAAGTTGAAATTATCCAGCAGCGCCGAGCTTCTGCGCGAAGCGTTACGATGGGCTGAGACGCGCGCGCCGGCCTGACACGATTTTCCATACCGGCGCTTTAAGACCGAACCCCGCAGCCTCATACGCCCTCGGCAAGATAGTGGCTGTTCTGCTCGCGGATCTTCGCTGCCGCCTCGTCATAGAGAAATGGCAGGAACGCATAGCGGCGGCCGCGCGTGAGCGTCGAGACAGCATGCAGGAGCGAGCAAGAAAAGACCACCGCGCAACCGATCGGCGGCTTGAAGCTGCGCGGGCCATATTCGGGGAAGCTCAGCTCTCCGCCCTCGTAGTCATCGTTGAGGTTGATGGTGACGGCAAACTTGCGGTGCGCCGTACCCATCATGGTGTTGTCGCGGTGGGCCTCGAAATGCCCGCCCTCCTCGGCGGAATAACAACCGACGATATAGCGTTCCATTCGGGTGACCTGGAAGTGGTGCACCTTTGCGATCTCGGGAAAGAGGCGACGGGCAAGGCGGGTCTGCGTTTCGAGAATGACATCCTTGTTTTCGATGTAATAATCCTTGCGCCGCTTAAAATCGTCATCCGTCACGCCGATGGTCTTGCCGCCGACCTCGCGCATGACCCCAATTTCGTCGCCGCCATGGGTTTGGTGAAGGGCGATGAGATTCCGGCAGAACTCCGGTTCGAAGACGTTCGGCAACAAGATGATTGGTGCCGGGAGCTCGAATCCGGCGAAACATGACGGCGGGGGCAGACCGTCAAGATAGGCCGTGAGCACGGCGATATCGCTGCGGTCCTTCTGAAACGGAACGACCTGCATCACGCGCAGCATCGGATCGAGCACGACCCAAAGGCGCCTCATCGAAAACAAGCCATCCTTGGGCACGGCATTCTTTGAAACCACCCCGTAAAGACGGCTCGCGGTAAGGTCGAAGTCCCAGAAGTACTCGTAGCCGGGATAGTCGTGGGCCACCCGCTTCTGTGCTTCGTCGTCCGGATCGATGCTGATTCCGAAAAAACACGCAGTTGAATCATTGAAGAACTCGCATCGCGACCGGACGGCGGCGATCGCCGCTTGGCTGTGAGGATCGGCAGCGGACCCGAAGAAGCACAGGACAACATACTGTCCCGCCGCCGTGTGGAACGCGTAACGCGGATTGGCGCAGGATCGTTGATAGAACTGGGGCGCCGGGTCGCCCGGAAGAAGGTTTACGTACTCCTGCATCCCCATCGCACTCTTATGTCGCAAAAGCCGGCATCAATTTAACGGCCCGAGCAATTCAAGTCCACAAACGCAAAAGCGGGGTATTGGGTTATTGCTTGAATCCGTCATTGCCTGGATGGCCCGCTCCCCGCTTTCGCGGGGACAAGCTTTGCGGGCCATGACATGGGGGTGTGTACGTACTCTCATTCCGAAACTGCTCTAGTCGATCAGATCGACCGCGATTTGCGAGCGATCATGCCGCGCAATCAACGGCACGATCGTTCCGGGCGCGACCGAGACTTGCCGCGGAAACCGATGGAGTATGTGCAGCCAATGGCCGTTGAAGTTCGCATCCGGCGATGGGCGATTCTCGAATCGGCTCTGGGCGTCGAGCTCCAACCTGATCCATTGCACGATGCCGACGGACACGCCGTTCCGACTTGCCCTGGTAGCGATGCGTGCGCCTGCCATGGGAAATCTCTTTTCCTTCAGGTCAAACCGCATCAGCTCGATATCGTCGGATAGGATTCGGTGCGGCACGCCATCAAGGCTGCCCGCCAGCAGCGGCGGCGCGAAATCGTTAAAGTCGGAGAGGTCAAAGCCCGCGATATTGTCGACGAACAGCATCCCTTTGAGCTGAGGTCCACCAGCGAGATAGCCCATCACCGATGCCGCGCAAGGAATAAGCGTTGCGTCCGGCGCGAGCAGATGTTCGTGGGCGTGTTCGATGGTGGGCAATATGCCTTCGCTGATCAGGCCGCTGGCGAAGATCTCGGTCACGAGCACTTCGGCCCGTTGGGGCAGGTCGCGGCCGAGAAGGAGCTCTGACGACGGCTTGCCGATCACCGTGATGCGGTCCGCAAGTCCGTTCTTTGCGATGATCGCCTTGGCGCGCTCGGCGATTATTCCCACCGCCTCGCAGGTTGTGACATGGGCGGCGCCTGCGCGCGCGGCCATCATGGCAAGCAGGCCGGAGCCGGTGCCGATATCCAGCACCCATTTTCCCGCAACGATCCGCCGGATAGCCGCCTCATAGGCGTCATTGCGTCGCTTGTCGTCCATCATTGCGAAATGCCAGGCAGGCACGACATCGCAATAGGCGGAGCGGAGATTGGCTTTGGCTTGCGCAAAATCGGGCCTGAGCTCCGCCGCCTGGCGGAGCACGCCGATCGCACGATCGGTCTGTTTTGCGTCGCGATAGATGACGCCGAGATTGTTGAGCGCATCGGCGTAACCGGGCTTGAGGATCAGCGCCCGTTCGAACGCGGCGATAGCCTGTTCTGTCCGGCCAAGTTTCATGAGGGCGGCGCCGAAATTGTTGTGTGTCTCGGCTGTGGCCGCCGGTGACGCGGCGGCGCGCTTCAGCAGATCGCCGGCGTCCACGATCCTGCCCTGGCGAAAGCGGATCACGCCGAGGAGGTGGTTCGCCTGCATGTGGTCGGGGTTTGCGTCGAGCACGATGCGGCAGGATTCGTCCGCCTCATCGAGGCGTCCTTCCTGGAAATGCGAATAGGCTTGCTGTAGCGGATCGAGACTCATCTGCCTCTGTATTGAAGGCCTGGGGCTCTAACCGATCAAGTTAAAGTCGAGTTCAAGGGCCCCCGGCGACACGCCATTTCGCGACTGTGCGCGTCTGGGTCCGCGTTGCATGAGCCTCAGACGAGTGGCGTCGACGATCTTGATCCGACGCGGCGTAATGCGCTGGATAATCTCCATGTCTTCCAGCTTCGTAAACGCCCGACCGGCGGTTTCCGGGCATGTGCCGAGATAATCGGCGACATCAAAGCGGTTCATCGGCAGATAGAGCAGCGATTGCTCCGCGTCGAAAAACTGTGCGATCGCCATCATGTCGACCAGGAACGCGGCGACCCTATGGAAGATATTTCCCTGTCCCAGCATCATGATGCGGGACTGCGCTTGGCGGAAATCCGCTGCCACCTTCCTGAGCAGCACCAGCTGCAGATGCGGCGTGGCAAGCATCAATGGGTGAAATAACTGCCAGGAGATGCGGTAAATCCTGGCGGCCGAAACGGTCTCCGCCGAGTTGACATGAACGCCCGTCTCCGGCAGCCCGCACAAATCGCCGGCTGTTCTGAAGGAAATGATCTGACGTTTGCCGTGCTCGACCGAGCGGAAAATGCGGACAATCCCAGTGCTGATGAAATGGATGTAGCGCGCCTCTTCCCCTTGGGAATAGACCGTCTGACCGCGGTGGTACTGCAACAGCGTAGCAAGATTGCGCAGCCGGTCTTGCTGATCGCCAGCGAGCAAGTTCTCCGATAGCCGTTCGACCGAACAGTCGAAGGGCGGCGCGTGAATTACCAGGCCTAGGTCCATAGACGTCACCCCCCCGAGCGGTTCGCCTTCTGCGCCGATTAGCCTCTTAATGCGGGCTGCTGTCCTTATTGTAGGAAATATTCCTACATACGGATTGCAATCATCGTACGTGCGATGTAATCATGACACACTTTCGTACAATAGCGGAGAAACCTGACACATTTTCGTACAATTGTAAACCCTGGCGGGAATCGACCGCCTGACCGGCGGCAGTGAAAAACCCGCATTTTTACAGGGGCTTAGGTGACGGTAAGCGCAACAAACGGAGGAACGTCAATGAAGACAAGACAACTTATGGTTTTGGCGAGCTCCTTGCTGGGCATCTTGATGGTCGACCCGGCCCATGCCCAGGGTTCGGCGAGCGCCCCAGCCCAGGCTGGACCGCCCACGCTGGCGAAAGAACTGGTTTCACCACGTATGAATACGAGATTGCTGGTCACCTCTTCCGCGTTCCAGTCGGGCGGGAATCTGAACGACAGGTACACGCAGAACGGCGCAAACGTGTCCCCGCCAATCGCATGGACGAAAGGTCCGGCCGGCACCCAATCCTATGTGTTGCTGGCTGAAGATGCGGGCGTGAACCGGCCCGAACCGGTGTTCCATTGGGTGGTCTACGACATCCCTTCGACAATGACCGCCTTGTTCGGCAATCAGCCGACAGATGCGACGCTCAGCAGCGGCGCGATGCAGGGGCTCAATGTGCGTAAAGCAGCGGGATTCTTAGGTCCCAAGCCACCGGCGGGGCAGACCCATCCTTATCATTTCGAGGTCTTTGCCTTGGATACGAAGCTTCATCTCGATCCGGCAAATGCCGACCGCAACGCTGTTGTTGCCGCCATGAAGGACCATGTTCTCGCCGGCGGCGACATCGTGGCGAATTACACCGGCAAGTAAGAACATCCTCAGACAGACGGTTCAACAATGGCGCGTGATTTCACACGCGCCATTGCTCGTTTCATCCTGCGTGTCTTCCATGCACCATTTCAAAAAAGAAAGAAAACTCTGACAACAGTCAGAGCATGTGCCGATTGGGCACACTAGCCTGCACGCGATCGGGGCGCGATCTACCGGTTGTCGAGGCGATCCGCTGGGATTCGATCCTGGGGATCAACGCCCCGCAACCGCAGAATGGGTGTGTGCCCTGATTGTGTTGCCGCCTACCCCCATGATCGGAAGGCGACCGCACCGATTGAATCCGACGCTCAGTGAGGGGGCTCACTAAGCGCGGATTAAGCGTGCATGCAGCGTTTCGGCCACGTCGACAGATAGTCCATGAGAGGGGAAATCCATGAATTCCAGAACATCTAAGCTCGCCACCCTTTTGGGTTCGGCGTCGCTATTGACCATGGCCAGCGCAATGGCCGCGCAGGCCCAGCAGCTCGCTCAGGCACAGATGGCCCAGGCCAACCCACAAGAGGTGCCGGAGCAGGTGCTGATCACCGGCTCGCTGATCCGCGGCACAGCCGCCGTCGGCGTGCCCGTGACAAATCTCAGTCCCCAGGACTTCGCGCAGACCGGCGCCCTGACGACGTCAGACCTGTTCCGCACGGTTCCCGCTGCGAACGTGTCGCCCGGCGCCGTCGCGACGCAGTCCGGCGCGAATATCGAAAGACAAGCGCGCATCAACCTGCGCGGCTTGGATACCGGCGACGCCGTCCGTACGCTGATGATGGTCGACGGCATGCGTTTTCCGGGGCAAGGCAACGGCGTCTGCGCAACCGACCCTTCGATCATTCCTTCCATTGCGCTCGACCGCATCGACATCCTGGTGGACGGCGCCTCGGCGACTTACGGATCGGACGCGGTTGCGGGCGTGATCAACATCGTGCTGAAGCGCGCTTATGACGGCGCGTTGACCCAGCTCCGCTACACCACGGCCGCCGGCGGCAAAACTCGGCTTCAGGCTGCGCAATTGTGGGGCCGGACCTGGGACGGCGGCGACATCACGCTGTCCTATGAATGGTACGACGATGCGCCGGTCATGGGGAATTTCCGATCCAATTTCTCGGTCGACTATTCCCCCTGGGGTCTGGACAACAGAACCCCCCTGACCTCCTCCATACCGGGGACGCTCTCGACCGGCGCTCCGGCCCAGTCCGCTGCCCTTGGTCTGGGCACCTCCGGAAGTCTGGGGACGAATTGCAACAATTGCTTTGCCATCCCCGGAAGTACGGGCCGCGCTTTCAATCCCATCAATGGCGGTATCGGCCCGACCGCGCCGTTCAGCGGCTCGACGCTGAACTGGACCAATTTCAACGTTGCCGCGAACACTGGCACCAACGGCGCGCGTAACGAGTTCAATCCTTATACGCTCTCCTGGTTCGATGCAGCGCAGCAGCGCAACGCCGTTGTCATGACCGTCGATCAGCGTTTGACCAAGAACATCACTTTCTTTGGCGAGGGCTTCTACAGCAACCGCCGCGCGGAGTTTCTCAATCCATCGAATTTGAGCCCGAGCTCGACGGACCTGCTTTCGGTCAGCGTGCCGACATTCAACCCTTATTATCCGACCGGTGGCGCACCGACCAATCTGCGCGTGAACTACAACACCGGCGTTGAAAATCCGTCTTTCACGGATGCCTATGAATTGGCCGACCGCTACATGGCCGGGCTGACCATAGACCTGCCCGGCAATTGGTCGGCACAGGTCTATTACGCGCAGACCTACGATTCGAGCTTCAACCATGTCACCGGCGTGGTGAACAAGAACGCCGTTTCCGCGGCCCTCGGTTGGACCATCGCCTCATCGGCCGGGAGCGGCACAGCACCGGGGATCGCGACTTGGACCAGGCCCCCGACGGTGCCTTATTTGAATCTGTTCTGCGACCCGAGACAGTTTCAGTGCAACTCGGCAACGACTTTGAACTATGTGACCGGCCTTCGGAGCTTCGATGAAAGGTATGGCATCAACGAGAAGGGCTTCAAGGCGGACGGCCCGGTATTCGCGCTGCCGGCCGGCGATGTCAAAGCGGCCGTCGGTGCCACTCTTACGAGCAGCGCGTTCAGCTTCCAGACCTTCGACAATACGGGCGCGCCGAGCCTCATCGCACCGAAACTGACCGATGCGCTCCATCGTCAGGTGTGGGCCGTGTTCACCCAGGTGAACGTGCCGGTCTTTGGCGATGCGAACGCGATCCCCGGGATCAGGAAGCTGGACCTGGAAGGTTCGTGGCGTCACGACCAGTACAGCGATTACGGCGGCACCAGCAATCCGAAGGTGGCGTTCAACTGGCTGGTGTCCGAAGATATCGGCCTGACGGTGAGAGGCTCATGGGGCACGTCATTCCGCGCGCCGGGCTTCGGCGAAATCTCCACCCTGGCGAACAACGCCATCGCGGGCCAGAACCTTCCAACGATCTTCCCGCAACCCAACCCCATCACCATCACCTGCGATTCCCAAGTCGGGTCGGGTGGCTATCGATTGAGCCACCAGGCCACCGGAGGTGTCTTCCCCTGCAGCAACAGCAGCAGTGCCGCCGCCCAGCCGGGCGGCATCTCCTTGCTCGGCTCCGGGACCACTGCGACCAATGCGGACTTCCGCAAATACGTCAATACAGAGGGGGCGGTCCTTCACCCGGAACAATCGTTGAATTGGAGCGTGGGCGCTGAGTTCGCGCCGACCACGTTCTTGAGGGGCCTCGACATCCAGGCGACCTGGTACAGCGTCAAGATCACAGGCGTGCTGCGGGCTTTCGGCAATCCGACGACGAACTCGTTCAATAACAGTTCGTTGGGCTTCTCCTATATCGTCCCGACGGATTTGATTGCCGCGGATCCCGCCTGCAACAACAATCTGACGCCGACGACCTGCCCGGAATTCCAGACGATGGTGCAGAAGATTCTGTCCGATGGCAGAAATCCCGTGCCGCAGGCCGCGCAGACGAATGTTTATTGGATCAATGACGGCGGCACTTTCAACAAGGGCTGGCAGAAGACCGAAGGCATCGACTGGACAATCAGCTATGATTGGGACTTGGGCGATTTCGGCGCCTGGAATACCGGCGTCGTCGGGACTTATTATCTGCATCAATTCATCCAGACGATTCCGACCGATCCAATCCTCGACGCGTTCCACACCACCCTGAATTCGGTGGGCGGCATACCGCAGGAAGGTGTGGTATCGATCGCCGGCATCGGCACCAACAAATTGCGCTATCGCGCGCGCCTCGGCTGGAGCAATGGGCCGTGGAGCCTGACCGGCTTCATGAATTACGACTCGCACTACTTCCATACGCAAACGGCGCCGCCGAACGTCAACTTCCAATGCGTCGCGTCGGGCGGGACGATCGGGGGCGGAAGTTTCCCGTGCGCGATCGGCAATTACAGCAACATCCAGCCATCGCTTTACACATTCGACCTCTCGCTCGGCTACGATACCGGAGACGATCCGGTCAATGATTATCTCAAACACATTGGCGTACAGCTGGTAGTGCAAAATATCATGGATAGGTTGCCGGCCTTCCAATACCGGATCAGCACCGGTGGCGGTAACCCGGCGACATTCGACATTCTGAAGAGCAATCAGGGCCGCACAATATCTGTGATCCTGACCAAGACCTGGTGACCATGGCGGCAGGATGGCTGCGATAACAATCATCGCGGTCATCCTGTTCGTCAGAATGTTCCCGGCTTGAAGATCGAGCCTTACCCCTAGGCAGTGCGTATCCAAACTCCGTTGCGAGCGCTCGATTATTTCGGGCGCCTTGCCGGCTGCGCAATGTTTGTCATCAAGGTGTCCCGCTGCGACTGCTTGATACAGCGTATGAAGAACAATTCATGGTCGTCGCACCGCAATTCATAGTACCGGACTCGTTACATTGCGCATCACCGCTCACCATGTGAGAGCCTCGGTCCTGTGAGTTCTTATGAATATTTCGGAAATCTTCATCAAACGCCCGATCATGACCATCTTGGTCATGGCGGCGCTGCTTTTCGCAGGTTCTTACGGCTATTTCTCTCTGCCGGTGAATGAGCTTCCCAACGTCGATTTTCCGACCATTGTCGTCAGCGGCTCATTGCCAGGAGCAGATGCGGCAACGATGGCGTCCGGCGTGGCAACACCCTTGGAGGCGCAGTTCTCGCTGATACCCGGACTCGACACCATGAGCTCGACCAGCGTGGTAGGCACGACGCAGATCACGCTGCAATTCCGCCTCGACCGGAATATCGACGCGGCCGCTCAGGACGTGCAGTCCGCGCTTTCGGCAGCGACCCGACAGCTTCCGCCCACCATGCCGACCCCGCCGACCATGCGGAAGGTCAATCCCGCGGAAAGCTCGATCCTGCAAATCACCGTCTCGTCACCGACATTGCCGCTCGCTGTCGTCGACGAATATGCCGAGACGATCATTGTCCGCTCGATCTCGACGATCGACGGCGTCGCCAATGTCGAGATTTACGGCCAGGCTCACCCTGCGGTACGCATCCAGGTCGACCCCAATGCATTGGCCGCTCGCGGCATCGGCATCGACCAGGTCGCCAGTGCGGTCCGCAACGCGAACGTGAATTTGGCAACGGGGACATTGGATGGGCCTTCGCGCGCGGCCATCATTCAGGCCGACGGTCAGCTCACCAACGCGGCAGCCTATCTGTCGCAGATCATCGCCTATCATGACGGCGCGCCGGTGCGCTTCTCGGACGTGGGAAAGGTGATCGACAGCGTCGAAAACCGCTGGCTGTCCGGATTGTACAACGGCAAGGCGGGCGTCACGCTCGGAATCAACCGGCAGCCCGGCGCGAACACGATTGCCGTTGTCGATGCCATCAAGGCAAGGCTGCCTTCGATCCGCGCTCAGTTGCCGCCTTCCGTCACTCTGGCGGTAACCCTGGACCGCAGCCAGTCCATCCGCGCGTCCGTTCACGATGTGCAAACGACGCTGCTCGTCGCCGCGGTTCTCGTCGTGGGGGTGATCTTTCTCTTTTTGCGCACTGTCTCGGCGACCTTCATTCCCGCCATCGCGCTTCCCATCACCGTCATCGGCACGTTCGCGGGCATGGCCGCTTTCGGCTACAGCCTCGACAATCTTTCGCTGATGGCACTTACCCTGTGCGTCGGCTTCGTCGTGGACGATGCGATCGTGATGTTGGAAAACATCATGCGCCATGTCGAAGCCGGCGAGAATCCCTATCAAGCCTCTCTCACAGGCTCGCGCGAGATCGCCTTCACCATCCTTTCCATGACGATTTCGCTCGCTGCCGTCTTCATCCCGGTGCTGTTCATGGGCGGCATCGTCGGACGCCTGCTGCATGAATTCGCCGTCACGATCGTGATCGCGATTCTGGTCTCCGGCATCGTGTCCGTGAGCCTGACTCCGATGCTCTGCAGCCGCCTGATAAGGCCCGTGCGTGATCATGGATCGCGTCGTGGGCCCTTCTATCGTTGGAGCGAAGCCGGTTTCGTCGCGATGCAGAGGGGATATGAACGTACATTGCGCTGGAGTCTTCGTCACCGCCGTCTGATCCTCTTGATATTCGCCGGGAGCTTGGCGGCGACCGTCATGCTGTTCCGCGCCATGCCCGAAGACTTCCTGCCCAGCGAAGACACCGGGCGGCTCAACGCCTTCACCGAAGGCGCGAATGGAATCTCGTTCGAGGAGATGAGCCGCCACCAGGGCGAAGCCGCGCAAATCATCTGGAACGATCCGAACGTTCAAGGCGCCATGTCCTCGGTCGGCACCGGCGGCGCGCGCGGCGGCTCCAACCAGGGCTCGTTCAGCATCGTGCTGAAACCGCGCAACCAGCGCTTGCCGATCGACCAGGTCATGGCGGAACTGCGGCGCAAATTCGCGCGCATTCCCGGTTTGAACGTCTATGTGCAGAACCGCCCGGCGATCACGATCGGCGGGCTGGTGAGCAAGGCGCAATATCAATACACATTGCAGGATTCGGACACGCAGGAGCTCTATTCGTCGGCGACGCGGCTTAAGGATGCTTTGGCGAAGACACCGGGATTCCTGGATGTCACCAGCGACCTGGACCTCTCCACGCCGTCGGTTCACGTCTCGGTCAACCGCGACCGGGCCGCGGCACTCGGCGTTTCGATGCAGCAGATCGAAGCGGCTTTGGGTGCGTCCTTCGGCGGCCAGCAGATTTCGACGATCAACACCTCCGCCGATCAGTTCAAGGTGATACTGGAGCTGCTGCCGCAATTTCAGCAGGATGCGGCCTCGCTGTCTCGCCTCTACGTGACCGGCTCCAACGGCACGCTGGTGCCGCTATCCTCGGTGATCAACACCGGCGGGCGCGCATCGCCATTGGCGGTCAATCATTTCGGCCAACTTCCGGCGGTCAGCGTGTCCTTCAGTCTGCCGCCAAATGTGGCGCTCAGCGATGCCGTCAACACGCTCGAGGAAGTGAAAAAGCAGATCAATTTGCCCGCCTCCGTGCTGTCGAGCTTTCAGGGCACGGCCAAGGCGTTTCAGCAATCCATGCAGGGCATGGGTTTCCTGCTGCTCGGCGCCATTCTCGTGGTCTACATCGTGCTTGGGATTTTGTATGAGAGCCTCATTCATCCTCTGACCATTCTCTCAGGCTTGCCCGCGGCGGCCGTGGGCGCGCTTCTGACGTTGTATCTGTTCGGTTTCCCGCTGACGCTTTATGCTTTTGTCGGAATGGTCATGCTCGTCGGCATCGTGAAGAAGAACGCCATCATGATGATCGACTTCGCCCTCGTGCGCGAACGCGAGGAGGGCGTGGACGCCAACACCGCAATCACCGAGGCGGCGCTGATTCGCTTTCGCCCGATCATGATGACGACCATGGCAGCGCTGATGGGAAGCTTGCCGATCGCGCTTGGCTTAGGCGAAGGCGGCGCCGGGCGGCAACCTTTGGGCCTCGCGGTGGTTGGCGGATTGATCTTGAGCCAAATGCTGACCCTCTACATCACGCCGGTGATCTATGGCTATCTCGACCGCACCGGCGCGTGGATGGGCAGGGCTTGGACGCGCAACGTCCCGGCGCAGGCCATTGAACTGGGCATTGAGAAAAAAGTCGTCGGCGCGGAATCCCAGATAGGGTGAGAACAGATACCAATGCAAAGAACTGTACCAAGCTGCATGGTCCAAACATGGGACGGTCATCGCGGCGGTTCGCGATGACGGCGGTGCGGCCCTAATAGGGCAAGCCCGTTGCGGGATTGGTTGGGGTCTGCGTCGTCGATCCTGCCGAATCCATGCCTGTTTTCTTCGCCGGCTCGGTCCGGGGTGCGATCGGCATGGAGGGCCCACGCAGCTCGTTCTGGGTGACGCGCCCGTTCTTGGTTTTGTCCAACAAAGAGAAATACGACCTTACGGTATTGCCGAATTCGCGCTCATCCACACAGCCATCCAGATTCCAGTCGACGAGAGGCGAGGCTTCCGCGCCGTCCCTTGCGAGCCTACGCTGGTTTTCCGCTCGGACCTCCTCAGGCTCGAGGCATCCATCGCCGTTGGTATCGGCCGCCGCGAAATCGGCTTTCAGGCCGGCTTCCATCTCTTCTCTGGTGACAATGTTGTCGTGATTGGCGTCATAGCGGAGCAAGAGCGCAGCGCTGGCCGGGAGCCCCGCCGGCAGACGTTGCGCAGCCTCGGCATGTTCGATCGCCAAGATCGGATGGGCGTTGTCGCGCGCCCCAACCATCAGGACAGCGACGCCAATGGCGAAACATGCGAAAACATGCCTCACAATTGTGCCCCTCCTCAGGCGATGATGACGATCCCTCTTTTAGTATTTTGCGGAGTGGGGCGAACGTGAATTCGCTGAAACCTACTGGCAACAGAAACCATGAGATTTCCAACGCGAGACAATCGCGTTGGGAATCTCATATGTTTTGAGCCGCTCCTACCAGGTCTTGGTCACGGTGACCCCGAAGGTCCGACCCTGATCGCCCTTTATGATGTCGTAAGCAGCAAAGGTACGGCCCTGGTTGCTGGGCCCGTATTGGAAGGCCGGGTGAGTACCCATGATGTTCTGGATGGTCAACTGCACGCCGACGTTCTTCAGATAGTCATTGGCGGGCGTGTCGCCTGTGTCATATCCGATAGACAGATCGAACAAATACTGCGACGGCTGGATGTTGCTGTAATTGTTGATCAGGCATGGGAATGTTCCGCCGGCGACAGTGCTGCCTGCCGAGATACACGCGAAGTTCACGTTCGGTGGCGAGGACTGCGTGTGGAAGTAGTGCGACTCGTAGTTCATGAAGCCGGTGACGCTCCATGGGCCGTTGCTCCAGCCCAATCGTGCCCGATACTTGAATCGCGGCAGCGTTTCCACGCCGTTCTGGGCGAGGCCATTGTCCGCGGAGAGGTTCTGGTGGAACGCATCGATCGCTGGGCCACCCGTTGAAAAGTAGCGGTGCAGATAATAGGTGCCGACCATGCCCACGTTCCAGGCACCGAGATCGCCCATGTCCCAGTCGTAGCTGGCCTGCCAATCGACCCCCTCGACCTTGATGAAGCCCGCGCCGAACGTGCCTCCATCATTGATCCAGTAGATCAATGTCTGGGCACTCGGGGAGGCGACATTATTCGGATCCTGGAGAAACTTGGCCACCATCGCCTCGAAGGGCGCGCAGAGGGCCGGCGTGGCATTCTGCGCCACCGGGCAGCCCAGATCGCTTGGCACGATGAAGTGGAAGCCTTCATTGGGATTGGCTACCGTGCCCGAAGTCGGGTTGTTGAATCCCAGCAATGTCCCGTTGATCTTGACGCTGTACCAGGTCGCCTGAACATCGAGACCTCTTAAGAAGGTCTGCGGCGCGAACTCGCCACCGATGCTCCAGTTTGTCGATGTTTCCGGCGCGAGATTGATGCCGCCTTCGCGGCTGGTGACAAGGCCGGTCGCCGCACTGACAAATTGGCGCAAGGTTGTCTGCGGCCCACCGGACCAGCTGACGCCAACAGGCGTACTATTGCATCCGAAACCGGTGGCGAAGAGCTTGGCTGCCAATGAGCCAGGGGCTGGAGGAGTATTGCCGGCTCCGCATGCGACGCTAATGCTCGTTTGCGAACTGGTGAGAGCACTGGGCAGGTTAAAGTCGGCGGCGGCATCGCTGGCGACGACCGAATATTCGCCGGCATTGGCGAAGCGGAACGAGGTTCCCCATCCGCCTCTGACGGTGACTCCGTAGTCCTCGGAAAGATTCCAGGTGAAGCCGACTTTCGGATTGCTGGTGCCGCCAGCGAGTGTCCCGTGATATTGATCGTGGCGCCAGGAGGCTTCCAAATCCAGCCGCCGGAACAAGGGAAAATTGAAGCTGTCGCCGAATACCGGAATGTTCAATTGGACGAATTCCGCCGAAACATTGTAGGGCTGGGCATCGACGCTTGGTTGCAAGATAAGATTGGTGCTGCCGCTGTTGTTCGCTCTGTGGAAAATGACGTCGAAGCTCGTGTAGGTGCCGCCTACGGCGGCCTTGACCTGACCCGCGGGAACATCGAACAACGCACCGTCGAATCTGGCGCCTCTCTCATCGGTCGTGAAGATATCATCGAGATACCGGCTGCCATTCACGTAATTCAGCGTTGTCCGCGAGTTGCATTCGATGGTTCGCTGATCGCAGAACAGGTTGAGATAGGGCACCGTTGCAGGCCTGGTCCAAGTAGCGATGGCGGGCGTCGTGCCGCTTGCCGGCGTCACCCCAATCGTCCAGCCCAAAGCTGCGGAGACCGCGCTCGCATTCGCCGGACCGCCGCCGTTGTAATAATAACGGTTGGTATCGTAGCTCCTCGAATCATAGATCTGGCCGTGCCAATTGCCCGGCAGGTCGATGTTCAGCCCAAACGCGTAGCGGTGCGACAATTCATAGGCATTTAGAAATGGGGGGTTCTCGATAGAGAGGTTATAGGCCACGCGCAAATTGGTGGGAGCCCCACCTGTCGGATAATAGGGATTGAAGGTCGGGACGGCGACCCGAAGCAGGTCGTTGGTGACCTGCAGAGCGCCGACCGCGACCAACTGTTCGACGCGGCGGTTGCTGTAGAAGCCCTCGCCGTAGAACGAGATGTTCTTGGTCAGCCGCTGATCGATCGTGATCGTGGCAGCGTTGCGCTGCTGGGGGGCGACTTCATAGCCCTGACCGTGGAAGAACGGATCGAACTCGTTGCGGGTGCCGTTGGTGCCCGAATTGCCCGGGACATTGAACGTTGTCCAGTCCAGTTGCGAGGCGCTGAACGGCGCCAGAGGTCCGAGGCCACCATTGATGGGATTGAACGCCGTGCCGTTGCCTGCGGGGATGGCGAAGCAATTGGAGCAGGTCGTGCCCAAAATCACGTTCGCCCCGCCGGTGGAAATCGTACCGGGAAGAGAGGCGGCAAGCGGCGTCCTGTCGTCCAACCCCCATGGGCTGTAATTGGCGGTGTATTTCGAATGCGCTGTGCCTAGAACGGGCGCTTCGTCATACCATTCATAGCTCAGCGTGACATCGCCGCCGTCCCAGGTCCGGCCCCATAATTGCGAAGCCTGGTAGTGAGCGCCGCCGGCATCCCCGACGGAATAATTCAGCTGGGTTATGGCACCGTCGAAACCGCGCTTCAGGATGATGTTGATCACGCCGGCGATGGCGTCCGAACCGTAGGTCGCCGATGCGCCGTCGGCCAATATGTCGATGCGGTCCAACGCGAGCGCAGGAATGATCGAGGGATCGATGGCGCAAATGCCGTCCGCCTGGGGCGGAAACCGCATGCCGTCGACCATCAATAGCGAGCGGGGTCCGGTCTGATCGAGGCCGCGGATGTTGACGCGTGTCTCTCTTTCGAGATGCCCGCCGGAATTCGTCGCCACCGCGCCGGGCGACACGTTGGCCACCGGGATGGTGCGGAACAGATCGGCGGTGGTCAATGCGCCGGTCTGCCGGAAATCCTGGACGTTCAAATTCGTCACGGGAACGCCGACCGCGGCCGTGCCGTGAATGAGCGATCCGGTGATCAGGACCTGCTCAGGCACCTCCTGGGCCTGTGCCATCTGCGCTTGCGCGACCTGTTGCGCCTGCGCCGCGAGGACATTCGTCAATGTCAGCAGTGACGCCGAACCCATAAGGGTGGCGAGCTTGGACGTCGTCGGATTCATTGCAATTCCCCCGTGCCGGAGACTTAAATTTCAAAACATCGAAATGCCTCGCTCGTCTCATAAGCGGGCATCCGCACTGCAATCGGCCTTCATTTCTCCCCAAAGGCCGTATTCATCAGACCTCGATTGGGCACTCAGCTGACGCTTCTTGATGCTGCCTCAGTCCCCTCTGAGCTAGCGTCCCGCGTCGAATTGTGTGCTGTGGTTGAGTCCCTTCTCTTCGATCGGTTGCGATTTTCAAGGACGGGGCGCGGCTGGTGGCTGGCCGGATGCAGAATCCCCGGGGGGTCTCCCAGGATCTCCGCACCACCTCCCCCGCGTCCCGACCGAACAGACGCTAGTTGGCTTGATTAGGGCGCGCTCCGACACTTGTCGGAGTTTCTCCTAATCATTTTGTAATTTTTCGGCTGAACACAGCACGATCTTCCGGCAATGCTCGTTGCCAGAGATTCGAGAAGCGCGAGGCATTCCACCTCTGCCGCGCTTTGGCGAACGCCAATCCATTCCGATCGGCGTTCCGCGGATAGTTATTCATTCACTCCGTCAGAAGTTCAGTGGTGCCCTCCGTTCATGCTGGCGTCCTACCAGGTCTTGGTCAGGGTGACCGAGAAGGTCCGGCCCTGATCGCTCTTCAAGATGTCGTAAGCTGCAAAGGTGCGGCCTGTGTTGGTGGGCCCGTATTGGAAGGCTGGGTGGATACCCACGATGTTCTGGACGACGAACTGCACGCCGACGTTCTTCAGATAGGTATTGGCGGGGGTATCGCCGGTGTCGTAGCCGATCGAGAGATCGAACGTGTACCAGGGCGGCTGGACGTTGCTGTAATTGTTGATCAAACAAGGGAATGTTCCGCCACCGACCGTGCCGCCCGCCACGGTGCATTGGGCGTTCACGTTCGGCGGCGCCGATTGCGTGTGATAATAGTGCGACTGGTAATCCATGAAGCCGGTGACGCTCCACGCGCCGTTGCTCCATCCCAATCGCGCCCGATAGCGCATTCTCGGTAGCGTTTCCACGCCGTTCTGGGCGCGCCCGCCGATCGGCGAGAGGTCCTGGTGGTAAGCGTCGACAACAGGGCCACCATTGACCGTCACAAAGTCCCGGTGCAGGTAATAGGTACCGACAATGCCGGTGTTCCAGGCGCCAAGATCGCCCCAGTCCCAGTCGTAACTGGCGGTCCAGTCGACACCCTGAACCCTGAGGAAGCCCGCGCCGACGGTGCCGCCATCATTGATCCAGTAGATCGATGTCTGGGAGGTCAAGGGCGCCACATTGTTCGGATCGGCGAGAATTCTACCCACCATCAATTGGAATGGCGCGCAGAGGGCGGGGGTGGCGTTCTGGCCCACCGGGCAGCCCAGATCGCTCGGCGTGATAAAGTGGAAGGTATCATTGGGATTGCCCACATTGGTCCCAGTCGGATTGTTGAATCCCAGCAATGTCCCGTTGATCTTGACGCTGTACCAGGTCGCCTGGACATCCAGACCTCGCAGGAACGCGATCTGCGGGGCGAACTCGCCCCCGATGCTCCAGTTTGTCGAGGTCTCCGGCGCGAGATTGGTACCGCCTTCGCGGTTGGTGACGAGTCCGGTCGTAGCGTTGATAAATTGGCGTATGGGCGGATGCGGCGCGCCGCCCCAGCTCAGGCCGCCAGGCGCACTATTGCACCCGAAACCGGCGGCGAAGAGCTTGGCTGCCAAGGAGCCGGCGGTGGGAGTCCCGCTGGCTCCGCATGAAAGGGGGATGGTGCTGGTTGAGGTGGGCAGGTTAAAGTCACCAACGGCGTTGCTGGCGACTTCCGAATATTCGCCGGCATTGGCGAAGCGGAACGAGGTTCCCCATCCGCCTCTGATGGTCACTCCCAGGTCCTCGGACAAATTCCAGGTGAAGCCCAGTTTCGGATTGCTGGTGCCGCCAACGAGCGTGCCGTGATATTGATCGTGGCGCCACGAGGCTTCCAGATCCAGCCGGCGGAACAAGGGGAAATTGAAGCTGCCCCCGAACACCGGAATGTTCACTTGGACGAATTCTGCCGAAACATTGTAGGGCTCGGCATCGACGACGGGTTGTAGGATGAGGTTGGTTTGGCCGCTGTTGTTCCCTCTATGAAAAATGACGTCGAAGCTCGTGTAGGTGCCCCCGATAGCCGCCTTGACCTGTCCCGCCGGAACATCGAACAGGGGACCGTCGAATCTTGCGCCTCTCTCATCGGTCGTGAATATGTCGTCCAAGAATCGGTAACCGTTAAAATAATTCAGCGTGGTCCGCGAGTTGCATTGAATTGTTCTGGGATCGCAGAACACATTCAGATAGGGCACGGTCGCCGGCTTGGTCCAGGTGGCGATGGCGGGCGAGGTGCCGCTGGCTGCCGTCACCCCAATCGTCCATCCCAGGGCCGCGGACACCGCGCTCACATTCGCTGGGCCGCCGCCGTTGTAATAATAACGGTTGGTATCGTAGCTCCGGGAATCATAGATCTGGCCGTGCCAGTCGCCCGGCAGATCGATGTTCAGCCCGAACTGATAGCGGTGCGATAATTCATAGGCGTTGAGAAACGGGGGATTCTCGACCGCGAGGTCATAAGACACGCGCAAATTGGTGGGAGCGCCGCCTGTCGGATAATAGGGATTGAAGGTGGGGACGGCGACCCGAAGCAGGTCGTTGGTGACCTGCAGAGCGCCGACCGCGACAAGCTGTTCGACGCGGCGGTTGGCGGAGAAGCCCGAGCCGTAGAACGAGATGGTCTTGGTCAGCCGCTGATCGATGGTGATCACGGCAGCGTTGCGCTGCTGCGGGGCGACTTCATAGCCCTGACCGTGGAAGAAGGGATCGAATTCGTTGCGGGTGCCATTGGTGCCGGAATTGCCCGGGACATTGAAATTCGTCCAGTTCAGCTGCGAGGCACTGAACGGTGCCAATGGTCCGAGGCCGCCATTGACGGGATTGAATGCCGTGCCGTTGCCGACCGGAATGGCGAAGCAATTGGTACAGCCCGTGCCCAAAGTCACGTTCGGCCCGCCGGTGGAAATCGTGCCGGGAAGAGAGGCGCCAAGCGGCGTCCTATCATCCAATCCCCACGGGCTGTAATTCGCGGTGTATTTCGAATGCGCGGTGCCGTAAACCGGCGCTTCGTCGGTCCATTCATAGGTCAGCGTGACGTCGCCGCCATCCCAGGTCCGGCCCCATAGTTGCGAGGCCTGGTAGTGGGCGCCGCCGGCATCCCCGACGGAATAATTAAACTGGGTCACCGCACCGTCAAAGGCCCGCTTCAGAACGATATTGATCACGCCGGCGATGGCGTCCGATCCGTAGGTCGCCGATGCGCCGTCCGCCAGAATGTCGATGCGGTCCAGCGCAAGCACTGGAATGATCGAGGGATCGATGGCGCAAATGCCGTCCGCTTGCGGCGGGAAGCGCATGCCGTCGACCATCAGCAGCGAACGGGGACCGGTCTGATCCAGGCCGCGTATGTTGACACGCGTCTCTCTTTCAAGATGGCCGCCGGAATTCGTCGCCACTGCGCCGGGCGACACATTGGCCACCGGAACGGTGCGGAACAGATCGGCTAACTGCTGTGCGCCGGTCTGCCGGAAATCCTGTACGCTCAAATTCGTTACGGGAACGCCGACCGCGGCAGTACCGTGAATCAGCGATCCGGTGATCAGAACCTGCTCGGGCACCTCCTGGGCCTGCGCCATCTGTGCCTGCGCGACCTGTTGCGCCTGCGCCGCGAGCGCCGTTGTCAATGTCAACAATGACGCCGAACCCATCAGGGTGGCGAGCTTGGACATCGTCGGATTCATTACTGCTTCCCCCGTGCTGGAGACATTTTCATTTGATCGGAATCCTCCGCTCGTCTCTTAAGCGGGGTATCCGCAAAACGGCCGGCCTCCACGTCTCCCCAAAGGTCGCATTCGACACACCGCGATTGGCAATTCACCGGACGCTGTTTTCTGTTGATCCCGCTAAGCCCCTCGTATGTTCGCGTCCTCGCTGAATTCGCTTGTCGCAATTGTCTCGGTCTGTTCGATCTCCTCGATCAGCAGTGATTCCCAGGACGGGGCGCGGTTGGTGTTTGGCCGGAAGCGGTGTCCCCCGGGGGGTCCCAGGATCTCCGCATCACCTTCTCCGCGTCCCGACCCATGAAAAGCTAATTGGCTTGATCATTCGGCGCTCCGGCAGTTGTCGGAGGTCCGCGATTTATTTTTGTGAGAGTTGATCAGTATACGGAAGAATGGAGTCCGCTCTGCTGCGTGCTCCGTTCATCAACAGGAAACGTCAGTGATGACCGCGCCGCTGTTCACGCTGCGCGCGTTGCAGAGATCGCTTAATGGCGTTCAAGCCGAGCCGGCGGCTACCAGGTCTTGGTCAGGATCAGCGTGACCGTCCGCCCCTGATCGCTCTTCAGAATATCGAACGGCACCGGGTTGCCGGCGTTGCTACTGACCCGGTATTCGAAGGGCGGGTGCTTATCCATGATGTTCTGTACGATAAGTTGGATGCCGATATGCTTCAGATAATTGTTGGCCGGATCGTCACCCGTGTCATACCCCGCCGACAGATCGAAGGTGTAATAGGATGGCTCGAGGTTGGAGTAATTGTTGATCAGGCACGGCAAGCTCCCGCCGCCGATGGAGCCGCCCGCGGTCACGCACTGGGCGTTCACGTTCGGCGGCGCATTCTGCGTGTGGAAGAAGTGCGACTGGTAGTCCATGAACCCTGTGAGGCTCCACGGCCCGTTGCTCCAACCCAAACGCGCCCGGTAACGCATTCTCGGGAGCGATTCCACGCCGGTCTGCGCGGTGCCGCCGACCGGACCCAACGTGGTGTGGAATTGGTCTTGAATTGCCCCCGCTTCCGGATCGAATGGGTCGCCGACGAAGTTGACCTCGTAGCGGTGCAGATAATACGTACCGGTCATGCCCACATTGAAGGCGCCAAGGTCGCCCATGTCCCAATCGTAGCTGACGTTCCAGTCGATACCCTGGAGCTTGAGCCAGCCGGCATTGAAAATAGAGCCGTCGTTGAGCCACAGGACTGATGTCGCAACCTGCGGCGGTACCGGGTTCCTCGAATTGCCGAGGAGCTTGGTCACCATCGCCTCGAATTCCGGGCAGGTGGTCGGCGTATTGTTGTTGCTGCAGCCGCCGACATCGATGCCCCTTTTCGCGAGATCCGTCGGCACGATAATGGAGAAGCCGAGCCCGGGATCACTGAAAAAGCTTGTGTTCGGATTGGTGAAGCCCTGCAAATTGCCGTTGATCTTGACGCTGTACCAGGTTCCCTGGATATCGAGACCGCTGAGGTACTTCGTCGGAGCGAAGTCCGCACCGATACCCCAGTTCGTCGCCTGCTCAGGGTGAAGAGTCTGTCCCGATGTATTGACGTATTGCCTGAAGCCCGCGTCGTTGGCGGCCCCCGCGGAGCCGAGGAGGGTGAGTCCCACCGGCTGCGCGCCAGCGCCGCAATTCACCCCGAGGGTTCCGTTATTGCCGACCACGCCGTTCCAGCCGATCAATCCCGGGCCTGGGTTGATCAACTTACCGGAAGCCGAGTCCGGGTTGGCGCCGCAGGTGACGGCGAGAGTCTGGGGTAGCGGGAATAACGGAGTGTTCTGCGCTGAGATGACGGTCTTCACCTGTCTAGATTGCTCGGCGAAGCTCGGCGCGCGGAACGATGTGCCCCACGAGCCCCTGATCGTCAGATCGTCGATAGGCGACCAGTTGAACGCAAGCTTGGGATTGCTGGTGCCGCCGACGTCGCTGTATTGGTCATGACGCCATGACGCTTCCAATTCCAACTTCTTGAAGAAGGGAATGGCATTCATTTCGCTGAATACGGGTATGTTGATCTGCGTGAACGCGGCCCAAACCTGTTTTGCTTGCGCTTCGACCAAGAGCGGCACGATCAAGTTCGGAGAGCTGGTGGTGTCCAAGGCCTTGAAAAAGAAACGGTAGGACGTGTAGTTGGCGCCGATCGCGGCCTTCACCTGCCCGGCCGGCACGTCGAATAACGGGCCATCGAATGTCACGCCCTTTTCGTTGACCCAGTACTTCTCGTCGAAGGATCGTATGGCCGATACATAGTTGAGCGCGGTCTGCGAGTTACAAGCGAACTGTCGGGGGTCGCAGAACAGGTTCAGATAGGGCACGGTCGCGGGCTTGCTCCACGTCGCGATTCCCGGACTGGTGCCGATGCCCGCAGTGGCACCGATGGTCCAGCCCAGCGCCGCCGACACCGCGTTTTTGTTCACCGCGCCGGTGACGTGGTCGAAGTTGTTATCGTAGGTTTCCGCGTAATAAATCCTAGCCGACCAACTTCCAGGCAGGTCGATGTTCAGCCCGCCCATGTAGCGCGCCGCCAGCTCGTAAGCGAAGGTGAACGAGGGATTCTCGAAACCCGTATTGTAATTGACCCGCAGATTGGTCGGGGCGCCGCTTGTCGGGTAATAGGGGTTGAAGGTGGGAATTGCGACGACAAGAAGGTCGCTTGAGGATGGGCTGGTATTGGATGAATTGAGAAATCCAGAGCGGCGGTTGCTGTAAAAGCCCTCGCCGGTGAAGGTGATGCTTTTCGTCAATCTTTGATCGATGGTAACCGCACCGCCATTCCTCTGCTGCGAGGCGTCATACCAACCGATCGAGTAGGGGTTGAACTCGTTGCGCGTTCCGTTGCTGCCGGTATTGGCCGCGATGTTGAAATTCGTCCAGTTCAGGGTCGAGGCGCTGAACGGCGCCGTCGGACCGATGCCGCCATTGATCGGATTGAACGGGCCCCCCGTGCTGCGCGGGATGGCAAAGCAATTGGTGCACAAGGTGCCCAGATTGGCGGCGATACCGCCTGGAAAGGTCGTTGCCGGCGGGCCAACGGAGATCGTGCCCGGGATGGACGAGGCAAGTGGAGTTCTGTTTTCAAGTCCCCATGGGCTGTAGTCGACGCTGAAGTTGGAATGCACATTGCCCTGAATCGGCGAATCGTCCAGCCATTCGTAGCTCAACGTGATGTTGCCGCCGTCCCATGACCGGCCCCACAGTTGCGACGCCAAATACATGTCCTTGCCCCTCGCATGACCGTAGCGCAGCTGTGTCACGGCGCCGTCGAAGCCGCGCTTGAGAATGATGTTGATCACGCCGGCGACGGCGTCCGAACCGTAGGTCGCCGAGGCGCCGTCCACCAGGACATCGATGCGGTCCAGAGAGAGCGCCGGAATGATCGATGGGTCGACGGTGCAGCCGCCGAAGGCTTGCGGCACAAACCTCATGCCGTCGATCATCAGGAGCGTGCGAACCCCGGTATTGTTATCCAGACCGCGGATGTTGACGCGCGTGCCTCTATCGATGTTCGCACCCGAATTGGTCGCCACCGGGCCTGGACTCACATTGGCGGACGGGACGTTCCTGAACAGGTCCGCCGTTGTGAGCGCGCCCGTCTGCGCGAAATCCTGCGGGCCGAGATTCGTTACCGGAACGCC